>Ga0068859_100000111_pt1 | contig 77474 bp, 77 predicted proteins | sample KBSSwiS22_FD_66585 | JGI IMG/M metagenome (GOLD analysis project Ga0068859, IMG submission 66585) | Switchgrass rhizosphere microbial communities from Kellogg Biological Station, Michigan, USA - KBS Switchgrass S2-2 | ecosystem: Host-associated > Plants > Roots > Rhizosphere > Soil ...
GACCGGTAGGTCGTCTCGCCGCCCAGGCCGACCGTGCGGCCGACCACCTGGGCGTTGGCGCGATCCACCGCCTCCAGGGCCGGGCGGGCGGAGAACCAGCCCATCTGCACCTGGCCGAAGCGCATCGCCTCCACCAGCGAGGTGTAGTTGGTGGCGAAATAGGGCTTCACCGGCACGCCGGCCCGCTTGGCCAGGTCGTCGAGCAGCGGCTGCCACAGCGGCTGCATCGAGGTCTGGTTCTCGGCGGACAGGATTGAGAAGGTGAGCTCCTTGGGATGGGAGACGCTGACCGACGCCGGCTGGCTGCAGGCGGCGAGCGTCAGGAGCGCGGCGAGGCCCGCAAGCAGGCGGCGCATCATTTCGGGGCTCCTTCCCAGACCACGTCCTCGAACTCCGGGCCGTAGATATCGACCAGCCGAGCCCGGGTGAGGCCCGACGGCGGCCCATCGTACACGATCTGTCCGGCGTTCAGCGCCACCACCCGGTCGCAGTAGCGGAGCGCATGATCCACCTGGTGCAAGGTGACCAGGACGGTCAGCCGATCCCGGCGGTTCAGCTCGCGCAGGATCTCCATCACGCGGCGGGCGGCGACCGGATCGAGCGAGGCCACCGGCTCGTCGGCCAGCACGACCTCGGCGCCTTGCACCAGCGCCCGCGCGATGGCCGCCCTCTGTTGCTGGCCGCCGGACAGGGTGCCCGCACGCTGGCCGGCGTGGTCCGCCACGCCGACGCGCGCCAGGGCGCTCATGACCTGCGCCTTCAAGTCCTCGGGCCAGAGTCCCAGCAGGCCGCGCCACCATCCGACGCGCCCTAGCCCCCCGAGCGCAACGTTGGTGAACAGGCTCAGTCGGCCCACAAGGTTGAATTGCTGGAAGATCACCCCGATGCGCGCGCGCGCCTGACGCACCTTGCCGCTAAGGCGGCCGCCCGCCTGGACGGACTGGCCGAAGGCGTCGATGCGGCCGTCCCCGGGATCCAGGGTCTGCAGCCCGCTGACCGCCCTCAGCAGCGTGGATTTGCCCGATCCCGACGGGCCGATCAGCGCCACCATCTCGCCGGCGCGCACCTCCAGCGAGACGGCGTCCAAGGCCAGGCGCGGGCCGAAGCGGCGCGAGGCGTTGCGGACGGAGAGGACGACGTCGGCCATGTCGCGCGCGAGGAATTCCTGGCGAAAGGGAAAGGCTCGGCTACGCCGCTTGATCGCGGCCTAAGGCCAAGATTTCATGACACGCGGCGGCCTGCACGGTCCAGCCCGCACGATGGTGCGCGGCGGCGCCGCGGGCGATCCGCAGATTCAATTCTTTACATCGGGGACCTTAGATCCTATTTGCGCCACTTCCGGCGGACCCGATGTCCTAAAAAGCGCTGCTAACGCCGGTCTGGGTTCAACAATCCGTTGGGGGTTGCGTGAGGTGCATACGTACCATACGCCCCTGGACCTGGTCCGCGAGCGGTCCCCGGAACGTCCTGTCGCCCTTGCGCGGCCGGGCGTCGTGGCCGTAGCGGCGCGCTGGTTCCAGGACAATTTCAAAGGCGACGTTTTCTACGCCGTGAAGGCCAACCCTTCGCCATGGGTGATCGAGGCCTTGGTGGAGAACGGCGTGACGTCCTTCGACGTCGCCTCCATGTCCGAGGTCGAGCTGGTCGCCCGGCACGCCCCGGGCGGGCGCATGGCGTTCATGCATCCAGTGAAGAGCCGCGCCGCGATCACCCAGGCCTACTTCGACCAGGGCGTGAAGACCTTCTCGCTCGACACCCATGAAGAGCTGGCGAAGATCCTCGAGGCGACGGGCGGGGCCAAGGACCTGACCCTTGTCGTGCGCCTGGCGGTGCAGGCGGACGGCGCCACCTATTCCCTGTCGGGCAAGTTCGGCGCCTCGACTCACGAGGCGTCCTCGCTGCTGCTCGCGACGCGCCGCGCCACCCAGGGCAAGATGGGCGTCTCCTTCCACGTCGGCAGCCAGTGCATGCGGCCCACGGCCTTCCAGGCCGCCATGGCGCAGGCCAACCGCGCCATCGTGCGCGCGGGCGTGATGGTCGACATCGTCGACGTGGGTGGCGGCTTCCCCTCGGTCTATCCGGGCATGGTCCCGCCGGCCCTCGCCGATTACGTGGACTCCATCGAGCGCGGCTTCGCCGAGATGAGCGTCCACGAGGACACCGAGCTGTGGTGCGAACCCGGCCGCGCGCTCGTGGCGGAGGCCTCCTCCATCCTCGCCAAGGTCGAGCTGAGGAAGGGCGACGCGCTCTACCTCAACGACGGCAGCTACGGCAGCCTGTTCGACGCCGCCCACGTGAAATGGCCCTTTCCGGTGAAGCTCTACCGGGCGGACGAGGGCGAGGCGGTCGAGGTGGAAGGCGCGCTGCGGCCCTTTCGTTTCTACGGGCCGACCTGCGATTCCATGGACCATATGCCAGGTCCCTTCTGGCTTCCCGACGACGTCCGCGAGGGCGACTATGTGGAGATCGGGATGCTGGGCGCCTATGGCGTGGCCATGAACACCCGCTTCAACGGCTTCGGCGACGCCGAGACCGTGGCCGTCGAGGACGCGCCCATGGCCTCGATGTACGGGCTCGCCGGCCGGGTGATCCGCCTGCCACGCGAGCAGCAGCAGGACGAGGAGCGCAAGGTCGTCCGCCTCTCGCGTCCCAAGGGCGCGGCCGGCAAGAAACGCCGCCGCCGCTGAGGCGTCACACCGACGATTTAAAGAGGCGCGGCCGGTCGCTCCGTCCCGGTCGCGCCTTTCCTGTTCAGGACGGGCGATCACCCTCAGAAGGGAACTTCCGAAGATGAACGCTCCTTCCAGCGCCTCCAACCGCAAGGCCGAGCTGCTTTCCCGCACCGTCGAGCACGTGGCGATCGACCAGTACGACGCCCGTCCGGTCATCGACGCCATGCGCCAGATGAGCTTCACCAGCCGCGACACCGCCCGCGCCGCCGACATCCTGTCCATGGCGATCGAGGACGAAAGCTGCTCGACCTGGCTGACGCTGGCCGGCTCCACTAGCGCCGGCGGCTGCATGCACATCTACCGCGACATGCTGAAGTACGGCCTGATCGACGTGGTGGTGTCCACCGGCGCCTCGATTGTCGACATGGATTTCTTCGAGGCGCTCGGCTTCAAGCACTACCAGGCCCAGGAGCAGGTGGACGACCGAGATTTGCGGGCCAACTACATCGACCGCATCTACGACACCTACATCGACGAGGAGGAGCTGCAGGCCTGCGACCACGCGATCTACGAGATCGCCAATTCGCTCCAGCCGCGCCCCTATTCCAGCCGCGAGTTCATCCACGAGATGGGCAGGTGGCTGGCGGCCGGAAACGCCAAGAAGCCGGCCTCGCTGATCCAGACGGCCTACGAGGAAGGCGCGCCAATCTTCTGTCCGGCGTTCACCGATTCCTCAGCCGGCTTCGGCCTGGTGAAGCACCAGGTGGAGCGGATGAAGGCGGGCAAACCCTACCTCACCATCGACTCCGTCGCCGACTTCCGCGAACTGACGGACGTGAAGATCGCCGCCGGCACGACGGGCCTGTTCATGGTCGGCGGCGGCGTGCCGAAGAACTTCGCCCAGGACACGGTGGTCTGCGCCGAGATCCTCGGGGAAGAGGTCGACATGCACAAATACGCCGTCCAGATCACGGTGGCGGACGTGCGCGACGGCGCCTGCTCGTCCTCCACGCTCAAGGAGGCCTGCTCCTGGGGCAAGGTGGACGTCACCTGGGAACAAATGGTGTTCGCCGAGGCCACCACGGTGGTTCCGCTGATCGCTTCCGACGCCTGGCACCGCGGCGGCTGGAGGCGGCGCGAGAAGCGCCGCTGGGCGAAGCTGTTCGAGGGGAAGTCGGCGGCTTAAGGCGCCGACTTGCGGTCGGGATCGGCCGGCGAGACTCAAATGTCCGCCGGTCCCTCCGCCAGCCGACCGGTGAGCGGAAACGGCGGCGCCGCCTCGCCTGGGCTCCACTTCAGGTGCGGGAGCCAGAACCATTGGCCTAGGTTTTCCAGCACGATGGGTTCGATGACGTCGTTCAGGGCGGAGACATCCGCGCCGACGACCGGGCCCTTTCCTTGCGGCAGGGCCGCAAGGACCACGACCTTGAACCGCGCGCCGGTCGTGCGCAGGGCGTAGACGGGGAGGATGACCGCATCGGCCAGCCGGGCGAGGCGGATCGCCCGCGCGAGATTTCCGCGCGTCTGCGGCGGGCGGCCGAACAGCGGCGCATGGACCTCGCCGTGCATGAATTCGTCGATGTGCAGGCCCGCGACCCGATCGCCCGAGGTGAGCGTCCGGACCAACTTGCGCGCGCCGTCGGGCCACGCCGGGATGCCAAACGGATAGTCCTGACCATTCGCGGTCGCCATCGCGAGGCGCCTCATGCGTCGGGCCAGGCCATGGTCGGCCCGGTTCGACGGCGGCTGATAGATGTAGTTGATCCTGGGTCCCAGGGCGGCCAGCGCCGGCCAGATGGCCTCCCAGTTGCCGAGATGCGGCGCGACGAACAGGATCGGCCGTCCCTCGGCCATAGCCGCGCTGACGTGCTCGGCGCCCAGGAATTCGACTCGTCCCTCCGGAACGAACCGGTCCAGGACGAAGAATTCGGCCGCCAGGCGCCCGAAGTGCCGCCACATCCGCTGCAGCTCCTGGCCGACCCGCTCGGGCGTGTCCTGCGGCCGCAGGCGCCGCCAGTTCGCCTCTGCGCGGCGCTGCGCCAGGCCCGACGGATAGCCTCGTACGACCCTGGCGAACCCCATGCCGGCGCGGGCTCCGACCTCCGAGGTGATGTCGACGCCCAGCCGCCGATACAGCGGCTGCATCACGGCGTAATAGGCTCCGAGGAGCAGCTCTCGTCCTCGCTCGGACCAGGCGCCCTGGGCGCCGGGGCGAACGGCGCCGGCGGTCTCAGCCATGCCCGACCGGAAGGTCCAAGGCGCGCGCCGGATCCTTGCTGACGGCGCGCGGCCGCAGGAGCATGGGCAGGCGTTCGCCAGGCCGCAGGGTCATGCGGCACACCGCCTCGACCTTGTGGCCTGGCAGCAGTCGCAACTCGAACCGCTGGGCCAGCGTGGCCAGGCAAAGCATGGCCTCGGCGAGACCGAAGGCCTGACCCGGGCAGACCCGCGAGCCGACGCTGAAGGGCACATAGGCGTACTTCGACGCGCCGCCCTGATCGGGGGCCAGGAACCGGTCCGGATCGAACTCGTCAGGGCGGTCCCAAAGCCCGCTATGCCTGTGGAGCAGCCAAGGGACCACGAGAACATATGACCCTTTCGGCATGGGCGTGCCCTGGAAGGTCTCCGCCGCCGTGGACTGACGCCCCAGGTGCGGCACCGGCGGATACAGCCTCAGCGTTTCGTCGATGATCGCACGGGTGAAGGTCAGCACCTTGAGGTCGTCGAGCGTTGGCCTCCGCCCGCCCAGGACGGCGTCGAGTTCCTCATGCAGCCGGACTTCCACTTCGGGATCCTGCGAGATGAGATACCAGGCCCAAGCCATGGTGTTGGCCGTGGTCTCGTGACCGGCCATGAACAGCACTGCGGCCTCGTTGCGCAGTTGCTGGCGGGTGAGCGCGCCCGGGGCGGACTTCATCAGATCCGCCACCAGGCAGTCGCGACCGTCCCGCTCCACGTCCGCAATCACCGAATCCAGGACGCGGTTGACCTGCGCCACGATGCGGCGGACGCGCCGGTTCGGCGGGCGGGGGAACCAGTCAGGCAGGCCAAGCGCGTCGAGCAGGGTGATGGAGGTGGAGGCCTGCTGAAAGCGCGTGAAGCCCCCCACGATCACCTCGGCGTTCCGCTGACCGAGGTCGCGGCCGAACAGGCTTTTGCAGACCACCTCGGCCGCCAGGTGCCCCATGTCCGCCAGCGCGTCCACCGGCTGACCGCTCGGGACCTTGTCCCATCGCTCGGCGACCTCCTGGGCCGCCGCCACCATCAGCGGCGCGAAACGCGGCAAGCGCGAGAGGTGGACCATCGGCGAGATGAGCGCGCGGCGGGCTCTCAGCGTCTCGCCGTGACTGATGAACAGCCCGTCGCCGATCAGCGGTTCGAGCAATCGCCGCATCTGGACGGTCTTGCGTTCGAAGACGGCGGTCTTGTTGTTGAACGCGAAGCGCACGGACTCCGGGCTGTTGCAGACGAACAGGCTCCTTCCCCCCATTCGCGTCGCCATGAAGTCGCTGCGGAACGCGGGCGCCTCCCAGTGTCCGATCAGGTTCTTGCGGACCAGCTGATAGCGCCGCCAATCGCTCGCGATCGTCTCTGGCCGCTCGGGATAGGGGGGCGTGAATTTGGGCATCCGCGGTCTTGGGTCGCTTGAAGCGCTGTCGGCCGGGAGCATCAGGTGTTTGCGTCAGGCCGGCAAGGCTCCGCCATCGAGCGTTGACGGGCCCTAAGGCTCAGATCCCCGCATACCACTCGTAGCCGCGGTCCTCCCAGAAGCCGCCCTTGCCGCCCTTGATGTGGGCGAAGTCGGCGACGGCTTCGATGCGCATGACGTACTTGGCCTGTTTGTAGCCGAGCTGGCGTTCGACCCGCAGGCGCACGGGCGCCCCATGCGCCACGGGCAGGGCCTGGTCGTTCATCTCGTAGGCCAGGAGGGTCTGCGGGTGATAGGCGTCGATCAGGTCCAGGCTCTCGTAGTATTTGCCCGCCTCTCCGGCGCCGCCGCCCAGGTTGTCGGCGCAGTGGAAAACGACGAAGCGGGCCTCAGGCTTCAGCCGCGCCTGGTCGAGCAGGGGGCCGAGCCGGGCCCCCGTCCATTTGGCGATGTCGCTCCAGCCTTCGACGCAGTCGTGTCGGGTGATCTGGGTGCGCGCCGGAAGCGCGCGGAGCTCGGCGAGGGAGAGCGCCAGCGGCCGCTCCACCAACCCGTCCACCGCCAGTCGCCAGTCGACGAAGCCACCGGTGAGGTGCGCGGCGTAGGCCGGGTCGGCCGGCCGGATGGAGCCGTTGGCCCGGAAGTCTGCGGAGATGAGCTCAGGCGCGAACTCCCGCGCCAGAGCCTTGCGGTCAACGACCAGGCGCTGGACCCTGTGGGTGAGGCGCTCGGCCTCCGACAGGGCGGCGTAGCCCTTTGGGCTTTTGGTGACACGGTCGCAGGCGGCCAGCCACAGGCCGGCCAGGCCGGCGCAGGCCGTCCCGATCGCGCTGCGGCGGCTGGGCCCCTTCACGCGCGATCCTCCTCGATCGCGTAGCGGCCGGTGATCATGGAACGCAGGTTGTTGAAGAGGCCCGAGGCCATGACCATCGCCAGGTGCACCGCCACGAAGAGCACCAGCAGGCTTGCGCAGATGAAGTGGATGGAACGCGCCGACTGGCGGCCCCCGAACAGGTCCAGCAGCCAGGGGGCGGCGGCGTTGAAGCCCGGCGACATGGTCAAACCCGTGGCGACCATCAGCGGCGCCAGCACCAGCACCACGGCCAGATAGCTCAGCTTCTGCAGGATGTTGTAGTGGCGGGCCGCCTCACCCTTGGGGAACTTCAGCCGCGCGTGGGTCGCGACCTCGTGCAGCAGGTTGCGGGGCGAAAGCTCGCCGCGTCGGGGCCAGAGGTCGCGGGCGATGTGGCCGCCGAACAGGCTCCACAGCAGATAGGCGGCGCCGTTCGCCACGAAGACCCAGGCAAAGAAGAAATGCCATCGGCGTCCCGCCGACAGGTCGCGCCAGCTCGGCGCCGTCGCCCAGGCCGGGAATCCGCGCGGCGTTCCACCGGAAGCGCCCAGCACGCCGGTTGTGACCAGGCGCGCCCCGCCCACCTCCGTCACGCCGATCAATCGGCCGTCCCGCTCCTGCGCCGTCATCGACAGCCATGGCCGCGTGAAGCTGGATTTCTGGCCCCAGTCGAGCGCCGAATGGGCGTTGAAGATCTGCAGCCCGCTCATCAGCAGCAGGCTCAAGGCCAGCACATTGATCCAGTGGGTGATCCGGGTGGGCGCGGAATGCCGGCGGATCAGGGTCTTGGTGTTCATGGGCGACCTCGCCGGCGAAGCTTGCCACAGTCGACGCCCGGCGGCGATATCCAACGGGCGGGAACGCGAGGGCCGCCAGATGCGTCTAACGCTCGATAGCGGCCTCGATGCGAAGGAGACTTGATCATGGCGGACGAACGCGAAGGCGCCTCGAAGGGTGGGTCCAGCCCGGCGGACGCCGACAAGATCCAGTCCCGCGGGCGCCGGGAGAACGCGGCCATGCCGCTCAACGCGGCCAAGGATCGCGGCGGCGCCGAGCGCTATCCGCCTGCCGACCGCACCGACGCGGTGGAGTCGCGCAGTTTCGATCCGTCGGCGGATGCGCCGACGCCGCGCCAAGGCGCAGGCGATGGCGGACCCGCCCCGTCGACGCCCCCGCATCTTGGGCCCCGCGGCGATCCGGCGGAAGGCAAGCGATGATCCGGCGGGCGACGGCTTCGCCTAGAGCGAAATCCGTTCCGATGGATTCGGATTTCGCTCCAGACACTTTGAATTTAGAGCATTTTTCTACGCCGAACCGGCGCCGACTTCGGCGGAAAATGCTCTAGCCGATGAGCCCGCGCGCACTTGCGACCATCGGCTACGAGGGCGAGGTCCAGGCCGAGGTGATCGCGCGGCTGAAGCGCGCCGGCGTCGAGGTGCTGGTGGACGTCCGCGCCGTCGCCGCCTCGCGTCGCGCGGGCTTCTCGAAGACGGTGCTCGCCGCCAGTCTCGCCGAAGCCGGCATCGACTATGTGCACCTACGCGAGCTCGGGACGCCCAAGCCCGGCCGCGACGCCGCGCGCAAGGGCAGAATCGCCGAGATGCGCGAGATCTACGAGGCGCACCTGCAGGAGCCCGCCGCCCAGCTCGAGCTCGCCCAGGCGGCGGAGATCGTCGGCCAGCGCAAGGCCGCGCTGCTGTGTTTCGAAGCCGACGCGGCCGGTTGCCACAGGACCATCGTCGCCGAGCGCCTGCGAGAGCGCCTAGGCTTGACGGTGGAGAACCTCTGACGCCGGCTCGCCGAGCTCGGCGCCGCTCAGGTTGCAGCCGGCGATGCGCGTCTGGGCCAGGTCGCAGTCCAGCAGGCGCGCCCGCGCCGCATTGGCGCCGCGCAGGTCGGCGCCGCGCACCGCCGCCCGGGTGAGATCGGCCCGCACGTAACGGTTGGGGCCGAGCACCAGGGGACCGAGTTGGGCCCCCCGCAAGTCGGCCCGGCCGAGCTGGGCCTCGATCAGCTTGGCGCCCCGCAGGTCGGCCTCGCGCAGGTCCGCGCCGCGGAAATCGCATCCGGTCAGGTCGGCGCCCTGCAACTGCACGCCGCGCAGCTTCATGCCGAAGAAGATCGAGCCGGGCGCGATCAGGCCCGTGAGCTGGCGTCCTTCCAGCGAGGCGAGCGGGCGGAAATCCACCTTCGGCAGCCTTGTGACGCCCCCACGGCGGCCATTGGAGGCGCAATAGGCCTGATGGGCGGCCAGGATATCCTCCAGGGGCCGATCCTCGACACAGGCCGCCTGGGGCGGCGCGCCCAGCGCTTCCGAAAGGTCGGTGTCCTCCAGGCGGGCGTGTTCGAGGTTCACGCCGGCGAGCACGGTGCGCTTCAGCGACGCCCCGGTGAGGTCCGCGCCTCCGAGGTCTGCGCCGGAAAGGTCCGCCCCGTCGAGCACGGCGCGCATCAGCCGCGCTCCCGCCAGCCGCGCGCCCGCCAGGATCGCGTCGGTGAAGTCGCTGGCGGTGGCCACCGTCCCGCCCAGCTGGGCGCCCGACAGGTCGGCGCCGTGCAGCACCGCATAGGTCAGCTCGCCGGGCCGATGCTCGTGGCGCAGGACGTGGAAGCCATCGAGCTTGTCCTGCACTGCGATGCGGCCCTCGCGCAGATCGCAGCCGGCCATCTCGGCCATGGTCAGGTTGGCCCCGCGCAGGCAGGCGCCCCGCAGGTCCGCCCGCTTCAGGTTGATCCGGCGCATGTCGGCTTCGCGCAGGTCCGCCCCGAACAGGATGGCGCGCGAAAGGTTCGCGCCCAGCAGGCTCGCGCCCGCCAGCCGCGCCCCGGCGAGGTCGGCTTCGCGCAGGTCCACGCCGTCGAGGACGCAGTTTGAGAGGTCCGCGTAGGTCAGGCACATGCGCCGCCCGCCGGCCCTGCCGACAAGGTAGCGCTGGTGCGCCTCGACCGCTTCCTTCAGCGCCTTGGCGTCCAGCGGGGTGTGGTGTTGCGGAAGCGGGCGGGTCATGGACGGTCTCGTCCGCACCATCGCCGTCGGCGCTTAAGGAAGAGTGTGCGCGGCGCGCTCAGTGCTTGCCCTTGCCGCCTCCGTGGCCGCCGTCGTGGTCGGGCTTTCCGCCGCCGCCTTGGGGCCGGCCGCCGCCCCTGTCGTGCTTGTCGCCGCCGCTGCCGCCGTGGTCGGGCTTTCCGCCGCCGTGCCCCTGGCCTTGGCCGTCACCGCGCGCGGAGGCATTGGCGCCGTGCTCCGGAGCCGAGGCGGCGAAGGCGTGCTTGTCGCCGCCCCGACCCCATCCGTCGCCGTTCCCGCCGCCCTGCGCCTGGCGCCACGCCTTTCGGGCCTGGTGCTCGGCCTTGTCGGGCTTGCCGCCCCGGCCACCGTCCGGTCCACGCCATGCGGGGGCGGCCATCGCGGCGGCCTGCCGTTCCCGCGCCTTCGCCCCACCCTTGTCTTCCCGCCACACCTGCCTTGCGCCCTCGCCGCGCGGCCCGTCCCAACCCCGCGCGACGGCGTCACGCCACACCGGCTGGGCGGAGGCGGCGCGGAACCAGCGCTCCCGCCGGTCCGCCACGACGGGCTCCCGCTCGCGCCATGCGGCCTCGTCGACTTCCCGTCGCGGCTTGATGCGATAAGCTTGTTCGAGGGTGTAGCCGCGGCTCCAGTAATCGCGCGCCCTCGGTCGATAGGCGTCGTATCGGTCCTCGGACAGTAGGGCGCCGGCGGCGTCGAACAGGCCGATCAACGCGCCCGCCGGGCTGTAGGCGTAGCCGTAGCCCGCATCCTGGACGAAGTACGGATAGGCCGCCCCCGGCTCGTAGTAATAGTAGCGGTAGCCGTCGTCGTACGGCTCGGCGAACATCCAGTCGGAGTCGTCCGAAACCCACGCCCAGGGCTCCCCGCCGTCATAGTCGAAGGCGTAGCTCGGAGCTTCGCCGTAATAGGCTTGGCTCGTGCGGTAGGCCCTCGCAGGATAGGCGTAGGCTTCGGATGGCGGCAGGCGGGCCAGCTCCGGCGGTTCCAGCGGCCCAGGCGCCGCCGCATACACGTCCGCGACCGGCTGACCTCGCGCCAGGAGCGGCCGGTTGTCGAGCTTGCAGCCGGCAAGCGCCGAGGCCGCCGCTGCCGTCGCCAGAAGAATCACGGCGGCGTTCAGGGTCTTGGTCATGGTCGCGTCCATAGTTCGCGCCGAAGGGGCGCCGCGCCCCGTTCGGAGCCGGCTTCGCCACAAAACCAACGCCGTCGCGGGCCTGCGGTTGCGGCCAAGCTGGCGTCTCGCCATCCTGCCCGCTTCCGCCGGACGCGCCCGGCCTCTAGATCAAAGGCCATGCCGTCCTCCAAACCGCGCGATGCGCGCCCGCCTGGCCGGCCCGGCCTCCACCGCCGCGCGGCCTTGGGGCGGCTGATCGGCCTTGGCCTGGGGGCGGCAGGCCTGCTCACGCTCCGCTGGCAGCTCGCCTGGCCGACGCCGCAGGTGCGCTTTTCGGAAGGGGACTGGAGCGGCTGGATGCGGCTGCCGATCGTCGGCGGCCTGGTTCGGTTGACCGCCAGGATCGACGGCGTCCGCGTGCCGGCGGTGGTGGATTCGGGAGCGCAATATTCGGCCATCGACGGCGACCTCGCCGGGCGTCTTCGGCTGCCCGCCGCCACCGTGATTCCGATGATGGCCTTCGGCGTCAGCGGCGGCCCGACCCTGACCCGGGCCGTGCGTCTCGACGCCGACCTGGGCGGCTTTTCGCTTCAGGGCCTGAGGGCTGCGACGCTCAACCTGCACTCGCTCTCACGTCTGACGCGCCAGCCCTTCTCGCTGCTGCTCGGGCGGGATTTCCTGCGCGATGTGGTGGCGGACCTCGACTTCCCGGCTGGCCGCGTCGCCTTCCACCGGCGTGCGTCGTGGCGGCCGCCGGCGGGGGCGAGGCTGACGCCGGCGCGCAGCGATGGCGGCGCCTTGATGGCGCCCGTCGCGGTGGAGGCCGCGCCGCCGGTCGAGGTGATGCTGGACACCGGCGCGACGGGCGCGCTTGCGCTTTCGGAAGAGGCCGCGCGAGCGGCCGGCCTGCTGGACGGTCGGCCGTTGCGCCAGGGGGATTCGGTCACGCTTGGCGGCGTCAGCCAGGACGGGCTGGCGACCGCGCGCACCCTGGTCTTCGCCGGCTATCGGCTGGAGCAGGCGCCGGTGCAGATCTATCGGCCCTCGGCCCGCGCGCCCGTCCCGGCGGGCCTGCTCGGCCTGGGCGTACTCAAGCGCTACCGGGTCGTACTGGATCATGGCGGCGGCCGCCTGTTCCTGATCGGCGGCTGAAGACCGGGCTCGCCGAACAGCTTCCACTTCGCCCTGGCGCGCTCTAGGGGAGAGGGATGATCCAGACCTTCTACGCCTATGTCACCGCGGCCCTGTTCGATCGCGCCGGGCGAGCGATCTTCACGCTTGGCGACGGCTCGGTGCGGTTCGAGGGCGGCGCGGCCGCAGAGGCGCACGACGGGGCCTCGCTCAGCGCCTGCCTGCATCCGAGCGGGGAGGGCGTGCTGAGCGGCGGCGACGACGGCCGCCTGGCGTGGGCCAGGCCCGAGGGCGTGCAGGAGCTGGCGCACCTGCCTGGCCGTTGGGTGGAAAGCGTGGACGCCAGCCCCGCGACCGGCCTGATCGCCTTCGCGGCCGGCCGCGAGGTGGGGATCCGCGACGCCAAGGACCCGGCGTTCGCCCGCAGCTTCGCCCACGACAAAAGCGTGTCCGAAGTGGCCTTTGACCCGAAGGGCCGCCGGATTGCGGCGGCGACCTACGGCGGCGTGTGGCTGTGGTTCGCGCGCATCTCGGAACAGAAGCCGAGCGTGCTGAAGTGGGCCGGAAGCCACGTGGCCATCGCCTGGAGCCCGGACGCCCGTTTCCTGGTCAGCGGCATGCAGGAGAATTCCCTGCACGGCTGGCGCGTGGCCGACGAGAAGGACATGCGCATGGGCGGCTATCCCGCCAAACCCAGGAGCCTGGCCTTCCTAGGGGACGGGATGATGCTGGCCACCTCCGGCGCCAACGGCGTGGTGATCTGGCCCTTCGCCGGCTCCAACGGGCCGATGGGCAAGCAGGCCGCTGAGGTGGGCTTCGAGGAGAAGGCGCTGGTCACTCAGGTCGCCGCGGCGCCGGGCGGCTCCCGGCTGGCCTGGGGCCTGGACGACGGGCGCGTGCGCGCCTGCGACCTCTCCAGCCAGGCCATCCGCGACATCCGGTCGGACCACGGCGCGCCCATCACGGCGCTCGCCATGACGCCGGACGGCCATCGCCTGGCCTGGGGCGACGAGGACGGGCGGGCCGGCGTGCAGGACGTGGATTAGGGCGTTCACCAGTTCGAAAGCGGCGCGCCGCAGATTGCGCCCGTGCCCAGGCGACCCAAGGCCAAGACGTCGAAACCCGCGCGCGGCCTTTTCCGCCGGCTGACGGGCGCCTTGATGCTGTTCATCCTGGTCTTCGGCCTGATCGGCCCCGTCGCGGTGGTGACCCTCTATCGCTTCGTTCCGCCGCCGCTCACCTTCCTGATGGTCCAGCGGCTGTTCGACGGCCGAGGCCTAGACCGGCGCTGGGTTCCGCTGACGGACATCTCGCCACGGCTGGTGGGCGCGGTGGTGGCGTCCGAGGACGCCGGCTTCTGTTCGCACCATGGCTTCGACATCGCGGCCATCAAGAAGGCGCTCGCGCACAACGACGCCAATCCCAATCGCCTGCGCGGCGGCTCCACAATCAGCCAGCAGACCGCCAAGAACGTCTTCCTCTGGCCGCGGCGCGACTATGTCCGCAAGGGGTTGGAAGCCTATTTCACGGTCCTGATCGAGACGGTGTGGGGCAAGCGCCGGATCATGGAGGTCTATTTGAACTCCATTGAATGGGGGCCGGGCGTCTATGGCGCGGAAGCCGCCGCGCAGCGGAACTTCGGCGTCTCGGCCAAGCGCCTGACGCCCGCCCAGGCCGCGCGGCTGGCGGTGATCGTGCCCAAGCCCCTCCACTGGCGCGCCGATCGCCCGGGCCGCTTCGTGCGCCAACGCGCCGGCACGATCGCTGCGCGCGCCGGGGTCGTCCGCAGCCAGGGCCTCGCCGACTGCGTGTTCCTGAGGCGTTGAGGGCGATCCAGGGCTTCGCGCGTTGGATTACCTTGACCGCAAAGGCCCATTGGAGACGCTGCGATGCGCATAGGCGTGCCCTGCGAGATCAAGCCGGACGAGTATCGCGTCGGCCTCACCCCGAGCGCCGTCCGGGAATATGTGACCCACGGCCACGAGGTGCGCGTCCAGGCCGGGGCGGGCGCCCAGGCGGGTTACGCCGACACCGCCTATCGACGCGCGGGGGCCGCGCTGGTCGCTGACGCGGCGGCGGTGTTCGAAGCGTCCGACCTGATCATCAAGGTCAAGGAGCCGCAGCCGGAGGAATGGGCGAGGCTAAAGCCTCGGCACATCCTGTTCGCCTATCTGCACCTGGCGCCCGATCCGGGGCAGGCCGAGGGCTTGCTGACGTCCGGCTGCGCGGCCATCGCCTACGAGACGGTGACCGATCCGGCCGGCGGGCTGCCGCTGCTGGCGCCCATGAGCGAGGTGGCCGGCCGCATCGCCGTGTTCTCCGCCGGCGAAACCCTGCTGAAGCACAACGGCGGCATGGGGCTCTTGATCTCCGGCGTCCCCGGCGTCCCACCGGCCAGGGTCTGCGTGCTGGGCGGGGGCGTGGTCGGCATGAACGCCGCGCGCATGGCGGCGGGCCTGGGCGCCGAGGTGGTGATCGTCGAGCGCTCGATCCCACGCATGCGCGTGCTGGACGACATGTTCCAGGGCCGGATCCTGACCCGCTATTCGACCCTCGACGCGGTGGAGGAGGAGGTCCTCAAGGCCGACGTGGTGATCGGCGCTGTGCTGACGCCGGGCGCGGCGGCCCCCAAGCTGGTCCGGCGCGAGCACCTGGCGAAGATGAAGCCCGGTTCGGTGCTGGTGGACGTCTCGATCGATCAGGGCGGCTGCTTCGAGACCAGCCGGCCGACCACCCACCACGAGCCGACCTATACAGTGGACGGCGTGGTCCACTACTGCGTGGCCAATATGCCAGGCGCCGCGCCGCGCACCTCCTCCGAAGCCCTGGTGCACGCCACCCTGCCGTTCGGCCTGCAGCTGGCGGATCATGGCCTTGAGGCCCTGACGTCAGACCGTCACCTCGCCCGGGGGCTGAACGTGCTGAAGGGCGAGATCACCCATCCTGCGGTGGCCGAGGCGCTGGGAAAGCCCTTTGCCGATCCCTTCGGGGCGTGGAGCTGAAGAGCAGGCTCAGGCGGCCCGCCAGGCCGCGGGGTCGAGGGCCGTGGGGTCGTCGATCGCCATCTCGTCCCAGTCCAGGTCGGGCGGAGGCGTGGAGGCGGCGGCCACCACCGCCGACATCTCGGCGGCCGAGGCGACGCCCACCAGCACGCTGGAGGCTTCCGGCCGCGAGAGGGCGAAGCCCAGGGCCGCCTGCAAGGGGTCGGAACGGCCCTCGGCGATCAGCCGACGGGCGCGCGAGATGCGGCCGGCGGCGGCCTTCAGGTGACTGGGCGCGCGGTCCGGCGGCAGGAACAGCAGTCCGTTCAGGAAGATCGAGCGCAGCTGCACCTCGACGCCCATGCCGGCTAGCGTGGCGAGCGTGCCGTCGATCAGCAGACGCTGGTCGAGCAGGCTTGCGGGCGCCTGGACCACATCGGGCTTGAAGCGGCGGGCGACGCCGACCGGGTCGTCCGAGGCGTAGACCGAGACGCCGATCTTGTTGCACAGGCCGGCGTCCTTCAGGGCGCGCAGCCGGTCCCAGAGCTTCGGCCCGGCGGGGCTCAGAAGGTCGGTCGCGGAGGGCGCCAGCACCGTCTCGCAGGCTTCCAGCCCGAGGCGACGCAGGCGGGCGCGCAGGTCCGCCTCGGCGAAGTCGGGTCCGCGGTCCGGACGCACGGTGGTGACGGTGACGCGGAAGGGCGAGGGGCGGGGGATCGCCTGGCCCAGGGCGGTCTCGGCGGCCTCGGAATGCCGCTCGGCCTCCAGCACGCCCACGCCGCTGCGCGCGGCGATAGCCAGAATCTCGCGCGTCTCCACTTGGCGCGGACGGCCGCGGGGGGTGACCGGCTGGTCAAGGCCGAACTGTCCCGACCCGAGGCCGAGCTTGCGGAGCGGTGACGTCATCGAGAAAGGACCCAGCCTCAAGCTTCACTCACGAGCGGGCATCATCCCGCCGGAAGCCTAAGAAGCCGTATCCAGGTCCTTAGTAGAGCGTTAAGGCCGCGCTTCAGGCGCGCGGCAGCGGCAGCACCTCGACCGTCTCCCCGGCCTGCGCGGCAAGGGCGCCCGCCGGCCGCTTCAGCAGGGCGTCGGAGGCGGCGAAAACGGTGATCAGCGAGGAGTCCTGGTCGCGGTAGGGGCTGACGCCCAGGGTCCCATCGACGTAGCTGAGCTGCGCCCGCATCCAGTGCTCGCGGGGGCCGTTCTCACGCAGCGGGGTCTCGAGCTTCGCCGTCACGATGGGCAGATCGGCGGGCGCGCCCTGGAAGGCCGCCAGGATCGGCCGCAGGAACAGCTCGGCGCAGACGAAGGCCGAGGCCGGGTTGCCCGGCAGGCCCAGCAAGCGGCGGCCGTCGCCCAGGACGCCGAAGAAGGTCGGCTTGCCGGGCCGCACGGCCACGCTCGCCACCTTGAGCTGGAGGCCCAGCGCCTCCCCCGCCGCCCGCACCAGGTCGTGGTCGCCCACCGAGGCGCCGCCGACCGTCACGATCAGGTCGGCGTCCGCATCCCGAAGCGCCGCTACCGTGGTCTCCAGGTCGTCGCGCACCGGCCGGTTCCGGCGAGCCTCGCCCCCCAGGCCGTTGATCATGGCGACGAGCGCCACTCCGCCGGACTCATAGATCTGGAAGGGGCCGGGCGCGCTTGGGGCCTGGACCAGCTCTTCGCCGGTGGAGAACACCGCCACCCGCGGGCGGCGCGCCGCCATGACCTCGGCCCGTCCCGCCGAGGCGGCGAGAGACAGTCGCCACGGGTCCAGCCGTTGACCCTTGCGGAGCAGGGTGTCGCCCCGCTGGAAGTCGCCGCCGGCAGGCCGGACGTTGGCGCCGGCCGCGGTTTCGGGAACCCGCACGCGCTCGCCCAGCCGCTCGACGTTCTCCTGGATCACCACCGTGTCGCAGTCGTCGGGGATCGCGCCGCCTGTGAAGATGCGCACGCACTGGCCTTTGGCGACCGCGCCTTCGTAGCCACGACCGGCGGCGCTCTCGCCGACGATCTGCAGCTCGCCCGGGACGTCCGCCGCGCGCACGGCCCAGCCGTCCATGGCCGAGGCGCGGAACGGCGGCTGGGCGCGAACGGCGGCCACATCCTCGGCGAGCACGCGGCGCAGGGCCTCGCCCAGGGGAACCGTCTCCGCAGCCAGCGGAGCGATCTCCGCCAGCATCCGCGCCCGGGCTTCGTCGACACCGAGAAGCTTCATGGGGCCTTGTCGGCGGTCCAGTCGCCCGACCTGCCGCCGGTCTTGGCGACCAGACGGACGGCTTCGATGACCATGCCCTTCTCGGCCGCCTTCAGCATGTCGTAGAGCGTCAGGCAGGCCACGGACACGGCGGTCAGGGCCTCCATCTCGACGCCGGTGGGGCCGGTGGTCTTGACGCGCGCGGTGACGGCCAGGCCGCCCTCCGCCGGTTCGACGCGCACCTCGGCCTTGGACAGCGCCAGCGGATGGCACATGGGGATCAGCTCGGCGGCCTTCTTGGCCGCCATGACGCCGGCGATCTCGGCCACGGCGCGCACGTCGCCCTTCTGGCCTTCGCCGGAAAGCGCCAAGGCCAGCGTCGCCTCCGACATGCGCACGAAACCGCTCGCCACCGCCTCGCGGGCCGTGGCGGCCTTTTCCGAGACGTCGACCATGCGGGCTCGCCCGCTCTCGTCGATATGCGTAAGCCGGCTCATCGCTCCAACAGGCGGGGCATCATCTCGACCATGTTGCAGGGCCCGTGCCGGCTGTCGAGCTGCAGCGAGATCACCTTATCCCAGCCGTCCTTCACCGCCCCGCCCGAGCCCGGCAGGCAGAAGACGAAGACGCCATTGACGATGCCGGCCAGCGCCCTCGACTGCAGGGTCGAAAGGCCCACGGACTGATAGCTCACCAGATGGAAGACGACCGAGAAGCCGTCGATCTCCTTGTCGAACATCGGCCGCACCGCCTCGGGCGTCACGTCGCGTCCGGTGATTCCTGTGCCGCCGGTGGAGATGATCGCCTCGGCGCCGGCCGCGATGAAGTCCAGGATCTGCTGGCGGATCTGATCGACGTCGTCGCGCACCAGGGCGCGAGCCACGAGCTCGTGGCCCGCGCTGGCCACGCGTTCGGCCAGCAGGTCTCCGGAGGTGTCGTTGGAGGCGTCGCGGGTGTCGGACACGGTCAGCACCGCCACGCGCACCGACTTCTTCGGCTTGTCCGTATCGATGCGCCCGCCGGGGACGAGGGCTGTGGCGTTCATCGGGCCTCCAACTTGGTCTTGCGAATGTTCTTAAAGGCTTAGTCCCAGCGGGCGACGTCCGCATGATCCTGCGGCCGAGGGTCGATCCAGCGCTCGCCGGCGGGGCCGTGCTCCTTCTTCCAGAAGGGGGCGCGGCTCTTCAGATAATCCATCAGAAAGTCGCAGGCCTCGAACGCTTCGCGCCGGTGGCGCGCCGCGGTGGCGACGAAGACGATGGCTTCGCCGGGCGCGATGCGTCCGACCCGGTGCAGCACCAGGAGATCGGCGAGGCCGAAGCGTTCCCTGGCGCGCTTGGCGATCTTTCCGATCTCGGCCTCGGTGAAGCCGGGATAGGCTTCCAGCTCCAGCACAGCCGTGGCGCCCTCTTCCGCCCGCGCCAGGCCCGTGAAGCTCGCCACCGCGCCCACTTCGGTGCGGTCGCGGCAGAAGGCCGACAACAGCTCGCCGGGCTCGAAGGGGGCGGCGGACAGCCGGATCATCCGCCGCTCATGGGCGGCAGAAAGGCCACTTCGGCGTCGCGGCCCAAGGGAGCGTCCCCGCGGACGATGGCCTGGTCCAGCGCCACCTGCACGCTGGGGGCGGAGAGCGCCTCGCCGAGCGCCGGGTCGGCCTGGCGAAGCTGAGCCCGCAGCTCCGACAGAGTCGCCGCCGCAAGCTCGCGCTCGCGCCAGCCCGCCAGGTCCCGCAGCGGCCCGAACAGCAGCACGCGCGCCATCGCTCAGCCTCCCGTCGTGGACATGTGACGGGCGACGGAGGGCGCCGCTGCGCGCGCGATCTGGAAGTCGTGGCCCTTGGGCTTGGACAGGACGGCGTCGCGGATCGCGACCGCCAGCTCGGCGTCCGAGGCGCCGCCGCGCAGCAGGACGCGCAGGTCGGTGGCGTCGTCTTGGCCCAGGCAGGTGTGCAGCACCCCGGTGCACGTCAGCCGCACCCGGTTGCAGGCCTCGCAGAAATTGTGGCTCAGCGGTGTGATGAAGCCCAGCCGCCCGCCGGTCTCCTCGACGCGCACGTAGCGGGCCGGTCCGCCGGTGGAGAGGGGGATGTCGGCCAGGGTCCAGAAGCTTTCGAGGTCGCGGCGCACGCGCGACAGCGACAGGAACTGATCGGTCCGGTCGGCGTCGATCTCGCCCATCGGCATGGTCTCGATGAGGGTGATGTCGCAGCCGCGGGCGTGCGCCCATTCGACGAGCCGGGGAATCTCGTCGGCGTTGTCGCGGGCCAGCGCCACGGTGTTGATCTTGACGCTCAGTCCCGCCGCCTGGGCGGCGTCGACGCCCTCGATCACCTTCTGCAACTGGCCGCCGCGGGTGAGGGCGTGGAAAAGGTCGGCCTTGAGGGTGTCCAGCGAGACATTGATCCGGCGCACGCCGGCCTTGGCCAGATCCTGGGCGAATTCCGTCAATCGGGAGCCGTTGGTGGTGAGCGTCAGCTCCTCCAGGGCGCCGCTGCTCAGGCGCCTCCCGAGGGCCTGGATCAGCTCCATCACGCCCTTGCGCACCAGGGGCTCTCCGCCGGTGATGCGCAGCTTGCGTGCGCCGAGGCCCACAAAGATGGCGGCGATGCGATCCAGCTCTTCCAGGCTGAGCAGCTCGGCCTTCGGCAGGAAGACCATGTGCTCGGCCATGCAGTAGACGCAGCGCAGGTCGCACCGGTCGGTGACCGACAGGCGCAGGTAGCGAACCTTGCGGCCGAAAGAATCCGCAAGCGCTGCCGGGACAGAAGCGGCGCTGTCGTAAGGTGTCATGACCCCTGGAAGATAGGACGGAACGCCAGCGCGTGACAGAGGGCGCGGCGTTTCGGGGGTCTAGCCGCGCTCCGGCCGGGCGGATAACAGTTTCCGCCAGCATCGCGAGGGCCGACTTGGACAGCTTTCCCGCCTTCTTTCCGCTCGCCGGGCGCACGGTTGTGATCGCCGGCGAAGGCGAGGCCGCCGAGGCCAAGGCGCGCTTGTTCGAGGGCTCGCCCGCCGTGCTCCGCCGCCTGTCCGGAGACGAGATGACAAGTCCCGACCGCTACGCGGGCGCGGCGCTGGCGTTCGTGGCCGTGGACGATGCGGCGCTGGCCGGCCGGGCCGCGGCGGCGGCGCGGGCGGCGCATGTGCCGGTCAATGTCGTCGACACGCCCGAGCTTTGCGACTTCACCACGCCGGCGGTGATCGACCGGGGCGAGGTGGTGGCGGCGATCGGCACGGGGGGCGCCTCGCCCATGCTGGCCACGCTTCTTCGGCAGGACATCGAGGCGCGCGTCCCTGAAGGCGCCGGGCGGGTCGCCGCCCTGCTGCGTCAGCTGCAGGACGAGATCCGCGCCGCCCTCCCGGACCTGGGGCTGCGGCGCGCCTTCCTGCGCGGCGCGCTGGCCGGCCCGGCCGCGGACGCGGCGATGCAGGGCGACATGACACGCGCCGCCGAACTCCTGCGCCAGGCGCTGGCGGAGGGCCGCTCGCCCGAGGGCATGGTGCGATTCGTCGATGCGCGGGGACCGGCCGAGCGCCTCACCCTGCGGGCCGTACGAGCGCTCGCCTCCGCCGATGTTGTCATCGCCGACGCCGACGCGCACCCCGAAGTGACCGCCCTCGCCCGCCGCGACGCCGAGCGCCGCGCTCCCGGAGGCGCCGCGCTGCTCAGGACCTTGGCGGCGGAGGGTCGTCAGGTGGCGCGCCTGATCGTCGGGTCCGCCTGGCGCCAGGAACTGGCCGTTCTCGACGCCGAGGGGGTCGCGACGGAAGTGCTGCCCTAAGCGTCCAGATCGCGCCCGCGCGTCTCGGGCAGGAACAGCAGGCAGACGATCGCGGCGATGGCGGTGCAGACCAGCGGAAACCAAAGCCCGGCGTAGAGGTCGCCCACGGCGGTGACGATGGCGAAGGCGGTGAAGGGCACGAAGCCGCCGATCCAGCCGGTGCCGATGTTGTAGGGCAGCGACATAGCCGTGTAGCGGATACGCGTCGGGAACAGCTCGACGAGCGCGGCCGCCTGGGGCCCGTAGAGCGCCGTGGCGGCGATGACGAAGACCACCAGGACGGCGAAAGCGCCGGCCAGGTTCATCCGTTGCGGGTCCGCCTTGGTGGGATAGCCGGCCTGACTCAGCGCCGCCTTGATCCGCGCCTCCACCCCGGCCTTGGCGGCCTTGGCGTCGGCGGCCGACAGGCTGCGGGCGTCCACCGACTGCACCACCGTCTCGCCCACCCGCACCTCCGCCAGGGCGCCGCCGGGCGCGGCGACGCTGCGGTAGGAGACGCCGGCGTTGGTCAGCATGCTCTTGGCGATGTCGCAGGCGGAAAGAAATCCCTTCTTGCCGATCGGATCGAACTGCAGCGAGCAGTCGGAGGGCGTTGCGACCACGGTCACGGGCGTGCTCGCCTGGGCTTCTGCGAGCGCGGGATTGAGCGTCCGGGTCAGCATGTGGAAGCCGGGGAAGTAGGCGGCGATCATCAGGACCATGCCGGCCAGGATCACCGGCTTTCGCCCCACCCGGTCGGAGAGCGCGCCGAAGGCCACATAGCCTACGGCGCTGACCGCGGTCGCCGAGGCCATCAGCAGGTTGATGGTCTCCGGCGGGGCCTTCAGGAACTTCTCCATGAAGGTCTGGACGTAGAAGAAGGCCGTGTACCAGACCGCGCCCTGAGCGAACATCACGCCCACCAGGGCGATCAGCACCAGCTTCAGGTTGGGCCAGCGGCCGAAGGCCTCGGCGAAGGGCGCCTTGGAGGTTTCGCCCTCGGCCTGCATGCGGGCGAAGCTCGGACTTTCCGACAGCTTCATGCGCATGAAGATCGAAACCGCCAGCAGACCGGCGGAGAACAGGAAGGGGACGCGCCAGCCCCAGGCGTCGAAGGCGTCCGGCCCCACCGTCGCCTTCAGCCCCAGCCGCGTCGCCAGGATGATCGCCAAAGCCGCGAACAGGCCGAAGGCGGCGGAGGTCTGCACCCAGCTCGTCGAACGGCCGCGCGCGTCGGCGGGCGCATGCTCGGCGACATAGATCGCCGCTCCGCCGTATTCGCCGCCCAGCGCGAAGCCCTGGAGGATGCGCATGATCACCAGCAGCACCGGCGAGATCAGGCCGGCCGCGGCGTAGCTCGGCAACAGGCCGATGGCCACGGTGGCGCCGCCCATCAGGGTCACGGTGAACAGGAACGCCCGCTTGCGGCCCAGCCGGTCGCCGATGCGGCCGAACACCAGGGCGCCCAGGGGCCGGAAGGCGAAGCCCGCGCCGAACAGGGCGAGCGCGGCGATGTAGCTGGCGGTCTCCGGCAGGCCCGAGAAGAAGACCTTGGAGATCACCTGCGCGAGGCTGCCGAAGACGAAGAAATCGTACCACTCGAAGGCCGTGCCGGTCGCTGAGGCGGCCACCACGGTCCTCAGGGACGACCTCTTCTTGCCGGCCCGCTCGTCGGCCGCGGCCATCTCCGCCATGCGTCATCCCTCCCGATGCTGCGACGCTGTTAGCATTCCGCTCTCTTCGCCGGAACCATGCGGCGAGCGGCCCGCTTAAGAGACGAACGCGCGGGGCGGAGTGCCGCGCGAGCCACTGGCCGCGCCGGCCTTTTCGCGGAGAGACCCATGAGCAAGATCGATCTCCTGGACGCAAGCCCAGCCGACCTCGCAGACGCCGCCAAGTCCCCCGCGTCGCAAGCCTTCGTCGATCAGCTGCGGCGCCGGGCCGCCGACGTGGCCGGCATGGCCAAGCAGCGCGCCGCCGATTTCACCAGCTTCGCGCGCGGTCGCGCCGGGGAAGAGGTCGGCCGCCGGCGCAGCTCGGCCGCCGACGCCTTGGAAAACCTTATCGAGGTGATCCGCCCGCCGGCGGACCACCGCGTTCGGCGCAACCGCAAGCTGGCCCTCGTCGGCGGGTCCGGCCTGGCGCTCACGGCCGCGGTGGGCCTGGGCGTCGCGGTCGGCTTCGTGCTGTCACGCCAGCTCAAGAAGAAGGCGGTGGAGCGCCAGGGCGGCGGTTTCGCGTCGTCGCCCGCCGCCTCGCCCGCCGCCGAACCGCGCGTCGGCCTGGAGGACGATCGCTTCGGGATGTCAGCCTAAGCTGGCGCTATCGCGCGGCGGCGCTTGCGCCGGCGCAGCCACATCACCACCCCGGTGAGCCCGAGCAAGGTCGGCGTGACGCCCGCCAGGGTGATGACGAACCGCCAGGCGAGCCCCTGTCCGCCGCCGTCGTGGACGCCGCGCATCCATGCCGCAATCCCGGCGCGGGGAGCGGTCGCCTTGGCGGGCCGCGCTGCTCCGGTGGCGTCGTCCACCTCAACGGCGCGGGCGCCCGCCGTGGTTTTCAGCTCCACCCGCCAGCTCGGCTTCGGCTTGACCTGCGGCCAGTTCAGCGTGGTGAACCGCGCGGCGGGCTCAAGCGCCATGGCGGCGTTCACCGCCTCGGCGGGCGTCAGCCGCGGCGTCTCCACGAGCGCCGCCTGCGGCGGACGGGGCGGCGGCGGAGTGAGGCCGAGCGCGCGGTGTGCGGACTGCGGGAAGGAGATGAACACGCCGGTCAGCGCCAGCGCCGCCAGCGGCGCGCAGGTCCAGAAGCCGACCATGTGATGCAGGTTGAACAGGGCGGAGGCGCCACGTCGCCAGCGCAGGCCCGAGGCCGCGGAACCATGCCTCGGCCACCAAAGCCACAGCCCCGTGGCGGAACTCAGGAACAGCGCCCAGCCCAGCCAGCCGACGATCTTGCGGCCCAAGCCTGGGATCATCAGCGAGCCGTGGAAGCGATGCAGAACCATGGTGAAGCTGCGCGCCACCTCTCCCGTCTCGAGGACGCGGCCGCTGCCTGGATCAATCCAGGCGTTGAGGGTCCGAGGCCGGTTCCGCGGGCCCATCGGTCCGGGAAGGCGGGCGGTCGCGACCGCCGGCTCTCCGGGGGCGGCGGGCGCACGGAGCTGCATGGGCTGGGCGCGGCCGGCGAAGGCGGCCTGAGCGGCGCTCGCCAGCGTCGCCGGAGTCAGTTCGCCGGCGCTTGCCGCGTACCGCGCCGGATGGAGCGCACGGTCCAGCGGGTCGTGCCAGACGAGGATCGAGCCCGAAAGGCTCAGCGGCGCCAGGATCACGAACAGGCCGACCCCCAGCCACAGGTGAACGTCCAGCCAGAACCGGCGCAGACGCCGAAGGAGCGGTGAAGTCATCGGCCAGTGAAGCCCCACATCAAGATAGCGTCTCTTTATGCGAATGCGTCGCAGAAACAAGCGTGCTGATCGCCCGCAACCTCGGCCGCCTTCAGGGTGTTGATGTCCAGGAGGCGCAAGGACTTGCCATGCCGCGACGCTGGGACTTGGAACCGCTGAAGCCGTTCGCCTGGATGGCGCTGGCCGCCTTCCTTGCTGGATTCCTCAGTTATTTCGCTTTCGGCGACGCCTCGCCCGCCACCGCTCAGGCGGCCCGGGGGCCGACCGGGGCGCCGGCGGAGACCGTCGCCGCGTCCGCCTCAGGGGCGTGGAATCTTCCCAAGCACATCTGAAGGGCCGACGTTCCCGAAAGCGTCAAATCACGCCAAGGTCGCCCGTCATGAGTGAACTCCTTAACCCGGCGGTGCGGCCCGCCGAACTCGCGGCCTTCCTCGCGGCGCGCATGTGTCACGACTTCATCAGCCCGGCCAGCGCCATCGTCTCGGGCCTGGACCTGCTGGAGGACCCGTCCGCCCAGGACATGCGGGAAGAGGCGATGGGCCTCATCGCCACCTCGGCCCGCAAGCTCTCCGATCTCTTGTCCTTCAGCCGCGTGGCCTTCGGCGCGTCAGCCGCTGCAGAAACCTTCGACGTGCGCGAACTCGAGCGTTTGGCCCAGGGCGTGTTCAACCATATGCGCGCAACGCTCGAGTGGGCCGTGGAGCCGCAGGCGGTGAACAAGCCCGCGGCCCGCACCTTGCTGAACCTGGCCCAGATCGCCGGCGCGGCCCTGCCGATTGGCGGCGTCGCCCGCGTGCGTGCGGTGCAGGAGGCTTCCTCCCTGGCGATCGCCTGCGAGGCGGAAGGCCCGCGCGCGCGGCTACGGCCGGAGGTGCTCGCCGGCCTGCGCGGCGCACCTCACGAAGAAGGTCTGCCCGGCCATTGGGTGCAGGCCTACTACCTCCACCTGTTCCTCACCGAAGCCGGCGGCCGGATCTTCGTCGACGTCGGCGAGGAGCGCGTGGTCTTCGCCGCGACGACGCCCGCTTAAGCCCCCCCTCTACGGCTCGTTAACCATACCGCGCGACAAGGGGATGAAGGGGGATCCCGTGAAGACTTGCCTGGTGGTCGATGACAGTCGCGTGGTGCGCAAGGTCGCGCGGCGCCTGCTGGAGGACCTGGGCTTCGCCGTGACGGAGGCGAGCGACGGGCTGGAAGGACTCGCCTGGTGCCGCGCGATGATGCCCGACGTGGTGCTTATCGAGCCGGCGACGCCGACTATGAGCGGCATCGACTTCCTGCGCCGCCTGCGCCTGGAGCCGGGCGGCCGAGGGCCCAAGGTGATCTTCTGCTCGGGTCAGACCGACCTGGATCGCGTCCGCGAAGCGCTCGACGCCGGCGCCGCCGAGTACGTGATCAAGCCGTTCGATGGTGAGATCCTGGCCGGCAAGCTGGCCCTGGCGAGGGTGGCGTGAGCGCCATCGACTACGCCCTGGTGGCGAAGGTCTGCGCCGAGCGTGCGGGCCTCAGCGTCGATCCGGCCAAGTCCTACCTCATCGACAGCCGCCTGGCGCCCGCCGCACGCCGTGAAGGCTTCGAGTCCGCCGCCGAACTGGTCGCGGCGCTGAAGGGCGGCGAGGAACGGCTCGGGGCCGCGGTGGCGGAGGCCATGGCGCCGGCCGAGACCGCATTTTTCCGCGACCGCGAGGTCTTCGAGCGACTTTGGGAGGTAGAGGCTCCAGCCCTGGCCCGGCGGCGCCCCGAGGGCGTGGTGCGGATCTGGAGCGCAGGCTGCGCCACGGGGCAGGAAATCTATTCCCTGGCCATGATGCAGGCCGAGGCCCCGGCGCCGACCGGCCGCGTCGAACTCTACGCCTCGGACTTCGCCGAGAGGCTGCTGGAGCGGGCGCGCGCTGGCGCCTACTCCAGCTTCGAGGTGCAGCGTGGCCTGTCCGCCCGCGAACTGGTCCGTCACTTCGAGAACCGCGGCGACCAGTTCCAGCTCTCACGTCCGGTGCGGCAGGCGGTGCGGTGGCGGCGCGTGAACCTGCTGGAGGACCTGACGCCCCTGGGGGCCTTCGACATCGTGTTGTGCCGCCACGTCCTGGGCGTTTTGACCGAAGCGGCCCAGGCGCGGACGTTGCAGCGTCTGGAGGGGGCGGTGGCTCCAGGCGGTTTGCTGGTCTTGGGCGCGAACGAAACCCTTGCGACGGGCAGCGCCTTCGCGGCCGCAAACGGTCTCGCCGGCGCCTATGTGCGCGTGGACAGGGCGCGCGACGCCGCCTGAGGGCGTTCGGACGCCCCGACGCCGGAGCGCCGAGGCGTCGGAATTTCAGTCTGCTTACTTCTTGGCGTCGTTGGCGGTGCTGGTCACCGCATCGCCGGCGGACGAGACGTCCTTGCCGGCGCCCGCCACGGTGTTGCAGGCGGCCACGGCCATGCTCACGGCCACGACGGCCAAAAGGGCAATCTTACGCATGGAAAGTCTCCCGAGGGTTTTCGTGCGAAAACTCGCCGTCGGCAAACGAGCTATGCTGCAGCCTGGTTCCCGTCCTGGGACGCAGAAGCGTTCGGATCGAACGCGGGAGTCGGAAACAGTAGTCTGGCGGTCACACCTCCCTTGGTGTTCCGCACCACCTCCACGCGCCCGCGAAGCTGTCTTGCGAAGGCGTTCATCAAGGTCCGCCCCACGCCCGCGCCGCCCAAGGCGCCCTCCGAGGCCTCTCCGTCGTCGCTGATCTCGAGGGTCGCGTCGTCGCCTTGGACGTGGAAGCTGACGCTTAGCGTCCCGCCGCGACGGGCGAAGGCGTGCTTCTGGGCGTTGGTGATCGCCTCCACCGCGAAGAGGGCCAGCGGCGCCAGCCGGTCCGGGTCGATCACAAGTTCGTCGACCGAAAGCTCGGTCTGCACGCCCGGGCCATGTAGCGCCCCGCCGGCCACCAGCTGGGCCGTCAGCTCTTCGAGGAAGGGGCGAAGGTCCACCTGCCTGAGGTCCGGCCCCTGGTAGAGCGCGCGATAGATCAGGGCCAAGGCCGTGATCCTCTGACGCGTGTCCGACATGGCCGCCCGCGCAGCCGGGTCGGACAGGGCCCGCTGCTGCATGGACAGCAGGCTGGAGATGACTTGCAGGTTGTTCTTCACCCGGTGGTGGATCTCGCGCATCAGCGCGTCCTTCTGCGCCAGGGAATCGCGCAGGGAGGCGTCGCGCCCGACGATCCCCGCGGCCATCTCCTCCAGCGCGGTGGCCAGTTCACGGATCTCGGGGGGCATCTCGGCGGCGTGCACGGGCCGCACGCTGAGGCGGCCGCGGGCGTAGAGCGAGGCGATGCGTTGCAGATAGGTGATCCAACGCAGGACCACCCGGTCGGTCGCCACCATCACCGCGGTGAACGCCAGGCCGAAGGTGAGCAGGGGGAAGAAAATCCCCAGCAGGGGATTGAACCGCGCCCAGGAGAGCAGGCCCGGCGAGCGCGCCGCCAGCAGCACATAGACATCGTCGCCGATCACCGGCGCGGCGGCATAGACCCGCCGCTCCCCCCGCCCGTCCCGCCCGTACCAGACCAGCGAACCTTCCTGCGCGGTGCGCCGCCGCCAATCCTTGGGCGCCGGGCCGAACGCGCTCGGCTGGGTGGCGTTGACGAAATGACCGCTGGAGTCGGCTAGGGCCACTTCCGCCCCGCTCGGCAAGGTCGGGTCCTTGTTCGAGGGCTGCAGGCTGGACAGCGGAATGATGGCGGCGAAGGCGCCGTCGAAGCCGCCGGCAGGCGTCGTCGCGCGGATGGCCGCCAGCACCGAAGGCTCGCCCGCATAGGCCACGCCGGACTCCCGCAACACCTCGACGGACTCGCCTGAGGCCAGTCGTTGGAACCACGTCCGCGTCGGTCGCTGCGGGTCCGCCGGCGCGCCGGCGGCGGCGCAGGCGACCCGGCCCTCGCGGTCGAAGCGGATCAGGTTGGCGTAGCCCGGCACGCGGTCGATCACCTGCTGCAGGCGCTGGGCGCATTGGAAGCCGACCGAGCCCGGGGCCAGCGTCTGCAAAAGGATCTCGGCGCCTTCCAGCCGGGCGCGCGCGGCCGCGCCGCTGCGCTCGGCGGCGGCCGTCATCTCGGTCTTGAGCGCCATGTTCTCGCGGTTGAAGGCGACGGCCGACTGCAGGATGCCGAGGAGCAGGACGGGCAGTAGCGCGAGCGCCAGGGCCGCAGTCAGCCGCACCCGAATGGTGCTCGACGAACCCCAGGGCCTGCTGATCATCGCGCGGCGATCCGTGTTCAACGGACCGTGCTTAGCCGCTCCGCATCGGCGAGGATAGACCGCATGGCGTCGCTCGCCGATGCGCCGTCGCGGTCGTACGCGCCCTCCTCCAGTATGGCGTGCAACGCCCGCCGGGCGCGGCTGACGCGACTTTTGACCGTGCCGACCGCGCAGCCGCAGATTTCCGCCGCCTCTTCGTAGGCGAAGCCCCCGGCGCCCACGAGGATCAGGGCTTCCCGCTGTTCGGCGGGCAGCATCGCCAATCCCTGACGCAGTTCGTCGAGCGCCACAGGCGCTTCAGGGTCGTCCACCGCCACCAGGGTCCGCTCGGCGGCTTCCTGGTCCAGCTGGCTCTGTCGCCAGGACCGGCGCTTCTCCGAGTAGAACTGGTTGCGCAGGATCATGAAGGTCCAGGCCTTCATGTTGGTGCCCATCTGGAAGCTCGCCCGGGCGTCCCACGCCTTCATCATGGCGTCCTGCGCTAAGTCGTCCGCCGACGCGGGGTCGCCGCAGAGGGTGCGGGCGAAGGCGCGAAGGTGTGGAATGAGCTGGACCAGCTCGCGCTTGAACGCGACATCGTCGGTGGAATGGTGCTCCACCCCGCGCCTGTCTTCGGGACCCCCGGTCATCAGCCGTTCCCCGACGAGCGCGTATCGGCGCGGCGGAGGATTTCAAGGAACTCCTCCGGCACCGGCTCGTTCACGACCTCGTCAAACATCTGGCGCAGCCGAACGCCGATCGCTTGCTGCCGCAGACGCGCCTCGTCCATGGCGGCGGACGATCTGCGTCGCGTTTCAATGGGACGTTGTTCGATCATGTCTTCGGCGCTCCGCTGACGCGGCGGCCGCCCCCTCTTTTCATCCTCGTCAGCGCTCAACGCCCGACTCCGCGCCAGGTTCCGTTCCGTATCGGGCCAAGATGCCGAAAACATTCCGCTTCGGGAACCGGTTCCCTTTCGTGGCGTTTCCTGATCATGTGGCCTCGGGGGGTTCCGAGGGCGCGTTCGCCGCATGAATTCTGAATGGGAGGGGTCACCCTTGAGTCTTCTAGCCCGACTGGCGCCTCATCTGCCCTATGTGCGTCGCTACGCTCGTGCGCTTACGGGGGATCAGACCACCGGCGACCATTACGTCCGCGTCGCGCTGGAGGCTCTGGCCGCCGGAGAGCGGTCGCTGGATGCGAACCTCTCCCCTCGCGTCGCCCTCTACCATGTCTTCCACGCGATCTGGTGCACCTCGGGCGCCCAGCTTGAATCTCCGTTGGAGGAAGACCGTTTCGAAGGCGACGACACAACCCGGCGGCTGATGCGCATCGCCCCGCGCTCGCGCCAGGCGTTCCTGCTCACCGCGCTGGAAGGCTTTACGCCCACGGAGGCGGCCCAGATCCTGGGCGCCGACTTCGCCGAGGTCGAGCGGTTGATCGCCGAGGCCCAGGCGGAGATCGACGCCGAACTGGCGACCGAGGTCCTGATCATCGAGGACGAGCCGGTGATCGCCGCCGACATCGAGGCGCTGGTGAAGGAGCTCGGCCACACGGTGGTCGATATCGCCGCGACCCGGACCGAGGCGGTCGATGCGGTGATGCGCAAGACGCCGGGGCTGGTGCTGGCCGACATCCAGCTTGCCGACGGCTCCTCCGGCATCGACGCGGTCAAGGACATCCTGGCGCGCTACGACGTGCCGGTGATCTTCATTACCGCCTTCCCCGAGCGCCTGCTGACCGGCGAGCGGCCCGAGCCCACCTTCCTGATCACCAAGCCGTTCCAGCCGGAGACGGTGAAGGCCGCGATCGGCCAGGCGCTCTTCTTCCATCCGCGCAAGGCCAGCCGTCAGGCGGCCTGAGCCGGGGGCGGAACGCCGCCTAATCCAAGACGTTCGAAGAAGGCGCCGCATCGCAGCGGCGCCTTTTCTGTCGCAGGAGGCTTCATGCTCGGCTGGGCCATCATCTTCGCCCTTTTGGCGCTCGTCGCGGGCGTCCTGGGCTTCGCCGGCTTGGCCGGGGTTGCGGCCCTGATCGCCAAGGTGCTGTTCGTCATCTTCCTGGCGGCGCTCGTGGTGAGCTTCGCCATCCGCGCCCTGCGCGGACGATCCGTGGTCTGACGGCGATCACAAAAACGGCCGCCCAAGCCGGCGGCCGTTTGTCAATTCAGTCTTTCGGACGCCGAGACGGCCCAGTCCTCAGGGCCTCGCGGCTTGGGCGGGCCCCTGCCCCGGATTGGCGTTGCTCTGCGGCGCCAGGGGGCCGCCCACCTGGTAATTCTGCCGGGTGGCTGCGGCCGACGGCGGCGCGGAAAAGGCTTGGACGTCGGCGGCCTGCTTGCCGTTGTTCGGCTCGACGCGCGCCAGGTCGTCTGCTTTCCAGGTCCAGGCGGCGAAGAAGCCCAGCACCACCAGCAGCAAGGAGACCAGCAGGACCCACAGCACGTGGCGGCCTAGGCGCCCTTGCCTTACGCGCGTGACGCCGATGGTCGGCCTGGGGGACGACCGGGTTGAAAGCGCCATGAAATGCTCCTCACTCTGACGGGAAATAACTGAACGGTCCGGTGTGCGCCCGGCCGACCGGCTCGCCTTGCGGGCTCGAGGCGCCCAGAACAGCGCTGCCCAGCGCCAGCACCAGCAGGCCGGCGAGGGTCGCGGCCCGCCGCCGCGCCGCCAGTTGGCGAACGCTGGGCGACTTCACCAAGGCGGTGTTCTTGGCGGCGAAGGTCGAACGCACGGTATGGGCCTCCCGCTGTCGGCTCTGGCGCCATCAGCCTCAACGCCGCGTCCGGCGAAGCCGTTCCATCGCCGCTCAGGGGGCGCGCGGAGAAAACTCAAAAAATTAGCGTGGGGTTAGGAACGGTCCGACGCGACGTGTGTTCTTAGGTGTGCGGAGGCGGCGACGCCCCCCCCGACTTGAGACTGGCGCCAGCCAGTCTGCCGTCTCCGCACCCCTTTTCTCGATGATGCACACTGGGCGGACCTCAAAGGGTCCGCCTTTTTGTTCGCCCCAGGTTCAGCGCCGGGCGAGCCGCAGCGCGATATCCACGCGACGGCGCAGAGGCCTCTTGGCTCCGTCTGCGGCCAGGGCGCCCGCCTGGCCCTCGGCCAGCACGCGGAACTCGGCCGGCGGCAACCCGTTGGCGGCGAGCGCGGCCGAGACCGCCTCGGCGCGACGTTTCGACAACTCCAGCGCCGCCTGCGGCTGCCCTGCCGCTTCGGCAAGGCCCACCACTTCGACGGCCTGGACGCGGCAGTTGCGGGAAGACGTCGCAGCCGCCTCGATCACGGCTCGGCCTTCCGGCGTCAGCCCGGCCGATCCCGGCTCGAAATAGACCTGCGCCGTCTGGTCCAAGCAGGGGCTGAACACCCGGACGAGCCGCGCGCGGCTGCTCTGGGCGGTCGCGCAGGCGGTTAGGGATACCGCCGCAACGGAGATCGCCAGGACGCCGATGTGCTTCATCTCCGTCTCCTGCCTGCAGGCCTCGCGAAGAGGGTGGCCGTGGCTTGCGGCCGCCCCCCCTGCATAAGCCGTCGTCGTCAGTAACGCGGGGCTCCGTTCTCCCAGTAGTACCGGGCGTTCGCCGGGTCATAGTAGTAGTAGCGGCCCGCGCGTTCGTCATAGTACTGGCGCCGGCTGGAAGGCGCCGCGCCGCAGCCCCCTTGGTCGTGGCATCCCTTGTAGGCGCCGGCGGCGGCCCCCAGGGCGCCGCCCACCAAGGCCCCCGTGGCGGCGTTGCCAGAGCCCACGTTGTTGCCGATCACGGCGCCGGCCAAGGCGCCGATCGCCGTGCCGCCCAGCGTCGTGTTGGTGGTGTGCGGATCGTTCGCGCAGCCGGCCAGCAGGGCGCCGGCGCCCGCAAGGGCGATCAGTGGCTTGAGCATCGCTAGGCTCTCCTCGAGCAGTCAGGTCCCCAGGCCGGAACGTGCCGTGAGCTTGACAGTTCCCGGAACCTGGGGCGCGCCCGCCCGTTGAGGCCGCAAGGCACAACCTGAATTCGCGGGAGCTCCAGCCATGATCGGCGGACGCATCGACAGGAAACACGAGCCGGTCGACGCCGGCGCGGAGAACCTCGGTTCCGACCTGCGTGCGGCCTATGAGCGGGGCCGGCGGGACGAGCGGGCGATGCGTAAGCGTCATCCGGTGATGATGACCTTGACCTTCCTCGCCGCCCTGGTCGGCTTCGGCCTCCTGGCCCTGGCGGCGATCCACGGCTCGTTCGGCCGCGCGGGCGGGGTCGTGGACGACAATCTGGCGATCGCCGCGGACAAGGCCCGTCCCATGGCGCGCCAGGCGGCCGCCAACGCCAACAGGGACCTGCATGACGCCGCCCGCTCCGCAAGGTCCGGCTCCTCTTAAGGCCGCGCCGGCGGCGCCCGGCGTCGCCGGTCGTTTCCGGCGGATCGAGGTCGTCGCCAACGTCGCCTCCGGCGGCGTGAGCGAGGACGCGCCGGAGGAACTGGCCAAGATCTTCGCGGACTTCGGATTCGCCGCCCATGTCTGCGCGCCGGCGAAGGACGACCTGTCCAACTGCCTGAGGGCGGCTGTCGACGCGGCCCCCGACCTTCTCGTCACCCTGGCCGGCGACGGCACGGTGCGGACGGCGGCCGAGCTCTGCGGTCCCGATGGGCCGACCATCATGGCGCTGCCCGGCGGCACCGTGAACCTGTTGCCCCGCGCCCTGTACGGCGCGCGCTCCTGGCAAGACGCGCTGAGCGTGGCCCTGGCGGAGGGGGAGACGCGCCTGGCGGGCGGCGGAGACGTGGAGGGGCGCGTCTTCCTATGCGGCGCCATGCTCGGGGCCCCGGCCTTGTGGGCTCCTGCGCGGGAAGCGGTCCGCTATCGCGAGCTGCGCCTGGCCTGGGCCCGCGCGCGGCGGGCGTTCCAACGCGCCTTCAGCGGACGGTTGCGCTATTCCCTGGACGGCGGGCCGAGACGAAAGTCGGGCGCGCTGTCCTTCATCGGGCCCCTTGTCTCCCGCCGCCTGCCGCCGGATGTCGACGGCCTGGAGGTGGCGGCCTTGGAGGTCGGCGGGGCGGCCGACCTGGTGGGGCTCGGCCTGCATGCGCTGATGGACGATTGGCGCAACGCCGGCGCCGTCGGCGAGGTGGCGGTCTGCAGGCTCGCCCGCGTCTGGGGGGCCGAGTCGATCCCAGCGATCCTGGACGGCGAATCCGTGCGCCTGAAGGCCGCCGCCGAAGTCCGGTATCGGCCAGACATCGTCAAGGTGCTCGCGCTCCCGCAGGCGGCGGCGTGAGCCTTCGTCTCGCCCACCTGTCGGACATCCATTTCGGCGGTGAGAACGCCGCGGCGACGGCGGGGGCCTTGGCGTGGCTGAACGCGGATCCGCCGGACCTGGTGGCGATCTCCGGCGACCTCACGCGCTATGGCGAGCCTGCCGAGTTCGCCGCCGCGGCGGCCTGGCTCGAGGCATTGAAGGCGCCGCGGCTGATCACGCCGGGCAACCATGACGCACCCTATTTCGCCGTGGTCCAGCGGCTGTTCACGCCGTTCCGCCGGTTCAAGACCAGATTCGGCGCCGTCGAGGGGCAGACGCATCGCGCCGAAGGCCTGGCCGTCCGCGCGCTTAACACCGCGCGCGGAGCCCAGCCGCGCCTGAACTGGTCCAAGGGGCAGGTGAATCCCCGGCAGGTCGAGGCGGCGGTGAGCTGGTTTGGCGAAGCCCCCGCCGACGCCTGCCGCGTCCTCGTCTGCCACCATCCGCTGACGGAAATGATCGGCGGGCCCATGACCGGCCGCGTCTGGCGTGGGACGGCGGCGGCCCGAGCCTTCGCCGAATCCGGCGTCGACGTGGTGCTCTCCGGGCACATCCACGCGCCCTTCGTCTGGCCCTATCCCTGGAGCGACGGGCGGACCTATGCGGCCGGGGCCGGCACGCTTTCCGTGCGTGAGCGGGGCCTCCCGCCGAGCTTCAACCTGGTCGAAATAGAAAGGGCGGCGATTCGCATCGCCGCCCTGGTTTGGACAGGCTCACACTACGAGCCGTATCGCACCTGGTCGCTGGACCGGCGCTGAAGGCGATCAGACGCGCCCTTTAGGGAACGCCTCGTCCGCGCACGAAGTGCATGACGAGGGACACGAGGAACAGCACCAGGAAGACGTAGAAGAGAATCTTGGCAACGCCCATCGCCGCACCGGCGATGGTGGTGAAACCAAGAACGGCGGCGATCAAAGCCACCACCAGAAAAGTCAGGGCCCATCCGAGCATTTGGCGTTCTCCTTCCGCGCGCAGGGCGCAAGTTGACGTCGCGAGCCGAAAGGCCCGCTCGGTAGAAAAACGCCGGTCTTGTAGCCCCGTTCCCGGGAATTCCGTTTGGGCTGAGGGCGCTTAACGGCGCCCGCGTCGCCCATCGCCGTCGCGCGCCCGTCCTGCGATGGCGGCGGCCACGATCGCGCTTAACACCTTGGGATTTCGCAGCACGACGAAGCCCGCGGCCGCAGCCGCGGCTGCGGCGATCATCGGCTTCTCCCGCGCCAGGGCGATGAGGCGGGCCGACAACGGTTCCTCGCCGCGGCGCGCGCGGAAGCTTTCCGGTTGGGCGCGGCGGAACGCCACCAGAGCGATCAGGCCGGCGATCAGGGCGAAGCCCACCGAGATCGCGGCCGCGGCCGGCGCCGGGTCCAGGTAGAGGCGTACGAAGGCGTAGAGCGCATAGGCCGCCGCGACCACGCAAACGCCAGCCGCCGCCGCCATCGCTGAGATGGCGGCGATCAGGGCGAGCGCCTTCTTGACGATCAACGCCGCCCGGAAGCGATGAGGAGGCCGATCAGCACGCCCACGCCGAAGGCGGCGCCGGTGGCGGCCAGCGGACGTTCGCGAACGCGCTCGGTGAGGTACTGCTGGGCCTGATCGATCTGTTGGCCCGCATTGTCTGCGTACACCCGCGACTGGCTGCGGATCTGTTCCAGACCCTCCTGCACGGCCTGCTGGATCTTGCCGCGAGCTTCGCTGAAGACCCGTTGCGCCTCGGCGCTCATGCGGCCGGAGTCCAATCCCTTGGCTTTGGCGTTTTCGTCGGCGTAGTCCACGGCGTTTGCGGGCATGTCGATCTCTCCGAAGGAAGGCCCTGCAGCGGTCAGCTCGGGGCGCTTGCCTGAACGGCCGACACCATAGGCAAGTTCCGGGTTCTTCGCAAAAGGCGAAGCCGCGGGCCGCCATCTAAACGCCATCTCCGCCGCGCAGTTCCTGTCGCGCAAGGTGAGGCGTTTGTCCTATGCTGGACAGAGGGGACGGAACAACGGCGGACGGACGGGTGAATCGAGAGCGCCTCGACATGGCGATGAAGGCGGCTGGGCTCGGCCGGTTCGAGTGGGATCTCGAACGCGACGTGCTGAGCGTCAGCCCCGAGTTCGCCGCCCTGACCGGTTTGCCGGCGGGCGAGATGGCGGCCACGGGCGGCCGGGCCTGGGACCGCTGGGTCCGGCCCGAGGATCGCGGCTTCCTGCTGCGTAGCCGCGACGACGCTCTGAGCGGCGACGCCTTTCGCATGGAGGTGCGGATGGCCCGGCCTGACGACGGGCGCGGCGTCTGGCTGCACATGTCCGGCAACGCGGGCCGTAACGCCGTCGGCCAAGCCGCCTGGCTGGCTGGGGTGGCCGCCGACATCACCGCCTACAAGGCCGAGGAGGAGCAGCGGCAGCGGCTGTTCGCCGAGCTGGACCACCGGGTGAAGAACGTGCTCGCCGGCGTGCAGGCGCTGGCCTACCAGACCGCCAAGCGCACCACCTCCCTCGACGCCTTCCTGGAAAACTTCACCGGCCGCCTGAAGGCGCTGGGTTCGGCCAACGAGCTGCTCACCGCCGCGCGCTGGCGGGGCGCGGCCGTGGACCACATCGTCGCCGCCGAGCTGGGCGCGCTGGCGCCCGGTCACGCCACCTGGTCGGGACCTGAGCTGTTCCTCACGCCGCGCGCCACCAACGCTCTGTCCCTCGCCTTGCACGAACTCGCCACCAATGCGGTGAAGTTCGGCGCCCTGTCGGTGGACACTGGACAGGTGGACGTACGCTGGACTCGCCTGGCCGACGGGGGGTTCGAGCTGCTGTGGACCGAGAGCGGCGGCCCCACGGTCCTGCCGCCCGGACGCCGCGGCTTCGGCTCCACCCTGCTGGAGCAGGTCACCGGCCGCGAAATACACGGCGAGGCTCAGATCGAGTATCGTCCGCCAGGCGTCCGCGCCCGGCTCGCGGCGGGCGCCGCGGCGATGGCGCCGCGCCCCGATTCCGTGCCGGAGGTCACCGCGCCTCGCCCGGTGGACGCCGTCGCCGCGGACCGCGCGCCCTGCAGCCTGAAGGGGGCGCGGGTGCTGATTGTCGAGGACGCCGTGCTGCTGGCCCTGGAGCTTGAGACCGGCCTGTCCGAGGCTGGCGCCGAGGTGGTCGGGCCCGCGTATGAACTGGAGGAGGCGCTGGCCCTGCTGGAGCGGCCGATCGACGCGGCCGTGCTCGACGCCAATCTCAACGGCCGCTCGGTGATGCCCGTGGCCGACGCCCTGGCGGCCCGCAAGGTGCCCTTCGTATTCGCCACCGGCTACGGCGAGTCCGGAGGCGCGCCGGGCGGGTTCGACGCGCCGGTGATCCGCAAGCCCTATGACGTCTCCCAGGTCGCCCTGGCCGTCGCCGACCTGCTGCGCGGGCGCATTACAGCGCACTGAGACAAGGCGCCGCCTGTGCGGGGCGCGAGCTTCACTATATCGGAGCGGCCAGGGGGGCCTGCGGACCACTCGCAGGGGCCGGACCGGCGGCCACGGGTCTCGCCCGGAATCAAGCGACCCGAGCTCTCGTCATGCGTTCGCCAGCGGCGCTTCTGGCTTCATTTCGCGCAACACGGGCTATTTCGCGGAAGGCGGGTTGCCGGCCCCTCCGCTGCGCCCTAAAGCGCAGGCCCATGCTCGACGAACTGAAAGCCAACAACCGCAACTGGGCGGAGCGCAAGGTCGCGGCCGACCCGGGGTTTTTCCGTCGGCTGGAAGGCCAGCAGGCCCCCAAGTACCTGTGGATCGGCTGCTCGGACAGCCGCGTCCCGGCCAACGAGATCGTCGGCCTCGACCCGGGGGAGTTGTTCGTCCACCGCAACGTCGCCAACCTCGCGCCGCCCCAGGACGCCAACTATCTGTCGGTGCTGCAGTTCTCGGTCGAGGTGCTGAAGGTCGAGCACATCCTGGTGGTGGGCCACTATGGCTGCGGGGGCGTGGCCGCGGCGGTCGATGGCAAGCGCCGGGGCCTGGTCGACCACTGGCTGCACCCGATTCGCGAAGTCTGCCGCGACCACCGCCACGAGTTGGACGCGCTCTCCGAGGGCCGCGCCCGCTGGGATCGGCTGGTGGAGCTCAACGTCCGCCGGCAGGTGGAGAACGTCGCCCAGGACATCTTCGTCCTCGACGCCTGGGCCCGCGGCCAGGCCCTGTCGGTGCACGGGTGGGTCTATTCCATCGCCAACGGCTTGGTCACCGATCTCGAGTGCACGGTGAGCGGCCCGAACGCAGATCGACTGGCCTAGGCGAGTTTGATCTCCCGCAGGCGCTCCTGCAGGTAATCGTCAGCCGTGATCGGCTGGGGGTACCGGTCAGGACTGCCCTCGCCGACGCAGGACGCCAGGGTGCGGATCTCGTAGTCGGGATTGAAGTGCAGGAAGAAGGGCGTCGAGTAGCGCGCCGTTCCGCGCCGCTCTGGCGGCGGGTTGACCACGCGGTGAGTGGTCGAGGGCAGCCGGTGGTTGGTCAGCCGCTGCAGCATGTCGCCGATGTTGCAGACCAGCGCGCCCGGCGCGGGGTTTATGGGCAGCCAGCGGCCGTCGCGGTCCAGCACCTCCAGCCCGGCCTCCTCGGCGCCCAGCAGCAGGGTGATGACGTTGATGTCCTCGTGCGCGGCGGCGCGGATGTGCGGCCCGTCGGCGGGCGTGGGCGGATAGCGCAGCAGGCGCAGGATCGAGTTGCCGGCGTCCACCGTCGGCGTGAAGAAGCTGCGCTCCAGCCCGAGCCAGGCGGCGATCGCCTCCAGCACCTTGAGTCCCATGGCGTCCAGCGCCTGGTAGAGCCAGCCCACCGCTGAGCGGAAGCCGGGCGCGTCGGCGTCCGGCCAAAGGTTCTCGGCCATGCGGGCACGGAACGGATGGCCGGGCGGCAGGTCCCGGCCGACGTGCCAGAACTCCTTGAGGTCGTAGTGGCGCGCGCCCTTTGCGGTCTCCACGCCGAAGGGGGTGTAGCCGCGCTGTCCGGCGTTCGGCTGGGCGTAGGTCCGTTTGGTCGCCTCCGGCAGGGCGAAGAACGCCTTGGCTCGGTCCAGCGCCGCCTCGATGCGGTCCTGCGGCAGTCCATGGTCGGAGATCACCGCGAAGCCGTAGCGGGCGAAGGAGACGCCCAGCGCCTGTGCAAAACGCGGGAAGTCAGCCTCGAAGCCGGCGAAGGAGACGGGCGTGATGCTCTGGGACGGCGCGGCGGCCTGCTGGCTCATGGGCGCTCTCCTACACCGGCTGCGGCGCCGGGCTCCACGCCCTCCTGCGCCTCTTCCTCGGCCAGCCGGGTCACCTCGGCGCGCAGCAGCCGCTCCATGGTCTCGCGGCTGTCTCGGCTGGCCAGCGCATATCGCTCCTCTTCGCCGGCCAGGGGCGCCAGCCGCTCGAACAACCGCCGGTCGTGATCGCGGAACAGCACCGCGGCCTTCAGCGCCCGCCGCTCGGAGATCCCCAGCGTGACCAGCGCGCGGCGGCCGAGGTTCAGGGCGGCCTCGAAGGTTTCCCGCTCGACCACCTTGGCGCCCTTGGCCAGCAATTCGTAGGCGTGGCGGCGGTCGAAGGCGCGGGCGATGATCGTCAGGTCGGGAAAGGCGTCGCGGGCGGCCTCCACCGTCTCGACGGCCTTGTCGCGGTCGTCGATGGCCACCACCAGCAGCTTCGCCTTCTCCGCGCCCGCGGCCCGCAGCAGGTCGAGCCGGGCGGCGTCGCCGTAGTGCACCCGCCAGCCGAAGCGCCGCAGCAGGTCGATCTGCTCGATGCTGGACTCCAGCGTCACGACCTTGAAGTTGTGGGCCATCAGCAGACGGGCGGCGATCTGTCCGAAGCGGCCGAAACCGGCGACGATGACGTCCGGCGGCGCGTCGTCGAAAGCCAGGCGCTCGGGTTCGTCGCGGGGCCTCGCGCGGCTCAGCACCAGCCGGTCGTGGGCGGCCATCAGCAGCGGCGTCGCCGCCATGGAGACGGCGATCACCGCCGTGAACAGTCGCGACAGGTCCGGCGGCAGCACGCGGGCGCCCACCGCGAAGCTCAGCAGCACGAAGGCGAACTCGCCGCCCTGGGACAGCGCCACCCCGACCGTGGCCGCAGCCCGGGCCGGCGTGCGGAACACCCGCGCCGCGCCATAGACGGCCAGCGTCTTCAACACCATCAACCCCAGCACCAGGCCCAGCACCAGCCAAGGCCGCTCGGCCAGCAGCCGCATGTCCAGGCCGGCGCCGACGGTGATGAAGAACAGGCCGAGCAGCAGACCGCGGAACGGCTCGATGTCGGTCTCCAGCTCGCGGCGGAATTCGCTTTCGGCCAGCACGACGCCGGCCAGGAAGGCGCCCAGCGCCGGCGACAGGCCCACCAGCTCCATCAGAGCCGCGACCCCGATGACCAGCAGCAGGGCCGAGGCGGTGAAGATCTCGCGAAGCCGGGCGGCGGCGATGAAGCGGAACATCGGCCGGGTCAGATAGCGTCCGCCGACGATCACGGCGGTCACCGCCAGTATCACCGCGAGCGCGCGCGCCCAGGGGGGCAGGCCGTCCAGCATGCCGTTGTGGGCCGCCGCCGCGGCCGCGGCGGTCGTCCCATCGCCCAGCAGCGGCAGCAGCGCGAAGAGCGGGATCACCGAGAGGTCCTGGAACAGCAGCACGCCGAAGGCCGCCTCGCCGACCGCCCCCTGGCGCAGGCCCTTCTCGTCCAGGCTCTGCAGGACGATGGCGGTGGATGACATGGCCAGGATCAGCCCGGCGGCGAAGGCGGTGCGCCAATCGAGGCCGAGCGCGGCCGCGGCGCCGGCCAGCAGGGCCGCGGTGCCCAGCATCTGGACCGCGCCGATCCCGAAGATCGCCGTCTTCATGCGCCACAGCAGCGCCGGCCGCACCTCCAGCCCGATCAGGAACAGCAGGATCACCACGCCGAATTCGGCGAAACGCATCACGTCGCCGGCCTCGCCCACCAGGTTGAGGGCGAAGGGGCCCACCAGCACGCCGGCCAGCAGGTAGCCCAGCACCGAGCCCAGCCCCAACCGCTTGGCGATCGGCACGGAGAAGACCCCGGCGGCGAGGTAGACCAGGGCCTGTAAGAGCAGGCTGTTCATGGAATGGCGGGCTCAGGCATCGTGCCAATGGATCATTTGCCGCGCCGGTGCGAAAGCCGCCCTCGAAAATGGCAGGCGGCGGCGATTGCGCGCTTGTCGGTCGTCCGGCGCCTTCTCGGCGTCTCGCAGGCGCGCTAAAGGGGCGCCCATGGCGAACAAGCTCAGAGACGACGCCGTCGACGCGCTTTCGGGCGTGCTGTTTGACGGCATGACCATAATGGCGGGCGGCTTCGGCGTCTGCGGCATTCCGGAAATGCTCATCGCGGCCATGCGCCAAAGCGGCGTCAAGGACCTGACGGTCATCTCCAACAACTGCGGGATCGACGACTTCGGCCTCGGGATCCTGCTGGCCGGCGGCCAGATCAAGAAGATGATCTCCAGCTATGTGGGCGAGAACAAGCTGTTCGAGCAGCTCTACCTCTCCGGCCAGCTGGAGCTGGAGTTCAATCCTCAGGGCACCCTGGCCGAGCGCATCCGGGCCGGCGGCGCCGGCATCCCGGCCTTCTACACCAAGACCGGCGTCGGCACGCTCGTGGCGGAGGGCAAGGAGACCCGCGAATTCGACGGCGAGCTCTATGTGATGGAGCGCGGCCTGGTGGCGGACCTGTCCATCGTCAAGGCCTGGAAGGGCGACGAGGCCGGCAACCTCGTCTTCCGCAAGACCGCCCGGAACTTCAACCCGATGATGGCGACGGCCGGCAAGGTCACCGTGGCCGAGGTCGAGGAGCTGGTCGACGTCGGCGCCCTCGATCCGGACCAGATCCACACGCCGGGCATTTTCGTGGACCGCATCCTTCACGGCGTCGGCTACGAGAAGCGCATCGAGCGCATGACCACGCGGCCACGCGACGCCGCCAGTGAGAGGGCCTGACCGTGGCCTGGACGCGAGAACAGATGGCCGCCCGCGCAGCTACGGAGCTGCGTGACGGCTTCTATGTGAACCTCGGCATCGGCATTCCGACCCTGGTGGCCAACTACATCCCGGCCGGGATGACGGTGACCCTGCAGAGCGAGAACGGCATGCTGGGCATGGGCCCTTTCCCTTACGAGGGCGAGGCCGACCCCGACCTCATCAACGCCGGCAAGCAAACGATCACCGAGCTCCCCAACTCGTCCTATTTCAGCTCCGCCGACAGCTTCGCCATGATCCGCGGCGGGCACATCGACCTGTCGATCCTCGGCGCCATGCAGGTTTCCGCCGACGGCGACCTGGCCAACTGGATGGTGCCCGGCAAGATGGTGAAGGGCATGGGCGGCGCCATGGACCTGGTGGCGGGCGTCAAGCGTGTGGTCATCGTGATGGAGCACGTCGAGAAGTCCGGCGCGCCGAAGCTGGTCGACGCCTGCTCCTTGCCGCTGACCGGCAAGAAGGTGGTCGACCTGGTGGTCACCGATCTGGGGGTTTTCCGCGTGGATCGCGGCCGCCGTCCCCTCGCCCTGCTTGAGATCGCGCCTGGCGTGACGGTCGAAGAGGTGCGCGCCAAGACCGAGCCCGCTTTCGAGGTCGCGCTGGAAACGGCTTGAGCGGCTGGGCCTCAGAAGCTCTTGCTCAGCCCGGCGAAGACGCCGCGACGTGGACCCCATTGCGGCGCGCCGACGCCCACGCCGGTCCCGTCGCGGATCTCGTAGCGCGCGTCGAACAGATTGATCACGTCGGCGCGAACGGTCAGGCCGGCCGCGGCGAAGGTGTGCGAGACGCCCAGGTTCACCTGCGCATAGGCCGGCATCCGGGCGCCGTTCGGCACGTCGCCGTCGCGCCGAAGGCCCGAGCCATAGATCACGTCGGCCGACAGCCGGGTGGCGCCCAACCGCCAGGCTGCGCCGGCCGAGGCGGTGCGCGTCTGGTCGTGGTCGAGGAAGATGCGGTGGGCCGCGATATAGGCGAGGTCGGCCGGGTCGAAGTTGAACTGGCTGGAGATGATGTCCTTGGCCCGGGCGCGCGACAGCGCCAGGTTCGCATAGGCGCTGAACGGCCCCTTCTCGTAGCCCGTCGTCAGCTCCACGCCCTTGGCGGAGCCGCTCCGATAGTTGAACGGCGTCAGGATGATCGGGGCGCCGAACTGGCCCTCGTCGATCAGGTTGCGGGCCTTCTTGTAATAGGCGTCGACGCCCAGGGAGAACCGACCCAGCCGCTGCTCGACGCCCGCGTCGAAATAGTGGTCGCGCTCGGCGCGGGGCGGGTCGTTCCGCATTCCGGGCGCCTCGGCGCTGGTGCCGACGAAGCGGGCCACGGTCGTGCTGGCGACCAACTCGAACGGCGGCGGGGAAAAATAGCGCGCATAGCCCAGATGGACGGTGGTTCCCTCCAGCGGCCGCCACACGAGGTTCAGTCGCGGTGAAAGCTGCGACTCCTTTCGGAAGGCGTCGACCTGGTCGAAGCGCAGGCCGTAGTTCAGCGTCAGCGACGGGGTGATCGACCACTCGTCCTGCAGATAGGCGGAGACCGTCCAGGCGCGCGCGTCGCCACGCTCGGGGATGTCCACGGGTTCGCCCAGTTGGGCGCCTACGGGGTTGAGCCGGAAGACGTCCGACCGGGTGCGGCTGCGGGTCTCGTCGGTCGAGGCGATCAACCCGCCGCGAAGCGTATGGTCGTCGCTCAGTTTGTACACGCCCTCGATCTGCGCGCCGAGGGCCAGATCGCTTTTGCGGGCGGACTGCGCCAGGCCGTTGAACAGCAGCTCGCCGGTGATGTCGGGGGAGTAGCGCAGCTCGGAATATCGGCCGAACAGCGAGGCCTGGCCGGTGAACCGGCCGGTGGTCAGCAGGTAGCTGGCGATGGCGTAGGTCGCGGCCTCCCGCTGCCGCGCGTCCAGGTCGTCTGACGCAATGTCGGAGACTCCGTTCACCACGTAGCCGAGCTGCGGATGAAGCCCCGAGACGTTGGGGATCTCGAACCTCTGCTGAGAGGTCCCGACGATCAGCGACAGGCGGCTGTCGGCGTCGAGGATGTGCTCGAGGTAGCCGAACGCCTGGTACTGGTCGGAGTGGTCGTGCAGCGGCTTGGCGCGTCCGTCCGGGCTTTCGATGCCGACGTCGGTCCCGGTGTAGCTGGCGGAGGCGAAGATGCTGGTCGAGCCGAAGGCGCCGCCGTATTCGATCGATGGCTCCAGGCGGCCTTGCGCCCCACCGTAGATCCCGGCTTCGCCGCCGGTCTGAAGGCCGGACTTTGTGGTGATGTCGACGATGCCCGCGGTTCGCAGCCCGTACTGCGCCGGAAGCGCTCCGGTGATCAGCCGCACGTTGTCGGCCAGCCGCGGCGAGAGCGCCTGGCCGAAGAGCTGCAGGCCTTCCGGCAGGATGACGTTGTTCAGCCGATACTGCAGGTTCCCGTGGTCCCCGCGGATGTGCAGCTGACCGAACGAATCCTTGGCCGCGCCGGGCGCCTGCAGCAGGACCTGATCGAGCTGGGCGTTGGCGCCCGAGGGCATGTTTTCGATGAAGGCCTTGGGCAGGGAATAGGTGCTGGCGCCCAGGGCCGGCTGCACCTCGGCCCGGGCGGCGTCAAGCCGGCGCGCGGTGACCACCACCTCCGGCGCCATGGGGGGCGCTTGGCCGAGCGCCGGCCCCGCCACTGAAAGGCTGAGGGCCGCTCCCAGGAGCAGGAGGCTTCGGCTATGCATGGGAACCGGCCGCACGAGGAATGATGCGGCGGATCGTTATGTTATAACATTTCTACCGTCAAGGCAGGCCTTTCGGGCCCTCGGCGCGGACCCCATATTGCGGCGGACGGCGAAGGAGGCGCGGCATGAAGCTCCCGGTCTGGATCGGGGCCCTTTGGGCGCTGCTCGCGGTCTCCACGGCCGCCGCCGCCCCGCTGGCCCAGGCGGTGTTCGCCGGCGGCTGCTTCTGGTCGGCGGAGCATGACATCGAGCGCACCTCGGGCGTGACCGACGTGGTGGTGGGTTACACGGGCGGGATCCGCCGCCATCCGACCTACGAGAGCCACGGGGGTCATCTCGAAGCGATCCGCGTCACCTATGATCCGGCGAAGATCAGTTACGCCGCCCTGGTTGACGCCTTCTTCCACAACATCGACCCCACCGACCCGCAAGGCCAGATTTGCGACCGCGGCCCCTCCTATCGCACGGCGGTCTTTGTCGCCTCGCCCGAGGAGCGCGCCCAGGCCGAGGCGGTGAAGGCGCAAGCAGCGCGCACCTTGGGCAAGCCCGTCGCAACCCAGGTGCTGGACGCGGGCGTCTTCTGGCCGGCCGAGGCCTATCACCAGCACTACGCTCGCAAGAATCCCGCCGACTACATGGCCTATCGTCTCGGCTGCGGCCGGGACGCGCGCATCCGGGCGGTGTGGCGGGGCCGCTGAGCTTGACGCAGGCCGCCGCTGGGGCCATCTGCGCGCGGCTTCGACGTCGAGGGGTGGATGCCGCTGACCGTTCCCGCCGAATGGGCGCCGCACAAGGCCATGTGGCTCGGTTTCCCGAGCCATGCGGAGCTGTGGCAGGACGACCTCGAAACCGCCCAGGAGGAGGTCGTCGCCCTGGCGCGCATCCTGGCGGGCGTCGGCGGAGAGCGCGTGCGCCTGCTGGTCGGCGCGCCCGAGGCCGAGGCCGCCGCCGGTCGCCTGCTGGGCGGAGTCGCGGGCGTGGAGATCGTCCCAGGCCGGTTCGGCGACATCTGGCTGCGCGACACCGGGCCGATCTTCGCCAGCGGCGAGCAAGGCGCGGCCCGCGCGCGGGCGTTCCGCTTCAACGGCTGGGGCGGCAAGTACGAACTGGAGCATGACGACACGGTGGCGGCCCAGATCGCCCAAGCCTCCGGCGCAGCGCTGGCGCGGCACGATTTCGTCCTGGAGGGGGGCGCCCTCGACCATGACGGCGAGGGCACGGTGCTCACCACCCGCCAATGCCTGCTCAACCCCAACCGTAATCCAGGCTGGGACGAGGCCGCGGCGGAGGCGGCGCTGGCTCAAGCCCTCGGCGCGAAGAAGGTGCTGTGGCTGGGCGACGGGCTGCTCAACGACCACACCGACGGCCACGTCGATAACCTGGCGCGCTTCGTGGCGCCGGGCGTGGCCGCCTGTCCCGTGGCTTATGGCAAGACCGACCCCAACGCCCGCGTCTATGACGAGGCCGCCCGGGCGCTCGCCGGCATGACCGACGCCGCCGGCCGGAGGCTGAAAGTGGTCCGCATCCCCTCGCCGGGTTGGGTCGAGGACGCCGACGGCCGGCCGGTCCCGGCCAGCCACATGAATTTCGTCATCGCCAACCGCGCGGTGGTCGTCCCGAGCTACAACGACCAGCCCGGCCGGCTGGCGGCCCAGGCGCTCGAGACGCTGTTCCCCGACCGCGAGGTGGTGCTCTCCGCCTCCACCGCCCTGCTCACCGGGGGCGGCTCGTTCCACTGCATCACCCAGCAGGAGCCCACCGGATGAGCCGCACCCTCGCCGTGGCCGCCCTCCAGACCTCCTATGGCGAGGACATGGCGTCCAACATCGCCAAGACGGCCGACCTCATTCGCGAGGCCGCGGCGCGCGGCGCGCAGGTGATCCTGCCCTCGGAGCTGTTCCAGGGCCCCTACTTCTGCGTGGCCCAGCAGGAGCGCTGGTTCGCCACCGCCTTCCCCTGGCGCGAGCATCCTTGCGTCAAGGCGCTGGCGCCGCTGGCCGGCGAGCTTGGCGTGGTGCTGCCGATCTCCATCTTCGAGCGGGAAGGGCCGCATTACTTCAACAGCCTGGTGGTGGCCGACGCCGACGGCGCCCTGCTGGGCGTCTACCGCAAAAGCCACATCCCCGACGGCCCGGGCTACATGGAGAAGTACTACTTCAGGCCGGGCGACACGGGCTTTCGGGTTTGGGACACGCGCTTCGGCCGGATCGGCGCCGGGATCTGCTGGGACCAGTGGTACCCGGAAGCCGCCCGCGCCATGGTGCTGATGGGCGCCGAGGTGCTGCTCTATCCCACCGCCATCGGCTCGGAACCGCACGATGCGAGCCTGGACACCGCCGCGCCCTGGCGGCGCGCCATGCAGGGCCACGCCGTCTCCAACGTGATCCCGGTCGTGGGGGCCAACCGGACAGGCTTCGAGCCCTGGGCGGACTATCCGGGCGGCGGACAGCTCTTCTACGGATCGAGCTTCATCGCCGATCACCGCGGCGACCTCGTCGCGGCTTTGGGACGTGAGGACGAAGGGGTGCTGAGCGCCGAGTTCGACCTCGACTTCCTGGCGGGCCACCGCGCCGCCTGGGGCTTCTTCCGCGACCGCCGCACCGATCTCTACGGCGCCCTGACTGAGGGCCGCCCTGCGTAAGGTGGCGGCCCGCCTTCAATTTGCCGCCTCGGGTGTGATCCGCTAGAAGCGCCTCCTCATTTCCCGCCCCAAGTCACCGAAGGTTTTTCCCTATGGCCAGCAATCCGACCGCCGGCGGCGATATCAGCGGGACCGTGCTGTTCTATTCGCGGCCCGAGCCGCTTGCGCCAGAACTGCACGCTAAGCTGGGCGTGAAACGGACCGACACGCCGTTCAAGTTCGCCAAGGAAGGCCACGCCATACCGCTGACCGTGGGCGAGTTCCCGGTCTTCGCCCTGACCGGCCCGATCATCTTCGTGGGCGACGACAAGCTGCCGCTCGGCGTCATGGGCCTGAACGCGGGCGAGAACATGTTCGTGCGCGAGGACGGCATGTTCGACGCGGGCGTCTACATCCCCGCCTATATCCGCCGCTATCCCTTCGTCTACGCCAACGACGAGCAGAACAACCAGATGGTGCTGTGCATCGACCGCGGCGCCGATTTCGTGGTCGAGGGCGGCGACATGCCCTTCTTCGAGAACGGCCAGCCCAGCGAGTACACCAAGAGCTGCATGGAGTTCTGCAACAACTTCGAGATGGAGCGGCAGCGGACCGAAAGCTTCGTCCAGCTCCTGAGGGATCTCGACCTGTTCGAACTCAAGACCGCCACCTTCCAGCCGCCGCCGGCCGCCGACGGGACCCAGGCCCCGGCCCAGAAGATGGCCGACTACTACGGCGTCTCGGAGGACAAGCTCGGCAAGCTGTCGCCGGAGAAGCTCGCCGAGCTGCGCGACAACGGCGCCCTGGCGCAGATCTACGCCCACCTCGTGTCGCTGATCGGCTGGGACCGGCTGATCGCGCTGGCGCTGACGCGCAACGCCGAGCGCCAGCCGCAGGCCGCCAACGCCTGATCGAAGGCTTCAGCGCGCGAAGACGCCGCGGGTGATGCAGGAGAAGACCAGGCGGCCGGCTTCGTCGAGCAGGTCGTGCTGGCAGATGACGATGCCCTTGCCCTCGCCCACCGGGTCCTTGGCCATGACGGTCATGCGCGCGCGCAGCAGCTCGCCCGCCGGCGGATTGCGCAACCAGCGAAGCGCGTCGACGCCCAGCCGCTTGTGCGCCCAGTCGGTGTGGGCGACCGCGTCCAGCTTGGCCCAGATGGCGTAGACCATGGCGTCCGGCGCGCCGCGCTCCGCCGCCCAGCCCGGCGTGAAGGACTTGATGAAGGCCTCCAGGTGCGTCGGCTCCACGGCGCAGACGCCGAGCGACACCACCTGGCCGATCTGGATCTCGTCAAAAGGGGCTGGCACGGCGGGACGGCTCCATCTAGCGGCAGGGATTCGTCGATCATGGCGGGCGTCGCGGCGAAGTCGAGGGCGCTTTGCGCGACGGCTTCGTCGGGGGCATATAGGGCGCATGAATTCAGCAGGCGTGCGGCGATGATCCGGCGACTGGCCGGCGGCCTCGCCGCCGCGTGGGCGGGCCTGACGCTTGGCCTCTGCGCCGCGCCCGCAAGCGCCGCGCCCGTGCAGGCCGCCCACATGCAAGCCGAGCTGGTCTCCGAGACCCGCGCCATCGCGCCTGGCCAGACGGTCTGGCTGGCGGTGGGCCAGAAGATCGAGCGGGGCTGGCACACCTACTGGCGCAACCCTGGCGACGCGGGCGAGCCCACGCGCTTGGCCTGGACCCTCCCGGCCGGCTGGAAGGCCGGAGAGATCGCCTGGCCTGCGCCCAATCGCCTGCCGGTCGGCCCCCTGATGGACTACGGCTACCAGGGCGAGGTGTTGCTGCCGGTCGCGCTCACCGCACCGGCCGCGGCCCAGCCCGGAAGCACGGCCAAGCTGGGAGTCGTCGCGGACATGCTGGTCTGCGCCGAGACCTGCGTGCCGACCCAGGCGGCGCTCGACCTGGACCTGCCGGTGGTCGCCGCCCCGGCGCCGAAGGATTCCCAGGCCGCGCCGAAAATCGCCCGCGCCCTGGCCGCGACGCCGCAGCGCGCCGAGCTCTCCGCCGTCTTCCAGCGCGGCCCAGACGGCGTCGCCCTGGCCGTCATCGGTCCGGCGGTGAAGGCCGCCGACAAGGCCTATTTCTATCCCTACGCCTCGACCGCGATCGTCCACGCCCGGCCTCAGGCCGTCGAGCAGGGGCCGGATGGCCTGACGCTGACGCTGAGCCCCGGCTTCGACTTCACCCGGGGACAGCCGCCCGCCACCCTGGCCGGCGTCCTTGTCGTGGACGGCCACGCGATGGAGATCGCCGCCACGCCCGGCGCGCCGCCTGCCGGAGCCTCGGGACTGGGGCCGCCCGCCCCCCGAGCCGCAGGCCTGCAACTGCTGCCGGCGGCGGTCCTGGCGTTCTTCGGCGGCTTGCTCCTCAATCTCATGCCCTGCGTCTTCCCTGTGCTGGCGATGAAGGCCGCCAATCTCGCGGAGCGCGCCTCGGAGCGCGCCGCCGCCCGCCGTCATGGCCTAGCCTTCGGCGCCGGCGTGCTCGCCGCCTTCTGGGGACTGGTCGGCGCCCTGCTCGCGCTCAAGGCGGCGGGGACGGCGGTGGGGTGGGGCTTCCAGCTCCAATCGCCGCCTATCGTGGCCGGACTGTCGCTGCTGATGCTGGCCGTGGCGCTCAACCTCTCGGGGGTCTTCCACACCGGGACCAGCGTCCAGGGCGTCGGCCAGGGCGCCGCCAGCCGCGCTGGCCTCGCCGGCGCCTTCTTCACCGGCGCGCTCTCGGTGGTGGTGGCCGCGCCCTGCACCGCGCCTCTGATGGGGCCCGCGGTGGGATGGGCGCTGGTCCAGTCGCCTGCTGCGGCCCTGACGGTCTTCACGGCGGTGGCGGCGGGCTTCGCCCTGCCCTTCGTCCTGGTCGCCTTTGCGCCGCGTTTGCTGGCGCGCCTGCCGCGGCCCGGGCCCTGGATGGAGGCCCTGAAAAAGCTGCTGGCCTTCCCGATGTACGCGGCGGCCGCCTGGCTGGCTTGGGTGCTGACGGTGCAGGCCGGGAACGGCGCGCTGGCCCGCCTGATGGCTTGCGCGGTGGCGCTTGGCCTGGGGGCCTGGCTTTGGGGCTCCGCGCAGCGGCGGCGGGCGCTTGGCGCGCCGGCCTTCGGCTTGAGCGTGGCGGGCCTCCTGGTGGGTCTGGCCGCGATCGCCTCCGCCCTGGCCGCGCCCTACGCGGCCGTGGCGCCGGCCGCGGCGCGGGAAAGCGAACCCTCGGGCCTAGTCGCCCAGCCCTATAGTCGATCGCGCCTGACCGAACTGCGCAGCCAGGGCCGCGCGGTCTTCGTCAACTACACCGCCGCCTGGTGCGTCACCTGCCAGGTGAACGACCGGGTGGCGCTCTCCACGCCCAAGGTGGCCCAGGCCTTCGAGAAGGAAGGGGTCGTCTATCTCAAGGCCGACTGGACGCGCCGCGATCCGGTGATCGCCGCCGATCTGGCGCGCTTTGGCCGAGCCGCCGTGCCGCTTTACCTATTCTACCCCGCCGGGGGCGGAACGCCTCAGGTGCTGCCCTCGCTGCTCAGCGAAAAGGCGGTTCTCCAGGCCGTACAGGCCGACCGGCGAAACGGGATGATGGGCGCTTGATCCCATCCCGCGCCTGGGCGTTAAGCTCGAAGCGGCGCGGGGCGCGCCGCCCGATCTTCAAGAGGGCCATCCGACGTGTCTGAGCTGGACGCCGCCTGGGCGGCGCTGAACGCCGCCGCCGTACGCGCTCGCGCGCGCCGCATAGTCAGCCTGTTCGACGCCGAGCCGGATCGCCTCGACCGGCTGACCGTCGAGGCGGCAGGCCTTCGACTGGATCTTTCGAAACAGCCCTGGTCGCTGTCGGACCTGGCGGGCATGTTGGATCTCGCGCGGCTTTCCGGGGTCGCGCCCGCCCGCGACCGGCTGCTGGCCGGCGAGGTCGTCAACCGCTCCGAGCGGCGGCCGGCCCTGCACGTGGCCCTGCGCGCCCAGGACGGCGCCGATCTTCGCGCCGAGGGCGTGCCCGTTTCGCGCGAGGTGGAGGCTACGCGGACCGCCATTCGCCGGTTCGCCGAGGCTGTGCGCTCCGGCGAGATGCGGGGCGCGACGGGCGAACCGTTCCGGGCGATCGTGCATATCGGCATCGGCGGGTCGGACCTGGGGCCCCGCCTGATCTGGGAGGCGCTGAAGCCGTTGGCGCCCAGGCTCGACCTGCGCTTCGCCGCCAATGTCGATCCGGCCGAGCTCGCCCAGGCGCTGACCGGCCTGGACCCCGCTGAGACCCTGCTGGTCGTCGTCTCCAAGACCTTCACCACCCTGGAGACCCTGGCCAACGCCGAGGCCGCCCGGGCCTGGCTGCGCGCGAAGCTGGGCGCCGGCGCCGACGCTCATCTGGCGGCGGTCTCCGCTGCGCCGCAGAAGGCGCAGGCCTTCGGCGTCGCCCCCGATCGGGTGTTCGCCTTCTGGGACTGGGTCGGCGGACGCTATTCCCTGTGGTCGGCCGTCGGCCTCTCGTGCGCCACCGCCCTGGGCTTCGACGTGTTCGAGCGGCTGTTGGCCGGCGCGCGCGCCATGGACGCCCACTTCGCCGAAGCCCCGCTGGACGCCAACGCCCCGGTCCTGCTGGCGCTGGCCCATGTGTTCAACCGCAACGGCCTGGACCGGCCCGTCCGGGCAGTGGTCCCCTACGCCCAGCGACTTCGCCTGTTCGCGGCGTTCCTCCAGCAGCTCGAAATGGAATCGAACGGCAAGCGGGTCGACGCCCAGGGCCGGCCGCTGCGCGGCGCGACGGCCGCCGCGGTGTTCGGCGACGCGGGCACCAACGGTCAGCACGCCTTCTTCCAGATGTTGCACCAGGGAATCGAGGTCATTCCGGTGGACATCGTCGCCGTCCGCCACGGGTCCGAGGGCGATCCGGCGGCCCAGACCAAGCTGCTGGCCAACGCCGTGGCGCAGGCCGAGGCCCTGCTGGTCGGCCGCGGCGAGGCCGAGGTCCGCGAGGAGCTGCAAGCCCGCGGCCTGCCCGCCGCCGAGATCGACGAACTGGCCCCCCAGCGCACCTTCCCGGGCGACCGGCCCTCCAGCTTCATCCTGCTCGATCGTCTGGACCCCGAGCGCCTGGGCGCGCTGATCGCGCTCTATGAGCACAAGACCTTCGTCGAAGGCGTGCTCTGGGGGATCAACAGCTTCGACCAGTGGGGCGTCGAGCTTGGCAAGACGCTGGCGATGCGCGTGTTGGCGGAGCTGGAGGGCGGCGCCGAGGGGCGGCACGATCCGTCCACGGCGGCGCTGGTCTCCAGGCTTCGGGCGCCCTGAGCTGACTCGCTTTGTTCACCTTCCTCGGCTATAGGCCGGGCCCGATGAGCCGTTTCGCGCACCATCTCCGCTCGCATCACCATCCGACCCTGGCGGGTCCGGAGCGGGTTCGCGCGGCCTGACGCGACCCTCTCCCAAGCCCCGCTCGAAAGCGGACGGGGCCGTCTCTTCAAAGCTCCGTCCGTCGTCCGAACACCCAAGGATCCGACGCATGGACGACCTTCCAAACTTGAGCGAGGCCACGGCTGCGGCTAAGCGCGGCGCGATGAGCCCAGAGTCCGCCCCCTCGGCGCCCGCCCGCCCCGAAGCCCGAGCCCCGCGCGGCTTCGTCGACCGAAGAGCCCGCGAGCTCACGGCCGAGCGCCGCATCCTGGCCGCCGTCTCGGCGGTTTACGAGCGCTGGGGCTTTGAACCCCTGGAGACGGGCGCGTTCGAGTATGCCGACGCGCTGGGCAAGTTCCTGCCGGACGCGGACCGCCCGAACGCCGGCGTCTTCGCTTTGCAGGACGACGACGACCAGTGGATGGCCCTGCGCTACGACCTCACCGCCCCGCTGGCGCGTTTCGCCGCCCAGAACTGGGAGACCCTGCCCAAGCCTTTCCGCCGGTATGCCTTCGGGCCGGTCTGGCGCAACGAGAAGCCGGGGCCGGGCCGCTTCCGCGAGTTCGTGCAGTGCGACGCCGACACCGTGGGCTCGGCGCGCGCCGAGGCCGACGCCGAGATCATCGCCATGGCCGCCGAGGGCCTCGAGGCCGCCGGCCTGCCCGCCGGCTCGGCCGTGCTGAAGATCAACAACCGCAAGCTGCTCGACGGCTTGTTCGACGCCCATGGCGTGGCGGACGCGGGCCAGCGTCTGACCGCGCTTCGGGCCATCGACAAGTTCGACCGCCTCGGCTGGCCAGGCGTGCGGGACCTGCTGGGCGCGGGGCGCAAGGACGAATCCGGCGATTTCACCAAGGGCGCTGGGCTTGCGGCCTCGGCCGTCGCGGCGGTCGAGGCCTTCCTTTCCGCGGACGCGTCGGGCGGCCGGTCGGCGACCCTGGACGCGCTCTCGGCCCTCGACCTGGGAGAAAGGGGCGCCGAGGCGCTGGCCGAATTGCAGAAGATTGGAGCGGCGCTCGCGGGCCTGAACGTGCCCGAGACGGTGGCGCGGATCGATCCGACCGTCGTGCGCGGGCTGGAGTACTACACCGGCGCGGTCTTCGAGGCCGAGCTGCTGCTCCAGACCACCGACGAACGCGGCCAGGCGGTGCGCTTCGGCTCCATCGGCGGCGGCGGGCGCTATGACGACCTGGTGGCGCGCTTCACCGGCGAGCGGGCGCCGGCGACAGGCTTCTCCTTCGGCGTCTCGCGGTTGGCTGGCGCACTTCGCGCCGCCGGGCGCGACCTGGGCGCCGATGCGCGCGGCCCGGTGGTGGTCATCGTCTTCGACGCGAACCGGATGAGCGAGTATTTCGCCGTCGCAGCCGAGCTGCGCGCTGCGGGCGTCCCCGCCGAAGTCTATCTGGGCGCCTCGGGCATGAAGGCGCAAATGAAGTACGCCGACCGCCGCCTCTCTCCCGCCGCGGTGATCCTGGGCGAGGACGAGATCGCCGCCGGCGCGGTGACGGTGAAGGACCTCGACCTCGGCCGCGCCCTTTCTTCCGGAGTGGCTGACAACGCCGCGTGGCGTGAGCAGCGCCCGGGCCAGATGACCATTCCAAGGGGCGAGCTGGTGGGCGCGATCCGACGCATCCTGGAGGCGCGGCCATGAGGGTCGAACCCCCCGTTCCGGCCGATGCGCTGGCCGCCATCCGCGCGCCCTTGCAGGCGGCGGCCGCCGTCCGCGTCGAAGCGCCCCTGATGCAGCCGCTCGGCCTGCTGCTGGACCTGGCTGGGGAGGCGATGCGCGCGCGGCTGTTCGTGGTGCAGGCGGAAGGCGGGGCCGAGGCCTGCCTGCGCCCGGACTTCACCGTCGCGGTGGCGCGGGCCCACGTCGAGGCCGCCGCCGCCGCGGGCCGCTACTATTACGAGGGGCCCGCTTTCCGCGCCGCCGAGGGCCGCGACCGCGCCGAGGAGTTCCTGCAGATCGGCCTGGAGCTGTTCGGCTCGGAGGGCCCGGATTCCGCCGAATCCGACGCGGAGGCGGCGATCCTCGCCTGGCGGGCCGCGGCCGCCGGAGGCCGGGGGGACCTGTCCCTGTGGCTGGGGGATGTGGCGCTCTTCGCGGCCTTCATCGCCACCCTGGACCTGCCCCCGACGCTCGCCTCGCGGCTGCAACGGATGGCCGGACGTCCGCGATTGCTGAACGCCGAGCTGTCCCGCGCCGGCGAGGCGGCCGAGCCGTCGGCGGTCCGCGGCCGGCTGGCCGCCCTGCTTTCCGGCCTGGGCGAGGCCGACGCCGCCGACCTGTTGCGGGAGGTTTGGGCGCTGGCGGGGGTGGAGCCGGTCGGCGGACGCGGGCCGGCCGAGATCGCCCAACGCCTGGTACGAAGGGCGCAGGCCGCCGAGGCTCCGGCGCTCACCGAAGGCCAGGCCGGCGCCATCCGCGAGTTCATGGCCATCTCCGACACGCCTGAGGCCGGCCTGGATCGGGTCCGCGACCTCGCCGGCCGCCAGGCCAAGGGTCTGGCTGCGGCGCTGGCGGGATGGGGCCGCCGCCTGGCGCGTCTGCGCGCCGAGGCCCCGGACGCCGCGCTGTGGTTCACCCCGGCGCTTGGCCACGCCTTCGACTATTACGACGGCCTGACCTTCGAAGTGCGAAGCGCCGCGCTTGGGACGGAGCGCCCAGTGGCCGTGGGCGGACGATATGACGGCCTGCTGCTTCGCTTGGGGGGCCGCGAGGGCGCGCAAGCGGTGGGCTGCATGGTCCGTCCGTGGCGCGCCTATGCGGGAGGGGAGCAATGAGCCGTCCACTGATCATCGCCCTGCCGTCCAAGGGCCGGCTCAAGGAGCAGGTGGACGCCTGGCTCGAGGATTGCGGCCTCACCGTTCAGGCGAGCGGCGGCGCGCGGGGCTACACGGCCGAGCTCAAGGGACTGTCGGGCGTCCAGGTGCGCCTGCTGTCCGCCGGCGACATTGCCGAGGCCTTGGACGTGGGCGAGGCGCATCTGGGAGTCACGGGCGAGGATCTGCTGCGCGAGCGCGGCGCCGACATCGAACGGCGGGTGCGCGCGCTTCGGCCGCTCGGCTTCGGCCGCGCCGACCTGGTGGTGGCCGCACCCAAGAGTTGGCTCGACGTCGACACCATGGCCGACCTCGAGGACGTGGCGCACGACTTCCTGGCCCGCACCGGCCGGCGGATGCGGGTGGCCACCAAATATCTGGTGCAGACCCGTGCGTTCTTTGCGCGCCACGGGGTGGCCGACTACCGGATCACCGAGTCCAGCGGGGCGACGGAAGGCGCGCCGGCGTCCGGCGCGGCCGAGCTGGTGGTCGACATCACCACCACCGGAGCGACCCTGGCCGCCAACGGGCTGAAGGTGATCTCCGACGGCGTGATCCTGAAGAGCCAGGCGCAGCTCGCCGCCAGCCTGACGGCGGCCTGGTCCCCAGATCAGCTCACGGAGGCCGATCGCCTGCTGCGGATCGTGGAGGCTCGCGCCAACGCCCTGAAGAGCGTGCTGCTGAGCTGGCCGGCCGTCGGGGGGGGCGAGGAAGCCGCCGCCGTCGAGGCCCTGGTCTCGCTCGGCGCCTCTCGTCGGCCCGGCGGGCTGCTGATCGAAGCCGCCATGGCGCCGCGCGCGGCGGCGACGCTCACCGCAGCCGGATTGGGCCCCGTGGCGGCGACCCAGCCCGATTTTGTCTACGAGGTCATATCCCCCGCCTACCGGGCCTTGGCGAGCCTAGTTTCGACATAAACGTCAAAAATCGGACGGCAAAGTTGGCGGTTTCTTGCCGTCGACGTTGACTTGGAGCGAAATATGACGTCTCTTCGATATGCGAGAGACGAAGCAGGCCCTAGCACCTGACGGTTCTCCTGGCGTTTCGGGGAGGAAACGCCTTTAATTCGAGCTCCGGCTCCAATTCGGCCCGTTGCGAAAAACGCAGCGGGCCGTTTTTGTTTTCGTTCAGCAAAAATCTGACCCCGGCGTCAAAAATAGACGTCACCAAACGCGCGCGCGATCCTCGGGGGGCAGGTACATCTTGTCGCCGGGCCGCACTCCGAACGCAGCGTAGAAGGCGTCGATGTTCCGGGCCGGAACATCCACCCTGGCGCTGTTGGGCGAATGCGGATCGACCACCAGCATCTGCCGCAGGCGGTCGTCACGGATCTTGCCGCGCCACACCTGCGCCCAGCCAAGAAAGACACGCTGGTCGCCCGTGGTCCCGTCGATCACCGGCGCCGGCTTGCCTTGCAGCGAGGCGTGGTAGGCATCCAGCGCCAGGTGCAGGCCGCCAAGGTCGGCGATGTTCTCGCCCATCGTCAGATCCGGATTGATGTGGGCGCCGGGAAGCGGTTGGTAGGCCGCGTACTGGCGGCCGAGCTTGTCGGCCTCGGCCTTGAAGCGGGCGGCGTCCTCGGGCGTCCACCAGTCGGCCAGCCGACCCACGCCGTCCGACTTGCGGCCCTGGTCGTCGAAGCCGTGGGTGATCTCGTGGCCGATCACCCCGCCGATCGCGCCGTAGTTGATCGCCGGGTCCGCCTGGGGGTCGAAGAAGGGGGGCTGCAGTATGGCGGCGGGAAAGACGATCTCATTGGCCGTCGAGCGGTAGTAGGCATTCACCGTCGGCGGAGTCATGCCCCATTCCCCGCGGTCCACGGGGGCGCCCCAGCGACGGGCGCGATAGTCCCATTCGAAGGCGATCGCCCGGCGGACGTTGCCGTAGAGGTCGCCCTCCCGAATCTCCAGCCCGCCGTAGTCGCGCCACTTGTCGGGATAGCCGATCTTGACGTCCAGCTTGGCGAGCTTTTCCAGGGCGCGTTCCTTGGTGGCTGCGCTCATCCACTCCAGCCGTTCGATCCTCGCCTTCAGCGCGCCGCGCACGTCGGCCACCAGGCGCTCCATCTGCGCCTTCTGCTCGGGCGGGAAATAGGCGGCCACATAAAGCTTGCCGAGCGCCTCGCCCATCTGGGCGTCCACCATCTCGACGCCGCGCTTCCAGCGCGCCTGCAGCGCCGGTTGGCCCGACAAGGTCTTGTGGCGGAAGTCGAACTGCGCCTGGACAAAGGGCGAAGACAGGTAGGGAGCCGCCTGGTCCGCCACGTTGAACGCCGCCCAGGCCTGGAGCGTGCCGAGCGGGGCGGCGGCGAAGATGGCGGCGATCTTCGGAAGCGCGGTGTCCTCCTCCACGATGACGCGGTCGGCCGCGCTAAGGCCGGCCGCATGCAGGAACTCCGTCCAGTCGAAGCCCGGCGCGAAGGTCGCAAGCCGGCTGACGGGCAGCGGGTTGTAGGTCCTGATGGGGTCGCGTCGCTCGGCCCGGCTCCAGGACACGCGGGCGATCTCGGTCTCCAGCGCCACGATCGCGGCGGCGGCGGCGTCCGGTTTGCGCCAGCCGACGAGCCGCAGCATCTGGGCGACATAGGCCTGGTACTTGGCCTTCTGCGCCGAGAAGGCGGGCTGCAGGTAATAGTCGCGGTCGGGCAGCCCGAGGCCGGCTTGGCCAAGGTAGAGGGCGTAGCGATCGGGGTCCTTCGCGTCGGCGTCGACGGAGGGCGCGAAGAAGGACCCGCCGAAACCGCGGACGGAGGCCCCCATCAGCGCCGCGAGCCGGCTGCGGTCGGTCGCCGCGCGCACCGCGGCCAGGTCCTCCGTCAACGGAGCGGACCCGCGCGCCTCGACCGCCGCCTCGTCCATGAAGCTGCGATAGAAGGCGCCGACCTTGGCGCGTTCGGGCTCGGCCGCACGATCGGCGGTGGCCGCCTCCAGCACCGCGCGCATGCGGTTCTGGGAAAGCTCGCGGAGATTGTCGAAGGCGCCGAAGCGGGAGCGGTCCGGCGGGATCTGCAGGGCCTTTACATAGGCCCCGACCGAATATCGGAAGAAATCTTCTCCCGGCCGAACGGAGAGGTCGCGGCCCGCCAGGTCGAAGCCCCATGGCCCGAGCCGCGGCGTCGCGATGGCCGCCTGCGGAGCCGCGGCGGCGGGATCGGGCGCAGCGCAGGCCTGCCCCGCCCACAGGACGGCGGCCGCCGGCGCGGCCAGCCAAAATCTGCTCATCGCCGAGACCTCGCTGGTGGGTTCAAGCAGGCTTTTCCGTCAGGAACGTGGCGTCAATGCCTCGCCCCGGCCGGACCCGCATGGGCCGGCGCGGCGATGGACGTCGGCAGGTCGAGCGTCAGCCGCCCTCCGCTGCGGAGCTTCAGCGTCACCGTCGTGTTGTCGCCCACCCGCAACGGCCGCTTAAGGCCGACCAGCATGATATGGCGCCCGCCCGGCGCGAACCGGACCGTCGCGTTCGCCGGCAACGGCGTCTCAGGTTCCCGCGACATGCGCATCACCCCGGCGGCCATGCTGCTGGCGTGCAGTTCGACCCGCGTGGCGATCGGCGACTCCGCGCCGACGATCGCATCCGCCGCTCCAGCGTTGATGAGGGTGACGAAGGCGGCGGCGTTGCCGCCGGCCGCGGCCGGCCGCGTCCAGGCGTCCTGCGCCCTCAGCCCTTTGGCTGCGGCGGCGGGGGCGGCGACGAGCGCCAGGGCGAAAACGATCAGGCCGCCTCGTGTCATGGGGGTCTCCAGCTCGGCCGCAGCCTTAGGGCCGTCGGCGCAGCGGGCCAAGCCGCTAGGCCGCACCGGCGCCGAAAACGGGGCGGAATTGCACCAGACCTACGGCCCCCATGGAACCAAGCGGCGCCGTGGGCGTTCCGGCTCACGAAGAGACGAGATGTGCGGATCGTTGGTCTGGGGGTGTGATGACGGATCCGGAAGCAGCGGCCGGGAGGCGACGCAGGGGCGTGTCCCCCGTGCTGGCGTGTTCGATTTCAATGATTATACAAGGCCTTATGCGGTCTCTGGCCCGCGCAAGAGCTTTCGGCGTCCGTCGAAAAACTGCAGTGTTCGCCGCTGTGGCGGCCAGCGCGCGGCCAAGGCTCGGCCGCGTCCGGAAGACAGGGGCGGCGGCGCTCGTGAAGGATCTCGACGGTCCGGAGAAATTTGCGGTGGGACTGTGTCTTCAGTGACACTTACCTAACCGACCGGCCTTGTTATAACGCTGCTGGGTCAAATGGCCGCAGCAGCACAGACGGCAACAAGAGGGCTCTAAGAAATGAAGTTCAAACTCCTGGCGGGCGCAGCCCTGGCCGCGGTGTTCACCGCAACCGGCGCAGCTGCGCAAGTGGGTTGGTATGGGGCCGCCGACATCGGCTACCACTGGCCCACGACGATGAAGACCACTTCGTCGCTGAACGTTCCGTCCACGGTGGGCATCCCGCTGCGCTGGAACATCGGCCAGAAGGGCGATTGGGCCGGCTTTGGCCGCATCGGCTATCAGTTCACCGACCACTGGCGCGTCGAAGGCGAGATCGGTTATCGCCCCAGCGACGTTGAGACCGTCCGTTCGCGCGACGCCAACCCTCAGGTCCTCGGCCTCTGCACTCCGAACGTGGCGCGCACCGCCGCGTCTCCGGTCTGCGGCGATGCTGACGGCCGCTCCAAGACCTGGAGCTTCATGGCCAATGTTATCTATGACATCGGCCCCGCGGGCAGCATGCCGATCAATCCGTTCATCGGCGCCGGCGTCGGCATGGTGCATGTGAAGCAGCGGCTGGCCGGCCAAGTCTCCAACGTCCCGGGCACGATCTCCGCGACCAACCCGGCGATCCAGAACCTGACCATTTCCGACAAGGACAACGCCTTCGCCTACCAAGGCCTAGTCGGCGTGGCCTGGAAGGCTTCGGATCGCCTGTCGGTGGACCTCACCGGCCGCTATCTGGCCAGCTCGAAGCTGACCTTCACCTCGTTCAACGCGGCCGGCATCCAGCCGGGAGAATTCAAGGGCAAGTACCGGGACACCTCGGTGACGATCGGCCTGCGCTATTCGTTCGCGCCGCCGCCGCCGCCGCCGCCTCCGCCCCCGCCGCCTCCCCCGCCGCCTCCGCCGCCGCCTCCCCCGCCGCCGCCTGCGCCGGCCTATGAGGCGAAGCAGTTCATCGTCTACTTCCCGTTCGATCAGTACATCCTGACGCCGGAGGCCCAGCAGGTGGTGACGGAAGCCGCGAACTACGCGAACGGCGGCAAGGCCACCCGCGTGGTGGTGGTCGGCCACACCGACACCTCCGGTTCGGACGCCTACAACGGCCGCCTGTCGGAACGCCGTGCGAAGGCGGTGGCCGACGCGCTGGTCGGCGCCGGCGTCGCCCAGACCGCCCTGTCGGTCGATTGGAAGGGCGAGTCTCAACCCGCCGTCCAAACGGGCGATGGCGTGAAGGAGCCGCTGAACCGCCGCTCGACGATCGACATCAACTTCTGATCTCGATCACCGACGGTTCTTCGGAAGCGTTGCGGAAGCCCGGCCGAAAGGCCGGGCTTCTTGCATTTCGGGAGGCGGCGCGCGCCGAAGTCCGCCCCGGTCGGGGGTGCGTTCCTTGTTTCGCCCTCGCGGCCTTCCCATGGTCATGTCCATGAGCCGTCCAACCTTGTCCTTCCAAAACCTGGATGACGCCAAGCTGGCGGACGAGCGGGAGGCCATCCTGGGGGCGCTGCGCGTCCAAGCCCTCTCCACCGAGGCCCGCGCCTCCGTCCGCGCCGAGGCCGAGGCCCTGGTCCGGGCCGCGCGCCGCCGGGCCCGCCGCCAGGGCATGCTGGAAAGCTTCCTGCAGGAATTCAGCCTGACCACGCCCGAAGGCCTGGCGCTGATGTGCCTGGCCGAGGCGTTGCTGCGGACGCCGGACGAGGAGACGCGCGACCGGCTAATCGCCGAGAAGATCGCCTCCGCCGACTGGGCCAGCCATATCGGCCGCTCGGGCTCGCTGCTGGTCAACGCCTCCACCTGGAGCCTGATGCTGACCGGCCGGTTGATCGATCCGGACGAACAGGCGCGATCCGACCCGCCGGGCTTCGTGCGCCGCCTCGCCAGTCGGCTTGGCGAGCCCGTGATCCGCCGCGCCGTAGCCGGCGCCGTGCGCATCATGGGCGAGCAGTTCGTCCTCGGATCCACCATCGCCCGTGCGCTCGGCCGTGCGCGGGCGGAGGGGATCGTCTGCTCGTTCGACATGCTGGGCGAAGGCGCGCGCACCGCGGCCGACGCCGCGCGCTACGAAGCCGCCTACGCCGCGGCCATCGGCGCCGTGGCGGGGCAGGGCGGCGATGCAGGGCCGGAGAGCGGTCACGGCGTCTCGGTGAAGCTCTCGGCGCTCTCGCCCCGCTTCGACGCGCGGCAGGCTGAACGGGTCTGGGCTGAGCTCTATCCGCGGCTGAAGCGCCTCGCCCTCCAGGCCGCCCGCGCCGACATCAACCTCACCATCGACGCCGAGGAGGCCGATCGGCTGGTGCTGTCGCTCGAGCTGATCGAGCGTCTGGCGCAGGAGCCGGAGCTTGGGGGTTGGCGCGGCCTTGGGCTGGCCGTCCAGGCCTATCAGACGCGCGCGCCGCGGACGGTGGAGGCCGTCGCCGCCATCGCGCGCACCACCGGTCGCCGGCTGATGGTGCGTCTGGTCAAGGGCGCCTACTGGGACACCGAGATCAAGCGCGCCCAGGCGGCGGGCCTGGCGGGCTATCCGGTGTTCACCACCAAGGCGGCCACGGACCTGTCCTATCTGGCGTGCGCCCGCGCGCTCATCGAGGCGGGTCCCGACCTCTATCCGCAGTTCGCCACCCACAATGCCCACACCCTCGCGGCCGTGCGCGAATTGGCCCGCGGCTCGGGCCGGGAGGTCGAGTTCCAGCGGCTGCACGGGATGGGAGAGGCGCTCTACGCGGCCGCGCGCGAGCGACACGGTGATTTCCGCTTGCGAGTCTATGCCCCCGTGGGGGGTTACGAGGACCTGCTGCCCTATCTCGTCCGTCGCCTGCTGGAGAACGGCGCCAACACCTCCTTTGTCCACGCCCTGCTGGACGAGGCCACGCCGGCGGAGCGGGTGGTGGTCGATCCCGTCTCTGCGGTGGAGGCCGCCGGCGCGGGCCCGCATCCGCGGATTCCGCGGCCGCCGGACCTCTATGGCCCGGACCGCCGCAACAGCGAGGGGCTCGACCTGTCGAACGCCCGCGTGCGCCAGCGGCTGGTCGCCGCCGCGGCGACGCTGGACGCTCAGCGCCTCCAAGCCGGGCCTATCGTCCGTGGCCGGATAATGACCGGGGAAGGGGTCGAGGATCGTCGCTCGCCAGCGGATCTCGCGCGGGTGCTGGGCGCCTCGGGCTCCGCCACCGGCGAGCATGTCGCGGCGGCCTTCGCGGCCGCCAAGGCCGCCCAGCGGAGCTGGGATGGGAAGGGCGGCGCGGGCCGGGCGGTGGTGCTGCGCGCCATGGCCGAAGCCCTGGAGGCCCATCGCGACCGCTTGGTGGCGCTGCTGGCGCGGGAGGCCGGCAAGACCCTGGCGGACGGGATCGCGGAGGTGCGGGAGGCGGCCGACTTCCTCCGCTACTACGCCGCCTTGGCCGACCGGCAGTTCGCGGCGCCGCAGCCGCTGCCGGGCCCGGTCGGCGAAAGCAACCAGCTTTCGTTGCATGGCCGCGGGGTGTTCGCCTGCATCAGCCCCTGGAACTTCCCGCTGGCCATCTTCACCGGCCAGATCGCCGCGGCGCTGGCGGCTGGTAACGCGGTCGTCGCCAAGCCCGCCGAGCAAACGCCGCTGATCGCCGCCGAAGCGATCGGCCTGTTCCATCGCGCGGGACTGGACCCGGACCTGGCCCATCTCCTGCCGGGCGGCGGCCCGACCGTCGGCCAGGCGCTGATCACCCATCCCGACTGCGCCGGCGTGGCCTTCACAGGCGGGACCGAAACCGCCTGGGCGATCAACCGCGCGCTCGCGGCCCGGCCCGGGCCCATCGTCCCCTTCATCGCCGAGACCGGTGGGCTGAACGCCATGTTCGTGGACACCACGGCGCTGCGCGAACAGGTGATCGACGACGTGGTCGCCTCGGCCTTCGGGTCAGCTGGCCAGCGCTGTTCGGCGCTGCGCCTGCTGTTCGTCCCGCACGAGACCGCCGACATGCTGATCGAGGGCCTGGTGGGGGCCCTGGATACCCTCGTCCTGGGCGACCCGGCCGATCCGCGCACCGACGTGGGGCCGGTGATCGACGCCGAGGCGCTGGGCGCGCTGGAGGCCCATGTCGCCCGGCTCCGGCGGTACGCGCGGGTGATCCGCCAGCTTCCGGCGCCCGTAGGCGGAAGCTTTTTCGGCCCGGTCCTGGCCGAGCTCGCCCACGCCGGCGACCTGACCCAGGAGGTGTTCGGCCCCATCCTGCACCTGGTCCGCTACGACCCGGCCGACCTGGAGGCGGCGGCCGGTCCGCTTCGCGCCACCGGTTATGGGCTGACGCTTGGCGTCCACAGTCGGCTGGAGACTTTCGCCCGGGCCGTCCGCGCCGCCGTTCCCGCCGGCAACGCCTACGTCAACCGCTCGATGATCGGGGCTGTGGTGGGGGTGCAGCCGTTCGGCGGCGAGGGGCTCTCCGGCACCGGTCCCAAGGCGGGCGGACCCAACGCCCTGCTGCGCTACGCGGTTGAGCGCGCGGTGAGCGTCAACACCGCCGCCCAGGGCGGCGACCCGGCCCTGCTGGACCTCGGCGCCCCTTAGCGGCCTTGGTCGATCACACTCTCGTGAGCGGGTTGCGGGCGGTTGGCGTCGGTCCTGGGCGCTCCGAGGGGAAGTCCGGGCTGTTAATTTGTCGTTAGTAAAAAAGACGGGGACGGAAGGGTCCGCCTCATTGACGACTCTTTAGGCAAGGTGTCCCCATATGTGGGTCTCGTGGGTGGTGAGCCTACAAGATATGGGGGACCAGGGCGACTCGCCGAGGCGGCCCTGACAGTTTGGGATTACGGGCGATGATCAGCAGCGAAGCGGCGAAGGTCGAGGTTTCCGGAGGTGTCGAACGGGCGCCGGCTCGGGCCGAGCGACCGCAGCTTCAACTGGTCCGTAAGGTCGAGGTCGATCGCTCGCGGGACGCCCTGCTGACCGATTTCGGCAAGACCACGCTGGAAGACCGCTACCTGCTTCCGGGCGAGAGCTATCAGGACATGTTCGCCCGCGTGGCCATGGCCTTCGCCGACGACGCCGACCACGCCCAGCGGATCTACGACTACATCTCCAACCTGTGGTTCATGCCGGCCACGCCGGTGCTGTCGAACGGCGGGGCCAGTCGCGGCCTGCCGATCTCCTGCTTCCTCAACGCCGTGCCGGACAACCTGGAAGGCATCGTCAGCGTCTGGAACGAGAACGTGGCGCTCGCCTCCAACGGCGGCGGCATCGGCACCTACTGGGGCGGCGTCCGGTCCATCGGCGAGAAGGTCAAGGGCGCGGGTCAGACCAGCGGCATCATCCCATTCATCCGGGTGATGGACAGCCTCACCCTGGCGATCAGCCAAGGCTCGCTCCGCCGCGGCTCGGCCGCCGTCTACCTCGACATCCACCATCCGGAGATCGAGGAGTTCCTGGAGATCCGCAAACCGTCCGGCGACTTCAACCGCAAGTCGCTCAACCTTCACCACGGGCTCTCGATCACCGACGAGTTCATGGAGGCGGTTCGCGAGGGCGCCATGTTCGGCCTGCGCAGCCCCAAGACCGGCGAGGTGATCCGCGAGGTGGACGCCCGCTCGCTTTGGCAGAAGATCCTGGAGATTCGCCTGCAGACCGGCGAGCCCTACCTGATCTTCTCCGACACCGTGAACCGGGCGATGCCGCAGCACCAGCGGGAGCTTGGCCTGCAGGTCCGCCAGTCCAATCTCTGCTCGGAGATCATGCTGCACACCGGCAAGGACCACCTGGGCGAGGAGCGGACCGCCGTCTGCTGCCTGTCCTCGGTGAACGCCGAGAAGTTCCTCGAATGGCGCGACCACCCGACCTTCATCGAGGACGTGATGCGCTTCCTCGACAACGTCCTGGAGGACTTCGTCACCCGCGCCCCTCCGGAGATGAAGCACGCCGTCTACGCCGCCCAGCGCGAGCGATCGGTGGGCCTTGGGCTGATGGGCTTCCACTCCTTCCTGCAGATGCAGAACGTGCCCTTCGAGAGCGCGCTGGCGAAAAGCTGGAACATGCGGCTCTTCAAGGCCCTGCGACGCGCCTGCGACGCGGCTTCGCGCAAGCTCGCCGCCGAACGCGGGCCCTGCCCGGACGCGGCCGAGCGGGGGGTGATGGAGCGTTTCAGCCACAAGATCGCCATCGCCCCCACCGCCTCGATCTCGATCATCTGCGGCGGCGCCTCGGCGGGCATCGAGCCGATCCCGGCCAACATCTACACCCACAAGACGCTCTCCGGCTCCTTCGCGGTGAAGAACGAGTCGCTGGAGAAGCTGCTCGAGGAGAAGGGCGCCAACACGCCGGCGGTATGGGATTCCATCCTCGAGAACGAAGGCTCGGTGCAGCACCTCGACGTCCTCACCGATGACGAGAAGGCCGTCTTCAAGACCGCCTTTGAGATCGACCAGCGTTGGGTGGTCGAGCTGGCCGCCGATCGCACGCCGGAGATCTGCCAGTCGCAATCGGTGAACATCTTCCTGCCGGGCGACGTGGATAAGTGGGACCTGCACATGCTGCACTGGATGGCGTGGGAGCGCGGCTGCAAGTCGCTCTACTACCTGCGCTCGAAGTCGGTGCAGCGCGCCGCCCATGCCGGCGGCGAAGGCGTGGTGCAGATGGACCTGCCGCCGGAAGGCAAGACCGACTACGAGGAATGCCTGGCCTGCCAGTGAAGCCCTGACCGCGGCGTCCCCGCCGGTCCAAGGGGCGCTGAAATTCGGCAGCTAGGTAGAAATTAACCATAAATATTAACCCGCGACGGTCTTTCCGCTCGGAAATCCGCCGCGCCTGGCGCCGATCTTGCGGCGACGTTTGAGCTTGCGCTTGCGCGGCGTTGTGGAAAGCTGGGTCACCCCCGCCCGACGAGAGCGGGGGACGGGAGACGTAGAATGTGGCGCGTGGCTGGGCTGGCCATGGTCGTGAGCTGGACGGCGGTCCAGGCCGCCGCCGAGCCCGTGGGCGCAGCCGCCCTGACGGCCGCCGCCTTCGCCCCGCCGGTCCATTCCAACGAAGTCGCAGGTCCGCTCGCCGCGCGCGCTTTCGCGGCCGACGGGGGGGCTGCGACCTGGCGTTCGGGCGAAGTGCGCCTGTCGGAAGCCACGTCGGGCGCGATCGACACGCTGCGCATCAGCCTCGCCGAGCCGGCGACGGCGGACGCGCCGCCGCTGCGCCTGCCGGGCTTCGACCTGCGGCCGACCTATGAGGCCATGGTGGTGCGGAACTGGCCGGCAGCGGTCTCCTTCGACGCCGGCCGCTTCGGCCTGGACGTCACGCCGCACGCCGGCGTGGGCATGTCCAGCCTCGGCGGCCTGGCCGAAGCCGGCGCCATGGTCCGCCTGTCGCCCAAGCCCGACGACTTGGCGGTCAGGCGCCTGGCGCAGCTCGGGGTGAAGGACGGGTCCGCCATGGGCGGGCAGGGGCGCTGGTACCTGTTCGCAGCCGCCAGCGGCAGGGCCGTAGGCCTGAACATGCTGCGCAGCGAGGGGGGCTGGAACAAGGCCGGCTGGACCACCGACCCGAGTTCCAAGCTGGTGGGGGACGCCCAGGTCGGCGTCGGCTGGCGCAAGGGCGCCATGCAGACCTCGGTCGGCTTCATCCACCGCGAGGTGAAGGGCGCCCACATGATCTTCGGCCAGGAGACCAAGCCCGACAGCCTGGTGGCCTTCTCCTTCTCGGTGAAGCCGCGACGGTAGTCTCTCTCAGCCGGCCCGCGCTTGGAGCGCCGAGCGCACCTCGTCGATCACAGGCTCCCAGTTCCCGGGCGTCCGCTGACGGAACAGCCTGAGGGATGGATACCAGGGCGTCGTTTCGCCCTCCGATCCCCACCGCCAGTCGCACCCCACGGCCGGCAGCAGCACCCAGCACCGCCGGCCGAGCGCGCCGGCGAGATGCGCCACGGCGGTGTCCACGCTGATCACTAGATCGAGGCCCGCGATAATCCCGGCGGTGTCCCAGAAATCGCGCGCGCCCGTCTCCTCCGGCGCCAGGCTGACGGCGCCGGGCAGCGCCAGCAGAGCGGCGGCCGCCGCCTCGTCCAGGGACCTGTTGGCGTCGTTGTCGTGCGCCGCGCTGCCCCGGGGCTTGATCCCCAGCCGTAGCCCCTCGATCCGGTTGGCCGGCGGCGACGCCAAGTAGGGGGCCGGCGGTGGCGACGGCGTCCGCGCCATCATCAGGGCGGGAAGCTGGCTGGAGGGGACCACGAAATCCGCGCCGAGGATGCTCAGGCCCGGCCGCATCGCCGCCGCCTGCTGCCCGAGCCCCTCCTGCAGCAGCCGCGTCAGGGCGGGGTGGGCGACCCAGCCGACCTCGGCGCCTTCCCGCTCCAGCGCCTTGGCGAACCGCGCGAACATGATCTGGTCGCCGAAGCCCTCCTCGCCCCAGACCACCAGGCTCTTGCCGGCCAGGGGCTCGCCGCGCCAGCGGGGGATGACCAGCTCGGGCGCTGCGCGGCCCTGGGCCTCCGGCAGTTCGCGCCAGGCGTCGTAGAGGGGAAAGCCCTCCGCCCAGCGCCCCTGGGCCAGCACCGAGAGCCCGAGCGATCCGCGCGCGCGGGCGTTCGCGGGATCGAGGGCGAGCGCCTCTCCGAAGCCCGCCTCGGCCTGCGGGTGGTGCCCAAGCAGCTGGAGCACCGTCGCCAGGTTATGCCACCGCCTGGCGGTAGGCTCGATAGCCAGAGCTTCCCGGTAGCCCGTCTCGGCCGCCGCCAGGTCGCCACGGCGCACGCAGGCGTCGGCGTCCAAAGACAGGGCGCGTGCGCGGGCGGCGGCGTCTTGCGAGCTCATCGGTTCGTCCCCAGGTTCTTCACAACATGTTGGGAGGCGGCGTTAACTTACCGCTAGATGTTGCGCGCTCTGCTGGTAGGCTCAAAGGGTCGTTCATGCGCCCCGCGATTCCGTCCGAGGGAAGATCCGTGACCAAGCCTGTCGCCTCGAAAGCTAACCTCCGCACCCTGCCGGGTCTGCTTACGCCGTCCTACGCCTACAAGCCCTTCCGCTACCCCTGGGCCTACGACTTCTGGAAGAAGCAGCAGCAGGTCCACTGGATGCCCGAGGAGGTTCCGCTTGGCGAGGACCTGAAGGATTGGGCGGCCAAGCTGAACGACCGCGAGCGCAACCTGCTCACCCAGATCTTCCGCTTCTTCACCCAGTCCGACGTCGAGGTGAACGACAACTACATGGAGCGCTACGCCCGCGTCTTCAAACCCACCGAAGTGAAGATGATGCTGGCCTCCTTCTCCAACATGGAGACCATCCACATCGCCGCCTATGCGCTGCTGCTGGAGACGATCGGCATGCCGGAGGCGGAGTTCACCGCCTTCCTCGACTTCCAGGCGATGCGCGACAAGCACGACTACATGCAGACCTTCGGCATCGACAGCCATGCGGACATCGCCCGCACCCTGGCCATGTTCGGCGGCTTCACCGAGGGCCTGCAGCTCTTCGCCAGCTTCGCCATGCTGATGAACTTCCCCCGCAACAACAAGATGAAGGGGATGGGCCAGATCGTCTCCTGGTCGGTGCGCGACGAGAGCCTGCACTGCGAAGGCATCGTCAAGCTCTACCACGCCTTCAACAAGGAGACCGGCGCGGTCACCAAGGCCGTGGCTGACGACATCGTCGATTGCTGCAAGACCGTGGTGGCGCTGGAGGACAAGTTCATCGACCTGGCCTTCGAGGCCGGCGAGGTCCAGGGCATGACGCCCGACGACATCAAGTCCTACATCCGCTTCGTCGCCGACTGGCGCCTGCGTCAGCTCGCTTTGCCCGAGGTCTACGGCCTCAAGGAAAACCCGCTGCCCTGGCTGCAGTCGATGCTGTCGGGCGTCGAGCACGCCAACTTCTTCGAGGCTCGCTCGACGGAATATTCCAAGGCGGCGACCAAGGGACAGTGGCACGGCCCCGATGGGGTCTGGTCCGAGTTCGACAAGCTGCTCTCCAAACGCGCGGAGAACACGCTGCCGGCGGAGTAGGGCGCTCCCCCGCCCTTAAGCGTTTGCGCCTGTCGGCGGGCGCCCCGCGGTGTTAGGGTCCGCCCCACGGGAGCGCGACCATGCCGCAGTCTCAAGAGATTGAGCTGAAGTTCCTTTGCGCGCCGGACGATCTCGGCCGCGTGCTGGCCGCGGCGCCCGAGGGCGTAGATGATTGCCGTGAGCTGATCAGCGTCTATTTCGACACGCCCGACCTCGCCCTTCAGCGCGCCGGCGCCTCGCTGCGGGTGCGCGAGACCCAAGGCCAGAGGGTGCAGACCCTCAAGCGCGGCGCTGGCCTGAAGCGCGAGGAGCACGAGGCGCCGATCGCCAGCGACGCGCCCGATCCAAACCTCGGACCGCTCAAGGAGCTGCTGCCCGAAGGCGCGCGCGCCGAACTCAAGCCCGCCTTCCATGTCCGCGTCACCCGCCGCCAGCGGCTGGTGCGCTACGGCGGCGCGGAGATCGAACTGGCGCTCGACCAGGGCGAGGTGCGGGGCGGCAAGCGCGTCAGCCCGATCAGCGAGGTGGAGCTGGAGCTGAAGTCGGGCGGTCCCGACGCCCTGTTCGGACTGGCGCGGGAGCTGAACCGGATCGCGCCGCTCTATCTGTCCTTCGCCTCCAAATCGCAACGGGGCCAGGCGCTGGTGGCCGGCTGTCCGCTGCACGCCCACAAGCGGGCCAAGGTGGCGCTTCGCCATGACGCGTCGGTTGCGGAGGTCTTCCAGGCCGTGGCGCGCAACACGCTGGAATCGATCGCGGTCAACGCGGAGGTGCTGCGTCACCTGAGGGACCCCGAGGCGCTCCACCAGCTCCGCGTGGCCGCCCGCACCCTGCGAAGCGCGCTCTCCACGTTCAAGGCGGCTGTGGCCGACGAGGCGACCGCCGGCGTGAAGGACGAACTCCGCTGGCTGGGGCGCGCCTGCGACGCCGCCCGCAACCTCGACGTCTTCATGGCCGAGACCCTGACGCCCGCGCGGCAGGAGCCTTCGCCCCCGCCGGGTCTGGAGGCGCTGGCCTCCGCAGTGGAGGCGGCGCGGGCCAAGGCCGCGGCGGAGGTCGCCCATGCCGTGGCCTCGCCGCGCTTCCGCGACCTGCTGATCATCTGCACCGGCTGGGTGGACACCGGCGCCTGGCTCGCAAGCCCCCGGGCGGCGGAGCCTGCACGCGCTTTCGCTTCGAAGGTGCTCGCCAAGCGCCTGCGCCGCCTCCTGAAGGACGGAAGGCGGCTGATGAAGGCGACCGACGAACAGCGCCATGCCGTCCGCATCGACGTCAAGAAGCTGCGCTACGCCGCCGAGGGATTCGCCGGCCTCTTCGGCGCACGGTCGTCGCGCCGTTTCATCGAGCGGCTGAAGGTTCTGCAGGACGAGCTCGGCGCGCTGAACGACCTGGCCACCGCCGAGACCTTGATGACCTCGCTCGACCTTCCGCCGGACGCGGCCTTTGCAGCCGGGGAGCTGGTGGGCCGCAAGGGTGCGGACAAGGCCAAGCGCCTCCACCGCGCCTGCGAGGCGCTGAAGACGCTCTCGGCCCACCCGCCGTTCTGGGCCTGAGGCGGATGGCCGCCCCCATCACATAAGGATTTCCTTATGTGATCCTTGCCGCTTGCCGGACCCGCCGCTATAGAGCCGCGACTGGCGCCCCGCCTCCGCAAGGACAAGACATGACCGACTATGTCGTGAAGGACATCGCCCTGGCCGACTGGGGGCGCAAGGAGATCGAGATCGCCGAGACCGAGATGCCGGGCCTGATGGCCGTGCGCGCGGAATTCGGCAAGGACAAGCCGCTGAAGGGCGCCAGGATCGCCGGATCCCTGCACATGACTATCCAGACCGCGGTGCTCATCGAGACCCTGCAGGCGCTCGGCGCCGAGGTCCGCTGGGCCTCCTGCAACATCTTCTCGACCCAGGACCACGCCGCCGCCGCCATCGCGGCGAAGGGAACGCCGGTGTTCGCCGTCAAGGGCGAGAACCTGGTGGAGTACTGGGAATACGCCCACCGAATCTTCGAATGGGCCGACGGCGGCCATCCGAACCTGATCCTCGACGACGGCGGCGACGCCACCTTGCTCTGCGTGCTGGGGCCGAAGGCCGAGAAGGACCCCACCCTCCTCGACAAGCCCGCCAACGAGGAGGAAGAGGCGCTCTATGAGGTGATGAAGCGCTACCTGAAGGAGAAGCCCGGCTTCTATTCGGCGATCCGCGGGGCCATCAAGGGCGTCTCCGAGGAGACCACCACCGGCGTGCACCGACTCTATCAGATGGCCGAGCGCGGCGAGCTGCCGTTCCCGGCGATCAACGTCAACGACAGCGTCACCAAGTCGAAGTTCGACAACCTCTACGGCTGCCGCGAGAGCCTGGTGGACGGCATCCGGCGGGCGACCGACGTCATGCTCGCCGGCAAGGTGGCGGTGGTCTGCGGCTATGGCGACGTGGGCAAGGGCTCGGCGGCCTCGCTGCGCAGCGGCGGCGCGCGCGTGGTGGTCACCGAGATCGATCCGATCTGCGCCCTGCAGGCGGCGATGGAAGGCTACGAGGTCAACACCCTCGACGACGTGGCCGACAAGGCGGACATCTTCGTCACCGCCACGGGCAACAAGGACGTCATCACGGTCGACCACATGCGGCGGATGAAGAACAACGCCATCGTCTGTAACATCGGCCACTTCGATTCCGAAATCCAGATCGCGGGCCTGCGCAACTACAAGTGGGACAAGATCAAGGATCAGGTCCACCACGTGGAATTCCCCGACGGCAAGCGGATCATCGTGCTTTCGGAAGGCCGCCTGGTGAACCTGGGGAACGCCACGGGCCACCCCAGCTTCGTGATGAGCGCCTCCTTCACCAACCAGACGCTGGCGCAGATCGAGCTCTGGACCAACGGCGCCCGGTACAAGACCCAGGTCTACACCCTGCCCAAGCATCTCGATGAAAAGGTCGCCATGCTGCACCTCGAAAAGCTCGGGGCCAAGCTCACCAAGATGAGCCCGGAGCAGTCGGCCTACATCGGCATCTCGCAGAGCGGTCCGTTCAAGCCGGAGCACTACCGCTACTAGAGGCCGGCGGACAAAGCCTTCGCAAACTCGCGTCTAAGGTTTGCAGGCTGTCCGATTCAACCGGCAACAGGTAGAGCTTGGCGCCATGGTCGTGGCGCTGATCATTTCCTCCTTGGTGTCGGCTTCCCGAATCGGCGGCGGAGCGCAGCAATATGTGCTGGCCGCCCACCACATCGATCCGGTGCTGGCCCCGACCGTGCTGTTCGGCCGAAGCCCCGCCACGGGCGGTCACGGCGAGGTCACCACGTCGGAGGTGCTTCGCCGGATGCTCGGCGACATCGAGGCCGATGCGATGTTCGGCGACCTGGACTTGGTGATCACCGGCTATTTCGCCCTTCCCGAGCAGGTGGAGATCGCCGCCGAGCTCTTGGAGCGGGTGCGCGCCAAGTCCGCGCGTCCGCCGCTTGTGGTGGTCGATCCGATCATGGGCGACGCGCCTGGCGGCCTCTACATCTCGCGCGAGACCGCCGACGCGGTCATGGCCCGCCTCGTTCCGCTGGCCGACTGGATCACGCCGAACATTTGGGAGATGAGCCGCCTGTCGGGCCGCGACCTGGACCGTGCGGAAGACGTCGCCGCCGCCTGCGCCGAGCTCGGCCGCCGCGCGCTGGTCACGTCTGTCCCCGCGGGCGAGGACGAGATCGGCCTGCTGCTCTGCGACGGGGCCGAACGCGTGCTCTTCGCCCACCGCCGCCTGCCGCGCGCGCCGAAGGGCGCCGGCGATCTGGTGACGGCGAGCTTCGGCGCGGGCCTGGTCAAGGGCTTGGCCCCGATCGAAGCCGCCGAACGGGCGGCGCGAACCGCCGCCGAGACCGTGGAGTCGGCGTTGAACGGCCGCTCGTCCGAACTGCCGCTCATCACCCTGTCCGAGCGGCTGGCGAAGCCCACGGCGAAGGTGCGGATGGAGCGCTTGTGAGCCGAAACGCCATCCGCCTGCTCATCGAAGGCCGGGTGCAGGGCGTCGGTTACCGGTGGTGGGCGGTTGAGACGGCGCGGGGGTTGGGCCTCGCCGGCCGTGCGCGCAATCGCGCGGACGGCTCGGTGGAGATCGTGGCGATCGGCGAGGCCGCCGCGCTCGATGCGCTGGAGGCGGCCTGCCGCAGCGGACCGCCGGCCGCGCGCGTCGCCCAGGTCCTGCGCAGCGTCGCCGAGGACGACGGCGGCCAGGACTTCCGCATCGAGCGCGATCCGCCGAACCGATGAGGCGCCGCGCGGTCCCGCGCCCCTGGCGCGCCGCAGCCGCCTGAGATAGGCCAGGGCCATGGTCGAGATCGGCGGCCACGCCGCCCCCCGCTTCGCCGCCGTCAAGGACGCCTTCGCCGCCAACTTCGAAGCCGGCCTGGAGCTCGGCGCGCGCTTCACCCTGGTCGAGGCGGGCGAGACGGTGGTCGACCTGTGGGCCGGCCATGCGGATCGGGGCCGCAGCCGCCCCTTCGACGATGCGACGCTGATGCCGGTGTTCTCGACCACCAAGCTGGTGGCGGCGCTGCTGGTCGCGCGCCTCGTGGACGCGGGCCGGCTCGCCTACGGCCAGCCGGTGGCCGACGTCTGGGCCGAGTTCGCTCAGGCCGGCAAGGCCGCGGTGACGGTGGAGCAGGCGCTCTCCCACCAGGCCGGGCTCTGCGGGTTCGCTGAGCCGATGTCCCCCGAGCTGTGGTTCGACTGGAACGCGATCTGCGCCAAGCTGGCCGCCATGGCGCCGCTGTGGCCGCCGGGGAGCGCCAGCGGCTACCATCCCATCACCTTCGGCTACATCGCCGGCGAGATCTTCCGGCGGGTGGACGGCCGCACCATGGGCCGTGCGCTGCGCGAGGACCTGGGCGATCCACTGGGCCTGGAGATCTGGATCGGGCTGCCCGAGAGCGAGGACGACCGCGTGGCGGAGATCCAGCGTCCCAGCGCCCTGCCGGAGTTCGGCGAGCACAACGAGCCTACCCGCCTTGCTTTTCTCACCCCTTGGGCCGGGACCAACGGTCGCGACGTCCACCAATGGCGGCGCGCGGAGATTCCGTCCGCCAACGGCCACGCCACGGCGCTGGCGCTCGCCCGCCTGACGGGGGCACTGGCGGACGGGGGCCGCATCGGGCAAGCCCAGATCCTGTCGCCCGACACGATCGCCGAGGCCGCGCGGGAGCGGATCCGGGGCCAGGACCTGGTGCTGCCCTTCGTGATGAGCTGGGGTGCAGGGTGGATGCGCAACGAGGCCGAGCGGCCCTGGGGGCCTGGCCTGCAGACTTTCGGACACTCCGGCTGGGGCGGCTCCTGCGCCTTCGCCGATCCGGCGCGGCGGCTGGGCGGAGCCTATGTGATGAACCGCCAGGGCTCGGCGCTGCTCGGCGATGCGCGTCCCAGGCGGCTGATCGAGGCCGCCTACCAGGCGTTGGGCGCCTGAGATCGCTGGCGCGGCGCCCCGCGAAACGCCTAGATGGGTCCCAACGAATAAGGGGAGCGGCTCTTGGGCGGGCGGCTTGAACTGCTCATCGGCGGAAAGGCGCGGGCCGGCGCGGGCGCGGTGCTGCGCTCGATCAACCCGGCCGACGGGAGCCTGAACTACGAAGGCCGGGGCGCCAGCGCGGCCGATGTCGACGAGGCGGTCCAGGGGGCGCAGGCGGCGCATCGCGACGGCCGCTGGCGCCGGCGCCCGCCGCATGAACGCGCCCGCGTCCTGCACCGTGTCGCCGAACTGATCGAACGCGACGCCGAGCGGCTTTCGCGGGTTCAGATGGCCGAGAACGGCAAGCGCCTCGTCGAATGTCGCCAGCATGCGGCCAGCGCCGCGGCGACCTTCCGCTACTACGCCGCCGTCATCGAGACCCAGACCGATGCGGTCACCCCGCCGCGGGGCGCCCACCTGTCGATGAGCGTGCGCGAGCCGCATGGCGTGGTGGCGGCGATCACGCCCTGGAACTCGCCCTTGACGCTGAACGCCCAGAAGCTGGCGCCGGCCCTGGCCGCCGGCAACACGGTGGTGTTCAAGCCCTCGGAGGTGACCTCCGAGGTCGGGCTGACGCTGGCGCGCCTGTGCCTGGAGGCCGGCTTGCCCGACGGCGTGCTGAACGTGACGCCGGGCCTGGGGCCGGAGGCGGGCGGCGCTCTGGTCGCCCATCCCGGGATCAACATGCTCACCTTCACCGGGGGGACCCGCACGGGCGCGGCGATCGGCTCGGCCTGCGTGGCCCGCTGCGTGCCGGCCGCGCTGGAGCTGGGCGGCAAGTCCCCCCAGATCGTCTTCGCCGACGCCGACCTCGACCGTGCGGTGGAGGGTGTGATCGGCGGGGTGTTCCACGCGTCCGGCCAGTCCTGCATCGCCGGCTCCCGGCTGCTGGTCGAGGCGGCGGTGTGGGACGAGGTCATGGACCGCCTGGTCGAGCGGACGCGCGCGCTCAAGGTGGGGCGGCCGGACGACGAGGCCGCCTACCTGGGCCCGGTCGCCACCTTCGGCCACCGCGACGCCATCGAAGGCTTCGTGGCTCGCGCGGCCCAGGCGGGCGGGCGGCTGCTGACCGGGGGCGAGCGCCCGAGCGGCGCGGAGCTTTCCGCAGGCGCCTATGTCGCGCCGACGATCGTCACCGGACTGCCGCGCGACGCCGAGCTGGTCCGCCAGGAGGTGTTCGGCCCGGTGGTCCACGCGGCGTCCTTCTCCGACGAGGCCGACCTCGTGGCGCAGGCGAACGACACCGACTACGGCCTGGCCTGCGGGGTGTGGACCGCCGACTACCGCAAGGCCTGGCGCATCGCGCGCGACGTGCAGGCTGGCACGGTCTGGATCAACACCTACAAGCAGCTCAGCATCACCACGCCGTTCGGCGGCTTCAAGCAGAGCGGCCTGGGGCGCGAGAAGGGGCTTGAGGGACTGGCGGCCTATCAGCTGGTGAAGGGCGTGTTCTGGGGACTTGAGGAATGAGCGGAGGCGGGCGGCCCCGGCATGTGGTGGTCGTGGGCGGCGGCAACGCCGCCTTCGCCGCGGCCTTGGCGGCGCACGGCGCCGGGGCCCGGGTGACCGTGCTGGAGCGCGCGCAAGCGGACGAGGCGGGCGGGAACAGCCGCTTTACCGCCGGCGCCATGCGCGTGGCCTATTCCGGGGTGGACGACCTGCGCCGGCTGATGCCCGACCTGACCGACGAGGAATGCGCGCGCACGGACTTCGGCGCCTACGACGAGGATCAGTTCCTCGACGACATGGGCCGGGTGACGGAATACCGCACCGACCCGGACCTTGCCGAGGCCCTTGTGCGGCGCAGCTACGAGACCCTGCTGTGGATGCGCGGGCTGGGCGTTCGCTTCGCCCCCATCTGGGGCCGCCAGGCCTTCCTGGTGGACGGCCGGTTCAAGTTCTGGGGCGGGCTGACGGTGGAGGCCTGGGGCGGTGGTCCAGGGCTGGTGGAAGCGTGGACGCAGATCGCGGCGAAGGCCGGGGTCGAGGTGCGATACGGCGCGCGCGTGCTGGACCTTGTCGCCGGCGACAAGGTCCAGCACGCGCGCGCCGTATCGCACCTCGACCCCGGCCTTCGCCGCGAT
>Ga0068859_100000113_pt1 | contig 76626 bp, 61 predicted proteins | sample KBSSwiS22_FD_66585 | JGI IMG/M metagenome (GOLD analysis project Ga0068859, IMG submission 66585) | Switchgrass rhizosphere microbial communities from Kellogg Biological Station, Michigan, USA - KBS Switchgrass S2-2 | ecosystem: Host-associated > Plants > Roots > Rhizosphere > Soil ...
GGCTTCCAGGGCGATCCAGGCATCGAAGGCCCGCAGGGCTTCCCAGGCCCGCAGGGCACCCCGGGCACGCCGGGTTCGCAAGGCTTCCAGGGCGATCCAGGCATCGAAGGCCCGCAGGGCGTGGAGGGTGCGCAGGGTTCGGTGGGCACGACCGGTGCCCAGGGCCCCCAGGGCGACCCAGGCATCGAAGGCCCGCAGGGCGACACAGGCGCCACCGGGCCGCAGGGCGCGAGCCCAGTCTCCGGATATCAGCAGATCGCTGGAGCGGTAACGCCCCTCGTGGCCGGAACCAACGTCATAACTGTGCCGATCCCAGCGGGCAAAGTCCCGACCGGCAGCGCGAACATCGTCGCCGGGAACGAGTCGGCTTTCGTCAACAGCTTCGGCCCGGACGGCGCGGGCAACTGGTCGGAGAGTGTCATCGCGAGCTCCGGGGGAGGGACGGCTCAGGCGATTGTGTTTGTGATCGACGCCCCGTAGGCCGGCTGATCTGCCGGTAGTCCGGCATGACCGGCAGGGCCTCCTGACCATCTCGTTGGCGCGAATGCAAACGAGTGGCGGGAGGCCCTGTCGCGCCAGTGAGCCATTCCCGGCAACGGGTCGTTGCGCTGGGTGACCGTCGCAGGCTGTGAGGGCCTGGGATCTGTGCGGGGGCTGGAGACGAGGCGACGCGGGGTCTCGGTAGGAAGTAGTCCTTCCACAGATCACTTCTCCGAGAGTCCCCGCGTCGTCGATGAGTTTCACATACTGCGCCGAGCTGCCCTTCGGCGATCACACCGTCGTGCGCCTGGCGGGTCTTCTGGTCGCGGAGCGCCAGCGCCGCGGTACCCGGGCGGGCACTCGGACGCTGTCGCCGCTGGAGCAGGCGGTGATGGTGCTGCGCTGGGTTCTGTGACGGCCCCCGGACCCACCAGCTGCTCACCGATCATGGAGTGGCCCGGTCGGTGGGCTACCGCTATCTACACGTATCTACACGAGGGCATTGCGGTGCTGGCCTTTCAGGCCCCTGACCTGCGTCGCGCACTGTCCCGGGCCCGGGCCTGCCTGGCCGGTTATGGCCACCTGATCGTCGACGGGACGCTGGTCGAGACCGACCGGCTCTCGATGCCCGGGCCGACGACGGGGGTGATCTGTGGTGGTCAGCGAAGGCCCACAACCACGCCGGCAACGTGGGTCTTCGAAGTTAGGCGGGGTTGTGGCATCTGCGGGCTCGGCGGGTGGTTGCGCAGCGTGTTCTTAGCCGCTGGTTGGTCGGGTTGCGGTATCCGAAGGCGTTGCGGGCGTCGAGCTTGACGACCCGGTTGTGGCCCTCGCTGGCGGCGTTGGTGAGCCCGGTGTGCAGGAACGCCTCGATGCATGGCCACCAGGTGCTGACCGTGGAGGCGAGGCGTTCGAGTTCGGGGATCCCGGCGTCGGCGCACCAGAGGTAGAACCTGGTCAGCCGGTGGGCGATCACGGTGCGGTCGGGATGGGTGCCGGCGAGCGCCAGCAGGGCGCGCAGTTCCTCCTTCGCGATCCAGGCGGCCAGGATGGTCTGGCCGGGTTCGTCGAGGTCGGCGAGGGTGTTCCACAGCTTCGCCAGCTGGCGGTCGGTGAGGTTCTCCCGGTTGCGGCCGAGCAGGTTACGGATCTTCCACTCGGGGTCGCTGTCGCGTCCGCGCCGGCCGCGCAGCAGGGTCGTGACGCGGCGGCGGACCTCGGCGACGGCGCTGTTCGCCAACTGCACGATGTGGAAATGATCGACGATGAGCGTGGCGAGGGGCAGGGAGCGGCGGACGGCCGCGAGGAACACGGTGCACATGTCGATCACCACGTAGCGGATCCGGTCCCGCCACGCCACGGGCTGGCTGGCCAGCCAGTACGCGACGTCGTCGGCGGTCCGGCCCTCGACCTGGCCGAGCATCCCCTGCCCGCCGGCCAGGTCGGTGAACCCGACGTGCCACCGGTCGGCCAGCACCCGGGCCTTCGCCGGCTCGCGGCGCGCCGACGCGTCCTTTCCGGCGGGGTCCGCGCGCTGCCAGCGCGGCCGGCCGCGGTGTGTCTCGTCGATCCCGAGCACGTCCACCGGCGGTGGGGCGGCGTCGGTCAACGGCGCGGCGACGTCGCGCACCGCGTCCATGACCGTCGGCCACGACAGCTCCAGCTGCCGCGCACTGGCCACGACCGTCGCGCAGACCCCGTCGGCCACCAGCCGCCCGGCCTGCGCGCGCAGCCGGGTCGTCAGCCGCGCCCGGGTCGGCACCGCCGGCAGCGACTCGATGAACGACCGCCTGCCGCACAGAGGCTCCTGGCAGTACCAGCGGCGCTTGACCCACACCAGCCGCAGCGGGGTGGAGCCACAGGGCAGGTCGCGCGGCCGGGTGGTCACGATGCCCTTGACCCGCCGCGCGAACACCCCGCAGCCCGGACACGCCCGCGCTGTCTCGTCCGCGGTCTGAAGCCATACCAGCCGTGATCCGTCGGCCTGCCGCTCGACGCGCGCCGCACCACCAGACCGTCCAGCTCCAAAAGCAACGTCGCCGCACTAATATGATCGTCCAAGCCCGTAACCCCGTGGCGTCTGGATTGCGTGAGAACAACCAAGATCGCCCGGATTGCGGGCTCTTTCAGGTCACGACATGCCAGCGTCCCACGCGGGGCACACAAAGCCACGACAAGCCAACATCACGCACAGTCACCAGCCTGGGCCAGGCCACCGTGCCCCACCCCGGTTAACTTCGAAGACCCGGCAACGTCCAGGTCCTCTCGGCCCCGGACGACGGCTTCCCACTGTGGGTCTCCGACGTCCGCCCCGGCCGCGAGCACGACACCACCGCGCTGCGCGCCTCGGGCGCGCTGCCGGTGCTCGAGGAGTGGACAGCCCACGAGGCCCGCCGGATCCTGTTCGACCTCGGCTACGAAGGGTCGGGAACCCAGACCGGCCCGCTCGCGATCCCGTTCAAGAAGCCCAAGGGCGCCGGCCTCACCGACGATCAGAAGGCCCACAACCGGATCCACAACGCCCTACATGCCGTCGGTGAACGTGCGAACGCCCTGCTCAAGGTCACCTTCCGGCTCCTGCGCAACATTACGATCGACCCCTGGAAGATCGGCCTCGTCACGAAAGCCGCCCTCGCCATCCTCCACACCGAATATCGCAGAACCGCCTGACACCCAACACCACACCACAGGATTGATGTAACGCAACGCAACGAGACGTTACCGGGAAAGGCTCAGTGGTGCGCGGTGGGGCCAGCAGCCCGCTGGCGCCGCCTGCGGGACCGGGCCGGAGTGGGGCCCGGCCGGCGGCGCGCTACTACTTCGCGTCCGCCGCCACCGCTTCCTCGACCGGCAGCGGCTTTCGGGGAGCGCAGAGCAGTGGACCTCCGCACCGCTCGGCGCCGTCCTTGATGGCGATCAGGTTGGCCGCGACGTAGGAGATGTTGTTCGCCGTATGCCAGTCGGTCGGGAAGTACGTGACCAGTCGCGACTTCTGGAACCGGGCCTGGATCTGGGGCACGAAGGCGCGGTACTGATCGTCGGTGTAGTACCAGAACGAGTTCTCGTTGTAGTAGGAGATGTGTGTCGGGTCCTGGTAGGCGCCGCGGCCGTCGGAGCTGGGCGTCAGGCTGAGAAGCATGCCGCCCGGCGCCAGCAGCCGGTACAGCTCGTTGATCAGAGGTACCTTCTCCGGCACGTGCTCCAGGAAGTCCACGGCCCTGATGACGCCGACCGAGTTGTCCGGGAGATCGAGCGGTCCAGGGAGGGTCGCGACGATGTCGACGCCGTCCCCCGGGTACTGGTCCACGCCCAGGTAGCCCGGCGGCTTGCGGTGCGCCGCGCCGAGGTCCAGCGCCAGCAGGCCCCGGCGGGAGGCCCAGGCCAGCGTGTTGGCCTCGATGTACTTGTCGTACAGCGCTACGGTCTCCCGCTGGATGTACGCATTGACCTCGGTCTCGCGCTGGGTGTTCTCGCCGTGCAGCCGTTGCAGGTAGAGGCAGCGGGGGATCCGATGGAACTCGCCGGCCTGGAAGAGGCGGCACATCAGGTCCTGGTCGTCCAGCACCGTGCGGCTGGCGTCGTATCCGCCGACCTTCTCGTAGGTCTCCCGCCGGAACGCCCGGACGTGATTGGGGGCGTACCAGATGTACGAGACGTTGTGTGGTGTCGGCGCCAGCGCGATGGCCTGCAGGACCCGTCGGCCGTCGACCTCCACGTCCTCGAACCGCCAGCCGTGCCTCGCGTCGAACCGGCTCTCGTCACGGCCGCCGTCCTCGGTGATCTGAGCGGTGAAGCTGTATGCGAAGACGACGTCGGGATTCTCGTCGAAGGCCTTCGCCAGTTCCGCCAGGCAGTCCTTCGCCAGCAGGTCGTCGTGGTCGAGCTCGACGAGGATCTCGCCGCGAGCCAGCTCGCAGGCCCGGCGCTTGGACGCACCCACCCCCTTGATGTCGTCCGCTATCTCCACTCTGACCCGGTGGTCCGGAGACTCAGGGCGCCATCGGGCGCCGCTGTTCAGCAGTACGATCCATTCCCAGTCGGACCGCGTCTGAGCTTGCAGGGTTGCCAGGCATTCGTCCAGGAAGCGGGCGCGGTGGCTGGGTGTGAAAACGGAGAATCTGGGCGTTGGTGACGTCATCTTCGATACCTGTCCGAAGGGCTGTCGGTGGTTGACGAGGCGAAGGCCCGCGCCCGGCGTCGCGACCTGTTCCGGGGCGGCCGTCGCCGCCGCCGGGTTTCCTGACCGATGTGTACTTCGTTCCCACTTCGCAGTGGTATCGCTTTCTCGGCGGGCGCTGGCCCGGCAATGACGCGGCCGGTTGACGGTCAGGAACCGGAAACCATGCGGACGGTACCCCCACCCGGTCGAAGGTGGGGGTACCGCCACGCGGCGTCGTCTCTGGCCCGGCGACGCCGGGCAGAGGTCACGGCCCGTTATGGCTCACGGCGCGCAGACCGCGTAGGCGGTGACCGGCTCGCCCGGGGTGGTGGTGGCCTGCCAGCCGGTCGCGGGTGATCCACCGACGGGCGCCGAGCTGAGCACCGCGATGGCACCCGACGGCGTTCCCGCCGACCCGCCACCACCGATGGCGAAGGTGCCGGCGCCGCACGTGGCAGTGACCGCACCGGTGCCGTCGGCCGTGACGATCGTGGACTGGGCCCCAGGGGTGTCCCCCTGCGGGCCCTGGGGGCCGGCGTCGCCCTGGGGGCCCTGGGTGCCCTGGGGACCGGCGTCACCCGCATCACCCTGGGCACCCTGCGGGCCGACGTCACCAAGAACGCCCTGGGGGCCCTGCGCGCCGGTCGCGCCCGGGTCGCCCTGCGCTCCCTGCGCACCGGTCGCACCCGCCGTGCCCTGCGGGCCGTCCAGACCCTGCGGACCCGCCGCACCCGGGTCCCCCTGCGCACCCTGCGCACCGGTCGCACCCGCCGTACCCTGCGGGCCGTCCAGACCCTGCGGACCCGCCGCACCCGGGTCCCCCTGCGCACCCTGCAAGCCCGGCGTACCCGCCGTGCCCTGCGGGCCCTCCAGACCCTGCGGACCCGCCGCACCCGTGTCGCCCTGGAAGCCCTGGACACCGGTCGCGCCCTGGACACCCTGCGCACCCGTGTCGCCCTGGGCGCCCTGCACACCGGTCGCGCCCTGGGCGCCCTGCACACCGGTCGCGCCCTGGGCGCCCTGCACACCGGTCGCGCCCAGCACGCCCTGCGCACCCTGCGCACCTGTCGCGCCCGGGTCGCCCTGCGCTCCCTGCGCACCGGTCGCACCCGGCGTGCCCTGGGAACCTGCATCACCCTGCGGACCCGCAATACCCGAATCTCCCTGGGCGCCCTGCGCACCGGGCGTACCCCCCGGGCCCTGCACGCCCTCCGGGCCCTGCGTACCTGGGATACCCGGGTCCCCCTGGAAGCCCTGCGCACCAGTCGCACCCGGCGTGCCCTGGGTACCAGGCGTGCCCTGCGCACCGGTCGCGCCCACGTCGCCCTGGAAGCCCTGCGCACCGGCCACACCCTGCGTACCCTGCGTACCCTGCGTACCCTGCGCACCGGTCGCACCCGGGTCACCCTGGAAGCCCTGCGCACCAGTCGCACCCGGCGTGCCCTGCGGACCCGAGAGACCCTGCGTACCCTGCAGGCCCGTATCGCCCTGGAAGCCCTGCGCACCGGCCACACCCTGCGTACCCTGCAGGCCCTGCGAGCCCGTCGTCCCCTGGGTCCCCTGGGTCCCCTGAGTGCCCTGCGCGCCTGTGCTGCCCTGCACGCCGGTCGCGCCCTGCGTGCCTTGGGGGCCCGGTCCACCCGTGAAGCCCTGGAAGCCCTGGAAGCCCCGCGTGCCCTGCGTGCCCGTGAGGCCCTGGAAGCCCTGCAAGCCCCGCGTGCCCTGCGTGCCCTGGAAGCCCTGCAAGCCCCGCGTGCCCTGCGTGCCCTGGAAGCCCTGGAGACCCCGCGTGCCCTGGAAGCCCTGCGTGCCCTGGAAGCCCTGGAAGCCGCGGGCCCCCACAGTGCCCTGCGCACCCTGCGCACCCTGGCCGCCCTGAGCGCCCGTCGCACCCGTGAAGCCCTGGAAGCCGCGGGCGCCCACCGTGCCCTGCGCACCCTGCGCACCCTGGCCGCCCTGAGCGCCCGTCGCACCCGTGAAGCCCTGGAAGCCGCGCGCTCCCGACACTCCCTGCGCACCCTGCGGTCCTTGCGGTCCCTGCGGCCCCTGCGCACCGTCGGCAAGGAGTTGGATATCCATTGGCTCGAAGGCGAGGCCGACCGCCCCGTTCGGGCCCGGCACTCCGGGGCTTTCCTGTACGACCGGGGCAGCGTTGGCGACGACCGCCTGGCCGACCCCCATGGGGCCGAGCAAACCGCTTGTCGCCGAGGCCAGGAAGGCGGCTCTGACAACAGCCCGGTTCAGAGATTTACGGTTCACGGTTGCTGTCTCCACTTTCTTGCATGAACGGCGGATATGGCCAGCTGGAGATCCACTCGCTGTAGTGCTGGGTCGCGGTGAAGCACCGGGACGCGACCACCGCCTACCCGCCCGCGCCACCCGGGGCAAGGTCGGCGTGCGCACCGAAACGACAGCGCCGCGGTGGACGGTCATGGTCGACAGGATTCGGTGTGGGAGAATCCGCCCATGTTCGAAGTGCGCGAAAGCTGACCGGCGGGTGCATTGAGCCAGGAGAATGCCTCGAACGGTCGATGTGCATCGCCCGTTGGAGCACTCTCCCATCATTTCGTCACGGTGCGGCCGGTCAGGGCGTCGACAGGCCTCTCTCCTGTGACCCGTCTAGGCTGGCGGACCAGCTCGACTGGACAGTGCCATGCACCGCCATACCCTCCCTTCCCGACACCTCGGTGGCATCTGACGTTCATGGGGCTCCGGTGACGCCTCCTACTCGGCGGGTATTCAGTCCGGCGGGCCTTCGGTACCGACATGGACTTTCCCGACGACTGGATCACCGAGGCGCTGCGCCTCAATCGATATCAGAGCGGGAGATCAATACTTGCCCGACACGCCGGCCGGCGATTTGAGCAGGCCAGACGGCCCGGATCGGGCTCATCTCGTCGCCGATTTCCGATTGAGTCTGGACTACTACTGGAACATTCTCTTCAACAGCCTGCGGACTGTCGGTCACCACGATCAGCCGCCGAGCATCCGAAAATGGCGACCGCGAGTACGAGTACCGGCAGCAAGCGACGACACCCCCGCCAAGTCATGAATACTCCGTCAACCAGAGTTCGGTCACCGTCTTGGAGTTGGCGATCTTGTAGTGCGCTGACCTGGATGATGGGTGTCCGGCGGGCCGTTCTGAGGCACTAGAGGGAAAACAGGTGACTGATCGGCGTGGCGTGAGCCGCGGCCGGGCGAGCGCGCAGGGCCGGGAGTCTTGCAGCGGGTGAGCGCGCTGGGTCAGGCGGCGGTGGCCTGGTTGTCGGGTCTTCTGGTGATGACGGTGTCGTAGCCGAGGGCGTCGAGCTGGGCGGCCAGCCGTTGGGCGTGGCGGGCGGGGTCGCGGCGGTGGGTGAAGTAGTCGGCGCCGAGGTCGTGGTAGGGCTCGTCGCGGTCGAGCATGTGGAAGAGGGCGACGAGGATGGAGTGCTCGACCGCGACGCGGGCCTTGGCTGGACCGCGGCGGGCCTTGATCCGGCTGTACTGGGCGGACAGGTAGGTGCCCTTGGTCCGGGAGGCGGCGCGGGCGGCTTCGTGCAGGTAGAGCCGTAGCCATTTCGACCCTTTGCGGGTCTTGCCGCCTTTGGACTTGCCGGCGTAGCCGAGGCGTACCTCGGCGCCGGCGGCGGCCGCGGCCTCGACCAGCAGCGCGTCGAGCACGGTGCGCCGGGGCGCGTAGGCGCAGTCGATTCCGTCCACGGCCTCCACCGCGCCGCGGATGACGCTGTCCTGCCAGCTCACCGTCATCGGGCCGATCGGCGGGACGCCGCTGGCACGCAGCGCGTCGAGCAGTCCCCAGTCCGCGAGCCGGCGAACCCCGGCATGGGGCAGGTAGTGGGTCGACACCGGGTCGGTCAGCCGAGCCGCCCGGTCGACGAGCAGCACCCGGTGGCCGCGGCGCGCCAGCAGCATGGCGAGCGGCGCGCCGCCGCACCGGGCGCCGACCACGATCGCGTCGTATGTCATCCGTCCCGCCTTCCTCCGGCCGTCTGCCGTCCTCAGGCGCACGCCGCCCCCCACGGCTCGCGCCTGCCGGGGGCGGCGGCGCACCGACGGCCCACCGCGCCGCGCGACGTCGCCTCGACCGGCCGTGGAGCCGAGGCGACGGCGGGGCCGGTCAGCCGGGCCAGGACGCGACGACCGCCTCGGCGAGGCGGGTGTCGTGCGAGGCCGCCACGAACCGGGGGTGGCCGACCAGGTGGCGCAGGAAGTCCGCCGTGGTCACCACACCCGGCCCGGCCACCCGCAGCTCGTCGAGCGCGCGGGCCATCCGGGCCAGCGCCCGCGGCCGGTCGGGCGCCCACACGACCACCTTCGCGATCAGCGAGTCGTAGTAGGCGGGAATCCGGTAGCCGGGCGCCGCGTGGGTGTCGACCCGGACGAACGGCCCGGCGGGCGCGGTGAACTCGGTGAGCTGCCCGGCAGCCGGGGCGAACCCCCTGGCCGGGTCCTCGGCGTTGATCCGGCACTCGACGGCGACGCCGCGGCTGACGACGTCCTCCTGCGAGAAGCCGAGCGGCTCGCCGGCGGCGACGCGGATCTGCTCGGCGACGAGGTCGAGGCCGGTGACCATCTCGGTCACCGGGTGCTCGACCTGCAGCCGGCAGTTGACCTCCATGAAGTAGGGACGCTGGTCCGGGCCGACGATGAACTCGAACGTCCCGGCCCCCACGTAGCCGGCGGCGAGCGCGCCGCGCACCGCGGCGGCGCACAGCGGCTCGATGACCTCCGGGCCGAGTCCCGGCGCCGGGGTCTCCTCCACCAGCTTCTGGTGGCGGCGCTGCAGCGAGCAGTCCCGGGCGCCCAGGTGGACCGCCGCGCCGTGGGCGTCGGCGAGGACCTGCACCTCGACGTGGCGCGCCGAGGACAGGTAGCGCTCCACGTAGAGGCGCCCGTCACCGAAGACGGCCTGCGCGGTGGCGCGGGTCTGCCGGTAGGCGCGGTCGAAGTCCGCCGGGTCGTGCACCACGGTCATCCCGCGCCCACCGCCCCCGGCGGCGGCCTTCACGATGACCGGGTAGCCGATCTCGTCGGCGACCGCCAGCGCCTCGGCAGGGCCGAGCGCGTCCTGGCTGCCGGGCAGCAGCGGAAGTCCCGCCTCCGCCATGATCCGGCGGGCGACGGCCTTGTCGCCGAGCCGGGCCATCACGTCGGCAGGGGGGCCGATGAAGGTCAGGCCCTCGTCCGCGCAGACCTCGGCGAAGTCGGGGTTCTCAGACAGGAACCCGTACCCCGGGTGCACCGCGTCGGCGCCGCGCGTCCGGGCGGCCTCGATGATGGCCGGGATGTGCAGGTAGCTGTCGCGGGCCGGCGCGGGCCCGACCTGGACGGACTCGTCGGCGAACGCGACGACGGCGGAGTCACGATCGGCCGCGGAGTGCACGGCCACGGTCGCGATGCCCAGCTCCCGGCAGGTCCTGGCGACCCGCAGCGCGATCTCACCCCGGTTCGCGATGAGCACCTTCTTGATCACAGGCTGCCGCCGCTGGGGTCCAGGCTGAGCAGGGCCTGGCCGTGCTCGACCGGGGTCGCGTCCGGCACGAGCAGCTCCAGCACCCGGCCGCCCCGGTCGGCCTCGACCGGGATCATCAGCTTCATCGCCTCGATGATCCCGACCTGCTGACCTGCGGTGACGACGTCGCCGGGCCGGGTGAACGGCTCCGCGCCCGGCTCCGGCGCGTGGTAGAACACGCCGACGGTGTGTGCCCGCACGACGTGCCCGGGCGGCGCCGCGGCGTCGGAGCCCTCGGGCTGGGCGGGCGCCGCCGAGGCCGGCGCCGGCTCGACGGTCCGCGCGGGCCGCTCCGCCACGACGGGCTCCTCGGACCAGCCGATCTCGATGGAGACGTCCGCGGCGGCCACGCGCACCCGGCTCACCGGACGCTGCGCCTGCGCGGCGGCCGCCAGCGCCTCCGCGCGCAGGACCGCCAGCACGCCGGCGACGTCCCGGCTGGGCGTGGCCGCCGGCGTCTCGGCGCCCGGCGCGGCGCCGTTGCCGACCGTGCCGTTCGCCAGGCCGCCACCGCCGTTCGCCGGACCGGCCGCGCCGGTCGTTGTGACGGCGGTCATGACGCCCGCCCGGCGGTGTGCGCGTCGCGCTGCGGGGCGCGCGACGCGGGCACGACCGGAGCCTCGGCCGGCGCGCCGAAGCGGCGGAACCTGGCCCGCCGCGCGGTCACCAGCGTGGCGGGGTCGAGGGGCGCCAGCCGGACCAGCGTGTCCGTCAGCGCCGCGCGCAACGTCTCTGCCGCCCGCTGCGGGTCGGCGTCCGCCCCGCCGTCCGGTTCGGGGACTACGCCGTCGACGATCCCCGACGTCAGCAGCGCGCGGGCGTCGACCCGCAGCGCGGCCGCGGCGGTGGGGCCGGCGGCCGGGTCCTTCCACAGGATCGCGGCGCAGCCTTCGGGGCTGATCACCGAGTAGATGGCGTTGCCGAACATGAGCACCCGGTCGGCCACCGCGAGGGCGAGCGCGCCGCCGCTGCCGCCCTCGCCGGTGACGACCGCGACGACCGGAACCGGCAGGCCGGCCATGAGCCGCAGGTTCTCCGCGATCGCGACGGCCTGGCCGTTACGTTCCGCGTCGATCCCCGGGTGGGCCCCCGCCGTGTCGATCAGCGTGATGACCGGCAGGCCGAGCTTCGCGGCCAGCCGCATCACCCGGGCGGCCTTGCGGTAGCCGGCGGGTGAGGGCATGCCGTAGGAGCGGGCGGCGAGCTCCGCGGCGGTGCGGCCCTTCTGGGTGCCGATCAGGGCGACCGGCATCCCGGCGAGCCGGCCGAGCCCGGCCACGATCGCCGGGCAGTCGGCGGACGCCCGGTCACCGCGCAGCTCGGTCCAGTCGTCCAGCAGCCAGTCGGCGTACTCGAGCGTGCTCGGCCGGCCCAGCCGGCGGGCGAGCCGGACCGCCTCCCAGGGGTGCCGCTCGGGCAGCTCGCCCGGGTCGCGGATCACGCTGTCCGTGTCGTCGGGCGCGGCCCCGGTCGGCTCCGGTGCGTGCGCCGGGCGTCGGGTCGCGACCCCGAGCAGCCGCGCGAGCGTGCCGCGCAGCTGGGGGCGTGGGCAGATCAGGTCGACGACGCCGTGCTCCAGCAGGAACTCGGCGGTCTGGAAGCCCGCCGGCAGCTTCTGGCGGATCGTCTGCTCGATGACCCGGGCGCCGGCGAACCCGAGCCGTGCCCCCGGCTCGGCGACGATGACGTCCGTGAGGGTCGCGAACGACGCGGCGACCCCGCCGAACGTCGGGTCGGTGATCAGCGAGACCGTCAGGATGCCGGCCTCGTCGAGCTGGCCGAGCGCCTGGGCGGTCTTGGCCATCTGCATCAGCGACAGCGCGCCCTCCTGCATGCGCGCGCCGCCGGAGGCCGTCACCAGCAGCAGCGGGGTCCGCTCGTGCAGGGCGATCTCGCAGGCCTGGGTGATCGCCTCACCGACCGCCGAGCCGAGGCTGCCGCCGAGGAACTCGAAGTCCATCACCGCGGTCACGACCGGGCAGCCCTCGATCCGCCCCTGGGCGACGACGACGGCCTCCCCCAGGCCCGTCGAGGCCCGCGCGGCGCGCAGCCGGTCCGGGTACGGGCGGGTGTCGACGAACCCGAGCGGGTCGGGGTGGGTCACGGGCGTGTCGAGCACCCGGGCGGAGCCCTCGTCCAGCAGGCTGGCGAGCCGGTCGGTCGCGGACAGCCGGGCGTGCCGGCCGCACTCCGGGCAGACGTGGCCGCCGCGGGCGAACCGGGGGCCGTAGACCATGCGGCGGCAGCCGTCGCAGACGAGCCAGGACGACGTCCGCTCGGGGCGCCGCCGGGTCGCGAGCTGTGTCATCTGTTCGGTTCCTTCACGTCGAGGTCGGGCCGTGGCGAGTAGGACGTGGCCGGCGCGGGCAGCCGGACGCCGGCCTGCGTGAGCGCCGCGGCGCGGCTGGTGAACGCGGCGCCGCGCATCAGCTCGCTCGCGATCAGCGCGACCCGCCGGTTCGCCAGCGGCTCGAGCGGGCTGTCTCGGACCCAGGTGTTGAAGGCGCCCATCGCGGGCCCGCACCAGATCTGGTAGTCGGCGAACCGGTCCGGGTCGCCGCTGGTGCTCCAGGCCGACGACAGCCCCAGGTACCAGCGGAAGATCAGCGCCATGCGCCGTTTCGGGCTCTCCTGCGCGCGGGCGATCTGCTCCGGGTCGCGGGCGGTGAAGTAGTCGACCGTTTCGCGCCAGATGTCGTCGAGCGGCCGTCGGAAGACCCGTTTCTCGAGGCTGTCCCGTTCGTCGGCCGGGATCTGCTCGATCCCGTCGTAGCGGCGGTAGAGCTCGTAGAGCCGGCGGGCCTTCGAGGCGAACATCGTGCCCCGGCCGAGGACCTGCACGTCGGCGCCGATCTCGAACATGTCCGCCGACGGGGCCTGCACGCAGTCGGCGACGCCCGCGGCCGCGAGCAGCGCCTTGCCGGCGGCGGACTGCGCGGCCTCCACCGAGGCCTGGTTGACCGAGCCGGTCACCACGTAATCGGCTCCGAGCGTGAACGCGGCGGCGAGCGCCCGAGGGGTGCCCAGGCCGCCGGCCGCGCCGACGCGGACCAGCGGGCCACCGGCGTCGGCGCGCAGCCGGTCCCGCGCGGCGATCAGCTCCGGCAGCAGCACCGGCAGCGGCCGGCGGTCGGTGTGGCCGCCCGAGTCGGCCTCGGCGGTGATGTCGTCGGCCATCGGCACGAGGGCGGCGAGCTGCGCCTGCTCGGCGGTGATCGCCCCCTGCTCGACCAGCGGGCGCAGCAGCGCCGCCGGCGCCGGCCGCAGGAACAGCTCGGCGACCTCGGCGCGGGACACCTTCGCGACCAGGCGGTGGGTGGGCACCGGCCGCCCGTCCGGGCCGCGCCGCAGCCCGCTGGCGCGGTAGCGCACCACCTGCGGGGTGAGGTCCAGGAAGGCGGACGCCTCGACGCAGCGCACGCCGTGGCGCAGGCAGGCGTCGACGACGTCCCGTTCCATCGCGGGCTCGGACGGGCTGTGGATCAGGTTGCAGCCGAACGGCCGGTCCGCCACGCGCCGGCGGATCGCGGCAAGGGCCTCGTCGAGGCGACGGGCGACGACGCCGGCCGCGCCGAAGGAGGCGAGGAAGCCGGCCTCGGCGAGCGCGACCACCAGGTCGACCGAGGCGATGCCGTTGGCCATCGCGCCGGCCATGTATGCCTGGCTGACGCCGTGGTCGCGCCGGAACGCGGGGGCGCCGAGCCGGTCGGGTGGCAACGGCCCGACCGCGGCGAGCACCTGGTCGGCGCCCGCGGCGGCCCGCTCGTCGGTCGTCAGCCCCAGGCCGGCCGCGTCCCGCACGACGTAGCAGGGCGCCTCCAGCTCGGCGAGCACCCGGTAGATCTCGGTGGCCCGGCGGGCGAGCGGCGCCGTGCCGACGGTCAGGGCAGCCATGGCGGGGCCCCCTCATCACGCAGCTCGACGGCGACGTCGGTCAGGCCGTAGATACGCATCGTCGGCTTCCAGACGCTCGCGTCGGCGGTGACGCGCAGGCGGCCGGGCCGGCGGGAGACGTCCTTGATGTGGACCTCCAGGGTGCTCAGCTCGTCGGACGGGAGGAACTGGCCCCGGTACTTCCAGTGCAGCGTCGTGCCGACCGGCAGGACGAAGCCGGGCCGGGTGAAGCCGGCGAGGTGGCCGGCGTCGACGACCCATTCCTGGATCGCCTGGATGACGCTCTCCACGCCGAGCGAGCCGGGGATGACCGGGTCGAGGTAGAAGTGCCGAGCGAAGAACCACTCCTGCGGGTCGATGGGCCGCGACGCGCGCAGGTAGCCGAGCCCGTACAGGCCGCCGCCGTCGACCACCTCCAGGTCGTCGAGCAGCGCCAGCTGGCCGCGGGCGCACAGCGGCGCCGACGGGTCGGCCCGGCGGGCGGCCACGTCGACGACCCGGGCCGCGGGCCGCTCGCCGTCCTGCGCGTCCAGCCAGGTCGGCGCCAGCCGGCCGCCGTCCAGGCCGGTCTGGCGGGCGAGCGCCGTCGCGTTGAAGTAGCCGAAGCTGGACTCCCCCTCGTAGAAGGGCTCACCGTCGACGGCGAGCCGGTAGGTGAAGTCCTGCAGCGTCGCGCCCGGCATCGGGGTCGTCGAGCGCAGCGTCGAGTGCTGACGGATCGTGGCGTCGCGCAGCTCGACCTCGCGCAGCACGGTCGCGCTGCCGCCCAGGTTGCGCAGGCTGTAGTCCTCGTCCGGCTCGCTCAGCGTCGCGCCGAGGTAGTAGCCGAGCATGAGGGCGGCCTGCAGCGAGGTCTCCATGTAGACGACGTTCGGCATCGACGCGTTCGCCGTGTCCGCGAAGTACCAGGAGTCGGCGGGGGCGTCGTACTCGGTGATGTGGCTGGCGCCGCCGCGCAGCTCGCCGCGCCGCCCGTCGATCGCCATCACCCGGTCGACGAGGCGCAGCCCGCCGCCGGGCAGCCGGGTCGCGCGCCGGCCGCGGTAGCCGGCGAACTCCGGTCCGAGCGCCACACCCTGGTCGCCGCGGGAGCAGTGGGCGGCGTGGAACTCGCTGAGCAGCGCCCGCTCGCCAGCCGCGTTGCGCCGGCCGAGGAACGCGGTGACGACGCCGCCGACCGCCGGGCCGACCGGCGCGCCCGGCCGCTCCCGCACGGTCAGCGCCACGTCGGTCACCTCGGCGACGAGCCGGCCGGCCACGTAGATCCGCGCACGCGCCGCGAGCCACGGCCGCGGCACCAGGTCGATGTCGGTGACGTCGAGCAGCAGCTCGCCTCCGGTGGCGTCCCACGCGCCGAGCACCGACACGGCAGGCTCGGGCGGCGGGTCGCCGACACGGGGGCTGCCGTCGGGCTCCTCGGCCGGCCGGCCCGCCACGAAGCCCGCGTCCGCGAGGCACAGGTGCAGGCCGACGTACATGGCGAACACCTGGGCCGCCTGCGTCGCGGCGGCCAGCGCCACGCCGGCCGGCGGCTGGCCGGGCGCCCCGGCGAGCCCGGCGCGAAGCTCGCCCCGGTCATGGCTGCCGCCCCGGGTCCGCAGGTCGGCGACCCAGGTCAGCAGCGGCCCGGCGTCCAGGTCGTCGAGACGGATCCGCGGATTGACGCCCTCCTGGTCATAGGCGGGGCCGAAGACCTCCGCCACCTGGCCGCGGCGCAGCGCGGCCAGGTCGGCGGCACCCAGCTCGCCGCGGGCGCAGCGGGCGAGCGGTTTGAAGGCAGCCTCCGTGGCGATCGGGTGGGTCGGCGCGGCCGTCACCTCGGCGGGGGTCGGGGTCGGTCCGGCCGGCGTCGAGCCCACCGGGGCGACGGCTGCGGTGCCCTGCCACCCGGCGGCCGGTGCCTGCGGCGGGTGTGACCCGCTCGGACCGGCGAGCAGGAGCCGGGCCAGCGCGTCCTGCGCGCGCAGCGCCGCGTCGTGCGCGGCGGCCACGACGTCGCGGATCTCGCCGACCAGCGCGGCGACGTCACCGGCCGGCACGGCAGCCGCGCTCGCGCCACCGGCCGCCGGGCTCGCGGGCGACGCCTCGGTTGGCGCCGCCAGCCCTCCGGCAGTGTCCGGGGCCGGGCGAGCCGGCGCGGCCGGACCGGGCCCGGCGGTTGGCCACCCGGCCGAGGCCGGGGGCGCAACCGGGGCCGGGACCCGAACCGAGGCCGAGGCCGGCGGACCGGCTTGGCCGGGGGTTACCGCCCGCAGGCCGTCGAAGGGGTCGCCGTCGAAGCCGAGCTCGTCGTCGAGGACGGGCTGCGCTGGCGGGGGCGTGGTGACCGTCATGCCGTCACCTCCTGGCGCCAGCTCGCGGCGCCCTCGCGGAACTTCGTCGCCATGTCCGGGGTGCCGATGATCGCGACGTCGTGCAGCCGGACGAGAACCCGACCGTCGCGCCCGACCGCGGTGACCTGGCCGGTCAGGCCGGTGTCCCTGACCTGGACGCCGTCCACGACGACGGCGAACGGCGCGCCGGCCGGCAGGGGGGCCAGGTACTCGACCCGCCCGACCGCGAGCGGCAGGCTGGCCAGGCCGAACAGCTGCCGGCCGAGGATGACCGGGGCCTGCAACAGCAGGTCCATGAGGACTGGGTCGTGCAGTTCGGTGCCGAAGGCGCCCCTGGCGACGTCCGCGCCGGCCAGCTCGCACTCGACGACCAGCTGGTCGTCGCCCTGCAGGAGGACCCGCCGGACTCCCTGCAGCAGCGGCCCGTGGAAAAGGGTGCCGTCGGTGTAGAAGGACGGCACGCCGTCGCCGGGCACGCCGTCGCCGGGCGCGCCGTCTCCGGGCGCGCCGGCCGCGGTCCAGGCGGCGTCGAGCTCCGCCCAGCCGGGGGCCCGCAGCGCCGCGGGCGGGCTGCCGGCCGGGGCGAGGACGAGCCTGGCCGCGTAGCGGGGCAGCCGGCCGGGCCCGCGTATCCCCGCCCGGACGGTGAGCCGGTCGCCGGCCCGCTCGCCGGGCTCGGCCCAGGCCTCGAAGGCCAGGTCGGCGGTGCCGTCGAAGACCACGCCCTTGTGCACCTCGAAGCCGACCGTCTCGACGACCGTCATCCCCGGGTGCGCCCGCTGGACGACGTGCGCGAGCCAGCCGAGGACGAAGGTCGCCGGCAGCACCGGGAAGGCGCCGACCTGGTGGTCGCGGACCACCGGGTGCTCGGGCAGCCCCGTCAGGTCCCGCCGCGCGGCCAGCGCGCCCGACCGCGGGGCGGGCGCCCCGCCGGTGAGCGCCCGCGCCGAGCCGACCAGGACGCACACGTCCCGCGCGTGGCCGGCGCGGAACTGGTCGACGAACGCCGCCGCCCCGGCGGCCCGGTCGATCAGCGCGACGCCCCGGGCCAGGAACAGCTCACGCAGGTCCGCGTCGACCATCCCGCCGTCCCACGCGCCCCAGTCGATCGCCGTCACGTGCCGGTCCGCGCCGGCCCGCTTCCAGGCGGCCGCGGCCCGGCACAGCGCCTCGTTGGCCGCCGCGTAGTCGGCCTGGCCGGGGTTGCCCATCAGCCCGGCCACCGAGGCGAACAGCACCAGGTGGGCCGGTCCGTCGCCCGCGTCGTCCGCCAGCGCGTCCAGCACGTTGCGCAGTCCGGTCAGCTTCGGGGTGAGGACGCGGCGGATCTCGTCCGGGGACTTCGCCGTGAGCGTGCTGTCGGCGAGCGCACCGGCGCCGTGGACGACTCCGGTGGCGCGGCCCCGGTAGGGCGCGAGCGCCGCGAGCACCTGGTCCCGGTCGCCGATGTCGACGGCCAGGTAGGTGGCCGCACTGCCGGCCGCGGCGAGCGCGTCGAGGGTGGCCCGGATCTCCCGGTTCGCCAGCACCTCGCGGCGCTGCGCCTCGACGGCCCTGGGGGTGGGGCGCGTCCCGTCCGTGGCCAGTGAGCGGGCCGCGGCGGTGAGCAGGTCCGCGTCCGCGACACCCTCCGCCCAGGCGGGGTCCGGCCCGGACGCCGTCCGGCCCAGCAGGACGAAGCCGGCCTGGGTGGCGGCGGCGAGCGCGCGGACGCAGTCGGCGGTGACCCCGCGTGCTCCGCCGGTGACGACGAGAAGGTCCGCCGGGCCGATGGTCAGCGCGTCCCGCGCGGCACCAGCCGGCTCGGTCTCGCCGGACGGCTCGGTCTCGCCGGACGGCCCGGTCTCGCCGGACAGGGTGGTGCCGTAGGGGCCGGGCCGGGGTGTCCAGCGGGCGGTGGCGTCGTCGACGCCGACCTCCAGCAGGTCGCCGGCCGCGTCCCACAGCTCCGCGAGGGTGAGCTCGGCCAGCGCCGCCGGCGCATGGGACGGGGCGATGTCGATGGCGCGGCAGAACAGGCTCGGCGCCTCCCTGGCCAGCGTCTTGACGACCCCGCCGACGCCGCCGACGAGGCTGTCGCCGGGCCGGTGCTCGCCGCGCAGGCCGAGGCCACCGTCGAGCCGGGTGATGGCGGCGAAGGCGGCCCGCCGGCCGCGCTCGGCGGTCCTGGTCAGCGGGCCCGCCGCGTGCTTGGCGACGAGGACGGCCTCCGCGAGCCACCGGGTGGCCGCCGACCAGTCGTCGGCCTCGGTCGGCTCGGTGGCCGGCGCCGCGACCAGGAGGCAGGCGTCCACGTGGTCAGCCGCGTCGAACGCAGCGGCCAGCCGCCGCTCGACTTCCGCGGCGTCCCAGCCCGCCAGCGGGTCGGCGCCGTCGCCGGGGGCCGGGTGGGTGGCCAGCGAGACCGTGCGGGCGGTGAACCCGCGCACCGCGAGCCCGTCGGTCAGCGCCGCGACGTTCGCGCCGGCGCCGTCGGCGACGATCAGGACGGCGACCGGGTTGTCACCGTACGGGGCGTCGAGGACGTCGACGGCGGGTGCGGCGACCAGCTCGACGCGCTCGTGGGGCACCCCGGCCGGCTCCACCGGCTCGGCCTCGGCGGGTTCCGCCACGCCGGCGGGTCCGGAGCCGACCGCGGGGGGCGAGGCCGGGCCCGCGCCGAGCTCGGTCAGGACGAACGCACTGATGTCATCCAGCGTCCGCATCTCGGCCAACCGCTCCGGACCGACACTCGGCACACCCGGAAAACGCTCCTGCAACGTCCCCAGAATCTGCACCCGCTTGATCGAATCGACACCCAGATCCGCCTCAAGATCCATCGTCGTGTCGATCATCTCCGGCGGATAACCCGTCCGATCCGACACCACCGCCAACAACGCCGACCGCACCGCCCCCTCATCGGGACCAGCCGGCGGCTCAGGCTCCCCCGGACTCGGCTCGGGCGTGCGCGGATGGTGGCCGTTGCTCGCCGCCTGGGCCGGGGCCGGAGCCTCGGTGGGTGGCGCGGGGGCGAACGCGGCCGGGGCCGGGAACGCGGGCGCCGCCGCGAGCGCCGGGGGCGGTGGGATCGCCGCCGGCGGCAGGGCAAACGCCGCAGGCGCGGACGATGCCGGCGCGGGAGCGGAGCGGGCTACCGGTGTCCGCGCGTCGAGCTGGAGGCTCGCGAGCGCGGCAAGCACCTCCCCGGCGCGGGTGTGCGCCCGTCCGACCGCGACGCTCTGATCCTTGACCTGCGCGACGGCCGCCGGGACCCAGGCCGCCGGCTGACCGTCCGCCGGCCGCAGCAGCCCCACCAGCTCCTCGGTCACCCGCAGCTGGCTGTCGAGATACCGGGTGTGCAGGTCGAGGTGCTGGGCGACCGCGTCGCCGACGCCGGCGGAGTCAGGCCACCCGACCTCGGCCGGCCTGCCCGCGCCGTGGTGGCCGTTCGGCTGCGCGGCCGAGGCCGCGACCGCCGGGACGGGTGCCGCCGGCACAGCGGCGAGGCCGTTCGCGGCCGGCGCGAGGGCGGGCACGGCCGGTTCGGTGTGCGCGGGTTCGGCGGGGGCTGGCGCCGCCGGTTCGGTGCCGGCGGGCGCGGCCGGTCCGGCAGGGCCGGCGGCCGGCGCCGCGACGGCGGCGACGCGGAAACCGTCGGTGAGGCCCGCCTGGTACGCGGTGCGACGGCTCGCCGGCACGTACTCGGCCCCGGTCAGCGTCACGCTCATCGCCCGCCGCCCCGGCGCCGCGGCGTCCCGGCCGGGCTCGGGCTCGTCGGGCCGCTCGACGCAGCGAACCGGCAGGCCGAGCACGACCAGCTGCACGGCGGCCTGCTTGAGCGCCACCTCGCTGTCGCGCAGCGGCCCGCCGTCGGTGGAGATGACCTCGACGGGCTCGTCCCCGAGGATGCGCCGGACGAGCTGGCCGAGGACCTGCTTGGGCCCGAACTCGACGAAGACGTCGCACCCCGCGTCCCGCAGCGCCGTCACGCCGGCGACGAACTCGACCGGGGCGAGCAGCTGCCCGCCCAGCACGGCGCGGTTGGCGTCCGGGTTGGTGCCGTACGCGGCGCCCGCCGTGTTCGCGATCACGGGTGCCTCGGGGGCGCCGACGGTGACGCCGGCCAGGACCTGGGCGAAGCGGTCGACGGCGTGCGCGACGTACCGGGTGTGGAAGGCCGCCGAGACCGGGAGCGGCCGGTTGGGTAGCCCGCGGCGGTCGAGCTCGGCGAGCAGCGCGCCCACGGCCTGCGTCCCGCCGCCGACGACGACCTGGTCGGGCGCGTTGTGGTTGCACACGACGACGTCGGGGAAGTCGGCGAGGATCGCGGTGATCTCCTCGCGGCTCGCGACGACCGCCGCCATGACCCCCCGGTCCGCCGGGCCGTCGCGGTCCGCGTCGCTCGGCGCGGCCATGGCGGCGCCACGGGCGCGGGCCAGCGCGACGAAGTCCGTGTCGGTGAGCGAGCCGGCGGCCCACAGGGCGGTGAGCTCGCCGAAGCTGTGGCCGAGGAAGCCGTCGGGGCGCAGGCCGAGCTCCCGCAGGTAGCGGAACTGGCCGGCGGACAGGGCTCCGATCGCCGGCTGGGCGTGCTCGGTGTTGCGCAGCAGGGCCTCCTGCCGCTGACGCTCGGCCGGGTCGAACACCGGCGGCGGGTACATGATCGCGGCGAGCCGCACGTCGTCGGTTGCGGTGGCGGCGTTGGCCTCCTCGATCGCCTGGGCGACGGCCGGGATGTTGACCGCCGCCTCCAGGCCCATCTCCAGGTACTGGCTGCCCTGGCCGGCGAACAACGCCGCCACCCGCGGGCTCGGCATCGCGCGGCGCCGGTAGTAGATGCCGGCGGGGTGGCTCCACGCCTCGGCGTCGGAGGCCTCCAGCCGCTCCAGCGCGGTCCGCCGCAGCCGCTCGTGGTCCTCCTCGCCCGCGGCCACGAAGCCGATCCGGGCGTGGTCGGCGGGGATGGGGCCGTCGGCCGGCGGCTCGCCGGCGGCCAGGACCGCGCGCAGCGCCGCCGGGTCCGGCGCGTGCCAGACGGCGGCGCGCGCGGTGCGGTGCAGCGAGCCGGCGGCCGGCCGCGCGGGGTCGTGCTCCTCCAGGATGACGTGGAAGTTGGTGCCGCCGAAGCCCATGGCCGACGCCGCGGCGCGTCGCACCGGCCGGCGGGGGTCCCGGATCCACGGCCGCGTGCGGGTGTTGACATACAGCGGGCTGTGCTCGCCCGCGAGCGCGCTGTTCGGCTGCTCCACGTTGATCGTTGGCGGCAGCGTCTTGTGGTAGAGGCTGAGCGCGAGCTTCATCAGGCTCGCCGTGCCGGCCGCGCCCTTGGTGTGCCCGATCTGCGACTTGACGCTGCCGATGGCGGCGAAGCGCTCCTCCCCGGCGGCGGCCTCGGCCACGACGCCGGTCAGCGCGGTCAGCTCCGTCCGGTCGCCGACGGCGGTTCCGGTCGCGTGCGCCTCGAACAGCTCCACGGAGGCGGGAGAACAGTCCGCGTCGGCGTACGCCCGCCGCAGCGCCCGGTCCTGGCCCTCCGCCCGCGGCGCGTAGATGCTCTTGGCCCGGCCATCGCTCGCCGAGCCGAGGCCGCGGATGACGGCGTAGATCCGGTTGCCGTCCCGTTCGGCGTCCTCCAGGCGGCGCAGCGCGACCATGCCGATGCCCTCGCCGACGAGCGTCCCGTCGGCGCCCTCGTCGAACGGGCGGATGCGGTCGGACTTCGACAGCGCCCCGGTCGCGCTGAAGCACATGTAGCCGAAGACCGAGTTGTCGGTGTCGGAGCCGCCGGCGATCATCATGTCGGCGCGGCCGTCGATGAGCTCGGCGATGGCCATCCGCAGCGCGGACAGTGAGGCGGCGCACGCCGCGTCGACCGTCGTGTTCATCCCGCCGAGGCCCAGCCGGTTCGCGATGCGACCCGCCGTGACGTTGGGCAGCGAGCCGGGGAAGGAGTCCTCCTCCCAGGGCGCGAACGCCGCCGCGAACCGGGCCGCCACCTGCGCGGCCTCGTCCTCGGTGAGCCCTGCCGCGCGGACGACCTCCCGCAGCACGGGCGTCGTCAGCCGGCTGGCGAGCGAGTGCGCGAGCGGCACGGTGCCGGTGACGCCGAGGACCACGCCGGTCTCGTCGGGGTCGTACCAGCCGCCCTCGGTGGCGCCGGCGTCGGCGAGCAGGTCGCGGGCCACGACGAGGCTGAGCGTCTGCAGCGTGCTCGTCACCTCGAGCAGGTTCGGCGGGAGGCCGAACTCGATCGGGTCGAACGGCACGTCCGGGACGAACCCGCCGCGACGGGAGTAGATCTTGTCCGGTGTGGCCGGATCGGGGTCGTAGTAGTCGGCCACGTTCCACCGACTGGCCGGAACGTCTTCTATGCAGTCCCGCGCGTCGACGATGTTCTGCCAGAACTCCCGGATGTCACGGGCGTGCGGGAACAGGCCCGCCATGCCGATGATCGCGATGGGAGTGTCAGCCAGTCGCCGACGCGCTCCGTTCTTGCTCACGCTGATCCCTTCATGCGGGGAATCGGGGTCGGCCGGGCCGGCGGCGCTCACCGTCCGGCTGGTCGGGGGAGGCGGGCAGCGCGCCGGCTCCGGGAGCGCTGGGTCGGCGGATTGGACCGCTGGGTCGTTGGGCCACTCGGTCGTTTGGGCCGCTCGGTCGTTTGGGCCGCTGGGTCGGCGGACCGCTGGGTCGGCGGATCAGTACGACAGGACGGTCGCGCGGGCTCCGGCGGCGACGAGACCGGCTGGCACGAGGCCGGTGTGGGTACCGACGAGGGCGGCCATCGCCTCGGCGAACAGGCGGTGGCCGGTGGGGTTGGGGTGCAGGCCGTCGGGGTCCCACAGCGCCGGGGTGTTCCAGTCGGGCGAGGCCGCGAAGTCGAGGCACAGCGCCCCGTGCGCGGCGGCGGTCCGGCGCAGGCAGTCGTTGGCCTCGGCGAACCGCTCGCGCAGCAGCGCGCGAAACGGCGTCGGGATCGACAGGTTGCCGGGGATGTCGGGGAAGGTGACGGTGAACAGCACGGTGTCGGGCCCGGCGAGACCGCCGAAGATCGCCGCGACGTTGCGGCGGAACGACGTCGGGTCGTAGTCGCTCACCAGGTCGTTGACGCCGCCGACGATGCCGATGATCGTCGCCTTGTTGACGAGCGCGGCCGGCAGCTGCCGGCGCAGGATCTCGGTGGTGGTGGCCTGGTGGGTGCCGAGGTTGCGGTAGCCGCCGGGTGGGATGCCCAGCAGCTCGGCGAACAGCGGGACCCAGCCCCCGAAGGTGCCGTCGGGCCGCAGGTCGCCCCGGCCCTCGGCGAAGCTGTCGCCGAGGACCGTGAGCCGGGTACGGCGGCTCATCCGAGCCTCCCCTGCGTCGATTCGGCCAGCGGGCCGGGGGCGGTTGACGCGCCGACGGCGCCCGGCTCGGCGGGCAGCCGGCCGGTCAGGATCCAGGTGGCCGCGGCCGGGCCGATCACCGCCGAATCCTTGATCCACTCGAAGTGGTCGCGGTGGGCGACGCCGCTGGACGCCACGACGTGCCAGCGGGTCACCCGCGCCCGCGGCATCCGCCGGCACAGGAAGTCGACGTTGGAGCGGGGGCCGAGCTGGTCGGCGTCGAGCGAGATCGCGAGCACCGGCAGCGACAGCTCGCGCAGCTCCTTGTCGTGCCTGCGTTTCGAGCCCTTCGGCCGGCACCAGCTGGTGAGGGACTGGCGGGCCCAGTCGACCATCACGCCGCCGGCCATCTCGCCGCCGATGAGCATCCCGCCCGGCCAGTAGCCGCGCCTGCGCGCGACCAGCCCGATCGTCTGGATCTTCCAGAGGGCCTCGATCCAGTGCCGCGGCCCGAACGCCCGCCAGAACGGGGTGCCGGTGCCGATCGTGACGATCCCGGCGATCCCGTCGGGCTCCGACGCCGCGTGGAAGAGCGCGACCTGCCCGCCGAGGCTGTGGCCGAACAGGTACAGCGGCGCCTTCGGGAACCGGTTGCGCACCGCGGCGACGACCGCGGGCGGGTCCACCTCCAGCAGCTCCTTGTAGCCGAAGCCGGGCCCGTCGTGCAGCCCAGGGGTGCTCTCGCCCTGGCCGCGCAGGTCGCAGGTGGCGACCGACAGCCCGGCGCCGAACAGCGCCTTGGCCAGGGGCAGGTAGAACTTCGCCTTCAGCGCCATCGCCGGCACCAGGAGCACGACCGGCGCGGCGGGGTCGGCCTGCGGCAGCACCCGGACGGTGACCGCCACCCGGTCGGCCACCGGCACGATGATCGCCTCAAGGCTGGAGAACTCCGAGCGGGGCCGCTGGGCCGGCACACCGTCGCGGCCGGCGGGCGGCGTCGTCGGTGTCGTCGTCATCCTCAGTCTCCGATCGAGCAGGCGTAGTCGAACATGAAGCGGGCGACGAGGACGTCCGCGTCGTCGTAGAGCAGCGCCTTCACGTCCAGGTCGAACCGCTCGCGCCCGCTGCCGGCGAGCACCCGGCGGACCTCCCGCTCGTCGGCGAGGCCGATCGCCCGGATCCGGCCGCGGGCCGGCCGGCGGAAGGCCGAGTGGGCGTCGCGGACGACCAGGTACTCGAAGTGGGTGAGCCGCGGCGCCAGCGCGCCGGCGAGCGCGGCGGCGCCGGCGAGGTCCGCGGCCAGGAACAGCGCGCCGGCGTGGACCGCGCCCGCCTGGTTGGTCAGCTCGGGCCGGTCCGGGATCTCGACGACCGAGCGCTCCGCGTCGATCTCGGTGATGTCGATGCCGACGAAGCGCCGGAACGGCACGATGTCGTTCGCGATCGCGCGGATGCGCTCGAAGTCCGGCGCAGCCGGGTCGGCCGTGGCGGCCCCGAAGATCTCGTAGGGCCCCGGCTCCTGCCCGGCTGGGGCGGTCCGCTGCGCGGCCGTGGTCATGAAGCCTCCTCGGGCGGGACGGTGGTGGTCGGCGGGTGGGCGCGCAGGGCCCGCCGCGCGATGGAGGTGCGCAGCACCTCGGAGGAGCCCTCGTAGATGCGGAAGCCGCGGGCCTCGACGAGGAACCGGGCGACCAGGTGGTCCTCGCAGATCCCCAGCCCGCCGTGCAGCTGGACGACCCGGTCGAGGACCCGCCAGACCGCCTCCGCGACGAAGGTCTTCGCGATCGCGGTGGCGTGCCGGGCCGCGGAGCTGCCCGCGCCGTCGGTGTCGAGCACCGTGGCGACGGAGCGGACCAGCGCCCGCGCGGCCACGATGTCGATCTCGTTGTCGGCGATCTGGGCCTGGGCCATGCCGTGCTCGGAGATCGGGCGGCCGAACGAGGTCCGCTGCTGGATCCAGGAGGCGGCCATCCCGTGGGCGCGGGCGGCGAGCCCCAGCCAGGTCATGCAGAAGGTCAGCCGCGAGGCGGCGATCCGCACCTGGGCCTGGCGCAGCCCGGCTCCGACCTCGCCGAGGACCGCGTCGTCCGGCACGAAGCAGTCCGTGAAGGTCATCTCGCAGTGGCCGCCGGGGACGCTGCGGTCAAGCGTCGGCATCCGCCGCCCCACCGCCAGGCCGGGGTTGTCCTGGTCGACGAGGAACATCGTGATCCCGTGGGCGGTGGCCGCGACGCAGATCGTGAACGCCGCCCCGTCGGCGCCCGTCGTCAGGTGCTTGGCCCCGTTGATGACCCAGCCGCCGTCGACCCGGTCCGCCGTGGTCCGCACCATCGTCGGGTCGGAGCCCGCCCCGGGCGCAGGCTCGGTGAGCGCGATCGCCGACCGGATCTCGCCGCGACGCAGCGGGACGAGGTAGTGCCGCGCCTGGCTCGGCGTGACGAGCTCGGTGAGCAGGTGCAGGTTGCCGTCGTCGGGCGCGGCGCAGTGCACCGCGACCGGGCCGATCAGGCTGGTCCCCGCCGCTTCCAGCACCTGCGCGAGGCCTGTGAAGTCCAGGCCCAGCCCGCCGTCCTCGACCGGGGTCAGCGGCCCGAAGACGCCGGCGCCCCGGGCGGCCCGCCGCAGGCTCGCGGCGAGCTCGTCGTCCATGTGCCGGCCCGTGACGGCAAGCTCGCGCTCGACCGGCAGGACGTGTTCCTGGACGAAGGAGAGAGTTCGCCGCGCGAGCTCGGCGGCGTCGTCCGGCGCCGGGCCCCTCGACCCCGCGTCCCCCGACCCCGCGGGCGTCGCACCGCCCGGGCGCGCCGTCGCCGGCGCCTCGACCGTGGTCATCAGCCGTTCCCCTCTCGTGGCGCGGTCAGCCCGCCGACAGCAGCCGCTTGTCGGCGGGCATCCCGACCTCCTCGTAGAGCTCGGCGAGGTTGTCGGGGTGGAAGAAGTCATGGCCCGGAATGCCGCCGGCGATCATGCCGAAGAACCTCTTCGAGTACCGCGGGCTCGCGGCGGTCGCCCGGAAGACCGAATCGAGGAACGGCGGGAGCACCAGCCGGGACAGCGTGCAGGTGAGCTCGAACGTGCCGTGGCTCTCCTCGTCGCGGATCTTGGCGTACTCCGCGGCGGCGTCGTCCAGCGAGCGCTCGCCGGCCAGGCCCGCGTGCAGCCGGTCGGCGAGCAGCTGCGCCTGCACGAACGCGTCGCTGATGCCCCAGCCGGTGAAGGGGTCCTTGTGATAGCCGGCGTCGCCGACCAGCGCCCAGCCCGGGCCGTGCGAACGGCGGTAGTAGTTGTCCGGGTAGCGGATGCCCCGGAAGTCCTCGATCCGCTCCCCGTTCGCCTTCAGCTGCGCTCCCATCTCCGGGTCGACCTCGTCGAAGATCGCCTGGAAGCTGGCCTCGGGGTCGGCGCGGAACTCGCGGAACGCCTCCCGCGGCCGGATGATCGACAGCAGGTGCGCGTCGCCGTTCGTGGGCCACGTGCCGAACTGCTGCTCGCCGAACCCGGTGCGGTGGCTCATCGACCAGTCCAGGCCGCTGTAGTACGAGTAGTAGATGAACCCGGCGGCCGGCACCAGGCGATAGGTGTCCGCGCCGACCTTCTTGGCCACGGTGGAGCCCGCGCCGTCCGCGCCGACGACGAACGCGGCGCTGAACTCCTGCTCAGGCCCGTCGGCGAACTGGCCCCGAATACCGGTCACCGTGGCGTCGTCGAACACCAGGTCCGTGACCGTGAAGCCCTCGAGGACCTCGGCGCCGGCCCCGCGGGCCGCGTCGACGAGGATCTTGTCGAGGACGGTCCGGCGCGGGCAGTAGACGGCGTCGATGCCGTCGACCGGGTCGGCGAACCCCTCGAGGTGGATGCCTGTGTAGTCGAAGGTCAGGTGCCGCAGCGGCGGTACCCCGGTGGCGATCAGCTGGTCCAGCAGGCCCCAGTCCCGCAGCCGGGCGAGGCCCGTCTGGTGCATGTAGTGGGTGGACACGGTGTCGCTGGGAAAGGTCGACCGGTCCACGACCAGGACGCGGTGGCCCTGGCGGGCCAGCAGCATGGCCAGCGGGGAGCCGGCGCAGCGGGCGCCGACCACGATGACGTCGTACATCCTCAGACGCTCCCGTTCGAGACGAGGCCGGGGCGTGGCCAGGCTCCCGTCTCCGGGAGCCCGGCCGCGTTCCTCGGCCGGGGTGGGGTTTCAGCTGGTCGCTGGGACCGGGGTGGCGGGGGCCGGGGCGTAAAGCTCGTCGATCTCGGCGGCGAAGGCGGCTTCGATCGGCGCGCGGCGCAGCTTCATCGAGGGCGTGAGATGGCCGTCGTCGACGGTGAACGGCGACGGCAGCACCCGGAACCGCCGGATCGACTCGGCGCGGGAGACCAGGCTGTTCGCGTCGTCGACGGCCGCGGCCACGGCGTCGGTCACGGCCGGGTGCTCCCACCAGCCCGGCGCGTCCAGGTCGATGTCGTGGGCCGCGGCGAGCCGCGCCAGCGCGGCCGGCTCGGTCGTGACGAGCGCCGCGACGTAGGGGCGGCCCTCCCCGACGACCATGGAGTCCGCCACGAGTGGATGCAGCCGCATCCGGTCCTCGAGAAGGGTCGGCGTCACGTTCTTCCCGCCGCTGGTGATCAGGATGTCCTTGCGGCGGCCGGTGATGACGAGGAACCCGTCCTCGTCCAGCGTGCCGAGGTCGCCGGTGTGCAGCCAGCGGGTGGCGTCCGGCGCGACCGGCGCCGGCCAGTAGCCCGGTGAGACGTTGGGGCCGGCCACGAGCACCTCGCCGTCCGGCGCTATCGCCACCGTCGTGCCGGGGATCGGCTGGCCCACGGTGCCGATCCGGTTGGTAGCCGGCTGGTTGACGGTCACGGCCGTGGCGGCTTCCGTGAGGCCGTAGCAGTTGAGGATCCGCACCCCGACACCGCGGTAGAAGGCCTCGGTGGTCGCGTCCAGCGAGGCACCGCCGCTGATCACGTAGTCGAGTCGTCCGCCGAACATGGCCCGCGCCCGGGCCAGTGCCGCCGCCCTCGCGTCCAGCGACCACTCGCCCGTGGGCGAACCGCCCGCGGGCGCCTGGCTGGCACCGTCCCGCAACCCGACGGCCACCGCCGCGTGCTCGGTCTGGGCATCCAGGACGGCGCGCAGGCCTTTGCGGATCTTCTCCAGCCCGTAGGGCACCAGGACGAGCATGGTCGGCCGGAAGGTGGCCATCGCCGGCAGCAGGTCGCCGACGCCGGGCAGCAGGCCGGTCCGGGTGCCCGCGTACAGGCAGGCGAACAGCGACGTCTGGCCGAAGACGTGCGCGAGCGGCAGGCACAGCAGGAGGGAGGACTGCTGCGGCTGCGCGTCTTGCCGCTCGGCATCCGATGCCTGGTCCAGCGGCCACGAGCGGAACAGGTCGCCGGTGTGCTCGACGGTGTTGGCGGACGAGGCGAACAGGTTGCCGTGGGTCAGCATGCAGCCCTTCGGCATTCCCGTCGTGCCGCTGGTGTAGACGATCGTGGCGAGCGAGTTCGCGCGCACCCGCGCCCGGCGCCGCTCGAGCTCCGCCTCAGCCGCCGCGGCGCCGTCGCTGCCCGCCGCCGGCGTCTCGCCGGCCCAGGTGGGCTGGGCGGCCGCGGCCAGCGGCCACGGCCGCGCGCGCAGCGCACCGGCGCTCGCCGCGGCGACCATGTCGCCCTGCTCGGCGGTCTCGGTGAAGCACCAGGCCATTGCGGAGTCGGTCACGATGTGCGCCGCTTGAACGGCGGACGCGGTCGGGAAGATCGGCACGGTGACCGCCCCGATGGCGAGGACCGCCAGCTCGGCGACGACCCACTCGTAGCTGGTCCGCCCAAGGATGCCGACGCGGTCGCCTTCCGCCACGCCGCTCGCGACCAGCACCGTCGCTGCGCGTCGGGCGTCCGCGTCGAGCTCGCGGTACGTCACGTCCTGCCACCCGGCAGCGGTCAGCCGGCTGAGCACCGGCAGGTCCGGTGTGACGCGCGCACCGTCGTCGATAAGGGAATAGAGGCCGCGGTCGTCGGGGAGAAGAACGCCCGACCCCAATGTGAACTCAGGCACACCGACCACCTGCTCACGCGTGAGGGACCAGAGATTGTCGCGGAAGATTTCCGTCGAAAGCTTCGGTCATCTTCCGGCCCACTCGCAACCGGCAGGGAGAGAACGATCAATGAGAATAGTCAATCGTGGCAGTGCGACTACCGCGACCGATCTGTTTGCGTGTCTTTATTCTCACAGCAACAAAGATGTTTCCAGCAAATCGAGCGGCACCTTCCGGGACGGACGGCAACCCCGGCCGGCGGCCGCACCGGTCCCGCGTGGCGCCTTCCGGGCAGGAAGCCGGCCGGCCTGGCCGGGTGGCGACGCGGCGCGCGGCGCCACTGCCAGGTCAGCCCCGCGCGTCCGCGGCCGAGCGGACCTGCGGCCGGGCGGCGAACTGCCGCCGCGGTGCCGCCACGTGCACGGGACCGTCGAAGATCCGCAGCGCGTCCGCGCGACGTGCGTCCAACCACGCCTGGTCCGCGGTGGCGAAATGGGTGAGCACCAGTTGGCCGACGCCGCCTTCCGCGGCGACGGCCGCAGCCTCGGTGGCACTGAGGTGCCCGTGGCTGGTCGTGTCGGGCAGCTCCAGTGTCGCCTCGGACAGCAGCAGGTCGACGCCGCGGACCAACGGGACGAGATCGCCCGTCATGCCGGTGTCGCCGGTATAGGCGAGGCTTCCTGTCGGCGAGTCGAGGCGGGTTCCGCAGTTGGGAGCGACGTGGCGCAGCCCATGCAGCTCGACGGAGGTGTCGCCGACCGCGAAGGACGCGCCCGCGTCGTACTCGCGGACGTCGAAGGCGACGTCGAAGGTCTGGTCGAGCAGGGAGGCGCCGCCGACCGGGAACAGCTCCGCGAGCGCCCTCAGCCGCTCGCGGCCGCCCCGGGGCACGTACAACGGCACCGGTGGCGCGGGCGCCTCGTCCGCCGCCAGCTCCGGCAGCGTCGGGACGAGGTGGGCGAAATTACGGTAGCTGCGGACGCTCAGCAGTGCCTTGCCCACAGGCAGCAGGTCGTAACAGTGGTCCGCGTGCAGATGACTGATGATCACCGCGTCCAGGTCACTCGGCCGGGCCACCGCGCTAAGCGCCGCCGCGGCCCCTGGCCCGCAGTCAAGCAACAGTCGGGCGGCGCTGCTCTCCACCAGGTAGCTCGAGCTGCACTGGCCTGCGGAAGGCATTCCCGACCGGCACCCAAGAACCGTCAACCGCATCTGGACTTCCATTCGTCGGGCGGCGGTCACTTGTCGGCCACCTTGAGCCGCCTCGCAGCAACGCGTTGGCGCTGGGCGAGGATTCATCGGGGCTTTACGCCACCGGAAACGTGACCGTCCGACAATAGTGCGGCCCGGCCGGCCGGCCGGGCAATGCGCGTCTCCTTAGCGCCCAATTTGAAGGACCAATCGCCGCAGGCCTGACCGGGGCCGGGGCCGGGGCGAGGGCGGGGCGCGAGCCGAGGCAGCTAGCCGCGCTTCGCGCCGTCCGCGGTGGCGGGAGCCAGCGGCGCGAGGCGGGACACTGGCAGCGGGCCGGCGGCGGAGAACGGGCCGGCCGCCTTCAGGCAGTCCAGGAAGGCCCCGACGACGGGCTGGGGGTCCGGCCGCCAGACCGCGTGCAGCGCGACCGTCGGCACGGGGTCGACCAGCCGGACGGAGGTGAGCTCGGAGCCGGGCAGGTGAGCGGCCCGCTCCGCCGAGGCGAACCCGACGACCTGCCTGGTTGTGATCACGATGCCGGCGGCGCCCGCGTCAGCGATCTCCTCGGTCACGGACAGCGAGATCCCACACTGGTAGGCGGCCGCGACGAGCGCGTCGTGCATCGCCGGGCTCTCCTCCCGGTGGAACAGCACACAGGGCTGCTCGGCGAGCTCCCGGAACGGCACCTCGTGCCGATTGGCCCACGGATGCCGTTTGCTGACAACCGCGACGAGCGGGACCGTCAGCACCTTTCGGGAGCGCTGCTGGGCGGTCGGCGGGCCGGCGAACACCAGCGCGACATCAAGCCGGGCGTCGGCCAGTGCGGCCAGCTGCGGCCCGCTGCGCGCCTCCCACAGGGAGGTCGACACGCCCGGGTAGCCCGACGCCAGGCGCACCAGCGTCGGCTGGAGCACCCGCTGACCGGCCGGGTAGTTGAAGCCGATGTTGATCGAGCCCATCCGGCCCGCGGCTGCCTCCCTGGCGACGGTCACCGCGCGACGGGTCGCCTCCAGCAGCTTGCGGGCCTCCACCTCGAACGTCCGGCCCGCTGGGGTCAGCCTGACCTCGTGTGAACTGCGGGAGACGAGCTCGACGCCGACCTCGCGCTCAAGCCGCTGCAGCTGCTGGCTGATCGACGGCTGCGCGAGATGGAGCCGGGCAGCCGCGCGGCCGAAGTGGAGCTCCTCTGCGATGGCGAGAAACGACGCGAGATATCTCAGTTCCATTTCCCGGCCCTCCTGCCGCCCCCAGCGACGGTACGCAAGGACCACCAACCTCCGGTGAAGCCCTCATGTGGGCGCCGAGGCGAAAGAGGGAATGGTCCGCGCCCACCGCCCGTACAGGGACCGGAGGGTGGCTACGAGCCGTCGACGCGGCCGAGGAAGGCCGTCAGCAGCTCGTTGACGACCGCGGGCTGCTCGAGCGAGCTGCTGTGGCCGCAGTCGTCGATGACCCGCAGCTCGGAACCAGGAATGCCGGCGGCCAGGCGGCGCGCCAGCGCTGGTGGGGTGCCACGGTCGTCGGCGCCCACCGCGACCAGGGTGGGCACCTTGATGGCCGCCAGCTCGCCGTCGATCGCCGGCCGATCGAGGACGCCGAGCACCGCCCTGCGCAGGGCCGCGCGGTCGCCGCGGGCGAGCCTGCGCCCCCATTCCCGAAGGATCTCCTCACTCGCGGGGTCAGCCAGGAAGGCGGGGCTGAACATGATCGAGTGCAGGCGGCCGGCGATCGGCCGGAAACCCACCAGCCGCAGCGCCCAGGCCAGGCGCCGGTAGGGGCCGTGTTTGGCCGGGTCCTCGCGCTCGGCGCTGGTATCCAGCAGCACCAGCGAACGGAGCAGCTCGCCGTGGCGTGCCGCGATCCGGGCGCCGACGAACCCGCCCATCGAGAGGCCAACCCAGTGGACCGGCTCGACACCGAGCGCGCGGATCAGGGCGATCGCGTCCGCGGTGAGCGAGTCCATGTCGTAGCCGCCGCCCACCCCCGGGGTATCACCCTGACCGCGCCAGTCGACCGTCACGCACCGGTAGCGCCCGCGTAGGGCCTCGACCTGCGCGCGGAACATCCAGCCGCTGAACAGGAGGCCATGCCCGAACAGGACGGTTGGCGCGTCCGGCCGTCCGGGCGGCGGGCCCGTGTCCTCGTAGGCGAGCGGCACTGAGCCGACGGTCATGGTGGGCATTTACTCCTCGGCCTTTCTCAGCGAGGCGAGTGGGCCGGCGCGGCTGGTCCGTGCGCGGCGCACACCCGGCGACAAGGGGGTGTCGGGACGCGGCCGTGCGCGAGGACGGCGGCCCGGCCCGGGTGGATGTGGTCTCGTCGTGCCCAACGGTTCATCCCGCGGCCGGCTTGGGCCAGGCATGGAAGGCCGCCGCCAGGTAACGCGTCCTGGCCGCGGTCCGCATCATCTTTCCGCTCGTGGTCTTCTGCAGCTGGCCAGGCACGGTGAGCACCAGGTCGCCGACCGAGATCTGGTGCTCACCGATCACGGCCGCGCGTACGCAGGCCGCCACCTCGGCTGGATCCGCCGTCTCGCTGTGCTCGGCGCGGATCTCCTGGACGACGATCAACCTCTCCATACCTGCGTCCGGGACGGAGAAGGCTGCGCACCGGCCGTCTCGCAGTGCGGGGTGCGCGGATGACACCGTGCGCTCTATGTCGTGGGGGTAGTAGTTACGCCCACGAATGATCACCATGTCCTTCAGCCGGCCCACCACGAACAGCTCGCCGTCGACGAGCACGCCGAGGTCTCCCGTCCGCAGGTACGTACCGCCCGGGTCGTCGGCGCACCGGGCCCGGAACGTCGCGGCGCTCGCCACGGGCAGCTCCCAGTAGCCGGTCGCCACCTGGTCACCGGCGACCCAGATCTCCCCGACCTCGTCGGGCTGGCAAGGTCGCCCGGTCTCCGGGTCGACGATCCGCACGGTGACCTCCGGCGGGACGACCCCCGAGCCCACCAGCGGGCTGCCCCGGCCGGCCGGCGCGGGCTGGTAGCGACCGGCGCGCAGGGCATCGGTGTCGGCGGTGGCGAGGCGAGGGCCCCGGCCCTTGCCGCTGCCGGAGACGAACAGCGTCGCCTCGGCCAGGCCGTAGCACGGGAAGAACGCCCGCTCGTCGAACCCGAACGGCGCGAAGGCCTCGGTGAACGCGCGCAGTGTGTCGGCCCGGACCGGCTCCGCGCCGTTGAACGCGACCTTCCAGCAGCTGAGGTCCAGGCCCAGGTCCTCGACGCCTCCCCGCGCGGCCCGGGCGACGCAGGCGTCATAGGCGAAGTTCGGCCCGCCGCTGGTGTGTGCACGGTAGCGGGAGATGGCGGACAGCCACAGCAGTGGCCGCCGGATGAACGCGCTCGGCGACATCAGGACGCACGACGTCCCGACATACAACGGTTGCAGGATGTTGCCGATAAGGCCCTGGTCATGGAACAGCGGCGTCCAGCCGACGAACGTCGACTCCTGGTCGTGGCCGAACGACCGGCGGATCGTCTCCAGATTGGCGACGAGATTGCCGTGCGAGACCATGACGCCCTTCGGGTCGGAGGTCGAGCCCGAGGTGTACTGCAGGAAGGCGATGTCCCCTGGCTCACGGGGCAACGGGTCTGCGGCGAACAGGTCGCCGGGCGCGGCCGCCGTGTCCACCTGGTCGACCCGCAGCCAGCGCGCCGGGCCGCAGTGCGGCGCCAGCGACGCCCGGGCCGCCTGCTCGAGCACGGCGTCGGTGAGAACGACCGCCGGGCGGCAGTCCCGCGCGATGCGCACCGTGGCGTCGCCCGCCCGCTCGCGGCGCGGCGGGCTGACGGGTACCGCGACCACCTGGGCATAAAGGCAGCCGAAGTAGGCGACGACGAAGTCCAGGCTCTGGCCGAACAGCAGCAGCGCACGCTCCCCCGGCCCGCAGTGCTCGGCGAGCAGGCCGGCCACGGCGAGCGCCCGCGCGTGCAGGTCCGCGTAGGTCAGCGCCGCCGTCCGCTGACCGCGCTCGTCGAGCAACGTGTACGCCGTCCGGTCCGGCTCCCGCAGGGCGCGGGTCCGCAGCAGGTCGGGCAGCAGTGCTGGCTGGGGCAACCGTTCTCTCCGTCCCGTGCAGCCCGGGTCAGCGGGAGCGGCGCAGCGCCATCGGCAGGCGCCGCGGGCCGCGGACGATGAAGCTGTGGTCCTGCCACTGCGGCTCCTCGGCCGTGAGTCGGAGGTCCCCGGCTTCCCGGTAGAGGCACTCGAGGGTGATCTGGACCTGCGCATGGGCCAGTGGACCGCCCAGGCAGCCGTGCATCCCGTGGCCGAAGGCGAGGTGCCTGCCCCGGGGACGGGTGATGTCGAACGCGTCGGGGCGGTCGAACACCGCCGGGTCGCGGTTGGCCGCGCCGAGGCAGAGCAGCACCTGGTCACCGGGGGCGATGGTCTCGTCGCCGAGCTCCACGCGGCGGGTCGCGACGCGCTTGGTCAGCTGCAGCGGGCAGTCGTAGCGAAGCATCTCGTCGACGGCGCGCCCGGCCAGGCGCGGCTCGGCACGCAGCCGGGCGTGCTGTGCCGGGTGGCGCAGCAGGGCGAGCAGCCCGTTGCCGAGCAGGGACTTCGTCGTCTCCAGGCCGGCGACGAAGCACATGATGCAGACGAACACGATCTCCTCGTCGGTGAGACGGTCACCGCCCGCGGTCCGCGCGGCGAGGAGTCTGCTCACCAGGTCCTCGCCGGGAGCGCGGCGGCGCCCTGCGACGACCTCGTCGAGCGCCGCCGCGAACCTCTCGACGACCGCGCTGACGTGGGTGATGTCGTCGGACCGCATCAGGCCGGGCTCCAGCAGGAACCGGACTGCGTGTGTCCACGTGCCGACGGTCGACCGCAGGTCGCCGGGCAGCGCCATCCAGTCGCACAGTACTGTCAACGGCAACGGGCCCGCCAGGTCGGCGACCCCGTCCATCTCGCCCGCTTCGAGGGCGTTCGCCACCAGCCGCGCGGCGGCCTCGGCGATGCGCGGCCGCAGCCGGTCGACCTCGTCGGTGCTGAAGACGCGGTTGACCAGGCCGCGCAGCCGCCCGTGGTCGGGGTTGTCCGTGAAGACCAGCGACTTCGCGCCGAGCCGCTCGAGCTGGCCCACGTCCGCGCCCGGGACGCGGCCGGCCTGCCGGCTGATCAACGCGGGGACGATTCCCGCGCTGAACGTGCGGTCCGACAGCACCGCCTGAACGTCGGCGTGCCTGGTCAGCACCCACATGCCCAGTGTCCGGTGGACCGGGCGCCGCTGGCGCAGCTGCCGGTAGAGCGGATAGGGGTCGCGGCGGAACTCGGCACCGAACGGGTTGAAGCGGATCGGCGGCGGCGGCGGTGCCGGCTGCCCGCCCGACGACTGCGCCCCCAACGACTGCGCCCCCAACGACTGGGCCACCGACGACTGGGCCCCCGACGACTCGGCGCCCAGTGCCTCGACGGTCACCGGTTCACGGCCGCGGGGCCGCCGAAGTAGCCGCCACGGTAGGGGTCGAGCGCGATTCGCAGGAGGCAGATCTTGCCCATCCGGAAGCCGAGCGCCGACAGCCTCAGGTAGCGCTCGTAGCGGGTGACCAGCTCTGCGCCGACCAGCTGGGCGGCCTCCTCGCGGCGCCGGCGCAGCCGCAGGGCCCACTGCTCGCAGGTCCAGGCGTAGTCCAGCCGTCCGTTGCTGACCGACCGGACCTCGAACAGCCCCTCGGCCGCCGTGGTGATCTCCGCCAGCGTCGGCAGCTCGGCATCCGGGAAGATCTCTTCCTGAATGAACCGGCTGGCATCCTGGCTCGTCATGTTCCCGTAGGCGATGGTTTGCAGGGACAGCGCGCCGCCCTCGGTGAGCCAGCCGCGGCAGCGCTCGAAGAACCCCCGGTAGACGCCGATCTTCTCGTCCCGGGTGTCCCTCGGCCGCGCGAAGTGCTCGAAGGCGCCCACGGAGAGGATCCCGTCGAACTGGGAGTCCGGCTGGTAGCGGGCCCAGTCCTCGATGCGGACCTCGACGCCGGGAACGGCTCGCGATCGGATGTAGGCCGCCTGCTCGGCGCTGAGGGTCAGGCCGACCGCCCGGCGGACGCCACGGTCGTGGACCAGCCGTTCCAGGGCCGATCCCCAGCCGCAGCCGACGTCCAGGACACTTTTCGCCTGATCGGCGCGCACCGCGTCCAGGTGCAGTCGCAGCTTCCGTTCCTGAGCGGCCTCGAGGGTGTCGGCAACGCCGTCCGGAAGAGCGCACGAATAGGTCATCGTCCGGTCCAGCCAGAGGCCGAAGAACGCGTTGCCGACGTCGTAGTGGTGCCGGATCGCGGCGGCAGCCCGCGGCAGCCTTTCGTCGTCGAGCGTGCTTTCGTCGTCGAGCGCGGTCGTCATGTCGGCGAGGCGCCCGCGCGCAGCCGCGCTCCTACCTGGCGTGCCAGGGCGCCGACACTCGGGTCGTCGAACAGCGCCTCAGGCGCCAGGTCCACGCCGTACCGCTCCTCGACCTCGGTCAGCAGCGAGACAGCGAGCGCCGAGTCGACTCCCAGCCGGTCGAAGTCGGCGTCCAGGCCGATCTGGTCCGCTGGGACGGCGAGCAGGTGCGCCAGGTAGGTCTGGCACCAGGCGGCGATCTCCTGGGCGGTTGCGTCCATTGGCAGGGCCTCCTCTCTCTCGGCGTCGCGTCGGTCGCGTTTTTGTCCGGTCGCGACAGCGGCCGCCTTCGTGGCCTTCTAGCGACGTCGGCGACGCGGTCGGCTGTCTCCCGGCGCCGGCCGCGTCCGGTCATCGCGGGACCGGCGCCGCGCCGCTCGCCGCTCGGCTGAGGGAAGTCCGAGCTCCGAGGCGAGGCCGCACCCCGCGAGCAGACCGATCAGCCAGTAGCCGGGGTCCAGGCGGTACCAGTCGAGTCCGAAGGACGGCGACTCGGGAAACGCGTGGTGGTTGTTGTGCCACGACTCGCCGAATGTCAGCAGCGCGAACACGCCGCCGTTCCTGCTGTTCTCTCGCGACTCGTACGGACGGGTGCCGAACATGTGCAGGAACGAATTGATCGACCAGATGGTGTTACCGAGCACGAACATGCGGACGAAGCCGCCCCACAGCAGACCGCTGACCGCCCCGGCCCAGCTCCACGTGGCCAGCCCGCCGACCAGCGCCGCGACCATCAGGCCCAACGCGACCCACCAGTGGTAGAGCCGGCTGACCTTGGTCAGGCCGCGGTCCTTCAGGAGGTCCGGCGCGTAGTGGACGATGTTCGGGTACTCGTGCCGGCGCATCCACAGAAAGTGGGAGTGCGCGAGGCCGCGGATCCGACCGGCCAGGCCGGGCCCGGCCTGGTTCGGCGAGTGCGGGTCGCCCTCGCGGTCGCTGCATTCGTGATGGCGGCGGTGCAGGGCGACCCAGGAAATCACCCCGCCCTGGCCGGCCATCGAGCCGAGGACCGCCAGCGCGAGGGCGACGGGCCGAGCCGCCCGGAACGTCCGGTGCGTGAAGAGCCGGTGATAGCCGACGGTGACCCCGAGCCCGGTGAGCAGCCACAGCGAGCCGAAGAGCGCGAACTCGACGGCTCCGGGACGGCGCACCAGGACGAAGGCGCCGGCGGCCACGGTACCCAGCCCCGGGAGAACATCGAAGAGAAGAAAATGACGCCGCTGGAGGCGGTGGATATACGGGCTGCTTATCGTCTTGCGCCGGACGGTCGCCTCCGTCGCGACGGTGTCGCCCCCAACGGCGGTTTCGCTACCAACGGCGGTGTCGCTACCAACGGCGGTGTCGCTCCTGACAGCGACGACGGTGTCGCTCCTGGCGGCGTCCGTCCCAGCCTGGCTGCCAGCCAACTCTCCGCCTCCTCTCGGCGCCGTGCGGCTGACCGCCGGCGGTTCGCGACCGAGGTTCCCGCGAACAGTAACCAGGGACGGGAGACGAAGGCAGCCAGCATTGGGCGGTCGAATGGGCCGATTGCGTTGACACATGGCCGGGCAGCGGGACCACCGGCCGACGGATTCAGACCACCGCCTATCAGCCCTTCCGATGGCCCGATTGCCGTTGAGATTTCCGCCTTCTGGGACCGGAGCCGAGATGAGACGGTCGGCGAGTGGCTCCCGCATCTCACCGGACGACAGCCGAACCTCCGAGCGCGGGTCGTCGGCGGGTCTCGGATTCTCGCACCGCCGCACTGCCGCCAGCCGCCTCCCAGGCGGCGACAGGCCAGGGACATGCCGTCGTCCTGGGGGCGGGGATCGCCGGGTTGCTGGCCGCGAGAGTCCTGGCGGACAGCTTCGACCAGGTCACGGTCCTCGACCGGGACGAGCTGCCCGGCCTGCCCGGCCTGCCCGCCAGCCGCGCTCCCGCCGCGGGGCCCGACCACGCCGGAGTCGGCGACCGCCGGGGAGTTCCGCAGGGCCGCCACCTGCACGCGCTGATGGACCGGGGCAGGCAGATCGTCGAGGGTCTGCACCCGGGCATCGTCGAGGAGCTGACCGCCGCCGGCGCGCCGACCAGCGAGGTCCTCGTCGGCGGTCGGTACTACCTGCACGGCCGCAGGGTCCGTCCGACGCCCACCGGCCTCGTCGGTGTGCTTGCGAGCCGGCCGCTGCTCGACCGGCTGTTGCTGCGCCGCACCGCCGAGCTCGCCCAGGTGCGCCTGCGGCCGCGCAGCGCCGTGACGGGGCTCGTCCACGACGGGACCCGCGTGACCGGTGTGTGGGTCGAGGACGGGCGCGGCGCCACGGCCACGCCGTCCGTGCTGCCGGCGGAGCTCGTCGTCGACGCGAGCGGGCGCAACTCGCGCGCGCTCGGCTGGCTCGCCGAGGCTGGGGCACCCGTGCCACCGACCTCGCGGGTCACCGTCGATCTCGGCTACTCGTCGCGGATCTACGAGCGCCGGCCGGAGCACCTCGACGGCGACCTGAGCGCCATCGTCGCAGCGGCGCCGCGGCCCACCAGCGGCGGCGCCATCGCGATCGAGGACGGGCGCTGGATCGTCACTCTCGCCGGCCTGCTCGGCCAGCACCCGCCGACCGATGACGAGGGGTTCGAGGAGTTCGCCCGCGGGCTGCCGGTGCCTGACGTCTACGACCTGATCCGGTCGGCGACCCCACTCACCAGGCCGGTCCCCTACCGGTTCCGCGCGTCGGTCCGGCACCACTTCGAAGCGGTGCGCCACCCGCCCGACGGCCTGGTCGTCCTTGGCGACGCGCTGTGCAGCTTCAACCCGCTCTACGCCCAGGGCATGACCGTGGCGGCCCAGGAGGCGCTCGTGCTGCGCGAGTCCTTGCAGGAAGGCCCGCCGGGTCTGCCGCGCCGCTTCTACCAGGCCGCGGCCCCCGTCATCGACGTGGCATGGGACCTGGCGGCCTCGGCGGATCTGCGTTACCCAGAGGTCACCGGCCGGCGCAGCGTGCGCGGCCGGGTGACCGGCGCCTACGCGACCCGAGTGCAGCTGCGCGCGCACCGCGACCCGACCGTCGCCCGGTCCCTGATGCGGGTCGTGAACCTTGTCGATCCTCCCACGGCGCTGCTGCGTCCGGCGCTGGCCGCGCGCGTGCTCGCCCCAGGTCGACGTGACCAGTGACCCCAGCGGCCAGCGAACCTTCGGGCCGTGGTGACGCCCATGGGCGCGCCGCGTCGGACATCACGACCACTCAGGAGGAGAACCGATGGTCACCGTAAGCCCCGATCTGTCCGTGCCGCCCAGCCTTGGCGAGCGGATACCCGACGAGACGGCGTCGGCCCGGCTACTCGCCGAGCTCTTCGACCCAGCCAACAGGCACGACCCGTACTCGATCTACATCCGGCTGCGCGACATCGGCCCGCTGCACGACGGCCCGTTCGGGCTGCCGCTGGCGACGGACCACCGGGACTGCTCGGCGATCCTCGCGAACCAGGACTGGGGCCACGACCGCGAGGCTCACCAGCTGCACCCGACGGTTCCCGCCGAGGCCTTCCCGGTGAGCTTCCTGTGGATGGAGCCGCCGGACCACACGCGGCTGCGCGGCCTGGTGACGAAGGCATTCACTCCCCGCGTCGTCGCCGGCCTGCGGCCCCGGATCGAGGCGCTCGTCGAGGAGCTGCTCGACAACGCGCTGCGGGCCGGCGAGTTCGACCTCATCGAGACGATCGCCTACCCGCTGCCGCTGACGATCGTGTGCGAGATCCTCGGCGTGCCCAGGTCCGACCATCCGGAGGTGCAGGTCTGGTCGCAGGCGCTGGCCCGCGCCTTCGATCCCGACGTGCTGATGACCCAGGAGGCGCTTGCCCAGCGCAACGCTGCCATTCCTGCGTTCCTCGCCTACTTCCGTGATCTGGTCGCCCGGGCCCGCCGCCAGCCCGGCGACGACCTGATCAGCATGCTCGCCGCGGTTGAGGAGCAGGGCGACCGGCTGACCGCCGAAGAACTTCTCGGCACCTGCGTCACCCTCCTCATCGCCGGCCACGAGACGACCGTCAACCTGGTGGGCAATGGGATGCTGGCCCTGGTCCGCCACCCCGACCAGCTCGCGTTGCTGCGTGAACGGCCTGGCCTGGTCGGCGCGGCCGTCGACGAGCTGCTGCGCTACGACTCGCCAATCCACATGAACACCAGGGCCGCGAAGCGGGAGCTGACCGTCGCCGGCCGCGTCTTCGCCCCAGGCGACGGCGTGGTCGCCCTCATCGCCTGTGCCAACCGTGACCCGGCGGCCTACGAGGACCCGGAGCGCCTCGACCTCACCCGGTTCGAACGGACCCGTCCGGTCAGCCGCCATCTCTCGTTCAGTCTCGGCCACCACTACTGCCTCGGGGCGCCACTCGCGCTGCTGGAGATGGAGATCCTGCTGGCGGCGGTGCTCCGCCGCGTCGCGGGCATGGAGCTGCTGACCGACACCCCGGTGTACAAGCCGAACATGCTCATCCGTGGCTTGGCAGAGCTGCCCGTCCGCTTCCGAGCCGCCTGACCTGGGGGAGCATCGCCTGGATTCCCTGATACCGAAGTTGCCCTCGTCCGCTCGCAGCGAATCGACGCCGACTCGACGGCGAGTCGGCGCCGGGTCAGCGCCGCCGCACCGCCGTCATTCCGGTCGTTCGGAGCGGCCGAGCCGGTCGGCGAGCCAGGCGTCCAGCCGCGCAATCGTCAGATCCGCGGAGACATGGTGGATGGCCGACCAGCCGCGCCGGGTGGCGGCGGCGCAGTTGCGCTCGACGTCATCGATCAGCAGGCAGTCGGCGCCAGGCTGTCCGAAGGCCCGCTCAGCCAGCTCGTAGATCGCCGCGTCGGGCTTGCGGACGCCGACCTCACACGAGTTGATCATGATTTCGAACACGCTGGCGGCGGCCGGCAGCAGGGCCCGTCGGTGCGGCTCCCATTCCCGGATGCCGTTGGTCAGCAGTCCCAGCCGCACGCCGCCCGCCGGCAGCTCGGCGAGCCGGGAGAGCAGGGCGTGCTCGGCGCTGTGGCCGGCGTACCAGTACTCGCCCAGCCGTCCGAAATCGATCTCGGGCACCCAGGCAGGCGCGAGCGCGGCGCGCACCTGGGCGCCCCAGTCCCGTTCGCTGACGAGGCCGAGCTCCAGCGGCCCAAGCTCCGTCAGGCCGTAACCCGCGGCGACCTCGTCGACCGCCTCGTACAGCACGACGGGCGGCACTTTGGCGGCGGTGGCCACCCGCGTGAACGCCTTGGCCACCGACGACGTGAGCACACCGCCGAAGTCACACCACACCACTGGCCCGCCACCGGCCAGGTCGCTCGCCTCGGCCGCGGGGACCGCCGGCTCGGCGGCCGCCTCAGTCACCGTGAACCTCCTGACCGTGGCCGAGGCCGCGGCCGAGCACCGACGGCGGGGCTGGGACCTCGGCGGCCGGCGCCGAGGTCCCAGCCGCCGCCAGGGCCGGGAGGCGCTCGCCGCTGTCGGCGTCGAACACGTGCAGGCGCTGTGCGGGCACCCGGACCCGCAGCCACTCGCCGACCACCGGCGGCGCGGACTGGGACGGCACGGTCACCGTCCAGTCGCCGGCGGGCGAGATGCAGTGCGCCACGGCCGCGTCGCCCGTGAACTCGACGATGTCGACCCGGCCCCGCAGGCTCAGCCCCGTGTCGGGGCGTCCCGGGTCGGGGCGCTCGAGCCCCTCGCCGGCGGCGTCGAGCCCGGCGGCGTCCTCGTCCGGCGTCGCGGTTTCGGCGACGCCGTCGCCGGGCCGCCAGCCCAGCAGCACAGGCCCGACGCTCCCGTTTCCCGCCGCGCCCACCGGCCAGGGCAGCCCCACGCGCAGGCCGGGCGCGGTCAGCACCGTCGCCCCGCCGCCGGCCGCCCGCAGGTCCACCGAGTGCAGGTTCATCGGCGGGCTGCCGAGGAAGGTCGCCACGAACGTGTTCGCCGGCTCGCGGTAGACCTGCGCGGGTGGGCCCGCCTGCGCCACCCGGCCGGCGTTCATGACGACGAGGAAGGTGCCCATCGACAGCGCCTCCAGCTGGTCATGGGTGACCAGCACGACCGTGTTCCCGAGCTCGCGGTGCAGCCGGACGAGCTCGGCCCTGGCGTGCTGGCGCAGCTTGGCGTCGAGCGCGGACAGCGGCTCGTCGAGCAGCAGCACCGCGGGCCGGCGCACGATCGCCCTGGCGAGGCCCACCCGCTGGCGCTCGCCGCCGGACAGCTGCCCCGGCCTGCGGCGGCGCAGCTCGCCGAGCCCGAGCAGGTCGGCAGCCTCGGTGACGCGCCGGTCGATCTCGGCCCGGTCCGGACCCTGGTAATGGCGCCCGAGCCGGCGCCAGCGCCGGCGTGCCTCGAGCATCAGGCCGAAGCCGATGTTCCGCTCGACGGTCAGGTGCGGGTAGAGCGCGAAGTCCTGGAACACCATCGACACGCCGCGCTCCCCCGGCGGCAGGTCAGTGATCTCGACCCCGTCGAGCGCGATCTGGCCCTGTTCGGGCGTCTCCAGGCCGGCGATCATCCGCAGCCCGGTCGACTTGCCGCACCCGGACGGGCCGACGAGCACCGTGAAGCTCCCCGGCGGCAGCTCGAGCCGGTCCACGTCGAACACGACCCGGTTGCCGTAGCGCTTCAGGACGCCCTCGAAGAGGATTCCGGCCGCGGCGTGGGCCCTCCCGTCCGCCGGCGCGGCGACGCGTTCCGCGCCGTCACCCCGGTTCGATGCCGGCACCGGCACCGGCAGTGACGCGTCCAGCGGTCCGTCGACGATGACCGACGGCGCCTGCTCCTTGGCGGCGGTGGCCGCGTCGGGCGCGGGCAGCGCTCGCACGGGCACGGTCTGGTGGGTCATCGCGTTCACCGCAATCCGGAGTGGAGGAAGGCGTCGGTAATGCGGCGCGACGCCATGGCATAGACCAGCGCGACCGGGATCGTGGCGAGCATCGCGCCGGCGAGCAGCGGCCCGTAGTCGGGGCCTTCCTGGTTCTGGTAACGCTGCAGGCCGATCTGCACGGTGGTGTGCTCGGGGCTCGGCGCCACCAGCGACGGCCACAGGTACTCGTTCCAGGTCGTGATGAACACGACGATCGCGACCGCGCCGAGCGCCGGGCGCAGCAGCGGCAGCACCACGTGGCGCAGGACCTCCCCGTCGGTCGCGCCGTCCAGGGTCGCCGCTCCCAGCAGGGTCTGCGGGATCGCGGCGATGTGCTGGCGCAGCAGCAGCACCGCGAGCGAGCACGTCGCGAGCTGCGGCACGATCAGGCCCACGAACGTGTCGCGCCAGTGCAGCCGGGACACCATGAGGAACTCCGGGATGATCAGCGACTGTGGCGGGACGACGAGCGCGACCAGCACCAGCGCCGACACGACCCGCTGCCCACGGTGGGCATAGCGGACGAACGACCAGCCGGCGAGCACCCCTGCCGCCAGGTGCAGCAGGGTCACGCCGCCGGCCATGACGAACGAGTTGACCAGCAGCGTGCCCGCCGGGAAGGCATCGAGGGTCGACCGGTAGTTGGTCAACGTGGGCGGGATCGGCAGCGGGCTCGCGCCGTAGACGTCGGACGGCGTCTTGAACGAGGTGTTCAGCGCCCAGAGCATCGGGAACAGCATCGCGAGGACGACGGCGACGAGCACCCCGTGTCGCCCTGCGGCCCGCGCCGCGCGCCGCCACCGGCGCCCGCGCCGCCTCGCCGGCCCGGCGGCGGTGGCGCGCCGCAGCGCTGGGCGTCGCGGGATGGGCGGCTCGGGCACGGGGCGGATTGTCGGGGTGCTCGCCGTGACCCGGGCGAGCGCGGCCGCCCCGTCGGCGGCGCTCCCCGGCGCGGTCGGGTCAACCGGTGGCACGTCGCCTCCGTGGCAGGTTCGCGACGACGAACACCAGCGCGAGGCCCGCGATGATCGTCATCGCGGCGGCGGCGCCGGTACCCACGTCGAAGTACGTGAACGCGTATTCGTACAGCCGGTAGTAGACGTTGTCGGTGGTGTAGTCCGGGCCGCCCTCGGTGAGCACCACGATGTTCGTGAACGTCCACTGGCCGGCGAACACCGCGCACAGGAACGCCAGCAGCGCCGTCGTCCTGCCCAGCTGCGGCACGACCAGATGCCGGGTGATCTCCCACTCGGTGGCACCGTCGACCCGGGCTGCGTCCAGCGAGCGACGGTCCACTCCCGACAGCGCAGCCCCGTAGAGCAGCATGTGCATCGCGACGAACTTCGCGGCCGTGATCACGGTGATGGCGGGCAGCGCCCACGTCGGATCACCGAGCCAGTCCCGCTGGGGCAGGCCGACGGCGCCGAAGGTCTCGTTGACGACCCCACCGAGCGGGTCGAGCACGAACCGCCAGGACAGCGCGTACCCGACCGGGGCGAGCATGACCGGCAGGAACAGCAGGGACCGGTAGAGGCTGCTCGCCCGCCCCGGCCGCTTCCACAGCATGATCGCCAGCGCCATCGGCACCACCGTCGCGAATGGCAGCAGCGTGAGGACGTAGTACCCGGTGCGCAGCACGGCGTTGCCGAACTCGGGCTCCTCGACGAGCGTGCGGTAGTTCTCGATGCCCACGAAGCGCGGGTGCGGCGAGAGCAGGTCCCAGTCGAGCAGGCTGAGCACGCCGGTGAACACCAGCGGCCCGTACACCCACACGGCGAGTGACGCCAGCACCGGTGTCTGGAACAGCCAGGGCGTGGCCGCGGCGCGCCACGCACCTGCCCGCCGCGCCGCCGATGCCCGCGCCGGTGTCGGCGCGGCAGGCGGCGCGGCGGAGGCCGGATCAGCCGGCAGATGCCCACGGGGGGCGGGCCGGCTGGCCCGCCCCCCTGGGAGCGCCGGCTGGGCGCCGGCCTCGGTGGACGTCATCGTCAGCCGACCAGTTTCCTGATCTCGCCGGCGACAGAAGACAGGGTTCCGGCGGGGTCGGCACCGCGCAGGACGATCGGCTCGATGGCCTCGTCCTGCAGGGTCACGACGGCCTTGTTGGCGTTCTCGCCAGGGAAGAAGGTGTACGGGGTCACGTTGGGCAGCTGGGTCAGCGCCGGCTTGAGCAGTTTCACGGTCGGGTCGTCGGCGAGCTTGGTCGCGACTGTCTCCCGCAGCGGCAGGTAGCCCATCTGCGCGGCGATGATCTCGAAACCGGCGTCGCTGGTGAGGAACTTGATGAACTCCCAGGCCGCGCGCTGGCGGTCGGGGTCCTTCGCGAGGATGGCCAGGCCCGCGCCCGAGAAGGTGGGCCGCGCGGGCTTGCCGGTGATGATCTGCGGGAACGACGCGGTGGCGATCTCGAACTTGCCCGCCGCGGCCGCCTGCACGGAGCTGAGCACCGCGGTGCTGCTGATGATCATGCCGAGCTCGCCCTTGTTGAACGCGCCGAGGGCAGTGGTGGCGTCGACCTTGGGCATCGCGCCGGACGAGGTCAGTCCGGCGACCGCGGCCAGCGCGTCGGCGGCCGGCTTCTGGTCGAGGGTCACCGACCCGCCCGAACCGACCAGCGAGCCGCCGCCTGAGGCGACGACCGACTGGGTCAGGTAGTCCGACTTGCCGGAGTCGACGATCGAGATGTAAGCGCCTTCCTTGCCGGTCGCCTTCTTGATCGCCAGACCGGCGGCCTTGACCTCGTCGAGGGTCTTCGGCGGGTTGGCGGGGTCAAGGCCGGCAGCCTTGAACAGGTCCACGTTGATGACTATCTCGGGGATGGACAACGTGTACGGCATCGCCGAGACGACGCCGTCCAGCGTGACCGCCTTCATGATCGTCGGACTGATCCCGGCGATGTGCTGCGACCACTCGTCCGCGGGCGCGGCCTTCTGGACCGGGACGACCGGCAGCGTGCGGACGGCCTCGGCCACCTTGCTCCAGCCGACCTGGGCGACGTCCGGCGGCGAGCCAGCGACGGTGTCGGTCTTGAGCCGGGTCAGCACGTCGGCCACCTTGACGCCCTGCGGCTTCACGGTGATGTTCGGGTGCTCCTTGTTGAACGCGTCGAGCAGCGCCTGCGTGCCCTTGCCGCCGAGGCCGGGCGTGCCGTAGTTGTAGGAGAGGAAGGTGATGGTGACGGGCTTGTCGGCGACCGCCCCCGAGGTGGACGCCGCCGTCGTGTCGTCACCGCCGGTCCCGCCGCACGCAGCCGCGGCCAGCAGTCCGGCCACGGCCACCAGCGCGGGAACCAGCCGCCCGCGCAGCCGCATTCGCTGTCTCATTGTTCCGTGCCCCTTCATCGGTTCTCGTGGAAGGTCGAGCGAGGCTTGTGAGGCTCTCTCGGACCGGAGGCTGCGCAGATCAGCGGTCACCGGGTGCGCGAAGGTTTCTTCCTTCGCGGACCCGATCGCCGGTGTCCCCGAAAACCACCAGGAGGTGGCCGCGCGGCTGGGTCAGCCCGCCCGGACCGCGAACCGGCGGCCGGGGTTGGCCAGATGAACCGGCCCGCCGAACCGGCCCGCCGCTTCGGCCCGCCTGGCGCCGAGCCAGCCGGGATCGTCGGTGACGAAATGAGTCAGGACCAGCTGGCCGACGCCGGCGTTCATCGCGGCGTCACCGGCCTCCAGCGCGCAGAGGTGGCCGTGGTCGCTGGGGTCGGGCAGCTCGAGCGTGGATTCCGCCAGCAGGAGATCGACGTCGCGGGCCAGGTCGACGAGGGCGTCGGTCACGCCGGTGTCGCCGGTGTAGGCGAGCGAGCCCTCCGCCGACTCGATCCGCGTTCCGCAGTTGAGGACGGCGTGCCGCAGTCCATGCATTCCGATCTTGGCGTCACCGATCGTGAACGTGTCCCCCGGCCGGTACTCGCGCACGTCGAAGGCGACCGAGAACGCCTTGTCGAGCATCGGGATGGTGGCCACCGGGAAAAGAGCGGCCAAGGCCTCGAAGATGGGGCGCCCACCCTCTGGGACATAGAGCGGAATGGGCGGCGCAGGCACCGGCCGGATGTTCTCCGGCAAGGTCGGAAAGCGCATCGGATAATGCACGCGGCCGGCCAGCAGCATCTTGCCGAGAGGCAGCAGGTCGTAGCAGTGGTCGAGATGAAGGTGGCTGATGACGATGCCGTCGAGCTGGTTGGGATGGCCGATCGCGCTCAGCGCCGTCGCCGCACCGGGACCGCAGTCGAGCAGAATCCTCGTCGACGACGTGGAGACCAGATAGCTGGAGCTGCACCGCCCGCCGGACGGCATTCCCGAGCGGCAGCCGATTACGGTCAGCCACATATCTTGTGTCCGTCCTTCCGGCGTTTCTAGGCCGCCCAGGGGCACAGCGCACCCGGCCTCGACGGAACAGGTGTCCCGCGCAGTCGATTCTTCCTTCCTGGATGAACGGTAGCAACCCGAATGTTTCGAACGTGTCATTGGTCAGCGCAATCACCAGCCGGGCATCCCGCCGGCCGTCGAAACAGTTCAGCGCGACGTCCGCGATCTGACCACAAGAAGCCCACTCCCGTTCACCGGGCGCCGGCGCGTCACCAGGCGAGCTGATCCACGCGGGCCGTCGGGTGGGCTCCCAGCAGCGCTGACCCCCGGACTCGCACGCGGACGCCCGCCAGCGTGGGCCCGGTGAATCGGGCGTGGATCGGCGAGATGGTCAGCGGCCCGCGGAGGCACCCGACCCGGCGGGTGCCCGCCGGCTCACCGGAATCGGAGGCACGGCGGCGGCCGAAGCGGCCGAAGCGGACGGTGCCGTCTGCGCCACCGGCGGCCTCGCTGGTCCGGCAGGCTCCGCCGGCCCTGCCGGCCCTGCCGGCCCGCTGGCAGCCTCCGCCGACGTCGCCGGTCCGGCCGGCGCCGGCGGTCCGGCCGGCGCCGGCGGCACGGGAGCGGACGTGACGAAGGGTTCGTTGAACGGTCCTGCGGCGTCCAGGCTGTTGAGAAACGCGCCAACCACCGGCTGCGGGTCTGGGCGCCAGACCGCGTACACCCCGATCGTCGGCACCGGGTCCACCAGCCGCACCTCGGCCAGACCCTTGATCGGCGCGCGGGCCGCCGAGGCGAACCCGACAACGTCCTTGATCGTCACCACGATGCCGGTGGCGGCCGAGTCGTCGACCTCGTCGTCGATCGTCAGCCGGATGCCGCTGCGGTCGGCGGCGGCGAGGATGGCGTCATGCATCGCCGGGCTCTGCTCCCTGCGGAACAGCACGCACCGCTGCCTGGCGAGCTCCCGGAAGTCGACCTGCCGCCGGTGGGCCCAGGGATGCTGGCCGCCGACGACGGCGACGAGCGGCACCGTCATCACCCGCCGGGAACACAGCTGCGCCGCCGGTGGGCCGCCGAAGACGAGGGCGACGTCGAGCCTGCCCTCCGCCAGCGCCGCCAGCTGGGGGCCGCTACGGGCCTCCCAGAGCTGCGTACCGATGTTGGGGTAATCGACGTTGAAGCGGCGCAGGGTCGGTTTCAGGACCCGCTGGCCCGCCGGGAAGTTGAAGCCGATCGAGATCGAGCCCGTGCGCCCGGAGGCGGCCTCGCGAGCCGCGCGCACGGCGCGCGACGCCTGGTCGAGCACCCGGCGGGCCTCCAGCTCGAAGGCGCGCCCTGCCGGGGTGAGCTTGACCTCGTGCGACGTCCGGCTGACCAGTTCCACGCCGAGGTCGCGTTCCAGGCGCTGTAGCTGCTGGCTGAGAGACGGCTGGGCCAGGTGAAGCCGGGCCGCGGCCCGGCCGAAGTGCAGCTCGTCTGCGATCGCCAGGAAGGAGACGAGGTGTCGGAACTCCATCTTGCTCTCCATGGCACCCTCCCGCGAACACGCTACCGACGCCGGGCTAACTCACGGTGAACCGGGCGCGTGAAAGAAAAGAAATGCGGGACGCAAAGCGATTGGCCGAACGGATCGGCCAATAGGCGCTGGCCCGGGTGGGATCAGCCGGTGGATTCGATGCCGCGCCCGGCCTCCTCGGACGCCTGCCCCGGCCCGGTGTGCCAGTCGGCCAGGTCGGCCAGGTCGGCCAGAAGCGTGGGCAGCAGGAGTTCCTCGGCGATCCGAATCCCGTGACGTTCGACAGCTGCTCACCGCCCAGCAGCCGTCGCAGCCGCTCGTCGTCGGCCCCGGCCCCCGCGCCCGCTGGTGCCGTGTGCGTCGACACCGTGTGCGTCGACACCGTCTGCGTCGGCCTTGTCCGCGTCGGTGCCGTATGCGCCGACGCGGCCTGCTCCGGGGCAGCCGCGACCGCGGCCCCGTCCGTGCGGTCCGCGCCCGCCGCACGAACATCGCGGGGCAGCGCGCCAGCCGATCTCCCCTGCTGTGTCATCACCCAAGATGGTGGCGCCTGCGCGCTCGCCAGCCGCACGTACCACGGCTTCCGTCGCGGGCCGCAGTGCCGTGTGCCGCATTTCATGGCCTCCGGGGATTGGTGGCGGCGCGCACAGGTGCGCATCCCAGACCTTTGGTGGTATCGGCCCGGTGGCGCCGCCTGGCGCCGCCAGCTGAGCGAACGCGTTCTACATCGACATCAACGGCCCACCGCGTCGAGGGCGTGGTCGAGGGCTTCCCACGTGTTCTCCTCGACGACGCTGTCGGCTGCCAGCTTCTTGGAGCTCTGGAAGCTGTTCACCGCCTCGGTCGTCATCTCACCGAAAACACCGTCCGGAGTCAGCCTTCCCGAGTTTGGACCTTCCTTGTGGTTCACGATGTTCAATGCGTTCTGCAGCGTCGTCACCGGATGGAGGATATCCGGGAACACGCCGGCCGCACCGGCGTCACGCACTCCTGGACGCATCGTCGGGAATACCTGAAATCGGTTGTCCGTCGGCTGCGCGTGGAGCGCGAACAGAGGTTGGCAATTGATCGTGCCAGCAATCAGGTTACCGCCGGCAACCCAGACACGGCGACCGACCTTGTCATCAAGGTTCCCCTCGATCGTATGTATCTGGCCGTTGGTGTTGTTTTCAACGATACCGATGTGCGTCTTGTCCGTGGCAGCGATTCCCTTGCCGGTCCAGTCGAATATGATCAAGTCACCACGCTGGCAGTGCGTGGAGGCCCGCCACAGCCCGTTCTGGCGGGCCCAGTTGGCGCCGGCCGGGACGTACGCGGTCCTGAACGGAAGCGGCGTGCCGGCGTGGGCGAAGGCCCACTGGCAGAACATGTAGCACCAGGGCTCGTGGTTCATGCCGTACCAGACCCCGAACTTGTTGTCATTGTTGGGGCCTTCGTGGTAGCCGACCTCCGCCGCGGCCAACCGGATGACGTCGTCCGCAGTCGCCATATCTCCTCGTCTCTTGGCGGACCGGAGAGCGGCCGGTGAAGGCGTCTGGGTCCGTGAGCAGCTACGAACGTCGACGCCGAGAGCCGCGCCTCGACCGCCAGTCGACACAGACCAGAGCCCGCGTCTCGATCCTCTGTTCACCGTTCACCTGCGGGCGGGAACACGAAAAGCCCACGCCCGGCAATGGGTATTCCCGGCACCAGGGCGCCAAACCGCTGGTTTGCGCTGCGCTTTACGGCGAGGCCGCATCCACCCAGCACCGGGCGAGCTACGGTGCATCAACGCCCGGCCGGCGAAACTGGTGCGGATGGGGCTGACCGTACCAGGTGCCGGATCGCGGCGAATACGACCGCCCACCGTGGGGAGAACCGTTTCTGGCGCCAGCTGACGGGAATAGTCAGATCATGGCCAGACTCTCTGCACGCGAAATCCACAAGGTGGCGATGGAGGCAGGATTCACGCCCGACGAAGCCGTGACGATGACCGCCATCGCCCTCGCCGAGTCGGGCGGCAACCCAAAGGCGCACAATTCCGTCAACGAGGACTCGCGGGGCCTCTGGCAGATCAACATGAAGGCTCACCCGAACTTTCCGAGAGATGCCGCCTACGATCCGCTGACCAACGCACGGCTCGCCTACGAGGTATCCAATCACGGGCGGGACATCTGCCGCTGGACCACCGCCCACCGCCGCCATGGAGGCGCCGCCTACCAGCACCACATGAACGAGGCGCTGCAAGGCGCGGCGGAGAACGGCCACCCATCGGCGCGGGGCAACTGGACCGGATGCGCGGGATACCACGAGAAGGCTCCCGCCGCGCCGTCCGGGTCGCAGCCGTCGGGGTCGCACCCGTCGGACAATCGATTCCAGGGCTTCCCGACCGTACGGTCAGGCACCCGCGACCCCGGCACCACCGGCGCCTTTCCGGACGCCAGGAACCCAGTGGCTACCCTCCAGAACGCCCTGAACATCGTCAACCACAAGGAAGGCCCCCAGCCCGGGCGGATCAACCCGGACGGCGTCTTCGGCGGCATGACCGCAGGTGCCGTACGCGCGTTCCAGAGCTCCAAGGCGCTGTCCGCGGACGGCGTCGTCGGACAGGGCACGTGGGCCGCCCTGGACCGAACCCTCGACAGCATGCACCGCTGACAGGCAGGCCGCTGCCACGCTGTGCATCCGCCCGCCGATCCGCGAGGCACCGATCGTGATGGGCGACGACACCCTCGCGGCCGCCGAGCCGAAACGGGACACGCGGACGAGCTGAGCCGCTACGGCGCGTTCGCGGCGGCGCAACCACCACGACCGGCACGACCGGCACGCGACGCCGATGCCTGGAGAGCCGATGCCCGGAGACAGGTGGCCGGGCCTCCGGACACCCGCCCTCAAGAGGGGGAGATTGGCCCGGCAGGTCGTGCCTTCCGATACCTGCCCAAATCCGGGCGGGCGCGTCATGATATCACTGACGTCCGCACTCGCCGGGCGAGGGGAGGCCACGGTGACCAACGCCGCACCAACCATCACCGTTTCGTTCGATGCTCGGCTGCTGGGTGACGGCGGTAGGTTCCCCGCCGAGCTGACCTACCGGCCTGGCGACCCGTTCGCCGTCGTCATCCGCTTCGACATCGGTAGTGGCTCGTGGATCGAATGGATCTTCGCCCGCCAGCTGCTCGAGGATGGCGTGCGCCGGCCGGCCGGCATCGCCGACGTGCAGATCGCCCCGATCGTGCACGCGGGGGAGTCCGTCATCGAGCTGTCGTTGACGAGCCCCGGCGGCCATGCCCGGATAAGCCTGCCCCGCTGGGCCGTACGCACCTTCCTGCGCCGCGTCGCGGACCTGGTGCCCTCGGGCAGCGAGTCGGGCTGCATCGACTGGGACCTGGAGCTGGCGCTGCTCACCGAGGGCCTCACCGGCGGCGGCCCCAGCATGACGGCCTGACCGCCCGACCGAACGCCGCGCGCCGCGGGCCGCGCGCCGCGCGCCGCCGGTCTCCACGCCAGCGCCGGGGCCATCGCCGCCCCGTTCACAGCCCCTCACCCGCCAGGTCGCCGCTAGGTCGCCGGCCGCGCAGCAGTCTCGGAGGCAGCAGTCTCAGGCGTCGCGGCCTCGGAGGCAGCAGTCTCAGGCGTCGCGGTCTCGGAGGCAGCAGTCTCGACGGCCTCGTCCGCCTCGGCCCCGTCGGTGAACGGCCCGGCTGCGGCGAGACTGCGCAGGAACGCTCGGACCGCCGGCTGCGGATCGGCGCGCCAGACCGCGTACACGCCGATCGTCGGCGTCGGGTCGACGAGCCGCACGGAGACCAGGTCCCTCATCGACGCTTCCAGGCCACGGATCGTGGACGCGAACGCGACCACATCGCGGGTGGTGGCCACGAGACCCGTCGCGCCGGGGTCGTCGACCTCCGCGTCGATCGTCAGCCGGATGCCGCTGTGATCGGCGGCGGCGAAGATGGCGTCGTGCATCGCCGGGCTCTCGTCCCGGCGGAACAGCAGGCAACGCTGCTGAGCAAGCTCGCCGAACGCGACACTGCGCCGCCCCGCCCATGGATGCCGGTCGCCGACGACGGCCACGAGCGGCAGGGTCAGCAGCCGTCGCGAAGGTAGCCGCGCGGCGAGCGAACCCGCGAACGCGAGCGCCACGTCGATCTTGCCCTCGGCGAGCGCCGCCAGCTGTGGTCCGCTGCGGGCCTCCCAGAGGCGGGTCGACACGTCCGGGTAGTCGGCGCCCAGCCGACGCATTGTCGGCTCGAGGACCAGCTGTCCCGCCGGGAAGTTGAACCCGACAGACACCGTGCCGGAGCGCCCGGAGGCAGCCTGCCTGGCCACCTGTACCGCCCGCTCCGCCTGGTCCAGAATCCGCCGGGCCTCCGGCTCGAAGGCACGCCCGGCGGACGTCAGCCGCACGTCGTGCGGCGTCCGCCGCACCAGCTCGACACCGACGGTGCGTTCCAGCCGCTGCAGCTGCTCGCTGAGTGAGGCCGTGGCCAGATGGAGGCGCGCCGCCGCGCGCCCGAAATGTAGCTCCTGGGCGATCGCCAGGAACGCGACGAGATGTCGAAGCTCAATCCTGCTATCCATGGCACCCCACCACCCACGTTAGCGACGGCGGCAGACACTGGCGAGCCCGCACAGATGAACACCGCTTAACACCGCCGGCGGCCGGCGGCCAACGTGCCGTGACCGGTGACTCTGGAGCCGCTTACGCCTCAAGTCCGGGCGCACCTGGATACCGACGGGGGCGACCACGCGGACCACCACGGCCATTACCGACCTCGCCCGCGGCCGTGACCAGGACGTTTCCCCGTGGAAACAGGCCCGGTCGGCCCAGCTCCTACGGTGGGCGGGCGACCGGGCGACGGTCGGCCGCGGCCCGCCAGAACCGCCGCCTGGCGGGTAGTCGCCCGGCAGGTAAGCGGGAGCGGATCACCAGACGTTGACGGCGCGGGAGGCGGGCGAGCGATGGACTACTCCGAGTATCTGCGGTCGGTGCCGAAGGTGGAGCTGCACTGCCATTTCGAGGGCACCGTGCGGGCGGCGACGTTCGCCGACCTGGCCCGCAGGCACGACGTCGCGCTGCCCACGGACGAGGTGGCGCGACTCTACGACTACGACACCATCTACGAGTTCCTGAAGATCTTCGGAATGGTGTCCTCGACGCTGATCGACCGCGAGGACTTCGCCCGCTGCGCCTACGAGTCGCTGCAGGACGGCGTGCAGCTCGGCAACCTGCGCTACCGGGAGATGTTCTTCAACCCGACCCTGCACACCCGGCGCGGCGTCCCGATGGCCACCGTCATCGGCGGCCTGGTCGACGGGATCCGGGCGGCCGAGACCGACCTCGGGGTGCGCTGCCGGCTGATCGCCGACGTCTACCGGCAGGACCCGCCCGAGATGGCCGCGCAGATGGTCGACGAGGTGCTGGCGAACCGGGTGGACGAGCTCATCGGGCTCGGGATGGACGGCGCGGAGGCTCCCGACCCGCCGGAGAAGTTCGTGGCCGCCTACCGGGCCGCGAAGGCCGGTGGCCTGCGCCTGACCAGCCACGCGAGCGAGGACGCCCCGCCGGTCAACATCACCACCTGCCTGGACCTGCTTGGCTGCGAGCGGATCGACCACGGCTACCACATCATGTCCGACGAGGCGGTGCTGCGCCGCTGCCGCGACGAGGGCATCTCCTTCACCTGCTGCCCGACGTCGACCGCCGTCGTCTACGGCTGGCCGGACCTGACCGCACACCCGATCAAGGACATGGTCGCCGCCGGGCTGAACGTGATGCTGAATTCCGATGATCCTACGCTCTGTCGTCATCTACTAACATAGCCTGCCATGGGCGCATCCGCACGGCAGACCCCAGACCTGCGAGCAGGAATCTATGGGCGCATAAGCGACGACAGGGAGCTACAGGAGCTGGGCGTAGAGCGCCAGGAGGAGGACTGCCGCAGCCTGGCTGATCATCTCGGATGGCGTGTCGTTGACGTCTACATCGACAACTCGATCACTGCTGCGACCAACCGTCGCGGCAGACGCAAGCAGCGACCCCAGTACCAGCGCATGATCGAAGACATCGAGCGCGGGACGATTAACGCGATCATCGTCTGGCGACTCGACCGCCTCACCAGGTCGCCCATCGAGCTGGAGCAGATCATCTCCTTCGCGGAACAGAAGGGGGTCAAGGTGGCTTCCGCCAGCGGGGAGGATGACTTCGTTTCTGCCGATGGCCAGATGGTCGGGCGTATCAAGGTGGCGGTAGCGGCGGCAGAGGCGCGGAAGACCGCCGAGAGGGTGACCAGGGAAGCCAAACAGCGGGCGGAACACGGTAAGCCGCACGGTGGCAATCGACGCTTCGGCTTCTCCGCTAAGGGCATGGAGATCATCGACGAAGAGGCAGCGGTTATCCGCCAGGTCGCACAGTGGATCATGGATGATGAGTCACTGACTGCTGCGGCTCACCGACTTAACGAGACTGGAGTGAAGCCAGCCCGAGCGGAGCAGTGGCGGCACACGACGGTACGGAACATGCTGACGTCACCAGCCCTCATCGGTCGACGCATCCATAACGGCGTTGACGTTGGTCCGGCCGCCCATGGCGCCATTCTCGACGAAGCCACGTGGTACGCGGTGCAAGCTCGACTGTCGACCAACAGGCCGTTCGCCAGTGACACCGCCGTGAAGTATCTCCTGTCTGGCGTAGCTCGCTGTGGCGAGTGTGGGTCTCCTATGTTCAGCATCCACGGGACCAGCGGGCCTAACAAGTACCTCTACTATGCCTGCCCTCCCAAGACTCAGGGAGGCTGCCGCAAGGTATATCGCCGTATGGAGCCGACAGACAACCACGTTGAAAACCTGATCAAGCGCTACCTCAAGAAGCACCGCGCTCGCCTGGTCTCTGCCGACTCGTCTCAGCAGGTGGACATAGCCGCTCTTGAGTCTCAGATCAAGACGATTGAAGACGGTCTGATTGGGCTCGCTGTGCAGTACGCGGGGAAGACAGATGCTCTGAGCATGCGGATGTTCCGAGCCGCAGAGACGTCCCTACGGGACCAGCTAGAGCCCCTTATGAGCCAGCGGGAAGCGGTGACTCGTTCATCGTCATTCGCCAAGCTGATCAACGTCAGGGACATCGAAACCTACTGGTCACACTGCACACTTACCAGGAAGCGAGAGCATATCCGCGCGCTGGCGGACATCACCATTCACCCAGCCAACAGGCAGAAGGGATTTGACCCGCTTCTAGTCGATGTGGACTTCACCAAGTCAGGCGGGACTGACGTCGACAAGCGACGCGCGGACTTCGCAGACTTCCAGGCAGAGCAAGAGGGAGTGCAGGCAGCCCGCGACCATGACCAGGCGGCCGGGGAAGCAGAGAACCAGGCACGGCGCGAGGATTATGCGGCAGCGAACGGTAAGGCCGCATCAGCACGGCGCGGTTGGGACGGATGGGATAAGAGCATGGCCAAGCAGCAGGAACGCCAACTGGGCGACTTCCTCACCAGCGACGCACCCGAGCCGACCGAGGAGCAGCTACGGGTTATCGGCCCCATCCCACGGGCGCGATGATGCGTCGGCTATACCACCCAGCACATCTGTAATCGATCTTGACAGTGGCTAGCTTCAGTACCCCACACGCTTGCCTGGACTTCCAAGCAGTGTCAGGGTCGATCTCCCCGGAGCGTAGAGCCACGGTTGCGAGTCGAGCCCCACCCTGAGCTACCCCGAGCCCCGAGGCTGGCTTAGCGGTGATCCTAGAGCCCATTACGGCCATCATGGCGCGTGCCGCAGAAGTCCGGGAACTCCTAGATCACCCGTGAGTCCGTACCAGCCCGATGATTCGCCTTCCTCGGACAGTGTCACCGTTTGTTGCCGCGCACTTATTCAGTACGAGGTAGCTAGGTTCGGAAACAATACCCAGATCGCCATCTGGAATACTTAGAAAGCAAGAAGCCCCGAGTCCAACCCGGGGCTGTCACTTCCGAGAGTTCCGGGCACCGCTCCGGCTCTCATACTCGCAGAGCTTGGGTTACCAGTCCTTGCCCTGCATCACACTTACTAGTACTTCAGCCCGACTTCTGTGATCGTTTGGATCTGGTGGGTTGGGGTTGGGTGGCCGGGCTGTCCTGAGCGGCGCGTCGGTCCCTGGACGTGAAGAGGCCACCGGTGATCCTCGCGAGTTTGTGACGACACGTGAAGATCAGCCGGTGGCCGTGTGCCCCAGCGTAGACCCCGACGGGTGGCGGGAAGCGTTCGAGGGGTTCACCTCCCGGCTCGATCGTCGCTTCGCCCGGGTCGAGTCCCGGGGGCGGGTGCGCCGGTTCCTGCAGGGACTGATGGCCGGGCTGCCACGGGTGAACTGCTGGACGTTGGCCGAGCATGCCGGGGAGTCCTCGCCGAATGGGATGCAGCACTTCCTGGCCGGCGCGGTGTGGGACGACGACGGGCTGCGCGCCGATCTGCGGGATTACGTGGTCGAGACGTTCGGTGACCCGGAGGCGGTGTTCGTGTTCGACGAGACCGGCGACGTCAAGAAGGGAACGGCCACCGTCGGTGTCCAGCGCCAGTACACCGGCACCGCGGGGCGGATCGAGAACGCGCAGGTCGCGGTCTATCTGACCTATGCCACCCCGACCGGGCACGCGCTGATCGACAACGCCCTGTACCTGCCGGCCTCGTGGACGGGTGACCCGGCACGGCTGGCGGCCGCGGGCGTGCCCGACGACGTGGGCTTCGCGACCAAGCCGCGGCTGGCCCGCCGCCTGGTCGAGGCCGCGCTCGACGGCGGGGTCCCGGCCCGGTGGGCCACCGGCGACGAGGTCTACGGCAACGACCCCGCCCTGCGCGCCGCCCTCGCTCGCCGCGGCCTTGGTTATGTCCTTGCCGTCGCGAAGACTCACCTGGTCGACACGAAGGCCGGGAAGAAGAAGGCGATCGACCTCGCCGTCACCCTGCCCGCCACCGCCTGGAACAGGATCTCCGCGGGAAAGGGTGCCAAGGGCGAACGGCTCTACGACTGGGCGCTCGTCGCCACCGGCGACCAGGACCTGCCCGGTGAGCACCACCTGCTGATCCGCCGGAACATCACCACCGGCGAGTATGCGTTCTACCGCGCCCACAGCCCGGCCTCGGTCCCACTCGCCGCCTATGTCCGGGTCGCCGGGATTCGCTGGAACGTTGAGGACGATTTCCAGAACAGCAAGGAACTCGCCGCCCTCGACGAGCACCAAGTCCGCACCTGGACGTCCTGGCGCCGCTGGACCCTGCTCGCGATGCTCGCCCACGCCTTCCTCGCCGTCACCACCGCCCAGGCCCACGACACCGAACCCGCCGACGGGCTCATCCCGCTCACCGTCAACGAGGTCCGCCACCTGCTCGTCCGACTCGCCCTCCGACGGCAGACACCGTCGGACGCCTTCGTGCTGGCCTGGTCCTGGTGGCGACGCCGCCACCAGGCACGCGCCCAAGCCGGCCACTACCGACGTCAGGCCACAGCCCTACAACTCAACTGATCACAAAAGTCAGGCTGGAGTACTAAGGGTGCCCGGGGAAAGTGCGAGCAGTATGCATCGGGGCAGAAGCGCCTGCGGGAACTGTGGGTGATCCATGGCTCCCATGCCGTAGTCGCAGGTAGACGATGCCTCTGGACCTATCGAGAGCTTGTGGACTCGCGCGCGGGACGTCGACACCTCCAGGACCTCCAAGTCGTCCGCAGGGCGGCCCACAGACTGTCGACGTCGTGACGGTGTCCGCTCCCATATCCGGGCCGTTCTCAAAGATCTGCACGGTGGCCCACCGACCACGACGTCGCTCAGGAGGTCGGCAAACGTGTCCAGGCTTCACCAGCCACGGGTGATCATCTAACTATGCGGTGTGCGCTGACAGCTAGCTACTGATCCTCTTTAGTCCATATGGACGTTTGGACTAAATATGATGTACACTGGTGGCATGGTCATGAGGAGGCGAGCGGGTACGGTCACCGCCGTGGGAGTCGGGAACCGCGTCATCGGCTACATCCGCGTGAGCACCGACGAGCAGGGATTGAGCGGGCTCGGTCTCGGGGACCAGCGGAAGAAGATCGTTGAGGAGTGCGAGCGTAAGGGCTGGCAGCTCCTGGAGATCATCGAAGACGTAGCCACTGCCAAGAACATGGACCGCCCCGGCATCGCGCGTGCCCTGGAGATGCTGGACCGCCACGAAGCCGATGTGCTCGTCGCGGCCAAGCTGGACCGTATCTCCCGCTCCACGCTGGACTTCTCCAAGCTGATGGAGCGTGCAGGGAAGAACGGATGGGTGCCCCGCGTCCTAGACCTCGGGATCGACCTGACCACTCCGCAGGGGGAGGCCATGGCCGGTGTCGCGGCGATCTTCGCTCAGCTAGAGCGCCGGATGATCAGCGACCGGACCAAGGCGGCTCTCGCGGAGAAGAAGGCTCAGGGGGCCAAGCTGGGACGGCCTCAGTCACTCCCCGATGAGGTCATCTCCCGCATCGTGCGTGACTATGAGGCCGGCATGGGTGTCTCCCAGATCGCACGTGCGCTCATGGCTGAGGGAGTCCCGACCGCCCGTGGTGGCTCCAAGTGGTTCCCGAGCACGGTGCAGAACGTCCTGGGATCGCAGCGCGCACAGGAGTTGACTGGAGCGGGTAGCTAATCCCGCCCATAGAATTGTCCTCCCGTCAATATCTGGGAGGGCAGTTCTTCTGTGAAATATCCTGTACACCTTCGAGCCAATTACATTGCCTGTTGCTTGACAGGAATGAGAATTGGGCCCCCTACCCTTAAGCTGACCGCCCTAGAGGAAGGCTGCCAGGGTTCTCAGATAGGATTCCAGAAGTTCACGGGACACAGTGTCACAGTGCCAGACAGTGTCGCCGATGGTAGTCCTTACTTGGTAGGTACCGGTTCCTTTGGATGGCCAGCAAGGAATCCGTACGTCTTCCGATAGAGATCCGCCCACGGCTCGCAGAGTTCCCGGTCATTGTGGTTCAGGCCGGTTATGCGGTTGACGCAGACGACGCTACAGCCGGTGACCTTATTCTGACCGGTATGGGCTGTCGCGCTGAAGGTACCCGTATCTCCGGGGCCGATGTCATCGTCAGTGTATGTGTTGTCGAGCGCCCACCCTGCTGGCCCTTCGAACTTCACCCAGACCTCGAACAGCGTCCGGTAACCCATCCTGCTGGTGAGGGTTCCGGGCGCTTTGGTGGTGGAACCCCTGATGACGCCGGTACAGTCGATGGTCGTGGAGTAATCACCTGGTGAGACGGGCGGGAATTCCGTGAGTTCGGTAGCGCGCATGTCGGCTAAGTCGGGCAGCCACGCGGGGGGTTCTGCGGACAGGCTGTCCGCTGTCGGAGTGTCCTTATCGAATAGTGTCACGTAGCTCACCACCAGCACGGCTGTCGCAGTGAGGATCGCAAACGCCTTTAACCACTGCGGCCATCCTGGTTGCTTCATACCGTCCCCCGACATTACTTCCCCCGCTATCTTCCCCCTCGCATGCGAGCGGGTTTCTCTGTGGCGAATGGTCTACTCTTCGTCTGCCAGGTGCTCGCGCTGGGCATCGTCGAATTGAAGTTGGAACGTTCGGTACCAGGCATCGTCACCCAATACTTCTATGACCTTGCGGATGAGCGTCCCCGAAGCCTGGACAATTTCGTTGATAGTCTGCTCTATATCCTCTAGGGTCGAGTAGGCAACTTCATCCCTATGGGAGAGGTGCTTACTTCGTATCTGGATTACTTGCGATCCCAACATGCCAAGCTGATCATGGATGAGTCTGTTGCGGCGGCGATTCGCCGCTCCGCATGCCTGTAATAGGGTCAGCAAGTCCGCCCGTTGAACCTCGGACATCTCCTTATGAGCCTTCACGATGGCCGTGCACATCTGAATTAAGTCGTTCATCATCTTGCCACCAGCGATGACGGCGGCATACTTGCTATCCAGCAGCGCGCAGAATACTCGCCGTATCCCTACCTCGGCCATACTGGACGCATAAACAAGGCGCCCCAACGGATCATGCAGCGAAGTTGGATCGGACTTGCGAATGCGAAACTCACCCATCCGAATATTCTGTTCGTCATCCGCCGCTGAGGCCATCTATCCCCCACCCTCGATTCGCTCTGGATCATACAAGCCTCTACCGGCTACCCGATGTAGGGGGTTGGGCGTCCCTCCAGGTAGTGATTCACGCGAAGCAGCATCGACGGATGAATCTTCAAACCCTCCAGCTCCTCGGCCGAGAAGTACCGGGCATCCTTGGCTTCGCTTCCGTCTGCCAGTAGTTCTCCCCCGACTTTGCGGGCTTCGAAGCATATGGCGAACTGCTGGCGGATCTCTCCGTCGTCGTAGGCGATGACATGACGTGGGTCCGTGAAGGTGCCGACGATGCCTACGACCTCAACATCGAGGCCCGTCTCTTCTTTGACCTCCCTAACCGCTGTATGCGGCAAGGACTCACCCAGGTCCATGGTGCCCCCGGGCAGTGCCCAGAGCCCATTATCCGAACGGCGGATCAGAAGGATGCGTCGGTCCTCATCGGGGACCACGACAGTGGTGGCGGGTACAAGAGAATTCGGCTTCGGGGCGGCAGGGTCATTGTAGAAGTCCCGACGGGCCATCAGGCAACACTCTTCTCAGACAGGGGAGCCGAACGGCTCCAGACCTTCTCAAAGCTGGACATGTAGTGATCGAAGAGGCGTCCACCAGGTACCCGCTGAATATGGATAACGGGAGACTGGGACGCGGGCGCACCGTAGACATGGGTGTTCACGAGCAACGTTTCGTCGAACCGATAGATAGAGTTATAGAGCGTGGCTGACTGTAGGCGGACCTCAACGCCAGGCATCCTGATAGCTGGTTGAATGTGGGTAAGGCTCAATCTCACCCGAGCCGCTACGCCATCGAAGACACCTTCCTCGGCTCCCCGCAATGCCACCGCAGATGACTCCGGATCACCGAGGGCGACACGGACACGTACGCCACTCTCTCCCTTGTTGATCAGAGCCTTGGCAATATCTGGTGTCCCGTCAGTGAGGAACAGGCCGGCGTAGATCAGGATGTCGATACAGTCGCTCGCCTGTGCCATGAGTGAAGACCACAGGTGTGCGGGCACGGCTCCCCGATGGGGATACAAGGTGACGAATTCGGCCAGACTTGCAGACTTCTGGCGTGCGTCGTCCAGCAGTGCGGGCCACAGGTACATCTCGTCAGCTTTGAGGACCTGAGCCGCCGCCGTCCGGTGGGCGCGTTGAGGAACACGATCTTTGCTAATCCAGCGTTCAACCGTTTTGGGGTCTACGCCGACTATTCCGGCAAGCCGGTCAACTGTCAGACCTGCTCCCGCGATGCTGCCGCGTAGGCGCTCGTTGGCCATGTTGCTTCCCGTCAGGGACGTTCTGGGACGAACAGGGGACGTGGGAAGAGTAGCGCGGACGTCCCGAAATGTCCCCGACGCGGGGTAACCGTGTCCCCTCGTTCCTGTCAGGTTCGCTGGCAGGCCCACGGACCAGTGCCGCTCCCTCAACCGCGCTCTGACGTGGTTGTTCCCTTTAGGCGCTGGTCCGTGGTGCTCGACTTCCAGGCCCGCCAGCAGACGGGGGACGAGACGTGCTCGTGAGGCTCACCCACGCCTATGGGAACGACACCGAAACGATCGTGACCACAAGCCACCACCCAGACCTCACGGCGGAGGATCTGGCCCGCGCTCTGCTCGCCGGCCTGGACGGTGTCGCCCGCGTACGAGTCTGGGAGGAAGGGGCATCTTTCCTGGACGAACCCTCGGCAGACGTAACCGAGGCCATCGGCGGTCCGGCGACATTGACACCAGAACTGTTGGATGTAGCAACGATGGTGAAGCTGGCGATGCCCCGCCAAGTCGAGGTCCCTACGGAGCCCATACCGGTCCGTGATGGCCCACCGCCGTGGCTTGCCTCGCGCGGGCTCCAGCGTCCCTATGAAGGCCCCGGACGACCGCCCGCGTCCGGTCGAGTACCACCCGTCTAGCACCCATGACTGAGACGAACAGGCCGATGCACCCGCTTTGGTGGGGGACTGAGCCAACCTCCCATCTGCGCTGGATCGACGGGTATGGGTATGTCGAGGTTGACGAACCGAGCAAGGTCGACGCGACGGACGAGACGTACCAGCGTCCGCCCAAGCCTGGTGAGCCTGGCTATGACCAATGGTTCGCGAGCCTGTCCGGGGCGATGCAAGCCTTCATCCGCATGGGGTAGACGGCTTCCCTGGCATCGATCTTGCCTCCAGACATGGCGATGGCCCCCGGGGTGACCGGGGGCCATTACCTTGTGATCTACAGGTGGTGCTGGTACGTCAACGTCACGATGACGATGATGATCCAGACCACCAGCTTGACCAGTCTTACCTGATCGGCTGACAGACCACCTGCAAGCCGAGCCCAGTACTTCGCCATCGTTCGCTCCTTTGGTCGGAGTCACGGGATGCGGCCATCCCGCCTCCCCCGTAGGCGCCGAGACCAACGTCCCGCAAACCCGACCAAGGGTTAGAGGCTGTTACTGCGCGGACTTGACAGTTCAATGATCGAACGTTGCCGCCAGTTCCGCAAGGCAGTCTCTGCAAGTGTCGGATCGACGACATCCCGAACTAGGCGGCGAGCCCCTGAGCCGTCCTTCCGTCGCCTGCGCCGGTCTGCGCCGCCTTCCTGATCTCAGCGATATAGCGCCTGGCGGTACTCGGGTGAAGGTCAACGACGACAGCAAGATCCTCGGCTAGCCTCGACGGTCCCCGAGGGTCGCTAGCTGGAACGTCGGCCAGCAAAGTGGCCAACCGCTGTCGCTTCGAGAGTGGTGCGCCGGTCGGCTCTGAGGGCTCAACCTGCGGCTCAAGGTCCGGCGCAGAGGGCTCCAGAACGGTCGTAGGGACCTCTTCGTGAACGTCCGGCGGGACTGCCTCAGGCTCGGGCTCTGCGGGCTTCCTGGTGATCCTCATCGGGACCGATGACCGCACCGTCTGGTCTGGCGATCGGTCGAGCAGGACGATGTACCCGTCCTTGATCAATTGATCACGGGCGTCATCGAGTGGGGTCTTCGATCGGAGCGTCACCTCATGGCCGCCGCGATCGGGGTTGACGGCGTGGAGCCTGTAGGGCCAGCGGCGGAGGATCACAGGGCCACCCCGCACTTGGCGCACGTGACCGGACGCCCGAGCAGTCGATCAAGGACTTTGGGGAGGTGTGGGCAGAGAACCAGCGTGATTCGGCGGTCATGCCCGTAGCCCCGACACGTCAGGGGCGAACGGTCGAACGGCTGGAAGTAGACCACTACCCCGCTCGCGTGCCTACTGATCGAATCGACCCATCCAAGATCAGTAGGCATGCCAGTCATAAGATCATCCATGCCCTTGACCTGCGGTTTTGCTTCCATCTGGGACGCTCCTGTCGTCAGTGATTCACAACAGAGCGACCCGACGATGTTCCACACCGACATCGGCCGCGAGTACGTCGAGCTGTGCACCGCCCTCGGCTACGGCCAGGACACCGTCCGCGCCCTCGTCCTCAACGGCGTCGACGCCACCTGGCTCGACGACGTCGACAAGGCCGCGCTGCGCACCGCCTTCACCGCCGAGCTCGACGCTCTCGACACCCGCCTCGCCGCCGGCGACGCCTGACCAGCCGGATCCCAGGACACGCCAGACCGGCCGCCGGCCAGGCGTCGGCGACACCCTGCCAGGACGCGAGGACAGGCGGCGAACGAGGTCGACAGGCCGACCAGCCCGTTGTCGTCACCGCCGGCGTATCGAGCAGGACTGGCAGCTGGGGTTCCGTTTCCGGTTCGTCGAGGGACGCGCGCCCCGTCCCGGGGTGGCCGATACTGGAGCGTCCAAGCCGGCGCCCTGCCGCGCGCGGGAGCCGTGGTGCCGGAAGAATCGAGGGTCAGGATGAACGCGACGGACTGGGACGCGCGCTACCGCGCCACCGATCTTGTCTGGGGCCTCGAGCCGAACCGGTTCGTGGCCGACGAGCTCGCCGACCTGCCGCCCGGCCATGCCCTCGACGTCGCCTGCGGCGAGGGTCGCAACGCCATCTGGCTGGCCAGTCGCGGCTGGCACGTGACCGGCCTGGACTTCTCCGACGCCGCCATCGCCCGCGCCCGCAGCCTCGCCACCGAGGCCGGCGTCACCGACCGCACGGCCTTCCGCGTCACGGACGTCGTCGCGGGCAGCGCGCTGCGCCAACCATCAGCCGACGCGGACGAGCCCGCCGGGACCCGAACCGACGGCGGCCCGCCGCCGTTCGCGACGGCGTTCGACGCCGTGGTGATCGCGTACCTGCAGCTGCCCGCCGCCGGGCGCCACGCCGTCCTGCGCGGCGCCGCGGCCAGCCTCGCTCCCGGCGGCACCCTGCTCGTGGTCGCGCACGACGCCGCCAACCTCACCGACGGCGTCGGCGGCCCGCGCGACCCCTCCGTGCTCTACACGCCCGAGGAGGCCGCCGCAGCCCTCGCCGATCTCCCCGGCGTCGTCGTCGAGAAGGCCGAACGCGTCCTGCGCCCCGTCGAGACGCCGGACGGCACGGCCAACGCCATCGACACGCTGCTCCGCGCCCGCCACATCGGTTCTGTCACCTGACCGGGACTGCTGCGGCCCGCGGCCTGCAGGCCGCGGGCCGTACGTCCCTTCGCCACTACGGCGGTCGTGTCACTACGGCGGTCGCGTCACAGGCACGGCGCGGGCGTCTTGCGCTCCTGTCGTTCGGCAGCATCGCCCTCTACTCACCCGGCGAGGGACCTGCGTTGGGCGGCGGAATTTCATACCGGTCCGAACGGGGTCGCCCTCCTCCGCGCCGACGGGAATCTGGTCATCCCCGATGAGGGTGCGGCGGTCCGCTGGGAGTCCGGTACCGCCGGGAATCCCGAGTCTGTGCCCATCCTGAGGGATGACGGGATTCTGGTCATCCAGGCTCCAGATGGCACGGTCGTCTGGAGGGCGCCCTCGGCCTGACGGGTCCGCGGCACGCCGGACTCTTGCTGGGGACGAGCGGCTCACGCTGGTTCGGGAGGCAGGTGCGTCGGGCGGCGAGTTCGGGGGCGCGGTCAGCTGCGGAGGTAGGTCAGGACGGCCAGGACTCGGCGGTGGCCGTCTTCGGTGGGCAGGTCGAGTTTGGTGAAGATGTTGCCGATGTGCTTGGCGACCGCAGCCTCGCTGACCCGCAGGATGCGGGCGATCGACGTGTTGGACGAGCCTTCGGCCATCCGGGCGAGGACCTCGTGTTCGCGGGGCGTCAGCCGGTCGAGGGGGTTGGTGGTGCGTTGCCGGTTCAGCAGGTGGCGCACCACGTCGGGGTCGATGACGGTCTCGCCGGCCGCGACCCGCCAGACCGCGTCGGCGAAGTCGGCGACCGCGCCGACGCGGTCCTTGAGCAGGTAGCCGACGCCGGCCTGGCCGGCCGGGGCGAGGAGTTCGGCGGCGTAGGCGGTGGCCGCATACTGCGACAGCACGAGGACCGCGGCGCCCGGATCGCGGCCGCGCAGCGTCACCGCCGCGCGCAGCCCTTCGTCGGTGAGGGTGGGCGGCATGCGGACGTCGGTGATGACCAGGTCGGGTCGATGCTCCTCGGCGGCCCTCAGCAGCGCGTCGCCGTCGCCGACGGCTTCGACGACCGTGTGGCCGAGGCCCGCCAGCAGGCTGACGAGGCCGGCTCGCATGAGCGCGGCGTCCTCGGCCAGCACTATGCGCAGCGGCGTTACTGGTGGCGACATGGCAGTTCGATCCGGACCGTGGTCGGTCCCCCGCGCGGGCTGTCGATCTCCAGGGTGCCGTCCATGACGGCCACCCGGTCGGCCAGGCCGCGCAGACCCGTGCCCCGTGACGGGTCCGCGCCGCCCCGGCCGTCGTCGGTGATTGTCACCTGCAGGCGTTCGTCGGCGGCTGCGACGCCGACCCGGACCTGCGTCGCCGCGGCGTGGCGCACGACGTTCGTCAGGGCCTCGGAGACGACGAAGTAGGCGGTGGACTCCACCGGGGGTGGCGGGCGCCCGGGCAGCGCGATGTCGACGTCGACCGGGATCGGGCACCGCTCGGCGAGTTCGCGCACCGCCTCGGCCAGCCCGAAGTCGGCGAGCACCCGGGGGTGGATGCCACGGATCTGCTCCCGGATCGCGGCGAGCGCCTCCCGGGCCTGCTGCTGCGCCTCGCCGACGAGCTCCCCCGCCCGTCCGCCGGTGCCGCCGGCGTCGCCCGTGCGGGCGAGTTCCATCTCGGCGAGGCCGAGTTTCATCGTCAGCAACGTCAGGTGCTGTTGGGCGCCGTCGTGCAGGTCACGTTCGATGCGCCGACGTTCGGCCTCGAACGCGTTCACCAGCCGGTTGCGGGACGCCAACAGTTCGTCCACCTGCCGGTCCAGCTCCTTGCCGGACGGCGCCAGCAGCCATCGGGCGAGTTCCTCCTGCGCCCCGGCGAGAACGCCCGTCCCGTAGAGCGTGAGGACCGTCGCGGGCAGCCCGACCAGCGCGGCGACCACGATCGCCTGCCCGACGGTGTCGACCGACCAGCCACCCAGCTGGACCTGGGCCGCGTCCGAGCCGGTCGTGGCGACGAGCAAGGGCAGCGCCAGCAGGACGGCGCAGATGAACAGGGCGAGCAGCGCGCCCGCGTCGACGACGAACAGCACGGACAGCAGGCAGGCGGTGTAGCCGAGTTCCCGCCAGGTCGCGGCCTCGCTGACCCGCCGCCGCGCCCAGGTCAGCGCACCCCCGGTGACCGGGGCATGCGGGCTGCCGAACGGAGCCGGTCGGACGAGACGCAGGCGTTGACGCTCCAGTGCGCCGACCGGCAGGCCGATCAGCAGCAGTGCCGGCGGGAACAGCAGCAACGGGACGGCCGCCGCCCAGACCACCAGGCCAACCGCCACGGAGCTGGCGACATAGGTGACGCCTCGCCACGGCCACGAGGAGAACAGGAAGCGACGCGGGCTGCCCGCCATCGCCCGCCACACGCTCGCCGCCACGTTCACGACCCTATGCCGCAGTCCGGGTCGCGGACCGGGAAAGCCCCGTCGACCAAATAGCCGTTCACGAGGCCGTCGACGCACGAATTGCCCGCGCTGAGGTATTCGGTATGCGCGAATCCGCCGCGTAGCGTCACCATGCGCGAGCCCGCCAGCGCCCGGTGCATCGCCTGCTGCCCCGGATAGGGGGCGACGGGGTCGCCGTCGGCGCCGACGACCAGCGCCGGCACGTTGTTCTGAATCTTCGTGGGATCCTCCGCCGGCCGCACCGGCCAGAACGCGCAGGGCGTGATGTTGTGGGTCAGCGGTCCGAACAGCGGCTCGTCGCCACGGTGGGCCTCGATGTCGCGGAAATAGGCTTCCGGGTCACGGGATGCGGCCCGATCGGCGCAGACTATGGCGGTCCCCGCCCTGTCCTCGGCGTAGCCTGCGCCGGTGAGCAGCCCGGCCAGGAAGGTCTTCAGCGCGGGGGTGGGTGCCGCCGGCTCGCCGCGGGCGGCAGTGTCGAACACCCGAAGCTGCTCGGCGAGATCCGCGTAGCTCTCCGCGCTGTCGCCGTAAAGATGGGCGAACAGGAAGTAGGGCAGCACGTGCGCGTCCACCGTGTACGTTCCGATTTTCAGGGGGCCGCGGGCGCTGGCCTGATTGATGCGGTCGACCGTGGCCAGCACGTCGGCGGCGGTGGCGCCGAGGCCGTACTCGCCGTCGTGGCCGGCCGCCCACGCGGCCCAGTGTGCCAGCGCGGCCTGGATCGCCGACGCGTTGCGTGAGATCAGGCCGGGGCCGAAGACGTCCGGGTCGACGGGACTGTCCAGCACGAACCGGTCGGCGTGGGAACCGAACATCTGCAGGTAGACCGCGCCGAGATACGTGCCGTAGGAGTACCCGAGATAGGAGATCTTGTCTTCTCCCAGGGCGCGGCGGACCACGTCCATGTCGCGTGCGGTGTTCCGCGTCGACGCGTACGGCAGGAGGCCGAGGTTGCCCCGCGCGCACCCGGCGGCGAGGTCCTTCGCCACCGCGACGCCCTCGTCGAAGGTGCGCCGGTCGGGTCCGGCGGACCGCAGGAACGTGTCGGTCTTCCACCGGCACTCGATCGGGCTGCTGCGGTTCACGAACCGCGGGTCGATGCCGACCAGGTCGTAGCGCGCCGCGACGGCCGGCATCTGAGCACCGACGAGCGTCATCTCCATTCCGCTGGCGCCGGGACCGCCCGGGTTGACCAGGAGGACGCCGCGGCGCCTGGCCGGGTCGGTCGCCTTGATCCGCGCGAACGCGACCGTGATCGTCCGGCCGTGGGGATGGCCGTAGTCAACCGGAACCCTCACCTGGCCGCATTGGGCGCCGGCGTCGTCGAGGGCCGCGCCCAGCTCGTCGGCCGGGCCGGTACGACAGCCATGCCAGTTCACCGGCGGCTGTCGGTCGTTCTCCTCCGACCCCTGTGACGCCCAGATCGTGGTAGGTAGCGCGCAGAGCGCGAATATGCCGGCGACGACCGCCGTCTTCATCCCTGGAAATGCCATGCGTCGACCGTAGGAATCGCCCACTCGAAACGCGATGGCGCAGGCGGGAGGATTCCGGGTAACGCATTCATGACCTGGGGGGTATACCTAGCTCTACCGTGCTGGCCGGTTCGCCGCGGGACAGTCCGATCCCCGGGGGCCGCGCCCCCGGGGATCGGCTGCCGGTCCTTGGCCTTCGGCAGAGGTCTTGTCAGGACACCGAGATTCAGAACACCAGGGTCAGAGTGGTTCAGAACACCAGGGTGCGGCCCTCGTCCTTCGCCTGGTCGGCGGTGTAGGCCACGCTGTCCACCTTGAGGCCGGCCTTGTTGACCAGCGTGATCGTGCCGCCCCGGTTGCCGAGGGCGACGGGTGGGACGACCTGGATGCGGATCGCGTCGCCCGCGCGCAGGGTCTCGGCGGGGAGACGCTGCGGCTGCTGGACGGAGTCGATGATCGCCCAGTCCGTGAGGTCGACGTCGCCCGCCGTCGTGTTGATCAGCGTGACGGACTCACGGCCCTGGTCCGGTCCCACCGGGTTGACGAGAGCCGCGGCGATCCGCAGGTCGTGGTCGGGCTCCTCGGCGGCCGGGGCGCCGCCCGGGCGAGCCGCAGGAACACCTGGCAGCGCGTGGCCCGTCTTGTCGTCGGTGTGCCACTTCTGGCTCTGGAAGGCCAGGAAGATCGCGACCCAGCGACCGGCGGCCGGGAACTCGAAGATCAGACCACCGTCCTGCCAGACGCCGTCCTCGCGTTCGTGCTCCTTGGCGTTGCCCTGGTTCATGTGGACCTCGTGGATACCGTCGCCAGGCTCGAAATGGAAAACCTTGTCTCGTTTTCCTCTTTCCGGCCCCCACCGGTCTCCGAAGACGTAGATGCGGCTGTCCTGCTCGTTCATCGCACGCTGGGTGTAGTGCTCGACCAGGTCCTCGAGATCGTTGTTCTTCCCGGGGACGTCGGGCGGGAGCGTACGCAGGTCGTTGCGGTCGAAAAGACTGCCGCGAACGAAGTCCAGGGCCAGGCCGCCGGGCTTGCTCGGCACCGGATTGAACCCGTCTCGCAGCGCGGCAAGTCCGTCGAGAATGGGATGACGGAAGTCCTCGTCGACGACGTACAGCAGCTCGCGGTCCTTGTCCTTGAGCGGCTTTCCGTCTTCGTCGCGCCGCTGGCCGGACAGCACGTTCACCGCCGCCCGGAAGTCCCCGGCGGCGTTGACGTGGATCTGGTAGTGCGGCGAGTCGTCGGGGAGGCCTTCCCGGCGGGAGTCGACGACCCGGCCCTTCAGGACGCCGTAGTGCTTGAACGTCATCTGCGGTCTCCAGTTCTGGCGGTTTCGGGCAGGCGGGAAACGCCGCCCGCCGGCAACGCGGCGGGCGGCCGTGGCCGGTGCCGGGTCAGACGGCGAGCTGGGCGAGGACCGGGGCGTGGTCGGAGTCGCGGGCCCGGCGGCGCTCTGTCGGGTCCTCGCCGACGGTCGGGAGCTGCCGGTCGAGCAGGGTGGTGACCTTCCCCAGCCCGGGCAGCAGCGCGTGGCTGACCAGGATGTGGTCGATCAGCTCCTTGCGGCCCTCGTGGACGCGGGAGTAGCGCTTCTCCTCGGGGATCGACGGGCCGAGGTTCCACAGCCGCTCGGCGTCGCCCTGGTCCGCACGGTCGAAACCATGGCCGTCTATCTCCGAGCCGGGCGGGCCGTTGAGGATCTGCGTGCTCGCGGCGCGCAGCTCGTCGTTGAGGTCACCGACGACGGCGACGCGGTGGACGCGGCCGTCCCCGTCGAGAAGCTGAGTGGCGAAGTCGCGGACAGCGACGGCCTCGGCGGCCCGGCGGTGCAGCGCGTAGGAGGCGTAACGAGCGCGCTCCCCCTCGTCGTCGGTGGTGAACCGGCGGCGTCCGTCGGGAGCCGGGAAGGTCAGCAGCTTGGACTTCAGGTGGCAGACCACCACCGTGACCGGTTGGTCGCGCGCGGGCGTGACGGTGGCCGCGAGCGCGCCGCGGCCCATGCGCCGGGTGGTCTGCCCGTCGTCGCCCGTCTGCACGGGAAGCAGCCCGTCGGGAAAGTCCACCACCTCTTGGACGTTCTCGATCGGCAGGCGGGACAGCAGCCCCACCCGGATCGGGTGGTGTGCCTCGAAGTGGGTGGACAGCACCGAGTGCCAGCTGCCGTCCAGCTCGCCCACGAGGTCGGCGAAGGCATCGGTGTCGCCGACCTCCTGGACTCCGAGCACGTCGACGCGGCTGCTATTTATGGTCGCCGCGAGCGCGGCGACCTTCGCCTGATAGGTGGCCATGTCAGCCGAGCCGAAGTTTCCGCCCGGGCGAAAAAGATTTTCCAGGTTCCACGTACCGAGAAGCACTTTGTGATCCTCCTGCACTCCTCCAGCCGGGTGTCGACCCACGATAACGGCGGCGCACACAAGGCGCCGACCGATTGACCGCGCAAACGTTGACCAGCCAGCCAGTTCATTTTCACTCGCATGGCGAGGCCGTCACAGCCGGACCGATAATGAACTCGTTTTCTAAGATTGCTGGATTTGTGTCGCCTGAATCTGGCTAGACGGAATCGCCCGGCCCCCGGGTCGTCATCCCGGGTCCTGACCCCCGCCCGAGCCGAGATGCCGGATCTCGGCTCGGGCGGGTCAGGACCTTCAGGCAGCCGATGCGGGACCGGGAAACGCCGCGCCGTCGAAAGCGTCGACGCGAGCGAACTCCTCCACCGGGCGGCGGGTGAGCTTGGTTGCGCGTCGTTCCGGGTAGCCGAGGGCGATGACTGCGGCGATCGCATGATCCGGCGGCACGGCGAGCAGCTTCGCCGCCGCCGGCTCACGACGGACGAGGAAGGTCGTCAGCACGCCACCGAGGCCCTCCGCCCGCGCGGCGAGCAGAAGGTTCTGCGCAAACGGGTAGACGGACGCACCGCCGACGATGCTCTGCCGTTCCAGCTCGATGTCCGTCACGGCCAGCGCCGTGAGCCGCGCACACAGGATTAGCAGCACCGGCGCCTGATCAAGATTGTCGACGAACGACATCGGCGCGGGCGTGGCCGCGGCCTCGTCGAGATCGATCGCCGGGCCGTGCCAGCGGCCATCTCCCCCCGGCGCGAACGGGCGCACCCCTGCCCTGGCCTGGGCGACGTACTCCCGCCAGCCGAGCACCGACAGGTCGCGGATGGCCCGGCGGATCTCCGGCTCGCGCAGGACGATCACCGTCCATGGCTGGGTGTTGCCGCCACTGGGCGCGAACCTGGCCTCGTCTAGCACCCGCGCGAGCACCTCGTCCGGCACCGGATCGTCGGTGAACGCGCGCACGGCCCCCGACGTGCGCATCGCCTCGCGCAGCTCCACCCGCCCGCCTCCGTTCGGTTTCCGTTCGCTTCCGTGCGATTCCATCGGTGTCCCACCCGGGACGTCCGCCGCTCGGCCTCGACGGTAGTCCCGGCCGCGGGTGGGCGTCGGCGTGGGCGTCTGGTCGTCGCGCGGGGAAGTCTGGTCGGGCGGGTGCCGTTACCCAGGTAGCGGATAGACGGAGGAGCCAGCCATGACGACCACCGAATCCACGACCGGCACCGAATCCACGACCGGCACCACGGCCACGAAGGCCGGGACAGCCCCGGCATCGCCGGCGGCGACGCCGGGAGCACCCGCGTCGGGCGCGCGTGGGCGGGTCCGACTCGAGCAGGCGCACAAGCGGGTGCGGCCGCTGCTGGGCGGCGCGGTCGTCGTCGACACGGTACGGCCGCTGCTGGTCTGGGAAGGTCCGCACTACCCGGTCTACTACCTGCCGCTTGCCGACCTGAAGGCCTCGCTGGAGCCGACGGGCGAAATCGTCCGTTCGCCGAGCCGCGGCGACGGGCACCGCCACGACGTCGTCGCGGGTGGGAAGCGCGCGGCCGGCGCCGCGCTGACGTATCCGGACTCGCCGTTCCCGGAGCTGCGCGACATGGTCCGGCTCGACTGGGACGCTTTTGACACCTGGCTGGAGGAGGACGAGCCGGTCTACATCCACGCCCGCAACCCCTACCACCGGATCGACATCCTCTCCAGCTCACGACACGTCCGCGTCGAGATCGACGGGGTGACGGTCGCCGAGTCGACCCGCCCGACCGTGCTTTTCGAGACCAACATCCGCCCCCGCTACTACCTGCCGCTCTCGGACGTCCGCACCGAGCTGCTGCGGCCGTCGTCCACCAGCACCGGCTGCCCCTACAAGGGCACGGCCAGCTACTACGGCGTCGAGGTCGACGGCAAGGTCCACGCCGACGTGGTCTGGTACTACCCGACCCCGCTGCTGGAGAGCATTCGCATCGCGGGCCTGGTCTGCTTCTACGACGAGAAGGTCGACGTGTATGTCGACGGCGTGCACACCTGAGCCAACCGACAGAGCGTAGCCAAGGCGGAGCGTAGCCAAAGCGGAGCGCAGCCGAACAGTGCGGCGCGGCCGGCCCGGCGACCGGAAGCGAGCCGGCCGGCCGTCGACGCGGACAGCGCTACAGGTCCGGCGACGCACCTGCAGCGGCCGCCCGGTGTGGCGGCTAGATAGGGTTGGGCGGTGACGCAGCCGGGAATCTTCGTCCTCGAGGGTTTCGCGCCCGAAGACGCCTAGCCCGCGCGGAAGGGTGAGGTGGGCGTGTAGGCGTCGATGCGAACCAGCCGGTGGGCGAACAGCCAGCGTCCCTCGGCGGGGACCAGCACGTCGCGGTAGCGGCCCCAGTGGTCCAGACCGGCGGCGGTGAGTACGGCGAAGTAGGCCGACGTGGCGATCCGCTCGGGCGTCACCGACTCGAACCGCAGGTTCGTGACGAAGTGCCGGATGAACACCCGTCCAGGCGCCGACCCCGCGTCCCCTTCCGAGCCACTCGCAGCGCTCCCAGCGACCACACCGGTCCCGACGGTCCCAGGGGTCCCGACGGTCCCAGCGACTCGATCGCTCCCGGCCGACCCGTTCGCCCCGGAACGAGGGCTGGCAGTACTGGGTGCAGTACTGGGTCGCACGGTGGCGGCACTCATGGCGCGCACGCCGGAGAGCCGGGCGATGATCTCCTCCCGGCCCCGAGCCGTCCAGCCGCCCTTGGTTTCCAGCACCCCGTCGACGGTGAAGCAGGCCGCGAGGTCCTCGAGCCGGAACCCGTCGCCGCTGTGACTGTAGGTCGCGACCGTGTCCCGAACCTGCTCCCGCGCGACCAGCTCCCACGATTCCATGGCGCGTCAGCCTAGGCGTCCGGCCGTGCCGGGTCGCCTGATTCCAGTCTCACCAGCCGACCTGCGCGTCGACCCATCGCCTGTAGGGCCGAAAAGACCCGGACCGGCCCCACAGGCGATGCCCAGATCCGCGGACACCGCCGTGCCGCCGGCGTGGACTGATGCCCCGGTCAGATCGGAATTACTCGTTTAGTTCGGCAGCCTCGCCGGGTGCTCGTCAACGGCGTGGACAACGTCGTTACGCCTGGTCTCGGCACGGCCAGGCCACGCAGAGCGGCCGGGCAGAGCGGAGCCGCCGCCGGTGTTACGTACCTCGGGCGGGCGACCGAGCAGCCACGCCGGTCTCACCGCCGCGACCTGGCCCCATGGGCCTCCCCTGAGGGACGCAAAGAAGGAGCCTGCCTTGAGCTGGAACGACACCGTCGTCGCCGAGTTCCGCGCGAACAACGGAAACGTCACCTCCGGCGGTTTCGGCCGCAGCCTGATCCTTTTGCACACCGTGGGCGCCCGGACCGGCGCCGAACGAGTCAACCCGGTGCTCGGCCGCCGAGCCGGCGAGGACTGGGTCATCGCCGCGTCGTTCGCCGGTGCGCCCACCCATCCGGCCTGGTATCACAACCTGGTCGCCCACCCCGACACGACGATCGAGACCGGCGACGGCGTCGTCGAGGTCACCGCCAGCGAAATCACCGGCGCCGACTACGACCATGAGTGGAGCGGCTTCGTCACGCAGTCGCAGGCGTTCGCGGAATACCAGCGGAAGGCCGGCGACCGCCGTATCCCCCTCGTACGTCTGCGTCGTCGCGTCCCGGCTACGGCCTGACTGCCGGTGCGGATCCGTCCCTGAGAGCCCGGCGGTGGCCGCCGGGCGCGGGACGCCAGGCGCGCGGCGTGCGCTGCGCGGAAACGACGAGGCCTCCCCGGTTACGGGGAGGCCTCGTCGTTTTCTGGCCAGCCCTTCCGTCATGCGAAGGGCTTGCCTGGGTTCCGGGTCTGGGTCAGACCTTGGCGGCGGCGGCGT
>Ga0068859_100000114_pt1 | contig 75680 bp, 90 predicted proteins | sample KBSSwiS22_FD_66585 | JGI IMG/M metagenome (GOLD analysis project Ga0068859, IMG submission 66585) | Switchgrass rhizosphere microbial communities from Kellogg Biological Station, Michigan, USA - KBS Switchgrass S2-2 | ecosystem: Host-associated > Plants > Roots > Rhizosphere > Soil ...
AAAAGACCTCAGTACCGGGAATGGGAGCGGTCGGTGCTGGGCAACGCGTCGAAGGCCACCGGGGAAACAGCGAGCCCGATTGTTCGCTCGCGCTGGTTCGATGAGCGGCGGAGCGCTCTGAATGCCTCCAAAGCGTTCAGGGAGGCCGTGAGCTGGGTGGTAATGATTGGTCGAAGCAGGCCAATCGAATGCCCTAAGCGGGACGTGATGGACTCACGGGCGGCGACTGTGGCACCTGAACACGGTCAGACGAGGCCCGACCCCGCTCCGTCGTGTTTTCCCGCTGCACTGTGGAAGGACATAGAGAGGTGAGCCCAAGGCAGGCCGAAAGCACCTCCGAGGGAGCCTTGATCCGGGGATCTGGTGGACGTTCAATGTCCTCATGGGCGAGACCTTTGGCTGTTGTGCATTGCGCCATCAACACTGGGATATATCATCACGGTAACGTGGTGGGCTCCAAGAGGCCCCAGTGCCGGGATTTGGATAGTAGGAAGCCAGTGAAAGGATAACCGGTGGAATACGAGGCCGGTCAGCGGGATTGTTGTCGCGCTCGTAGCTCAGATGGGAGAGCAACAGCCTCTTAAGCTGAAGGTCGCTGGATTATTGTAGACTTCCAATTGGGAAGGGAGAAACAAATGGCACGGGCATCCAAGAAGTAACCGATCAGGTTCATCCTACATGCCATACCACCCGTCCAATACCAGCCGGGCGCACCAAAAGATTTCCACGGACGAGTAGCTCAAATGGTAGAGCACCTGGCTGAAGCCCAGGGTGTACGCGGATCGATACCGCGCTCGTCCACCACTCGCTGAGTCCCGTAGCCGATAGTAAGGCCCGGGTGCCATCAAATTCCAGATATGCGTAAGCTGGCCTGGACCTCGGGACTATTTGGCCCCTTAGCTCAGCTGGATAGAGCGTATGGCTACGAACCATAAGGCCGGGAGTTCGAATCTCTCAGGGGCCACGAATCGCAGGCCCGGTCGTCTATAGCGGACATCTCCCGGACTGGGGGAAAATGGATGCCGTGCGAAGCGGCCTCCGGGCTCATTGTCAGTAGGCTGGATACCGGTCGCGCTCGTGTAAAGGGGTGACGACCCCTCAACCGGGCCAGCCAGCTCTTTTCGCAGGAGTAGCTCCAAGGTAGAGCACCTGGCTTCCAACCAGGGGGTTGCGAGTTCGATCCTCGTCTCCTGCACCAATTGACGCGGTGGGCAGACCCCCGAGTCTGCTGGTGGACGCGCACTGTACCGGGCAAGGACCACCCGAGAAACGCTCCAATGCTGCGCGCCTCAAAACGCGACTCCGCGCCAAATTCGGGACGGTAGTCAAGCGGCGAAGACTCCAGGCTGTAAACCTGGCGGGAAACCTTCAGAGGTTCGAGTCCTCTCCGTCCCATGAATCGCAGCGGTAGCTTAACGGTTAGAGCCGCCGCCCTTTAAGCGGTGTGGTCGGCGTTCGAATCGCCGCCGCTGCACGAATACGTGGGTCAGGTCGTCCGTGATGTGAGACCTTTCCTCCTGTTTGGCCACGCATATTTCGGCAGCGGCCTGACTCACGTAGTGATAATATTGCGGTGATGGAGCAAAAGTGGCTCGCGTGGCTCATAACCACGAGCTCATTGGCGGCAGTAGCCAACACCGCTACCATTTGCGCTGAGTCAGGACGAGCCCGGTCGCTGGGCATGCGCAACCAGCAGAAGGGTGATTCAGGGTAAGCATCACGTGATTCCCTACAGCGCAATCAAACACTTCGTCGGGGGACAAGCTCAGCACAGAGCGGCCGCTCTAAGGCCCCCGGCGTTGGAGCCTTGAGCTCCACCGGGAGAGGAAGCCGAGCCGGTCTAGAACGTTCCTCCTCCGGCATTTTACACACGAGAGAGGGGACCATGAGCGAGGACAAGAAAGAAGGGTGGGCGGAGTTCGAAGAGCAACTGGAGCGGATGCCCGGCTGGTCCCGCAAGGATCTCCGGGGGCTCCAGGACAAGATCAAGGAGTCCGCAGTATTCATCGGCCTGATCCCAGATGACCTCGGCTACTTCGAAGATGTACGAATGGTGCTCCAGATCGGCTACGCTGTCCTTCACGACAAGCCTCTCTATTTTGTGGTGAAACAGGGCGCGAAGATGCCCGAGTCGTTGCGCAGGCTGGCGAGCGGCGTCGAAGAGTTCAAGGCCCCGGATGATTTCGAGTACGCCATCAAGAAGCTGTTGAAGCCCGTCACGGAGAAGTACGAAGAAGACGACAAGCGCGGCTGATGGGAAAGCGGACGTAGCTCTAATGGTAGAGCGTTTGCCTTGTAAGCAAAATGTTGGGCGTTCAAGTCGCTCCGTCCGCGCCATCTGCCGCTTCTGTGATCAGTTTATAAAGAAGGGCGCCACGCTGTACTGTTCTAATGCGTGCCAATGCGACTACCAGTACATGATGTGGATCGGGCATTGGCTCGCAGGCAATGCGAGTGGAGGTGTCAAGCAAGGCGCCTCGAGGTTGATTCGTCGCTACCTGATCGATCGTGATAGTGAGCAGTGTTCCGAATGTTGCTGGTCAAAAGTGAACGTAAAGACCGGCAAATGCCCAATTGAGCTTGAACACATTGATGGCAATGCCGAGAACAATGCTCCATGGAACGTAAGGCTGTTGTGTCCAAACTGTCACGCTCTCACACCAACGTATCGCGCCCTAAACAAGGGCAACGGTAGGCAGTGGCGTAGAGAACGATATACTAGGGTAGCCCAGCGGTAGAGGCGGTGCGCTGTTAACGCACATGTCGGAGGTTCGATCCCTCCCCCTAGTGCCTTCGGATAGGCGCATAGCTCAATTGGTAGAGCGCGAGATTCTGGATCTCGAGGTTCCTGGTTCGATTCCAGGTGCGCCCGAAAGGAACGAATGTCTGAACGCCCAATGACAAACCCTGGCGGCTTTCTCGAGACCACCACCTCGACGACCGAACGTCCGCGCCCGCATGTTGAACTCCCGCAGCGCGGGCCGTTTCTCTTTCCGCCCCCCTACAATACGATCGGCATCCGCCTTACGAACGCCGACGACATGGGGGGCGCAGATAGACTTCGGGATTGTGGATACGCGTACTGGAATAACATCAATGCCCACCAGGGCCAGCCCACGCTGTTCGTGATGGTGAGCATCAAGGGCCTGGGCGCGTGCCTGTACGAGGTAAATAAAACCACCAATGCCGTGACCCCTCATGGCCCGCTCTTCCCTCCCGGCCATCCGCTCGCGAACGAGACCGCCGAGGGCTGGTATTGGTCGTTCACTGATCCCGATGTGCTCTACGTGGCCAACGACACGGAACTCTATCGCTATCACGTGGCGGGGCGGCGGCTCGAGCTCGTCGTCGACATTACCCCGATGCCCGTGATCCAGGAACGGACGGACGAGATTCTTCGGCAGTGGCACTCGAGTGCGGATGATCGCACCCACTCCGTCACCGTCCGCGCCGGGGAAAGTCGCGGGTGGCAAAATCTCGGCACCCTCGTCTACCGTGAGGGCGTCCCTGCGGATGTGACGTGGAACTATTTCAAGAAGACCGGTCCCCTCGACGAGTCCCACATCGATAAGAGCGGCAACTGGCTAGTCATCAAGGAAAACATCGATCAGCGGAACGGCGAAGACAACCGCTTCATTCACGTGCCCACCCGCACCGAGTTTCAAGCGCTCCTCGATGAAAAGGGCGCCGGTGGGCACTCCGATCTCGGTTATGGCTACATGGTGTCCTGTGACAACTGGGACGTGTTCCCGAATTCGGTTCGACTGTGGAAGCTCGATGGATCGTCCCCGCAAGGCCTCGTCGTCTATCACGGGCTCAACTGGGATGCCCAGATCAATCACCCCGCTCACGGTAATGCGCGGCCGGGAGACTGGAACTCGCAGTATGCGATTGGCAGTGGGGCCTCGCGCGTGCATCTCCCGCGCGTGAATGAGATCCTCGCATTCCCGCTGAACGGGAGCCTGCAGGTGCTCGTGATCGCGCCCTGCATGACCGATCTCGATGCGCCCGGTGGAGGCGGTGTCGGACCGGATTACGATTACATCAAGCTGCCCAAGGCCAATGTGTGTCCGACCGGCGAGTTCGTTCTGTGGACGTCCAACTGTGGTGGCGAGCGGCTCGATGCGTTCCTGGTGCGCGTCCCTGGACAATTTCTAGGTGGCGCGGTTCCTCCGTGGTAATATCCCTTAAGGAGATTCCCTCATGACTCCAGCCGAACAGAAGGAAGCGGACGCGGCGAAGAAGAAGGCGGATGCGAAGTCTGGTCCGATCGATCCAGAGACTGGGCTACCAAAACCGCCTGATCCATCGTCGGAAGATGAGCAGCATCGCGCGGGGGTCGGCGACGATACCCCGGCTGGCACCACGCATTCTCATTAACCCCGGAGTACTGCGAATTGGCACAGAGGCCACACTCAAAATGTGGTGATAGGGTAACCTATTTGCGAGTTCGAATCTCGCCTCCGGGACCACTCATATGTGCGCGGGTACTCGAATGGCACAGAGGCTACGCTTAGAACGTAGTGGGGCTGACGAGGCCTTTGCGAGTTCAACTCTCGCCCCGTGCACCAATTTTCTGACTGTGCGCGTCCTCTGCAGGGGAGTAATCACTAGGCCACGGCCTGGGGGAATAGTGCGGTGGCGTACCTAATGGCTAATACCCAGATAAAGTCGAGTCACTCACCGCGCACGCGTTTTTCAGAAACGGAGGGTGTCGTGAGCAAGAAGAAGAAATCCGCGAAGAAAATCCCGAAACGGACCAAGCAGTACTACGTGGATTTCTACGATGCGTTCGACGGCTGGGGTGGGTGGGGCATCTGGCCCGAGCGCCTCTTCAATGATCTCGAGGCGGCGCGAACGTGTAAGGAGGGACTAAACCGAACGCTCGCGATCGGGAATAAGTCCATGGGCGAGCACTACGGAATCATTTCACGGGTTCTGGGCCATGAGATCGACTGCAACTATCACGGTGCAGCGTGAGTGCATTTGAGCTGCCAGATCGTCAGACGTCATTAGCAGATCGTCGGACGCGAGTGTTCACCTTGCTTGCAGATGGGTTATGGCATTCCACCTCGACGATCGAGTCCCCTGATACCGGGGGATCCCAAGGAACGCGCCGCCTCCGTGAACTCCGCGCGCAAGGGATTGTCATCGAAAAGCGAAAGAAGGTGGGCAGCGATGAATACGAATACCGCCTAAAGAATGTGCATGGTCGAGTACCGCGTGTCGTCGCACAGCCAACGCTCTTCTAGCGCTACGTGTACATCGTGGTGTGGGGCACCGGCTGGAATATCTGCACGGAGCACGCCTCCGGCGACTTCTGCGACAACGACAACCTGGCGAGCCGCCGCTACGCCTACAAGACCCGTGACGAGGCGGAGCTCGCCGTGAGGAAATGCGAGCGGGATCATCCCCTCGTCATTCATCGGATATACTATGTGCGAGAGGTCAAACGACAACAACGGTGATGTAGCGTAGCGGCCTAACGCATCTGCCTGTCACGCAGAAGATCGCCGGTTCGAATCCGGTCATCACCGCCATTAGGAGTGCGGACATGGACATGCCACTGGTCTCACCAACCCCCGTCGATGTCATTAACTCCAACCACCTCTTCGAGATTGGCGAGTTTACGCTCCACAGTGGTGGAAAAACGAACTTCCGTATCGACTGCAGCGCCTTCACGGATTTCGAGCTCCAGGTGCTCGCGGCGTACGTGGCCACCAAGATCCCGTCCTACGGGCGCGTGGTGGGCATCCCTCGCGGTGGGATCCGCTTTGCCGAAGCCTTGACCGGGTGGGCGAAGCCGGGATCAGGTATGGTGCTGATCGCGGATGACGTCTATACCACCGGCACATCCATCGCGCAGACGCGGATGGAGTATCCGAATTCGATGGGCGTCGTGATCTTCGCACGGGGCGAACCGCCGTGGTGGGTCTTCGCAATGTTTCGAGCGGACCATTTGTCGTGAAGGCTGCTCCGAAGCTTCTGAGGGCTGCTAACGATGTATGGACTTTCTTCGTTGGGCTGCGTGACGGATCTATTATTGAATTCGACTCCGCTGATGTCAACGAAGATTGGGTCACGTTACTCGACGTTGTAATAAGATCTGGCCCGATGAAAGAAATAATCGATCCTCAGTACTTGACGCGGGGTCTTGATATCCCGATTGCAGATATTGCATGGGTTGTAGAACGAGATTCTTAAAGTCGTGATATTCTGGAGGCGTGACCGGAACTGGCAACGGCCCTGTCCCGAAAACAGGTGAGCGGCCTAATACGTCGCATGTGGGTTCGACTCCTACCGCCTCCGCCAGTTACACGGCGGGTATCGTCCAATGGCAGGACACGAGATTGTGGATCTCGGAACGTGGGTTCGATCCCCACTATTCGCCCATCATGATTAGGTTTGGCGTGAGAGCTGGCGACTCAGCTTGGACTCCAAATCCGAGCATGCGAGGTTCGATCCCTCGTCACGCCGCCATCGCAGTGGGGACGTAGCTCCAATGGCAGAGCGGCTGCTTTGCACGCAGCGGGTTCCGAGTTCGAATCTCGGCGTCTCCACCAAACCTTTTCCTTCCTATAGAGGGAGCGTATGCCGACCCAGACCCAGGCCCAACCTTCCGAGCGTTTTTCCGTGATCTTTGGCCGGTGTCAGCGCTGCCACGAGGAGTATGTCAAGCACATCCCAATCCTGCCAGAATTTCCTGACGAGCCATGCGGCTGCGGAGCGATGGCCGACTATGGACGAGCTTCGCGTTCCTGATCGTTTCGGACGGCGCTGTTCAACGTGCCGCTACGCGAGCTCCAAACTTACTCACGTGATCTGTGCGCTGGATGACAAGCTCGAGCGCCCGATGCACGTCTGTGGTGCCTACGAGCGTTTCGTGGTGCCGATCCAGTCAGGGATGAGCATCATCGTACGGCCGCTCTTTGAATCGGCCCACGCCAAGGCGGAGGCGCTCGTGAAAAAGCTCGGCCCGCATGCCTATTGACATGGACGTCCACATGGCGGGCGTGCTCGATTCCTACAAGTGCTGCGAAACATGTCGGTACGGTCAGGGTCAGCCTGGCTTCGAGTTGATCTGCCTGCTCGACGATACCCCGGTGCCGTGTCGGAATCTCTGTAACGCTTGGAACATCGTACGCATCTCTACTACATTCCTGAGTGGGCGCCGCGTTCGGCGGCAACAGCCGCCCTGGGATTCCGCCCACGAAAAGGCCGAACTCTTAGCGCTCAAGCAGTCAGATCGGGGTATCGTTCAGCGGCAGGACCCGGCGCTTTGAACGCCACAACGGAGGTTCGACTCCTCCTACCCCGGCATTTCCATGAGCACGAAGTGGAAACACCGCGTTATACTAGTGTATGGGCAATGACAATGAAGCAGGAACGAGAGATAACGGACAAGGCGTGGCAGGAACTGGTGATGCGGGCGTGGGCGGATCACATCCTGAACACCTGCCAGCCAACTCCGAACACCTGCCAGCCAACTCCAACGCAGAGTCCAGCGGCGCTGGCGCTCCGGACCCGATCGCGCCGGTCGGAGCGGGCGAAGCTAGCGTGGGCGAACCGGTCGGGACACTCCAAGGCCATATCGATAGCAAACCTGAAAAGCGGAAATTCGGGTCGCGGTGGGCCAAGAAAACAGCTGTAACGCCGCCCCGGACCCCGAACGATCGCTCAGGATGGCTCCACGGCCCCGATTGCCGGTGCTCCATGCTCGCATGCCGAGCCGAGCGCCGCAACCCGCCTACGTAAACGCCCGGCTCTGGTATACTCTCATGAACAAATTCGACACGGCGACGGAGTCGATCGCGGAACGCCTGTGGAAGGTGCTCGAGAGGGAGCTGGCCAATGATGCCATCACGGAGCTACAGCTTCGGCGTACCTTTACCGAGGAGCTGGCGAATGCGCTGGCGGAGATACTGGTGCAGACATTTGTGGATACAGGCGCAGTAAAATCTTTGGTCGAAGCCAATGGACAAGAATAAGCTCCAGGTGCTGCGCGGGATCGGGTACGAGGTCAAGGGGTGCTGTGGGCTCTGCCAGCACGCCGACCTGGCCCAGGATCTGTGGGGGACGTGCAAGCGGTTTGGGTACGAGCATCAGAAGCACTCAGACAGCGCCCGTGAGGTGAGCATCCATGCCTACGGCTCCTGTCCTGACTTCACGGTGGATCTGGCGCGCTCCGGCGCGCTTCGACGCTTTATCAATCTCGTGGAAGGGAGTGCATCACCATGAAGGTGTTCTCGGAGCAGGGGAAGGTAGACATGAAGGTCTGGAACGGCACCATGGAGGTGGATCACCAGGCCATGGCTCAGATCCGGAACGTGGCGAGCCTGCCGATCGTGTGGCCGCACGTGGCCGTGATGCCGGATTATCACGTGGGGATCGGGTGCACCATCGGCACCGTCACCCCGACCGTGAAGGCGATCATCCCGTCGACCGTAGGTGTCGATCTCAACTGCGGCATGATGGCTCTTCAGACCGACATCAACGCCAACGATCTGAAGCTCGACCGCCTCTTCAAAGAGATCGAGGAAGCCATCCCGGTTGGGGGGCCTGGCGTGAAGGGATCATGGACCGAGGAAGCCCGCCACGGGGCGCCCAAGGATGTCGAGGCCCACTGGGAACGGATCGATGCCGACTACCGCGCCCTCATCGCGCGGCATCCCAAGATCCAGGGGACGACCTACACGCAGCTCGGCACGCTCGGGACAGGCAATCACTTCATCGAGGTTACGATCGAGAAGGGCGGCACCCGTGTGTGGCTGGTCCTGCATTCCGGCAGCCGAGGCCTGGGCAACCGGATCGGTACGTATTTCATCAGCAAGGCCCGTGAAGAGTGGATGAAGGACCCGGAGCGCATCACGCTCCCGGACAAGGATCTGGCGTGGCTGAAGGAGGGCACGCCGATCTTTGATGACTACGTGGCAGGGATCAAGGTGGCGACGAAGTTCGCGGAGCTCAACCGGGTCAACATGATGTACCGGCTGCTCGGCGTCCTCGAAACGCACCTCGACAAGAAGGTGGACACCGGGGGGCACGTGATTTCGTGTCACCATAACTACGTGAGCAAGGAGCGGCACTACGGTCAGGATGTCTGGGTCACGCGCAAAGGCGCGGTGAGCGCGAAGCTGGGCGAGTACGGTATCATTCCCGGATCCATGGGCAAGGAGGCCCTCACGTACATCGTGACCGGGCGTGGTAACCCGGAATCGTTCACCACATGCTCGCATGGAGCGGGACGCAACATGAGCCGCTCCAGGGCCAAGGTGGAAATCACCCTCGACGAGCATGTACTGGCGACGGAGGGCGTCGTATGCCGGAAGGATCTCGACGTCATCGACGAGTCCCCCAGGGCCTACAAGAACATCGAAGACGTGATGGCCGCCCAGGCGGATCTCGTGAAGGTGGAGTATGCGCTCGAGAAAATTCTCAACATCAAGGGCTGAATGAATCCCAATGAAGGAGACCGATGCCACGAGGACGTCCTCGTCAACCCATCTGTCCGACCTGCAAAATCCGGCCAAAGGCCCCTAAGCAATCCTACTGCTCGGAGTGTACGCGCCTCCGAGCTCGAAAGGCTCCTCGAATCGATCTTGATACCGACCGCCGCTCGGTGGCCGTTGCGGATAACCCAGCAGCGGTTCCGGTCGGAGCGCGCGAAGCTAGCGTGGGCGAACCGATCAGCACATTCTAAAGCACGATCGCTGGAAAACCTCCGACCTCGTGTTGCCCAATAAAGCAGCAAATGGCGTAAAGGCAAAATAGCTGCCTTTACGCCATTGTTGTCTCCGATACCCTCGATATTAACGCATCGCGTGATTCCCTAAGGGGCACTATCCGTTTCCGTCACGCATCGGTAACTTGAAGAGGTGCCGATGCCGCCTGTGGGTGATCCAGTGGCTCGGAGTCTCTTGAAAGTTTTCCACCATCATCCACTGGAGAAGTGCTTTTGATGGAATTACGGATCGACGATACTCCATCAGAACCAGGGCGCGATCACTATCCGTCCTTCGATCATGGGCTGATGTTTCTCACCGCCCCAGAAGGCCAGCTCATTTTCGATATCGATTGCCACTCACACGCGGAGGGACGTTTAATCAATGTTTTCGGCGCTATCTACTGGGAGCCCAGCGCCCGCGCTCGCTCCCCAACGCGCCCGGCGGATCATGTTGCCTCCATGATCTATCTTGGTCGCCTGAATGCGATGCGTTTCGAGATCCCCCTACGTCTCGTCGAGGTCTACTTCGAGCTGTATCCGCCGACCTCCGCGCACGAAAAGGCGATGTGGCTTCAGGAAGCGGGCAAGGCGCGCAACATTCTGCCTTGGCTCGCGCGCGATATCGTGGGCGCGCTCGACGCTATCCTCTTGTCCAAAGACTGCAAGGAGCCGTTCTCGATGGGACGACCAAAGAAAGAAGACGAGTGTCAATCCCCCAAGGAGCTCCCCAATGGCCAGACCGTGACGTGTAAGCGGCGCATCAACCATTCTGGTCCCCATACGTGCGGACAGTACACGTGGAGGTCATACAATGAGAACCGCTGAACAGACCAAGGCGTACAATGCCAAACGTCGAGGCCCACACAAGCGCTACAACCCCACCTCCAAGGCCACCACCCGATCCTGGCCGGTTATCTTCCGTGATGGGCGGCCACTTCCGAGCGATCAATCTGTGGATAGCGTCATCACCATCTTCGATGGGACCGGGAAACCGCGCGAATTCATCGATCCCACCACGCGTATCGCGGTCGAGGCTGTCGCCCCCTACCGGCGCCTCGGATGCCGCCGTGATGCGAAAGACATGGAACCGGAACTGGAACCGGCCGAGGTATAATAGGAGTAAGGAGGGTCATCCATGAAGGCTGATCTGCTGTGGCAGAAAAACCGCGACACCCTGCCCTTTACCGATGTCAAGCCCTGGGACATGTATCCGAACACCGGACCGATCTGGGACGAGGGGCGCCGGGGTGGTCGCTACATCAGCCCCTACGCCGATTCCCCACTGCTCCCGCGCCGTCGTCGCCCGCAGCTTCCGCCCGAGCTCGAGCCGCCTGACTACGACGAACCCTTGGTGGCCTGCATCAAGTGCGGTATGACCGTGCCGGGTGGCTTCACATACAACGGGCTCTGCGGGCCGTGCGAGGTCGTGCGCTTCAAGAAGCTCGGCGGCGGTATGCCCCCCGATGGCATCCCGTACCCACCGTCGCGGCCCGTGGAAATTCCCACACCATCACCTGCAAAACCCGAGGTTCAGCCTTCCCCGCTCGGCAGTAAAGGAAAGCGTGTCTTCTCGGACGACTAAGAAGCCGCGTCCAAAGGGGACCGCTCCCTACGACTACGTTGACGACCGGCGTGGATACTTCGCGACGGTCGTCAACGTGACCAAGCACGCGATCATTCTCACGGAGTATCCCGCCACCCTGCTGTCAATCGGCCGCGCTGGACTGTTGACTGGTGAGGCCCTGAAAGAATACGAGGCGCTTGTCCATGTCCCAATGCCTGGAGTGTCAGAAGCCGTTCCTCACGTCCCAAGCCAAGATCGGCATCACGTGGTTGACGCGGGACATCTGTGAGGCGTGCCGCGCGAAGGCCGAGCTCATCCCGGATCGGCCGTGCGTCACGAACTTGGTGGGTAACACCACCGGCCATGCCGCGTCATGAAACTGTGTGCGCGGTGCAAAGCGCGGCTACGGACTGAGTCCCATGTATGGTGTTTAGAATGCCAAAACGAGGCGCGAAAAAACTCTCCAAGTTACGCCGCCGCCCGTGGCCGAGTGAAAAAAGGAAAGCGATTGCCGCTGTTGTCTACCGGCTCACAGCTCCCGCTCCCGTCCTAGCGCTCGCGCCGCCTGGCGACGTCCGAATCTGGGTGCCGGGTCCCGTGATGGCACCCAATACGCTCTGGGTCAAAGACCGCTACGCCCGCGCCGCGATTGTCAAGCTCTCACGCACCAAGGCGCAGATCTTTGCCCGCGCCAGTCGCCAGGCGCCGATCCCCGCCCCCGCCGCTGTAACGTTTATCATGGTGCGCCACCGACTATTGGATGAAAACTCGGTGGCGTATGCCATGAAGTCGCTCCAGGACGGCATCACGGATATCCTCCTCCCAAATGGCGACGGCCCCTCCAGTGGCTATGCCTTCTACTATCACCAAGTGAAGGGCCAAAAGGCCGAAGAGGGGGTGTTGGTCACCATTTCCTCACGGGAACCCCTCGTGAAGTCTCCAGTTCCTCGTATTTCCCTCTCAGTTGCTCACAAAAGTTGATCTGGGGACTATATAGTCCCACACTTGAACTATGGCAAAGCGCCGCAAGATTGATTTGGACGGCATGAAAGCGAATCCGTTTGCAAATTATTCAGGGGAGCGGCTCAGCCCGACCCCCATACGGCGCTGTGGGATGTGTGGCGTTGATGTGACCTTGACGAGCATCCAGGTGCACTTGAAAGAGGTGCATCCGGAAGTGACCCCGGAGATGTACCTCACGGAATATCCGGACGGCATGCCGCTCGTGATCGATATGCCACCGTTGGGAATGCGGGTAGAAGATATCCCGCCCATGTCATCGCCGCCGCTGACCTTGGCGCTCGTGACGGATGATGAAGCGGCCGCGCATCCAGGAGGCCGGGAAGCGGCGCAAATCGAAAAGACGATCGAGGAGCTCGAGCGCAAGGCCTATCACGAGGATGTCGTGGCCCTCATTGGGAACGGCTATCCCCCCTCGTTCGAAGTCGCGACGACGGCCTACAACATGCTTCAGGTGCGTCGGGTGCGCTCGACGATCGAGCAGGCCCGCTCCAACTCCGGCGAGCGCTACGTCGATACCGATTACCTGGATCTCCTGGCGGCGATGGAGAACCGGACCCGTGAGGGCATCAAGCTCCTCGAGAAGATGAAGGCGGATCAGATCAAGCTCCAACCGCAGGACGATCCGTCGAAGCTGATCGCGAACGAGCTCGGAGAAGCGGAGCGCTGGATTCAAAACCACATTGGGGAATTTACTGAACGGTGTCCCAAGTGTGGCGATCTCGTGACGCCCCCGAACTTGCCCCACTGGGCGTTTGAGCGCCTGGAGACCTCCCACGGCCCTGCCTGGCCGGTCTGGTCTCGTGAATTGTGGGAACTCGTACTGGAAAAGTCGGTGTTCCCTTGGGAAATGGCGTACGTGCTGCGCACGTCGATCGAAGGACTCCGTCAGACCTGTGTGCGACGGGGTGATGAATGGCCAGAGTGGATTGATATTTCTGAGCAAGAACGCATCCTGGGCCAGCGCCTACTGAGAAATGACCAGAAGACGCTTGTAGGCGACTTCATCACCTAACTACGACGGAGAACTTCTATGGCACTAGTCGTTCCAAATGTGGGCGAAGCAGTCATGCTGGCGCTGATCCTCACGCCGAATTTGACGCTGAAGCTCTACACGAACAACATCACTCCTGGGGAAACCGACACCGATTCAACGTATACCGAAGCGTCGGGCAGTGGCTATCTCGCCAAAGCCCTCGTCTTCGCCGATTGGACGATTACACCTGGCGCCCCGTCTGAAGCAGCGGCCCCGCAGCAAACATTTACCTTCTCGGGCGCCCTGGGTGCGGTCTACGGATACTTCGTAATTCGAGCGAGCGACGGCGTCTTGTTGTGGGCGGAACGTCTCCCCACAGCCCCGTTTACGGTGGCCAATTCTGGCGACCAAATCAAGATCACGCCCAAGTTCAGCTTGGATTAAGAGGAGATACCCATGGCCGGATTCGTGAAGTTTGAAGCCACTGTTGAACATTTCATGACCAAGGTCCACGACTTGCTGGGGACCGGTGGCTCGATCGATGCCATCAAGGTCTACCTCAGCAATACCGCCCCCGATGTCGCGACCGATGCCGTCAAGGCTGACATGGCGGAATTCGCGGGTGGCACGGGCTATACCGCTGGCGGTGCCTCCGTGACGCCCGTCGGTACGCGCACGGGCGGCACCTATACGCTCGCGGGCACTGACATCGTCTGGACGGCAGGCGCCGGGGACTGGGTCGCTTTCCGCTATGCCGTCTTGTACAACGACACTCCCTCGTCGCCTGCGGATCCGCTGTTGGGCTATTGGGACTACGGCAGTGCGCTGACGCTGGGGAACGGTGAAACGTTCACCCTCGACTTCGGCGCCAGCATCTTTACCTTGGCCTAACCCCATGCCCGGCCTCATCACGCAAGCGTCCCAGTTCCGGGTGGGCGGCGACGGCAAGCTGAATACCTGTTGCCAGCAACCCGAGAACATGGGGATCGAGGTCAAGACAAGCTCACGAAATCTGTACGTCAAGCTCTGCCGGGTCTGCGATCGGCGGCATTTTCGCATGGTCGCTGAGCCTGGCCGTCTTGGTGTCACGCCCAGTCCCTAGACTCGAAAGGAACGTCGATGCGTCATCTGATTTGTGCGGTCTTGATTGTGATCAGCCTGGCGAGTACCGCTGCGGCACAGCTCTTTGCGGATCGCGTCCGTGAAACCACGACGACCACGGGCACCGGCACGGTCAATCTCGGGGGCGCGGTCACGAGTTATCGCACCTTCGTCGTCGGGATCGGCACCGGGAACGAAACGTACTACTGCATTGTCCACCGCACAGCGGCGGAATGGGAATGTGGAATCGGCACGGTCACGGATGCCGCCACAGATACACTCTCCCGTGATACCGTCCTGAGCTCGAGTACCGGCTCGGCTGTCAGCTTCAGTGCTGGAACCAAAGACGCCTTCGCGTCCGTCCCCGCCGCCTTTTATACCGCTGCCGTCACCGCTGCCACCGACTTGGTCGCAAATACCATTCCGAAAGCGGTCGATGCCCATACCGTCACAAATTCCTGTATCAGCGACAACGGCACCACGGTCACGATTGATCCCACCTGTACGGGCGGCATCGTCGCCCCCAGCTTCAACGGCAGCGGATCGGGCATTGCTGTGTATGGCGGCGCCGAAGGAACGGTGCCCTCGCCAGCGGCCTCGGGCAACTGGTTGCTTGCCATGGACAGTACCGCGCACAAAGTCGAGCTCAGTCAGCACGGGGGCGGCTTTCTTCCGATCCTCGTCGATCCGGTGCCCTCCGGGACCGCCATCGCTGGCAGCCTCCTCGGCACCGCCATCACGGCGCCGGGCACTCCGGCCTCCGGGAAGGGCTCCATCTATCTCGACAGCACCTCCAAGAACCTAGCCGTCAAAGATGATGCGGGCGTCGTCAAGCACGGCGCTCAGACCATCACGTGTACCTCGGGCGATTTCGTGAGTGCACTGTCCGATGCCGGGGTCTTCACGTGCGGCACGCCAGCGGGCGGCGGGGGTGGGGTCGCAGTCAACACCCAAACGTTCAGCGCCGATGGCACCTGGACTAAGCCCTCGAGCGTCTTAGCCTGTCGAGCTCTGGTCTGTGGCTCAGGCGGTGGGGGCGGTGGTGGACAAGGCGCGGCCGTTTCAACGATTCGCTCGGGCGGCGGCGGGGGCGGCGGGGGAATTTGCCGCACCGCCTTTTTCCGCGCGTCCGACCTCAGTGGGACGGAAGCCGTTACTGCGCCTGCCGGGGGCTCGGGTGGGTCAGCGGGATCCTCGGCAGCGGGCGGTGATGGCGCTAGCGGTGGCACCGCATCCTTCGGCGCCAAGCTCCAAGCATTCGGGGGCGGTGGCGGCGCCGGGCATACAGCGGGTGCTGCAGCGGGCTCCGGCGCGGGATGTACGGGAGCGGGAGTTGCGGCGACAAACGCCACTGGGACAACCGGGGGCGCCTGTTTCGTTGTCGGACTCGTCACAGGATCTACCTCGACTGATAGCAATCTCGGCGCGTCTGGGCCTGCCCCGCTGACGCCAGGTTCGCCTGGCAACGGCTCGAGCGGCGGGGGCGCATCCGGCGCCGCCAGCTCGTCGAACGGTACCGCGTCAACGAATGGCGGCGGCACCTCCCTCATCTCAGGTGGCGGCGGTGGTGCCGGGGGTGGCGTCAATGCCGCGAACCCGGGGACCGCGCAAGCAGGCACCGATGGTGGGCAGTCAGGCGGCGCTGTATCGGCCACCTCTGGAGGCGGTGGACCAGGCGGTGCTGCAGGATCAGCGGGCACTCCAGGCGCAGCAGGCACGGGCGCCTCGGGCGGATCTGGAGGTGGCGGCGGCGGATCGAGTGCTTCGACGACCGGCGCGACCGGCGCGGTCGGTGGTGTTGGCGGCGGGGGCGGCGGAGGCGGTGGCGCAGGGACCAGCACTGGTGGAGCCGGAGGCAATGGCGGCGCCGCGTGGGTGGTCGTAACGTGCTGGTAATACTCATCGGTCTACTCGTGATCCTGCTGTCTGGAACAGCGGACGCACAAGTAACGCTCTCCGGACCGGTCTCGCTCAATGGCGGCGCCTCGGCCATCATCGGGGTCGCCCCGCCGACCGTGAACGAATGTGATCTGCCCTTGAGCTTCGCTGGCAATCAAGGCGCCAACTGTATGCGGACCGTCTACAAGGCCAGCGTTTGGGATCGCCGCAGTGGCATCACGTATGGCGCCGATCTCGGCCAGCAAAAACTTACGACAGACACCGATGGCACAGGCTCGGGCAATATCGTCGCCGCAATCCCTCCCGGGACGGCGGCCGCGCCCGGTTCGCACCCCTCGATGCGCCTGACGGGTAACGTGCCGCCGCAGACCGGATGGTTGGCCATGTATGACCCAGCCTCGCATCCCACGTATGGCGACGGTGAAACCTGTGTCGATTGGATGGATAGCGAAGTCAGCGGCGAAGGCTGTGGCGGCGCTGCCATCTTGATCACTGAAGGCAGCAATCAGACCACCGGCTCGTGTGGCGGCGGCAATGACGGCGCCGCGTATATCGGCATGGCCTGCGAGGCCAAAGGCACGGACACCCATCGCATTGAACGTATCAATACGTGTACTGGCGCGCGGACCTCTCTGGCAACTGAAAGCCTCGCGGGGAAGATCGACGTCTATGGTGGATCTGTCCCTCCTGCGAACTGTGATCACAACCGGGGACAGTTGGACTGGCACATGTACTGCCAGTGGGTGCAGACGTGTTTGCGCCTCCAGACCAGCGGCGGCAACGTCACCCTCACGTTGCGCAGCTGGAGGGTTGGAAAATCTGGAGGCTGGGCCAAGGGCGATGCACAGAACAATGATCCCGGCCCGCCCTCGGGCACGACGACCTATACCCGCTACTTGATGGAAACAACGGCAGTCACCGAAGCGCGCCCGGCGAATATCGGCGCCACGGGACCGATCGGCATTGCAGGCGGGTCCCTCACGGGCTCCACCCAAGATGTCTCCGTCACGAACTTGCGATTCTCCGTAACGCCACAAGCGGACTAAATGGCTGAAACAGGACGGGGGTTTGATGTTCCCGGAGGTGGCGGCCCCGGCGAAGGGCCGATCGGCGGCAGTCCAGCCTTCTTTGAGCTCGCCGCAGACTCCGGGACCTTTGCCGTCACGGGCAGTACTGTTGCGCTGCGCCGCGCCGCCATGGCGGCGGCCGATGCAGGCACCTACGCCGTCACGGGCGCCGCCGTCACCCTCCTGCGTGCTGCGTATCTCGGTGGACTCAGCGGCGCCTTCGCCTTCACTGGCAGTGCCGTCACCTTCAGCGTCACCCCCCCAACCGCCTATGCCCTCACGGCCTCGAGTGGTAGTTTCGCCTTCACGGGTGCCGTCGCCACCCCGCGTGCCGCCCGCACCCTCCTTGCCGCATCTGGCGCCTTCGCCGTTACGGGCGCCGCCCTCAGCGCGCTCGCCACCCGACTCCTCACTGCCACCAGTGGGACATTTCTCTTTACTGGCAGCTCGGCGGGGACGGCTCATGGCGGCAGTGGACTCTTCTCGCTCTTCGGGGAAGATGGAGCGTTTACCTTCGCCGGGGTCGCCGCCGCCTTCAAGACGTCCATGGTCGCCACAGGCGGCAGCTTTGCCGTCTCCGGCGCCGACGCCAGCCTCACTGGTGGATTCCGTCTCAGTGCCGACGCGGGCACGTTCAGCGTCACTGGCACCAGTATCACCTTTATCCATCACAGTCGCCTCAGTGCCGACTCCGATAGCTTTATCGTCACTGGCACCGACGCATCCCTGCAAACCATCAATGTATTCTCCCTCACGGCCGAGGCAGGCGTCTTTGCAGTCACGGGCACCACGACCCCGCTCAATCGAGGCATTGATGTAAGCGCCGAAGGCGGTGCCCTCACAGCAGGAGAGGCCCTCTGGAACTTCACGCTCGACTATGAAGGCCTCGGCGGCATCGGCGTGGAAGACACGTCACTCTTCTCCTTTACGGGAGGCGTCATCGCCGAAGGTGGCGCCATCGTCTCCAGCGGCGCCTTGATTGCCCGCACGGGAACATATCTCACGACGGGCGGCGGGGTTACGGCTGGCACTGCCCTCATGAGCGTCACCCGTGGACTCACCGCCGCTGGCGGGGCTTTGAGCGGCGATGCCGCCGTGATCACACGCACTCGCCATTATCCCGCAACCGGCTTGGCGACCACAGGAGGCAGTGCAGTCTTTACCGTCCTGGATGTCTCTGGACGGGTCGCCATCCGATTCACGAGCGATACCGTCTCCGTGAGCACGCTCATTGAGCAGGAGGTCACGATATGAGGTCCCACACCGAGGTTGATATTTTCGAAGTCCCAGAACTCTCCACCCCTGTCTACCGCTCCGCCCTCATCGATGATCTCGGCGAACCGGTGCAAGGCGCCCTACTCACCACCCTCACATTGACGGTCCTCCAAGAATATACCCTCGCCGTCGTCAATGGACGTGATGGGCAGGACGTATTGAATACCAATGGCGTGACGATCGATACCGACGGGATGTTGCGTTGGGGGCTCACTGTGGACGATACCGTGATCCTCAACGATGCCCTGAGGAAGGAGATGCACCGCGCCCTCTTCGCTTGGACGTTTGACAGTGGAACGAAATCTGGCAATAAAGAGGTGATTATCATGATCACAAATCGAGTGGGGTTGTAATGGTGACCGAGACCTGCTGGGAAGAGACCTGTAAAGACGACGATGTCTGCGACATCGAAGAGGTGTGGTTCGACTACGGCTTCGCCTCCAACAGTCGCAGTAAGTACATTTCAGGGAAGGTAGTGTGTGATCACAACCATCCGATCTCACTGTGCCGCAAGCACGCGTCCGATGGCGCCGCGCAGATTGCCTATCAGTCACTTCAGATTGCCAACACCAATGGGTTCTATCCCCAGCGCTGGTGGGTGCGGTTTGCCAACGGCGTGATCTTCGGCGGCTTCATCTTCCCGCCCATGTCCATGAACTAATGACGGCGACTCCCAAGGGCTCGACGATCTCGCGGCGGCTGGCGCTCCGCTACGTGATGAAGCACCCCATCGGCTTTCGGGAGTACTTCGTCCCCCGCGTCCGCAAGGTGCGCTACTGGCATCGCTATTCGTTTTCTCCGATTCTCCTGGCCATGGATCAGGGCGATACGGTCTTTGCCGCTGGCCGCGCAGTCGGGAAATCCTTCACGATCATCGAACCGGAGCTCGTGCGTCATGCCATCAGTCACCCAGGGGAAGAATCCATGGTGACCTCGCTCCGCAAAATGCACGTCTCAGACCGCATGGAACGCGTCATCGATTACTTCGAACATCCAATCCTGGCCATGTTCGTTCGGCACGTTGGAAAAGCTCCGACCTATCACATCACCCTCCATCACGGCCACATGCTGTATGGAATTAGTGTCGGTGACGATGCCGAAGCGCGCATGGTCCAGGGTAAACACGTGGGCCTCCTCGTCATTGAGGAGGCCCACCAGTACCCCATGCGGGGCTGGATCAAGCTGCAGGGCGCCAAGGACGCGAAGGGCTGTCGGACCCTGATGGCGGGAGTCCCCGATGGGCGCATTGATACACCATTTCGCTATGCGGACTCCAAGTACGACACCTTCATCGGCCGTCGCTTCCATCTCAGCCGCCGCACGGATCCTTATTTCAACGAACCCTTTCGGAAATCCATGGCCGAAGTCTTCGGCGGCGAGAACAGCGATCGGTTCCTCCAGGAGATGGAAGCCGAATGGGGCTCGCCGAGCTGGTCCGCGTGGGACCTCGAGGCCATTCAGCGGTGCATGAGCCGGGAGCTGCTCAAGATCCACATCACCGCGAGCGCCAAGATGTTCACGGATCACGGGCTCACGGCCTCCGTGATCCTCGATGCGCTCCCGGGGCCGGTCCGCAAGGGCGGCGCCGTCATCATCGCCGCCGATATCGGCTACTCGCAGCCCTCGGAAGCGGCCGCGTTCCAGGATTTCGATGGCATCTGGCACATGATCGCCCGCGTCTCGCTGGTCGATCGCATGGAGCACGACGACCAGGCGCTGATCATCGGGGAATTCGCCCGCCGCTATGGCGCGGCCCTGATCGGTCTAGATGCGACAGAAGGCGAAGGTCGCGCCATCGCGACCGAGCTCGAGCGTCTGCCGGAGTTCAAGGGGCTCGTGCGCAAGGTCAGCTTCGTCGAGAAGTACCTCACGGGCTGGACCGAGAACAAGGAAACCGGCGTGATGGAGGAAGACGAAGAGTTCGTCAAGCCCCTGTCGACCCGCAAGCTCCGTGAACTGTGGGCGCGCCAGGAACTGATCATCCCCGTGGATGACGGCTTCCTCGCCGACTTCAACAAAGAAGTGGAATACCGCTCTCCGTCCACGGGCAAGAGCCTGGTGAAGACGCCGGAAGATGTCCACGTGACGGATATGTGTCGCGTGTTTGCAATGGTGCTGTTCATTGAGCATCCGCCTGAGCCGGAGGAACGCGATGAATTTAATCTGCCTGAATTTGGCGAACCCGACTACGCGCGGATCAATCCGCAGCACGTGATCATTTAAGGAGATCCTACCATGCCCCGAGCCCCAGCCAGCCCCATGCAACTGTACGGTGGAATGACCGAGCGGGCTGTGGCCCCTGCCGACGACGACTTCAGCAAGCTGGTAGCGTCGACGCGTGGGGATATGGCGGGGGCACCCGTCTCCCAGTTGCGGCATCCGGTCTCGTATCAGCAGCGCGTCATCCGAATGTGGGAAGCCTATGCCACGGACCCACTCTTCCGGAAGCTCATCGATCGCGTGGTCGATATGGTCGCCAACGGCTTCACCTGGGAGGTTCAGGGCGAAGAGTCTAATGGCCCGCAGTCCTGGCTCGATCGGCTGGAGAACTGGATCACCCACAAAGAGTCCAAGATCGACCGTGAGGAAGACGTCTGGAACGCGTGGAGTGAAGAGATCAACTTGGACGTCCCGAACACCCCTCAGGGCCTCATTCATGTCATTCGGTGGGCAGCCCGCCATCTGCTCCTCAGTGGGATGTTCGTGCCCCATTGGGAGTACGGGACCTTCAAATTCGGCAAGCAGCTCTTCCGATTTCCGATGCAGTTGACGTGCTACCCGAGCAGCGCCATCACGTTGAACCGGACCGCCTCCCTCTTCATGGAAGAGCAAGTCCTCTTGATGATGCCGAAGGGCCAGCATATGACGGAGAACATTCCGATTGAAGCCCCGCAAATCGGCATGGCCAGCGATAACCTCCGGCCCCTGCCCTTGATCGGGGAAAGCGACGACACTGAAGCCTTCTGCCTGAAGTATAACTGGTCCCCGGGCGATCTCACGACGACCCGCATCGGCCAGTACGTCCAGACCACGTGGGGCACGTATCCCTCGCCCCCGTTCGTGACGTTGCTACCTCAGTTTTCGCTCCGTCAGAAGCTCTTCGCGGCTGACAACGCCCTGACGGACGGCATCATGAACTTTATCAAGGTCTACAAGATCGGCGACAAGGACCACCCGCCGCGCCCCGCGAAGAAGAACGCTGCAGGCGCCATCCTCGAACCCGGCACCATCGCCCAGATCAAGGAGCTCATCGAATCCGGCCAGGCGGGACCGGCCATGAGTCTGTATCTGCCGTACTACGTCGAGCTCGAGATTAAGATGCCCGACGCCCAGGTCTTGATGAACGAGGAGAAGTACGTGGCCTCAACGCTCGAAATCATGCAGGCCTTCGGGATCATCACGTCCCGCACGGCCGCTGGCCGGAACGAAAAGATGGAGCGCCTCAATACGGCTGGCTTCGAGGACATGCTCACAGGCATCCGCCAGCACATCGGCGCCTTCCTGCAGCGCATGGCCCGGCGCACCCTCGAGCTCAATCGGGGGCTGACCCAGCTGCCCACGTGGGTCCCGAACCCCCTGAATACCAAGAGCGAGGAATTCATCAAGGAGATCCACGAGCTCATGAAGGTCGGGCGAGTATCCTCCAAGACGCTGTTGCGGTATCATCAGATGGATGAGCAAGTCGAAAAGCGTCGGATCGCCCAAGATTTGGCGACGGATTCTGACGATATGTTTGACCTCAATGTGCCGACGAGCTTCATCCAGCAGACCGTGCAACAGGATGTGGGTCAACCTGGGACGCAAGAGGTGCCAAATGTCAACCCTGATCCGACCAAACAGCCGCCTGGACGGCCTGGCAAAACCACTGCGTTGCCACCAACTATGCAACGAGGTCGACCGAAGGGTGGGGCGAAACCCAAATCGGGGAAGTCGAAGAGCGCAAACTAACATCTACGTCATCCGCCGCCTGAAAATCATGCGGGCGGTCTGGTGGCGGAGTTATGATATGGCACCGGGACGACTCCGCAAGGGTACCGGCCACTGGGGTTGTAATCACTGCCGGGACCGCGACTACAAGGAGTATCGCTATTATCGGCCGCTCTACAAATTCATCTACAAACTGAATCTGCGCGAGGAGTATGCATGGCCCCCCTCATCTCCGTAGTCATCCCGACTCGGCGTCACGAGTCGTTTGCCGTGACAGCGGCGTCCTTGATGGATCAGACCTTCCAGGACTTCGAAGTCATCACGATCGTGGACACCGAGCTCAAGGGCCAATCCTGGGCACGGAATCAGGGGATTTCCATGGCGCGTGGGCAATACACTCTCTTTTCCGATAGCGATATCGAGTGGCGAGCAAACGCCATCGAAACCCTCCTCCGCACTCTCACGTATGCCGTGCCTGCGCCACTTTTCAAGGTGGGCTACGCCTACGGCGGTTACGAGCTCTACCAGCGGGTCTTTGGAGCATTTGGCGCACCGCACCGGGAAATCCTCGATACCGTCTGCATGCGCCCCTGGCAATGGGATGATCTCCTCCACTATCCCTACATTTCCACGATGTCGTTGGTACAAACCGACCTATGTAGACGGTACCCATTCCGTGAGGAGCTCCGGCGCCTGGAAGACTGGGCGTTGTGGATCGAATTGGGTCTGGCGGGCTTTTGTGGCGCCTGGTGCGAGGAGGTCATCTTTTCCACTCGCCTCCGCTCCGGGATCTCCCATGATGGTCCGATCGACCACGCCACCGCTGAACAGTATATGCGCAGCCTCCTGAAGCTATGAAACAATTGTTCAATGACATCGACGTAGCCCTCCTGATTCCCTGGCGGCCCAGCACCCCGGAACGTCAGAAAATCTTCACCTGGGTGGCATTGCGCTGGACAAGCATCTTCCCCCGCATCCGCCACTACATCGGCCACGGGCCGTTTGGTGGAGAATTCAATCGGAGCGCCGCGCGCAACCACGCGGCGAATCTGGCCGATGGCGCCAAAATCTTCATCCTCGCCGATGCGGACACCGTGCCCCAGCCTGATGTCTTAATCAGCGCGATCTACGACGCCATGGCCGAACAGCGGTGCGTCCTACCCTATACCACCTACTACAATCTCAGGCCCGAAGAGACCCGGGCCATCCTGAAGAAGAAGGTCGACGCGCCGCTGCCCGAGCCCACCAAGTGGATCTACAAGCTGGACGATTCGATCAGCGGGTGTGTCGTCATCCCGAGCCGGATTTTCTACATGGTCGGGGGATTCGACGAGCGGTTCCAGGCGTGGGGCGAAGAGGATCGCGCCTTCATTGAGGCCGTCGAGGTGATCCACCAACCCATCCATCGCCTCCCCGGGTACGTGCTACATCTCTATCACGACGCCCCCGAGAGCGTCCGCTTCGAAAACCCGCATTACGCCGCGAATCAAGCGCTGTATCACCGCTATCGTGCCTGCACCACCAAGGAAGACATGCTCCGCGTGAGGTTCGGCTCGTGAGGCTCGCGATCGTGGGGCTCGGCAAGCTCGGCGCCCCGATGGCGGCCGTCGCCGCGTCGAACCTCCATACCGTGGTCGGCGTGGATGCCGACTCTCGTACCGTCGCCGCCATCAACCAACGCATAGCCCCAGTTCAGGAGACTGGGCTGCAGGAGCTCATCTCGAGCCTGCCAGCAGGCCAGCTTACCGCGACCACCAGCATCCGGGAGGCCGTTGAAGTCTCCGATGTGGTGATCGTCATGGTGCCGACGCCCTCGCTCCCCAGCGGCGCCTTCGATCCTACCCTGGTGGTGAACGTGGCCACCGCGATCGCGCGCTCCGTCCACCACTTCACCACCGTCGTCGTGGGCAGCACGGTCTCTCCTGGCACCACGAACGGGGTCGTCAAAACCGCGCTGCAGTCCACGGGCTTGCGGGTCGGCCATACGTGTGGCCTGGTCTACTCCCCGGAGTTCATCGCCCTGGGCAGCGTCATCCGGGATCTCCGTCATCCCGACATGATCCTCGTTGGCGCGGATGATCCGCTCTCACGGACGCTCTACGCGGATGTGGTCGCCGGTCCCGTGATGCCGACGCATCTAACGATCGTCGAAGCTGAGATCGCCAAGCTGGCCCTGAACTGCTACATCACCACCAAAATCTCGTTTGCGAACATGATCGCCGATGTCTGTACCGCCTACAACGCGAACCCCCACCAAGTCCTTCATGCCATTGGGAAGGACTCACGGATCGGCAACAAGTACTTCAAGGCGGGCGGTCCGTTCGGGGGTCCCTGCTTCCCCCGAGATGGGAGCGCGATGATTGCAGCGGCCCATGCCGTCAACAGAAAGGCGCTTATCGTGGATGCCACAGTCAGCGTGAATACCGATGTCATCACGTCCATTTTCCGTGAGGCAGTGCCCTTCAAATCGATTGCGATCCTGGGGATGACCTACAAGACCGAGACGCACGTGACGGAACAGTCCCTCGGCACGCGCTTGCTCGCGATGTTCACCGAGTGGCCGTTCCCCCGGCATGTCTATACCCATGATCCTCAGCTCAATGGTGGCGACCCCCAGGGGTTCGTGCGCGCCGTCGATTGCGTGATTCTTGCCACGCAATGGCCAGAATACACGCAACTGGACTACAGTGGCAAACATGTCATCGATCCATGGGGGATGCTGCGGAAATGAATGTTACCTTTCGAGGGCTCGGCAATGTTGGGCGCCTAGGCAATCAACTCCATCAGATCGCCGCGACGATCGGGATCGCGAGTCGGAATACGGCGATGCGAGCCTGCTTGCCGACCAACTGGAAATACCGTCCCTACTTTTCCATCCCAGACACGTACTTCTCGGACGACATCGGCTTCCCCGCTGAGAATTTTAATACTGGCGCGGACGAGCGGCATCGGATCTACCTCCAGGACGTGCGACTGTGGGATAATGTACGGGATGAGATTCGGGAGATCTTCAAGCCCTCACGAACGGCTCGTGAGATCATCGCCAAGACCCAATTTTGGTATACAGATCTACCCTACAAGACCGCCCTGCATGTGCGGCGCACGGATGCGGTCGGGATCCCGAAGCTCTTTCCGCTCCCGGATCTCGAGACGTACTATCGCCCTGCGCTGGCGCTTGTCAAGGATCCCGTGGTGGTGTTCTCGGACGACATCGATTGGTGCGCGGAACAATTCCCGATTGCCTTCCCGGATCGGACCTTCGAATTCTTTGGCGGCATTCCGCATCCTAAGGAAGGGGAACCTGGGTACGAGAACCACGAGGCGCTTGATTGGATCGATCTGTTCATGATGACCCAGGCCAACGCCCATATCATCGCCAATTCGAGCTACTCCTGGTGGGGCGCCTGGTTGTCAGAGGACGAGACCCTGATCTACCCCTCGGCCTGGTGGGGACCGGACATCCTTGCGTTCGCCGATCCCCGGCTTCTCTTTCTCGATCCACGATGGAGGGTGATCGATGTTCAGCAAGGTTAAGGAGCTCATCGCGGTATTCCGCACCAAGATCCAACCACCAGAGACCGACAAACAACGAATCACGAAATGGGTCATGAAAAACATCTGTCCCGACTGCGGAGGAAAGGGATTTCACGAGGGACCATCAGGCGGTATATCGCAGAACATTTTGTGCGGCAATGCCGACTGTGGAAGCCGCTTCAACTTCATGGGTGAGCTCGGGGTGGAACGCATCTCCGATCCAAGCCCAAACGCCGACTCGGCCCACGCCAAAGCTCAGAACCTGGCCAACCACCCATGATGCTCGATCTGCCGACGCTGCTCAATAAATACAAGATGCAGGTCCACGGCATTCTGCACGTGGGCGCCCACTTCGCCGAAGAGGCCCAAACCTACGTGGACTATGGGCTTGAGCCGGTCACCTGGGTCGAGGCGAACCCGAAGCTGATCGGCCGCATCAAGAACAACACCTATCCCTTTGGCCATCGTGTGATCGAAGCCTTGGTCTACAGTGCGGACGACGTGGAGCTCGACTTCCACGTCACCAATCAAGACGGCATGTCTTCCTCGCTCCTCGACCTGGGCACGCACAAGCAGTTCTCGCCCGAGACGGTCTACATCGAGCACGTCCCCATGCGGACAGTGACGATCGATACACTCGTGGCCCGCCACAACATCGACGCCAACTTCCTCGTGATGGACATCCAGGGCGCGGAACTCCACGCGCTCCAGGGTGCCACCAAGCTCGTCAAGGATTTGCAGTACGTGATGATGGAAGTTAACACGGCTGACGTGTACGTGGGCTGTGCCCAGCTGGCCGAACTCGATACGTTCCTGAGTGAGTTCCGCCGTGTGGAAACCTATATGGTCCCGAACCAGGGTTGGGGAGACGCGTTATGGATTCGCCTGTAGAGATCGATGTGCTCATCACGAGCCGGAACTGTCAGCCTTGGATTCAGCGCTGTATCGATAGTGTGACGTCCCAGGAGCACCAGCCACGCACGGTCTTCTTGGTGGATGATGCGACTCCGGACCGAGAATACCTCGATCGTCTCATTGACATCACGGTCCCGCTGGCCAACTTCGCGCTCCTCCTCAACAACACGCGCCAGGGGAAGGGCAAGAACCTATGGGATGGTATCCAGATCATCGATACCCCACCTGAAGGCGTGATCTTCATCCTGGACGGCGACGACTTCCTGCCACCTGGCGCCCTGAAGCGGATCGCGGAGGTCTACGCCGATCCCGAGGTGTGGCTCACCTACGGCAACTACGAGCCCTATCCTCATAATACCGGACAGACGAAGGCGTCGGCCTACCCTCCGGAAATTCTCACCGCCCGCAGTTTCCGTGCGGAGCGCATGGTCAAATTCAACCATCCCCTGACGTTCCGGCGGCACCTTTGGGATCATCTTGAACCGGCGGATTTGCAGGACGATCACGGGAAATGGTTCCTGGTAGGGTCGGACTTCGTGATCATGATGCCGTTGTTGGAGATGGCGGCGCCCACCCATCTCAGATTCCTTGATGAGACGCTCTACCGGTACAACGCTGTGAATCCGCTCAGTGATGTCTTCACCGAGCTTCCCGCCGTCGAGGAGTCCCGTGTCATCCTCAACCGGCCGAAGAAAGCCGCCTTATGAATGACGATGTTGCAATGCGCCGTCCGCCTGTGATCGATCGCGTCCGGGAGTACTGGGATCGCCGTCCCTGCAACATCCGCCACAGCACCGCGCCCGTCATGAGCTTGCAATATTCCCAAGAGGTGACGGCGCGCAAATACACGATCGAACCGCATATCCCGGAATTCGCCCAGTTCTGGCGCTGGACCGGTAAGCATGTGCTCGAGATCGGCTGCGGGATCGGCACGGATACGCTCGAGTTCGCCCGCTCCGGCGCGAACGTAACTGCCGTCGATCTCTCGCGCCCATCGCTGGACATCTGCCAGCATCGCCTCAATGCCGAAGGCCTGACCGCCACCCTCGTTCTCGGTGATATCGAACATCTCCCGCCCTTGGGCCGCCCGCAGTTCGACCTCATCTATGCGTTCGGGGTGCTGCACCATACCCCCAATCCCGCCCTCGCGCTCCGTAACTTTCTCCACTACATGACGCCCACCACCGAGCTTCGGATCATGATGTATGCGAAATACTCGTGGAAGAACTTGATGATCCACCTGAACAAGGATCAGTACGAGGCCCAGGCGGCGTGTCCCATCGCCAACACCTACAGCGCGGATGCGCTGACGAAGCTGCTGTATCCGCTCCGCATCCAGTCTATCGAAAAGGCCCATATCTTTCCGTGGAAGATCGACAAGTACGTGAAGTACGAGTACGAGAAGGTCTGGTACTTCCGCTGGATGCCCGCCGCCATGTTTGCGTTCTTGGAGCGGCAGCTCGGGTGGCATCAACTGGTGGTCGCGACCCGGTGAGCTGGATCGGGGAACGGTATCCCGGGTACTTCGAGATCTGCAAACTCGCGGTGGAGTACGCCTCGATCTACCGGCACTTCAAGAGCCACCCGGAATATCGCTGGATCCTCGAGCACTGTTCGTTCGAAGACGGCCAACGCTACCTCGAGCGCATCAACACCGAATTCCCTAGCGCCATTTCGGGCCGTGAGCGCAGCTACTACCTCACGAACGATCAGATCGGGGGTCCCATTACCTTCGACTATGGCAACCCGATCGGGTGGATCTCACCGTCGACGTTGCGCTACATCATGCTGGGCGCGGACATCCTGCGACGGTTTACACCTACGCTGCCGCTCTGGACCGCGAATATCCTGGAGATCGGACCGGGGTACGGTGGGCAGTGCAAGATCCTCCATGATATGACGCCCTGGAAATCGTACGCGATCATCGATGATCCCCGCGTCGAACCCCTCACGTTCAAGTACCTCCAGGAGTTCAACATCCAGGCCCACAGCCATCGCCACATGGGCCACGCCTACGATCTGGTCATTTCCAATTACGCGTTCTCGGAATTCGATGATGCGCTCCAGCGCTGGTATTACGAGAACTGCCTGGAGACCGCTGCTCATGCGTTCCTGCTGTGCACGGCCCCCGTGATCCCTGAAGTGCTGGCCAAGGCCACGGCGCGGGAGCCCGAGAATCCGCTGCGCAATCCCGACAACTACCTGTTGACGTGGTAATCCACGAGAATGGCCTCAAGGTCGACGATCGGGTTGGGCATCCTTGTAAGTGCGGCTGCGGCGAGCTAACGTTCGGCGAGTACCGCCGAGGTCATAACCCCCGCAATACCACCACCCTCGAAGAGAAGAAGCAGCGCGCCCTCGACCATTTCTGGGAGAAGGTGCGGAAAACGCCGACGTGCTGGGAGTTCACCGGCAGCCTCACCCAGGACGGCTACGGCCAGGTGCACAACGGGGAGAAGCTGATCGGCGCCCATGTGTTCGCCTGGGAGCTCCTGCACGGCAAGCTGCCGAAGGGCTTGGAGCTCGATCACGTGAAGTGTGGCAACCGGAAGTGCGTGCGGCCGCTGCATCTCGAGGCGATTCCGCACGATGAGAACGCGGCCCGCGTGGCAGGCCGCTCGAGCTCGCTCGGCCGTTTCTGCCCGAAAGGCCATGAATACCCTCCAGGACCAGCGCTAATGACTGGGGGCCGCCGACGCTGCTGGACATGCGCTGGCGGTAAATCGCGCAAGATAATGAGGTTCTAATATGCCAGCACCAACGCTGTTCGTAACCTTCTGGGGCGAAGGCTATGCCGTCTGCACCACTCACAGGACCCTCGCGGCCGCGCAGCGCGCCGTCGCCAAGTGCGAGCGGGATCCCCGCGCCGCGAAGCATCGGATCTTCCAACTCACGGAATATCCCAAGAAGCCGCTGCTACGGGTCACGAATGTCCGCCGCCAACTCATCTAAGGTTGCCGTGGCTGAAACCAGGGTCGCGGTGTGCGTGCCGGTGTTGAATTGTTTGCGCTATACGTGTGAGTTCTTTTCGAGCCTCTCATTCGGGAATCATGAAGAGGTGGTCGTGGACAATGCCTCGACCGATACGACCCAATCCTTCTTTAAGGAGAAGATGGCCTCAGTAACGTATCTGCGAAATTCGACTCCACGGTGCGTGGCAGCAAGCTGGAATCAGCTGCTCACGCATGCATTCGCCAATGGCGCCACCCATGCGGCGGTCTTCAATAACGATGTGGTCTTGATGCCTGATACCATCGCGGCGCTCCTAAGATGGCATGAGCGTGGGCTCGAGGTGCCGACCGTGGTAGCTGTCCCTGGTGCTACGCCAACATGCTTGAAGGGCTACATACCTAGGCTCGAAACGAACAAGCCGGGTGATTTTTGTGGATTTATGCTAACTAAATTTACATTCGACAGGGTTGGCCCTTTCGATGAAGAGTTCGAGGTTGCTTACTGCGAGGATCTAGATTGGGCTTTGAGAGCCCGACAGAAGGGCTGCGTAGTTGCCAGTTGTCTAGATGCCGGTGTTTTTCACTGGGGTAGTCGAACAATTCGTGAGGGCGGAGTAGACAATGGCCCCTCTTTTTTAAGAAATGCAGCGTATTTCAAGAAAAAACACGGTATGCATTACGAAGAAGCCCGGCAACTGCTTACGATGTAAGTGACATGATCTCTCCACGGATGATGGCACGGCTTGCGAGCTCATCAGCCCGGTCATTCATTATGTGGCCAGAGTGTCCCTTGACCTTGTTCCATGAAATCTTGTGCCGCTGGTTCTCGACCAGGAGCGCTTCCCAGAGATCGCGATTTGCGACTGGTCGTTTCTTCGTCTTTTTCCCGAGCATCCAGTCATTCTTCGCCCAACTCACGTACCATTTTTGGACGAAGAAGTTGATGACGTAGGCACTGTCACTATAGACGTAGACCCGGCACGGTACCTTGAGAGCCTGCAACCCGTAGAGCACGGCACTCATCTCCATGCGCTGGTTGGTCGTATTGGGATGCGATCCGCTCACTTCGCGCTCGCGCCCCTTGTATTGCAGAATCGCGCCCCAGCCACCAGATCCAGGATTTGGCTCGCATGCTCCATCGGTGTACATATGTACCAGTGGGAGCTCATCCATGAAAGCACCTCGCTGATTTTCAATTACGAGTTCTGGAAATCACGTGATACGTAGTCTAGCATGACAAAAAGAACGAAGACGGTGGTATATTTTATACATGGGCTGGAGTAGGAATGGGGGCGGGAGCCCTATCGATTCGACCGCCAGTAGCACTGCCACTGAGCTCCGGAGACACCGGAGGGAACCCAATCAGGGCCGCGAAACCTCAGCCGGGAGAGGCGCATCCCAGCTAACCGAGCGTAACGAATTTAGGGAGCCCATTATCCGTGATGTAGCTCACGGATCGACTCTCCCACCTCGCCCTGAGCCGCGCCAGGTTGTTACTGACGTGTATACCGAGAACCGAGGGTTCGTACGTCACGAGGGAGCTACTTCGGTGAACAGACTGCGAAACGCCCCAAAACTGTGAAAAAAGTCTCAGAAACCTAGCCAGGGGCCGAACAGCAGTCATCTCCGCTCCAGAGTGTACTGAGCCGGTGATCTCAGTGCATTTCAGCAATCCGGCGTTTTTGGTTATTCTCTCTCTTAGAGCTACATAAGGCAGAGAGAGGACCAAGGGGATTGCTGTACACCCTTTTCACTGCTAGGGTTCTCGGTCTGCCTACATGTCAAGTTTTTCGTCTAAGTTGCCAAAAAAGTCACGAATAGTTGATTTGAGAAAATTTTGGCCCCAAAATTGAATTAGATGGAAAAAGAACTGATCACTGGCTACAGTCCCTCTGTCTCGGGAACAGTCCCGCGCCATGGCCTGAGTGCCTCCATTTCGCTGGCATTAGCGAAGCGAGATCTGCCAATTCGGCTCATCTTCGAAGGTACGACTTTTGTGGTCGAGGCCCATGGCCAAGATCTGGTCTTGAAAAGGCTCTAAACGTGGAAACTGGAACCCTCAGTCTAGAAGCATCCAACGTCGTGGCGGGTGAAGAAGCCAAGGCGTTGATCTCGGAACTGAAGGCGACCAATGCGCTCTTCGCCGCGATTGACGGCACCACGAATACCCATTTCGTCGTGTTTGATTTGACGACCATCGGCCGGGCCTCCCAGCACGCTGGAGCCACCAAATACGTGCTCGCTGAATCCGGCCTTGACGCTGCGCTCCCCACCCTGATCTCCAAGCCGCTGCACGTGACCGCGAAGTATGACGCCCACTTTGATGCGCGGAAGGCTCCCAAGCCGATTGGGGTGTTCCTGGGGAGTGCGGTCATCAAGAACGCGGACGGCACCTCGACGGTGCGTGCGGTCGCCTCGCTCTGGAAGAGCGACTTCCCGGACGAGATCAAGGAGATCCAGGCCAACATCGCATCCCTGGGGGCGTCCTATGAAGTGGCCTATCCGATGTTGGCGGCATCGAAGGATGGCGACATCGTCACAATTTCGCAATATGAATTCTCTGGCGGCGCGATTCTCACGAAGGCAACAGCGGCGCACCCAGAGACGCAACTTCTAGTCGCGGACGCGATAGCGGAAAAGGTCATCAAGGAAGTCGGGGAACAGATTACACGCGAGCTCGGCGGCGGAGATAAGAACAAGAAGCTCATCAAGGCAGCTCATCAAGGAGGCAACACTATGCCGAAGTACGCAGGCATTCCTGAAGAGCTGGAGACCGTCGTCGACGCGTATGTGGCTACCGCTTGCTCGTCAGCGACCAAGGATCTCCAGAACGAAAAGTCGGCTGTAACGACCGCGATGGAAGACATGAAGAAGGAAAAGATGAAGTGCGAGGCGACGATCGACTCGCTGACCAAGGCTCAGGCTGAGGATGTCGATGCCAGTGCCAAGCTGGCCGAGGAACTGACGGCGGCCAAGAACAAGCTGGTCGAGGCGACCACGAAGGTGGAGAAGCTCGAGGCAGATCTCGCGGCATCCAGCAAGACGCTGGGTGAGTACGCCGAGGCGGCTGCCGTGATCGCCGACAAGGCGAAGGTCGACGCGACCTGGACCACGCTCAAGGCCGATTGGGGCCTGAATGACACGCAGCGCGACAAGCGCGAATCGCTCCTGTCGAAGCTGGCACACGCCAAGGAGCCTCTGACACCGGAAGAGTTCCGTGAACTCGTTGCTGGTGGAGCGAAGGCTGCTGCAGCAGAGAAGGCTGGCGCGAAGTTTCCGCTGATGGCTGGAAATGGCGAACAGAAGGAAGCCGATGAAAAGGCGATCGCTGAATTCATGCCTGCGGCGTTCTGGAAGCTCAACGCTAACCGCGCTCTTTACCGGTAAGAGGAGACACTCACATGGCTGCCAAGATCATCGCATACAACACCAATTCGGTGTACGGAGGGCCGCCTCGTCCGGGGTCCATCGCGCTCCTGATTGAAGGAATTGTCGTGGGCCTCAACACGGGTGGGGAAATCTGCCCGGGGGACTGTCGTTCCGCGACCAAGGTCGTGGCTCGGGGCTTCTTGCTCCAGAGCTCAGGTCTTACCGACACACTGGGGAACACGCTTCAGCGTATCCGCCGGATGTCGTACACACACGAAGGCAAGGTCGGCAACCTCTCGGGTCTTACCCCGGGCGCAACGTATTACTTGACCTCTGGGGGTGCTCTCCAGACCGCGAAGCCTGCAGGAGCCACTGGTGATATCGACCAGGAAGTTGGCTATGCCGAGTCGGCGACGGTTCTGGTGATCAAGATCGGCCCCCAGGTTGTTCACGCTTAACCCGAGGTAGCAAACTATGCCTGGTGGGTACGTAACACTCGACGCGATTGACCTGAACGAAATCTGGTACGGCTGTATCGTCCCAGCGGTAGACGGCTACCGGCGTGTGGATCTGCCGATGATCACTTCGCTCGCAATGACCTGGCCGGAACAGATCATGAAGTATGGTCTGACAGCGGCCAACGGGTTCCAGCTGCTGGCTCCTGGGGAGCGCCCGACTCGGAAGTTCGTGGAAGTTGCGACCGCCTATCCGTTTGTCGATAAGTACGGCTACGGTGTAGGTAGCGATCTGGATACGATCCAGCGCAGCACGGGCCGCGAAGTCGCCATGGCCTTCAACCGCCCGATGATGGAAGACCCTGAGAACGTTCTGGTGCGCTTTCTCGAGCGCATGATGATCGACCCGGGGACGGCCAATGTCGGTGGCGGGTTCTACAATGGGGAATTTGCGACCGCCGAGCGAATCACGGCACCGCCGCGCTACGGGCAGCAGATCTTCAACGCGAACCACACCCACTACATCGCGTCCAATACATCGGCCACGTTGGACCTGGACGATTTCACTGAGATGAAGCAGACAATCCTCCATCACGGCCACCGTGGTCAGCTGATGGCCTTCATCAACTCCAATGGCGCGCAAGCGCTTGAGGACCTGGCGTCCTGGAATAGCGCCACGATCACCCGCTCGCCGATCTCCGATATGGTCTCGGTGGACGGGTTCGGTCAGACCTTCCAGCTCTTGGGCATTACGTTCCACGTCACCGAAATGATGCCGACGGGATACGTGCTCATGGTGGAAGGCAACAACGCGCAGAGCGAGCGCGCCCTGATCATGTTTGAGCCTGCGAATATTCGCGGTCTCCGCATGCACCCGGGTCCGATGAACGATTATCCGTTGGTGGAAGCGTTCTTCGACCGCTGGTTCGGCGTGAAGGTGTGGCAGCGCGGCGCTGGTGTGTGCCTGTACTACGGGACGCACTCCGGTTCCTATGTCGACCCCACGTTCACCACTGTTCCTTAAATAGCCTTAGTGGTGCTGGTCTTCTCGGCCAGCACCACTAAGTAGCAAGGAGATCAAATGGCAAGAGAGCGAGTCACCCCCGAAAAGCCCCCCGTTGCTTCCGCGAAGTCCAAGACGGCTCCCATCGATCCGACGCAGTACATCATCAAGCGTGGATTTACGCATGACGGCATTGTCTTTGGCCGGGGTGAGCCCGTGCCTGCGATGACGACCCGCTCCGCTGAAACGCTTCGAGCGGAAGGTAAGATTGCCCTGCTCACGGAAGAAGGTGTCGTCGAGACACGATTTGCCCGCGTGCCCGAGAACGTGAATGACTACATGCGCGGCAATGATCTCACGGTCATGCAGCGGATCCGTGCCAATCCCCCGTCCATCGCGGACCTCGAGGAAATTGTCGAGCGGGCCAAGCGCGGCCGCACCCAGTTGTTTCGGGAGGCGCTTGCCGTGGTCCTTGATCTTGCGCGTGCTCAGGAGAAGCCACCGAAGAAGGACAAGCCCTAATGCCCGGCTGGCATCTTACGATCTACGGTGGTGCCCATCTGGTGAGCGCCATGGGAGCGGAACCGATCGTGGTCGAAGGTGATGGTCCGATGCCGATCCTGCTGTCTGTGCCGTTGCCGCCCCCCGTGGTCTTCGTGCCGCCTGAACCTCCGCCGACTGGCCTGCCCTTCGTATGGCCCCCGCAGCCTGGATTTACTCCTGAGGATCCCGCTGAGCGTTATTTCGGATTGGGCCAAGGCTTCTACGCTGCGCTGCCTACCTATCAGAATCCGCTCCCAGCGTCCAATATGTATGCGGGTGAGGTCGCGCCGGGCGTGACGTTTGAGGGCCGTGCGATCGGTGGATTGCGGCTCTGGGCGCCTCACGATGCGCCGGGCGATACTATCCGGAGAGTGCTCGCTATCGGTCGTCCGTAATGCTCTGGAAGAGCCGTGAAGTGACATGTGTGATGTGTGGAGAACGGCGTTGGACGATCCAGCCGGTGCCTTATACGTGCCAGCGATGTATCGAGACGAAAGCGAGGCCGCATGCAAAAGCTTCTGATAGTCAGTGACGCTCCGTCGTTATTCAGTGGGCAAGCGAGAGTTGTGAGGGAATTTGCTCGGCGGTTTCTTGATTTTGGTGTTCAAGTCGTCGTTGCTGGATGGTTTTTAGACGCCGCTGAAGAGCCTGATGTTCCGTTCCCCTATCCCGTGGTCCTCGCGCATAAGCTCCACCCTGAAACGCTCGAAGCGACCATCAAGGACTTCCAGCCGGATACCGTGCTTGCGATCGGGGATCCCTGGGACTTTACGTGGCTGTCGGCGTATCGGTCTCAGAACCCGAGGTTTCGGCTCTTCGGCCATCTGAACATTGAGGCCGAGCTCCCCACGTCCATGGAGCGGGTCCTGGACGGATTTGACGGTATCGTGACCACCAGCGAATACGGTCGCCAACAGGTAGGGAGATCGCGTGCGATTGCGATCCACTACGGCGTCGATATGAAGGTGTTCCGACCCCTCGATCCCCCAGAAGTGTTCCTGGGCAAGCCCAAGGCCGAGACGTTTGTGGTCTTAATCAATTCCCAGAATACGCACCGGAAAAATCTGCCGGTGGCCGTGCAGGCATTTACGACGTTCGCCAAGGGTAAATCCAACGTGCTCTGTTACATGAATTGCACGATCAAGCCTGAAAACGGGTTTGACCTGTACGACCAGATCGTCAGGGCGGAGGCGGAGCGGCTCTTCTTCTTTAATCCTGGCAATCACGGCCCGCATGCGACGGTGAATGACGAGTCCATGAATCAGATCTACTCCGCCGCCGATTGCCTGTTGATTACCTCCTGTGCCGAAGGCTTCGGGTTGCCAGTGCTGGAAGCAATGGCGACCCGGACGCTCGTCATTGCTCCAGACGCGTATTCGATGTCCGAGCTCGTTTCGACGAATCGAGGTGTGCTTTATCCGGTAGCTGCTGGCTTCATGGGGGCCGCAGGAGCGATGGTGGTGATGCCAGGGCACGAGGAGATTACCGAGGCCCTCGAAGGCGCCTACAGGGCCTGGGAGACACGCACAGAGCCCTCCTGGTGGTTCAAGTACATCAACCTGGCTCAAGCATTTGCCATGAGCAAGACCTGGGACGTGAGCTTCAAGAAGCTCCAGATCTTCATGGAGACCTCGGCCAAGCCTCAGCGCTCTCTCGAATCCGGAGCGCCGATCGATGGGCTGTCCCGGATCCGGGCGCGAAAGCTCGCCAGCCGCCATAAGGCGACGGGCGTGCTCAAGATGGGCGGCCTGGGCGATATGCTCCAGGCGACCCGCGTGCTGCGGACGTGCCATGAGAAGACCGGCGAGCGTTTCGTGGTCTTCTGCAACAACCATCCGGATGTCTTCCGGCAACTCCCCGAAGTGGACGAAGTAGTGATCGTGGCAGGCGGCGCCCAGGATCAAGCGGTCCGGAGCGTGGCTCCGGCGTTTGAGCGCTTCATCGACATCCGTTATGTATCAATGCGATACGAGGCATTTGGCAATCCCCAGCCTTCGGCGTATGCCCTCCGCTACCGGGCCTACTACGATTTTTGGACCCAGGTGAACTCGAGGATCGCGGTTTTGGGACATCACACCACCAAAATCATGTTGTCCAGTCTCGAGCTGAATTCAGAGACCATCACGCCGGTCTATACGCTCCGAGAAGACCCACCCCCGCTCCCCCAGAACTACGTGGTGATCGCCACCGGCCCCCGGGAGTCCCTGAAATCCTGGCCGGGCCTGCGGTGGCGGGAGTTTGTGGCGACGATCGATCGGCCTGCCGTCCAGGTGGGCGCCAAGACTGATCCCTGGGTCGAGGGCGCGGTCGATATGCGCGGCCTCTCGATCCCGGTGACGGCCTCGATTTTGGAGCTTGCCAATGGGATGCTCGCCGTGGAAGGCGGCATCGTGCACCTGGCGGCCGCCGTGGGACTCCGCTCGAGCGTGATCTTTGGGCCAACGCCGATTGTGAGCTTTGGGTATCCCACCAACCAGAATTTCGGCTCCCAGAACTGCCCGCCGTGCTTCTGGCATGAAGGCTGGGCGCACGCCATCTGTTCGATGGGCGCCGGGTCTTGTATGAATTTCCCCGAAGTCCAGGAGACGCTCAAATGGGCATGATCGGCTTCAGTGGCTTCTTCATGGACGCAAGCGGCTATGGCATGGCCGCCATGCGGATGGTGCGGGCGATTGAGGCGGCGGGAGAGAAGGTGAAGCCCCTGTTCAGCGTGACGGATGGTGAGCACGCGATGGATGGTCCTGGGGCTGTCTGGGCGGCCGAGGACGTGGCGCAGCACTGGGATCACCATCTGATCTTCTGTATCGCGGATCAGTTTCACCACATGACGATGATCCCTGGCCCCCATATTGGGATGACGACCTGGGAGACGTCCACACTGCACGAGGACATGGTGGCGGGCTGCCAGAACGTCGATATGGTGATCGTCCCGTCGCAGCACAATGTCGACGTGTTCGAAGAGGCCGGGATCCCGGTGAGTCTTGTGCCTTATCCGGTCGCATTGCCGGTTGCATTGCCGGTTGTGCCGGTAGAGTTGGCAGCCATCACGGAGGACACGTTCGTCTTCTACACCGTCGCGACCTGGCAGGAACGGAAGAATATTCTCGGATTGATCACTGCGTTTTTGACTTCACATACTGGAAATGAGACAGTTGAATTAGTCATTAAGACCCATGGCAATGCTCTGTCGATTGCCAGTGAAATAAACCGCCATCGAACGACCCTGAATTTGCGCGGTCCCGGGCCGAAGATCACTGTGATCACCCGGCCTCTGAGTGAAGATGAGCTCTGGGGACTGCACCAGCGCGGCGATTGCTTTGTGAGCCTAACCCGAGGTGAAGCATATGGGCTCCCGATCTTGGATGCGGCGGTCGCGGAAAATCCTCTCATTGTGTCTGGCTATGGCGGGCACCTTGATTATCTCGATAATCAGCCAGGCGTTGCACTCGTGGATGGTCGGATGGCTCCTGTAGTCCAGCCGTATGCGCTCTATAGCGCCGACCAGGAGTGGTTCGACCCTGATTTGCTGGATGCCTCAGCGAAAATGCGAGAGGTCGCCGTCCTGGGACGCTCCCAGCGGTACATTCGCACTTTCTCGAATCTGAAGTACGAGATAGTTGGAACTCGGCTTCTGGAGTGTCTAAATGGCAACCGATCTGGGTAACCTCGCCGATCAGCTTGACCTGGAGCTGGCTCATGAAGTGGACTATCCCGGCATCATCGAGTTGTTGCAGGGCGCCGTGACGTACGTCAATGCCTCGGGCGCGACCTCCTTCACGTTGACCGGAACCACCCTCGACCGCGATGCCACATCCCTTGAGCAGGCCCTCCTCATACTGTACGGCATGTTGATCCATCTGCGCTCAGAATCGATCCGCTGGTCCAAGGTGGCGATCGTCCACAGCAACGTGGCGGGCCGCACCAAGATCGACGGTGTGGAATTCGCGCTCTCGAAGCGCGCCAACGATATCCGTGCGGAAATTGCGAATCTGGTTGCCCAGCTGGGCCTCAGCGACGTGATCGCGGACGTGGCAGCGGAAGAGCTCGGCGAGACCCTGCCGTACACCTGGCCGTATGGACGCTATGCGCGCAATCCTCTGCAGTATCCCTACCCTGGCTATGTCTAATGCCTCTTAAGGATCGAGCGGCCTATAACGCCTATCGCCGGAAATGGCGAGCGGCTAATCCTGATCTGTATAGATCTGCCTGTAAGCGCCAGGCTGTTTCTCCAGTAAGTGGGGCTTCTAGGCGTGAATGGTATTCGGCTAATAGAAAAGATCTTGTCGCTCAGTCGGTTGAGTGGGGTAAGAACAATAGAGCTCGACGGCTCGAGATAGTACGTAAGTATAAATACGGTATCACGGCTCAGCAATACGAGGAGTTATTCGTATTCCAGGGGGGTGTGTGCTGGATTTGTCAAGAGTCAGGAGAGCTCCACGTTGACCATGATCATGCTACTGGTCAGGTCCGTGGCCTGTTGTGTAGGACTTGCAATACCGGATTTATAGCGGCTATTGAGAGGAAGGGCTTCAATCTTGAAGCTATGCAGCGAGCTCTGGATTACCTGAAGAATCCTCCATTCACGTCATGAGCATCCTAAACGCTTCGCAGAAGGCTGCGATAAAGCGCATCAGAGCTCTTGCGTGGAACAGGCCTTTCACTGTTGAGCAAGTTGTTAGGACTGTTGGTACGGAATTCTACGATAGTCCTACTGATGTTGTAACTTCTATTCCGTTATTTGCCGACTGGACGTGGAATCCGCAGCTGCGGGTCAAGGGCTCCCAGGGTGGCGAGTTCACCGAATCGGACTTGCTCCTGGCCTGCGACATTCTGAATTCCGGGGCCATGGTGTTCTCGGGCTCGAGGTTGTTGGTGGACGGGATCCGTTTGGCGATCTTGAGCGTGAATCCCTTTGAGGATAGCGGCGAGATCGTTGTCTCAGCGAGGCGGATCGAAACGAGTTAAGCGAGGTCTGGCGTGGAGCACTAAGAGCACGTTGTATTGGCGAGGTGTACGCAATGGCTGAACCCGAAACACGACTAGATATCGAGTTGAATCGCGCTGTGAAGAATTCCGTGCGACACGCAAAGCGCTCTCTCCTGGACTTCGTGGATCTTCAGATGGCCTTGCACGGGGAAAATGCCCACGAAATCTTCTGGCAAAGTTTTAAGAGACGTATCCACAATGACCTGAGTTTGGTCGGGGATCAAGTATTGGCGTCCCTGCAGATCTACAAGAACGGGGGCACGATTCCGGCTTTTGGCCGTACTCCGGAAGAGCTCGCGGCGGTGGGGCGTACTGACGGGTAATGCCTAAATACTTAGGTCGCCCGGGCTGGGACGAGCCCATGCCTAGCCTTGGCGGAAGCGGCAGCAGCCGTGGCGGCATCACGGTCACCGCGCATCTCACCCCTGCAGGCCGCGCACGGTTGAAGAATGTGGTCAAGCAGGTACAGATCAATATGAATACGGAGCTGCGCAAGGCGATGCAGCGGCTGAAGCAAGAGGCCGCATCGCTGGCACCGGGGCCAAACGAAGAAGCGTTAATCTTGTCGAAGGGTGTTGCTGCGGATGGTGTTCGAGCAGGTCAGGAAGTCGGCGTTCCGACTGGGGGTCGCTTCTTTCGTGATGGCTCGATGATTCCGCTCCGTGAAGCCATTCTGCGGTCTCCGATTACGGAGCGTACGGTCAAGGGGATGGTCGTTCTGGATGGCGTCAGTGCGGCGTGGATCAACGCGCGCACGGGCTTCTCCTGGCATACGAAGCGGCGTGGCCTGCAGGGGCCGACGTTGCCGTTCAACCGGGCTTATGTTCAAACCCTCGAAAATGGGGGCGCGGTCTGGACCGTGACTCCTCGGGAGCGGGACTACGATTCAGCCAATCTGGCCGCTATTTTCGGTAGTGGTGGCGCTGGGAAGCGAAGCTTTACCACGGTCAAGAAGGGGCTGAACCCGGAACCTGGAAATTACACCTCCGAGATGATCAAGACGCTGGAGCCGCGTGGCATGTTTCGGCAGGCCCGTGCTTTTGGGCTGCCTGTGGTGGATAAGAGCCTTAGAACGGCATGTCGCCAAGCGGGACGGGCAAGGTGACGATCACGATCGACCGGCGCTGGCTGGATATCCCGTTTTCGATGTTCCGGTGGCTCAAGACGTATGCGTATACCATCGACGCCACGACTGGGACCCTGGCTCAGCATCACCAGGCCCTGACGATCATGCATGCCTATCCGGATGACCTCACGGTCCTGCGGACCCCGACTGTGGCCCTGACGGCGCCCATGCAGGGCCAGCCCGATCAGGACTTCTTTGGGGAGGCTCCGGGAACTGAGATCTACGCAATGGAAATCTACGGGTTCGTGGTGGGCCGGGCGGATGATCACGCCAGTAAGACCTACAGAGATCGACTGTTAAATGATTTGTATCGTTTACTCGTAGATGTTGCTAGAATAGAAGGAGTAGCACTGTTTAGCCAGGCCGCGCCCTCCGACCCCGCCTACGGGCGTCTGGAAGTGATAAACGCTCGAGGACGCAAGCTCCCCGCAAATACGTTCGACGTGCCTGCGGAGCGCTATAAGTTCATCCTCGAGTTTGAAATTGGGTTCAATTAGCCAGGAGGAACAATGCGAGCCAATTCAAGAGAACATCATTGGGCCTGGAAGGGTGGACATACTAAATCCCCGGAGGGCTATATGGTGCGGACACTACCAAGGGATCATCCATTGATCTCGATGGCTCATAAGGGTCGAAATGCTTGGCAGACTACAGTCCTAGAACACAGGCTAGTTATGGCCGAGCATCTTGGTAGGGTGCTGGAGAGATACGAGACCGTGCATCACATCAACGGTCAACGTGATGACAACAGGATAGAAAACCTTCAACTGCGAGTTGGCAGGCATGGTAAGGGCGTAATTGCACGATGCCGTGACTGCAAATCTCGGAGTGTTGAATACGTGCCGCTCGATGATGTAGGGCCAGGTGAGCAAGAATTTTCCCTAACGAGTTTACTCAGAGGTATTTACTAGCATCAACTAAGAAGGGGACTCACCTATGGCTCTATCAGGTCGTCGGTTTCGACGTAGAAAAAAGGAAGACATTTTCGTTGACGGGTATTTCATCGATCACGCCAACGACGTAGTTCCCGGTCTCGACCGGGCCGATGAAACGTTCCACCTGTTCGGTAAGGACTCGCCGGAAACGGACGTCCAGAGCAACTACGGCACGTTGCAGCTCGCCGTGCTGGACAAGTATACGAACAACGCGCTGCTCGACTTGGTCACGTCGCACGATCCGACCTCGACTGCGGCACGTGAGTACAACGTCAACGACCTGACCGGCGTCACGGTGTTTGCGAATGTGAAGAACACCGACAATTCGGCGTACGTGAAGTCGTGGATGATCGCGCAGTGGGTGCCGGGTATGCCGATGCCGTCCGGGGGACCGAACGACAAGGCGTCGTATTCGGTGACAGGAAACGGAAATCTGCCGCGTCAGTTCCACGGCGCGTGGATCAATGCCAAGAAGATCGCATCTGGTTCGAACTTGGGCGTGACGCCGGTGCAGGTTCCGGCAACGGGCCTGACGGGTGCGGCGACCGGGATTTACGCTGTGGAAGTCCGCGCACTTTATACCACTGGCGGAGTATTCCAACAGACGGTTGTGGTGCCGTCGACCACGCTGGTGACATCTGCTGGCGTGATTTCGTGGTCAGAGTTGACCACGCTGGCCGGAACGGAACTGACTGGAACTCCGACCCACGCGTGGATCGCGTATCTGCAAAGTGGCACCGGGGTCTATCCGACCACGGCGAATACGCCACAGGGTACCCACGCTTAAGACTGCGTAGCTGCCGCGCAAAGCGGCCTGAATTAAGCCAGCGCTATCCCCGAGGGGGGCCTCACGGCCCCCCTCACCCATCGAAACGCTAGCCAGGAGTAAGGAGATACTATGAGTCTGTCTCTGTTTGACCTCAATAAGGAATTCAAGTCGTACACAATCACTGCCACGGATGGACAAACGATGGAAGTGTGTGTGCGCGCCGTTGACCACGCCTCCAACATGAAGCTTCTTCAGCTGATGGATGAGAAGCGCGCTGAAATTACGATCGAGATGAGCGAAGAGAAGAGTCGGTCGGGTCTGCGGGAGCGTATTGCCGAACAGTCTATCCAGTCGTTGATCGATGGCGTGATGCAGCTTGAGCGCCCCACCGTAGAAGCCAATGCTGACCTGGCCCCGGGCGAAGATGAACTGACGCCAGAACAACAAGAGGCGGCCGCCTTGGCGAGGTGGGATACCAAGCGCAGGCAGGAACTCGCCGAAATCACCCGTGAAGCCCTCCAAGATCTGCTTTTCCTGCGCCAGACCACCCTCATGAGTCAAGCCAAGCTGGTCGATGCCTTCACGGATATTCAGCTCGAGCAGATGATCGTGGATCCCAAGACCTTTGCGCCGATGCTGAGCTCCGACCGAAAAGCTGTGAACTATGTGGGCAAGCTGATGCCAGCGACCCGCAAGGCGCTGATGGATGTCCGTCAGGAATTTCTGGACGGCCTCGATGAAAAGAGTATTCGGCGTCTTGCGGATGATGGGCATTTTTTGTCCTCTGGCGAGTCGCAGCCAAGGTTGGAAAGTGGCCCGCCTACAACGATCGAGAGCCCCTCAGAATCCCAAGCTGGGTAATCGCGGTCTACGCCAAGCGCAATTGGCTTGATGGGGTCGAAGAAGTAGCGGCTCGGTTCTCGGAATATGGGACGCCGACCAAGCTTGAGCGATATATCCCCCAGTATTTTAACGGCTGGGCGGAGCAAATGCGCTCACTGGAGAAAGAAAAACAGCAGCACCGCTCTGACTCCGAGGATGACATTACAACATTCAAGGGGTTTGGGAAGAAGCCGGGTGAGGATGGGAAGGAAGAGGACGATGAAGCCATGGCGCAATTCTATGACTACATCGAGTGGACGCTAGCGGGACATGTCGAATAATGTAATACAGTGACTTAGGAGCCCACATGGCGGACACGAATAGTAACCCGGATATTCTCCTCAGTATTGGTGGAGATCCCGGCCCGCTCTTCAAGCAGATCGAGGCCCTCCAGGCTGAGATCAGCAAGCTTGGAACGAATTCGTCTGTCGGTGAAGTGTCTAATGCTCTGGCGGCTACTGGACGGACGGCCGATGTTACGAAGGAAAAGGTCAAAGGGCTTAATGCTACCTTCGCCGATATGGCCACCGCGACGAAGAAGGCAGTTGGTGAATCCGAAACAGCCCTCCTGAAGCTGAGTCGACTTGTAGTTTCCCTCCAGTCTGAACTGAATAAAGGTGGCATTTCTGAAGGGCTCCAGTCACAAATCCAAGCCAAGATTAATGAAGTAAAGCTTCTGATTGAGCAGTTGCGTAGTGTTGGCGCAGGCGGAATTACGTTCGATATCTCTGAATTGAAGAATACATCGAATGAATTCCGGAAATTGACAGCGTCGATGGGGTTGTTTGCTAAGGGTTTCACAGATATGGATGCAGCGATCGCCGCTTCGATGGGCAAGATAGCCCAGGCTGTCGGGGCTGGCGTTGCGGAGTCGCAAGCTGAATTCGTCGGATTGACGGCGGCGATGGGGGTGTTTGCCAAGGGCTTCGTCGACATGGATGTTCAGATTGGCCTGTCGATGCAGAAGATGGCCCAGGCGATCGGGGCTGGCGTAACGGAGTCGCGAACGGAATTTATTGCCCTGACGGCGGCGATGGGGGTCTTCGCCAAGGGCTTTACGGATATGGATGCACAGATTGGCCTGTCGATGCAGAAGATGGCGGAGTCGATCGGCGTAGGTGTGACTGCATCGCAGACGGAATTCGTTGCCCTGACGGCGGCGATGGGGGTGTTTGCCAAGGGCTTCGTCGACATGGATGCACAGATTGGTGTGTCCATGCAGCAGATGGCTCAGTCGATCGGGCGTGGTGTCGCGACTGCTGAGACGGAGTTCATCGGATTGACAGCGTCGATGGGGCTGTTCGCCAAGGGCTTCGTCGACATGGATGCGAAGATCGGTCTGTCGATGAATCAGATGGCCGCGTCGATTCGGAAAAACCTAGCGGATATTGCGCTCGCCGAGCGAACGCTCCTGGCGGAACAGTCCGCAGCGGAAGTAAAGCGCCTCCGACAAATTGAGACGCTGATTGCGGCGAATGAGCGGCTGAAGAGATCTGGATTGGCAAGTGATCCTGCATTCAGGGCGAATAGTAGCGCAATCGCTGATTTGGGGCCAGTGGTTGGTGGAACTGGCATTGCTAAGACCACTGAAGAAATGTTGCGACTGAAGATTGCTTCGGATGCCGCCGCCAATTCCGCGACCGTCCTTCATGGTGTCATGGGATCGCTGGGCACCCGCTTTATTAGGACGGCGGTGATCGTTGGCGGAATGGTATTGGCGTTCCAGGCATTGGCGGCAATTAAGGCGATCATCCAGAACGTAATCGACCTTGACGCAGCCATGACGAAGATGGCGACGACGATGTCGACAGTTGATGAAAAAGCCGCCTTGTTGCCGCAGTTATTCGAGTTGACCCAGCAGGCGATGCGCGAGACGGGGAAGTCGGCCTCCGAGGCTGGGAAGATCGTCTTCGAACTGCAGAAGGCCATCGGAAATAACGCTGCAGAAATTAAGGGAGCCCTGCTCCCCGCATTGGCATTGCTGGTTAGCGGTGAAGCGGATACCGCGCAGGTCGTTCGTGCTCTGGTTGGTGTGTTCAATCTGTATGGAGAGACCCTGGAAGGGGCGACCACGAGCTCCCAGAAGTATGCGCGGATCGCCGACATCATCACGGTCGTTTCGAGGAATACGGTCGCATCCGCGTCGTCCTTGACGGAAGCGCTCCAAAATTCCGCCGCGCGTGCTCGCCTCGCTGGATTTGGTCTCGAAGAGCTGACTACGATCCTCGGCCTCCTGCAGAATGCGCTCCAGGCGTCTGGTCGATCAGGCGTTGAAGTCGCGCGCGTCCTGGAAGCTCTCATTAAGCATACAGCGGATGTACGTGAAATCTTCCAGCTTGATATTAAGCCTGGTGCTACCTCCTACGATGTCCTGCTGGCACTTCTTGAGAAGCTCAGTAAGGAGATAGCGAGGTTCGGAACGCTGACGCCGCAAACCCTCCGTGATGTAGAAAAAGCGTTCGCTAATGAAATTCCTGGCCGCGCCATTGAAGCGTTGGTACTGCAGTTCCCGAAGTTGGCTGGATTGCTGGACAAGACCAAGGTTAGCTGGGGGGCCGCGACTGAGGTCATCACTGAAAATCGCCTCTCATTAAGTAATGCGGCCAGTGTCATGGTGAATGAGTATCTGCTAGCCTTGGATAAGGTATTTGCCAAGATTGGTGGAGATGAGGCGACTGGCAGGTTTGAAACTATTAGTAAGCTGTTTTTGAAGATCGGTGAAAATGTTCGTCAGACTACTCGCGATCTTGAGAATTACGGCATTGCTTATACCGCGTGGTTGAAGTTAAAGCACCTGGGCGAGGATACCGGATTGACGGGCCGGACAGTCGGGTCGCTTTTCGAAGACCCTTGGGCAAATCAGCGTGTGAAGCCAGGTAGTGCAGAGGATCCAGTCGTGCAGCAACGCCGACGGGTTGCCCGAGAAACAGCTGAGCTCGATCAAGTAACGCAAGACTATACGATTACGTTGAGTGCGGAGCAGCAAGCTTATCAGCGCGCGGAAGTGGCTGCGCTTCGCATGAAGGAAGCTCAGGCTGCCGTTGCGGTGGCGACGAAGAAGGTGAATGATGAGCTCCAGCGTGCCAATCCAAATCTGACGCTCGTCGAGCGCTTGGCGTTTGCGACGGAAGATGTGGCTCGAGCGGAGAAGGAGTATGCCGAAGCGATCGGAAAGGCAAATCGCGCGGCCCAGTTCGGAGACAAAAGCCCTGCGGATATCCAGAAAGATCTCGAGGCGGCCGGTCAGAAGCGTAATTCCGCAAAAGCGGCTGAACTTAATCTCATTAAGCAGTTGTCTGACGAGGAATACGCTCAGTTTAAGGCGCAGGCGGATCAGGATAAAGAACGCCAGGCGCTTGCAGAGGTGCGTAAGAAACAACTGTTGGAGATCCGCGACCTTGATCTGGCGATCCATAACCAGAAGGCGGCGTTTTCTGATTCAGAGTTTGAGGCGCTCGTTAAGCAAATTGATAAGCAGAAAGAACTTGCCCTTATTCAGGTGCGTGAGAAATTTACGGCAATATCGAAAGATGGCGGTCCGAAACTCACAGGAGACCAAGAAGACCTTCAGCGTCGACTCGAAACAACGGTAAAGGAAAACGCCGAACTCCAGAAGACCGAAGCGGCGATGAAGGCGATTCGTGCTATTTTCAGCGAGACCAACACGTCGGCTGAAGCCCTGGGTCAAGCTATTGAAGTATTCAGTAAGAATCTTGAGAAGAATTCTCGGGCTGGTCTTGTTGGTGATGTGATTGCGCCACAAGCTGCGGAGCAGTTACAGAAATTCATTGATCAAAGGAGTGGACTGCAGGCACTGAATGCGGAGCTGGAAAAGATCAATGCAACGACCGGGAAATTTGAACCGGAGGCGACTCAGGCGGCGACTGCGGCGAAGTCCTTGTATGGAGATATCGCCTCCATTATCGTAGCAGCCGAGCAGGGTGATGTTGTTGCGATTGCGTGGTTGAAGACGATTCAAGGCATTGGTGTTGCGGTTGGAAAAGTGACCGTCAAGAAGCTGGAGCAAGAACTCAAGGATCTCGACAATGCGATGAAGGTGGCCACGGTTACATTTGGCCAGTCTGGAGTCGAGCTTGAGCGTAATACGATGGCAATCAACGCTACCGGCAAGAGTTTCACTGAACTTAGTACCTCGTTGGTGGCATCCGACCAGGAATGGGCGAAGTGGATTGACAAGGTCGCTGCTGCTAGGGTTGAAGCCAAGCTCCTCACTGATGTGTTGGCGCTCCAGGCGATTGGCCTTGATAAAGTCACCGCGTCTCAGATTGCGCAGGAGAATGCGGCAAACCGCGTGAAGCTGACGGATATTCAGAGTGCCACGGCTGCCCTGAGAGAGAACAACGAAGCCTCTACAAAGTTCTATCTAGCCCAGATCGATAATGCGCGAGAGCTGGCTCGACGGAACGGTGATGTGTGGACGTTCTTTAGTAAGGGGCTCGAGGGCGCATCGGCGGAGGCGGGAGATTTTTGGAAGAATCTCGATACCCTGGCCAAGAATACCGCCGAGAGCATGAGTACGAATCTGAGCGATTTCTTCTTCAACGTCCTCCAGGGCAATATCAAAAGCGCTCAAGACGCCTTCAAGAATTTCTTCACGAGCTTGCTCCGTGAGGTGACGAACTTCTTGGCGAAGTCGGTCGTGAAGCAGTTCCTCGGATTCTTTCTTGGTGGTGATAGTGGTGCTTCTGCTGTTGGAGCTATTTCTGCCGCCGCGATTGCATCTGGCAGCAATGCCAGTGGGAATACCAGTGGTATTACTGGCAGTGAACACATCCGTGATATCTCGGTCAGGGGTGATGTCAATGTGACGTCGGCGACGACGACGCTTGGAACTGGCGGCGGCGGCGGGTTCCTTAATAATATCCTAAGTGGTATTCAAGGGATTGGTAGCGTTAGCAAGTTAGCTGCTTCTTTTACTGGGCCTGGTGGTGTTCTGGAAGCATTAACGTTCGCGGCGACGGAGTTTGCGAATACTGGAAGTATTTTTGGAGCCCTTGAGTCTGGATTTACGACATTCTTCGATCTTAGTGCGGCGCCAGCTGCACTAGGTGGTCTAGGTAGTGCCGCAGGCGCGCTCACGGGAGTGCTCTCCGCTGCTGCTATTGCGTTGAATTTGTATACAGCGGCACTGCAGTTGGGTAGTGAGGATGTGCGTACATTTGCGTCGGGCGCGGCAACGTTCGCCGGAACAGCTGGCGGCGCTATTGTTGGGGCTATCGTTGGCACCATTGTCCCGGGTATTGGGAATATTCTGGGTGCGTTGATTGGCGGCGCTCTTGGTGGAACAATTGGCGGCGCTGGTGGTGCGTTTGGGTTCTTTGACGACGAGACAAAAGGCGGCGCTATTGCGCGTATCCTGACTGGACAGTTAAATCTCGAAGCGGCCCTTGGGAATACGTTCGGTGGTATCGGAAGCTTCATTACTGGTGCGGTGTTTGATCAGCAAGATACTGGCACTGCGATTGCCTCTGGGCTTCTGAACCCTGGTGGGGCTCTTGTATCGTTGCTCACGCGCGGTATTGGGGCGCTGTTTGACCTGTTCGGATTCTCGGCGGGTCAGTACCAGCCCAAGCGCGATGCCGCGAATACAACAGCGCTTTCTGCCCTTCAGGGCGTGTCTAAAGGGTACACGGATGTCGCCCGTGAGGGGGATACCGCGAAGCTGCTGAAAGCCCTCCAGAACCGCGAAGGCCAAATTGGATCGGATCCGAATACGCGTGGGGTCTTCTCGATCGCGATGTTGACTCCGGATCAAGTCAGTCGTCTCGGCTTCGATCAGAGCCAGCTCGGTGGGTTGAATGACGTGAATGGGACGCAGCGCTTCGAGGTGGGATTTGATCAGTTCACCCTGAATCAGTTCGAAGAACTCTTGCGGATGTTGGCACTCGATAAAGATCAGATCCCGGATACGATTGCAGGCCGGGCCAGCGTCGGGTACCTCACCCAGGATAAGGTTGATGCCGTTCAGAAGTCGATAGCGGAAGCTGCAGCGAACGTCCTGAAAGCATTTACCATCTTTGCAGAGATCCGCGATAAGGTCAAGAACCTCTTCAAGGACATCAAAGATGCGATCGTCGATTTCCTTCCTGAAGATGTGCGGACCTCGTTTGAGCAGAATATTTTAGGGCCGTTGCAGCAGAGCATCGTCGATATCGTGTCGAACAAGGACTTTGATCTCGAAGAGATCACGGCGCGCATGACGGTGCTTCAAAACACCCTGACGGCGTATATGGGAATCGTGGTGTTGTATGGGCAGGTCAGCCAGGATCTTGCGACGGGCGCCGGGGATGTTGGCGCGGCCTTGCGGTCGAGTACGGCGGCGATTATTCGCGGAATCCGTACGCAACAGAAGGAAATCGATAAGACCTATATGGATCTTGGTCTTACGCAACAGCAGGCCAATACGATCAGTGGAAAGGGGGAAGGGTCAGGGCAGTCGATTGAGGAGATCATCAAAGATGCGATGGGGACGCTTGATCTAAGCCCTGAGCGCGTCTTTGAAAAACTCACAAAGCTTCGGGAACTTGTGCTGGCGCGGTACGAGACGGAGAAGAAGGCGGTTCTTGAAATTGAAGGAATGATCAAGGCCCTGTATGAGGGTCTTGGGAATCAAATCCTAAAGCTGGAGGTCCAGATTGGCGGACTCGAGCTCAAGTCGCTCGGGACGGTGGACCGATTCAGGGATTTGGTGGTGGGTCTTCAGGACCTTGCGAATACCTCGAAATCGGTGTCTGAGGCCCTGTTTGCCATCAATGCAGGCTTTGCGCTGTTGGATTCGATTCTGCCTGCGTTGGTGAAAGACCTCGTCGACCGCTCAGTCTATCAGGGTACGCCGGGCGAAGGTGGTGGATTTGTGCGACCCCCGGGGTCGGGCGGCGGGATTCAGAATCCTCTGAATGCGGTGGGCGATATCCTCACCGTTGTCCAAGGGGTCATCAATCCGCTCATCATGTCGACGGTGGCAGCGGTCGCAGCGGCGCAGGCGGCGGGGGATACAGCCGGGGCCACTACGTTAATCGCGGCGGCGGGCGCGAATATTCAAGCGGCGTTCAGTGCTGCGATGGCGGCCATCGATCAGTGGGAAGCGGCGACTGTGGCGGCGATCCAAGCGCAGCAAGCGGCGGCCGTCAAGAGCATTGAAGAACAACGGGATGCGGCCCTAAAGCCCCTACAGGAAGAGCGTCAAGCGAATCAGGAAAAGCTGGATGCGCTCGCCGACCAGCGCTATGCAATTAGCTTGCTGAAGCAGCCCCTCCAGGACGCGCTCAAGGCGATCGATGATGCGATTAAGCCGCTCTCGCGTCAGCTGAAAGACATCGATAAGGTGATCAAGGGCTACGAGCATGAGATCACCGCCCTGAATCGGGCGATTAATGAAATCTCCAAGGCCCAGGCGGTCTACCAGAAGCAGATCACGCACATCAATCGGCAGATTGCGCTCCTCGATGATGAAATCCGGCCGATCCAGGACGCCATCGATGCGATTGCGCGTCACAAGGATGCGCTTCAGCGGATTGCGGACGACAAGCTCTGGAATATCAAGATCCAACTGCATGCGCTGAACGAGCAGCGGAAGGTCATTGAAGAGCAGATTGCCCTGGTGGAGAAGTGGGCATCGGCGATCGACTCCGTCCGTAGTTACCTGTTGGATCTGGCGTTGGGCAATCAGGCGCCGCCCGATGCCCAGGGTCAGTATGACCTCGCCAAACAGAAATTTGATGAATCGAAAGCGAATTACCTGGCGGGTCCTACCCCCGAAGGCTTGGCGGCAATGCAGGAAGCCGCCGCGAAATTGCTGACGGCGTCAGAGCCGCTGTTTGCTCGTGCGTCACTGGACTATGAACAGCTGTATAATCAGATTGTCGCGGCACTGGAAGAAGCGGCGACAATCGGGGCGGGCATCGGTGGTGATCCAGCAACCCTGAAGGATCTGCAGGATCAGTTGAAGCTGGTCACGGATGAGATCGATCGTCTGAACGCGAAGGCGGAGCGGATCAGTTATAACCTGGAGCTAGCGCTCCACGTTCTTGAATTGCAGCAGCGCGCCCTCGAAGATCAGAAAGAGCCACTGGAAGACCAGATCAAGGTTCTGGAGCGGCAAGCGGACCTGCTGCAGCGTCAAGTGGATCTTCTCGAGGATCAGAAGGCGCCGTACCAGGAGCAGATCGATGCGCTCCAGGAACTGATCGATCACCAGAACGACCTCAAGGAACCAATTGAGGACGCGATCGATGTACTGGAAGACAGCAAGGAAATCTACCAGGACCAGCTGGATGCCCTTGGGCGTCAAGAAGAAGCCATTGGCCGTCAGGAAGAGCTCCTGAATCGTGCGAATACGATCCTCGATCGCCAGATGAACGATATCAATACGAAGGCGCAAACGATCATCAACGACATTAACCGCTTGGCGGGGGTCGCGATTGAGCAGACACACAAGGAGGCGGCGGCGGCCCGGACGGCGACCGAACAGTTCTTCGGGCCGCTCTTGGTTGCGGTGTCGCAGGCCCTAGGGGTCGGCTTCCAGCAAAATCGCGACTGGCTCCTGCAGTCCCTGATGGACCTTACGGGCGGCGTGAATACAGGGGCCTGGCTCCGGGAGAAGTGGGGTGAGACTGTACGAGATTTGGATTTCATCGCGTGGTACATCCGCGACTACCTGGCCGGAGATATCGCGAACGCGATCAATGCAACGAAACCCGAGAAGGATTTGCTGATCCTGACATTGGAAAACGTCGGGATCACGATGACGAACTTGGATTCCACGATCAAAGCTATCGATGCCAGGTTGGGTGGTGTTCCCTATCAGGAACCCGATCGCGGTCAAAATGCGCAGGGTGGCATGTTGCGGGTGCCCAATACCGGCACGATCTTGGTCCATAAGGATGAAGTCGTGGTCCCGATGCCGTTTGCGGAAGGCTATCGCCAGCGCGGCGGATGGATGGGGTCGAATGCAGAAATAAGTGGGGAAACACACGTCACGATTGCTCCGGGAGCCATCCAGGTGAATGGGGTGAACGATCCCGTGGCCGTGTCGAATGCGGTCGTTAAGGGCCTTGAGCGTGAGCTCCGTACTGGTGGACGGTTCCGCCAGATCATTCAGAAGATCCCGAGGGGGTAGCGCATGGCAACGTCAACGTTAATGGGTTGGACGATCCCGACTGAGACATCGGATCCGTGGTACACGGCCTTTGTGGCACTCGTGAATGAGATCGATGCGGCGGCAGCGGCCCAGCGGGCCATCATGCAGTTCTGGAATGGGTCTGTCGTCGTTCCCGTAAATACGAGTACGTTCCTCGGGCGTGGACATGGAGCGGAATTCAGCGTGCGCTTCATGAGCCCGGTGGCGGGGACGATTACGCGAATGATGACGGTCTCAGATGCAGCGCCGGGCGGCGCGCAAACATATGTCTATTCGGTGAGGCTGTCGGGGGTGGATACCGCCTTAACCTCGACTGTTTCTGCGGCACAGTCGGCATCGAACGTGACGGGGAGTATTGCGTTGGCGGTAGGCAATCAAGTGACGATCCATCTAGTGACGTCGTTGACGGCCGTTGCGGCGAATCACATGGTGACGCTGGCGATTCAGGTAACAGGCTAATGGCGTCCAGGGTCTCGGTTTTCTCGGTCACAAATCTCGCGGAGGTGGCGACGATTACCGCGTCGTCGCAGGCCACGGGATTTGAGGCGACGAATGTGGTCCCGGCAGGCCGCCCATTCTATGGATGGCGCTCGACGAGTGTGACTGGAGAATTTCTCAAGGTCCAGCGTACGGCGACCCCTGGGGATATATTGGCGCTCTACGTGGGAAACGTGAACTTCTCGACGCTCCGGGTCCAAGCGTCGGCTACCGATGACTACACCACACTCGGAGTCACGTACTACCAATACCAGGTCACTATGAGGCGCAATATCTTCAACTGGCGGTATCAGGGTGCGTTTATCCTTCCAGAAGAAATGAATAAGGCGTTCCTGAGGATACGAGTGGTGACCGCGATTGATCCGGCCGCGACGTATTTAACGATTGGGGACCTCTGGCTCGGATTGGCGACCAAAGTGGACCTCCTGCATGACATTAGTTTCCAAACGATCACGCCCCGTACACTGATCGATGCTGACAGTGGGGCCTTCACGGAGGAGCTCATCATGGGCGAGCCTCGGGCGCGGCTTTCAGTGAATCGCCGGGCACGCACGGATCGGCTGACGCCGGGCATGGCTGATGATCTGACGAGATGGACGGAGATTGACCGACAGATGTATAGCACGGGTGGGTTGTTCATTCCCACGATCAACGATCCAACGAATGCATTCATCGTGCGCCAGGTAGGTCAATACGGATGGACTCGGCAACGGCTGAATTTTATGGATTCACACATGGACCTCGACGAGATCGTCGGGCCGTAAGGAGAATACGATGACAGGCAAACAAAAAGCACTGCTGGCCGTGATAGGGCTCTTCACGGCAGCGGGGGCGGGCGGGTACGCCTACAAGAGTCAGGTGTTGGATGTGATTGATGCGAACTGTGGGCATAAGATCGAGCGAGTCGGCGCGAATATCAAGATTACACCCAAGGAAGCGTTGGTCTTGATTCAGGAAGGATGTAAAACCGAAGGCCCCGTGAATGCGGCGGGGGCGAGTGACACAGTGGAAATCATACTCACGAAAGGGGGTATACGCTAATGAAGTGGATGAAGTGGACCGCAATCGGCTCGATCGTGCTGATGTCGCTGGGCGTGGGCACGTATTTCAATGGGTTCCATAGCCCGCCGCAGGATGGTGGGCTCACGATCAATAGTGCTGAGATTCCGGTGACGGTGAAGGTAGAGCTGCGCGGGCCGGATGGGATCCTCAAAGAGGTGCGCGAATCCCATAACCGTATTACGAACGTGGGGCTCCAGGATGGGCTCAACCGCATGTTGTCGACCGGGACATTGGTTGCCAACTATATTGCGCTCGAGACGGGGAACTGCACGATCGGCTCAACGGCATTCACGGATACTGCGCTCACCACGGAGGTGGGGACGCGTCAGCAGGACACCAGCGTCACGATCTCATCGCCGACAGGTGGCCAACGAACGGGGCAATTGTCGGTGACGTTTGCGGCAGGAAATCCCGCGACCTCGGCGGCGGTGTGCGGAGTAGGGCTCTTCACGGCGCTCACGGGGCCGGATATGTTCCTCAGGACCACGTTTGCGGTGGTCAATAAGGGCACTGGTGATGCGCTCACGGTTACGATCAACGTGAATCTGACTGCGTCGTAACGTATGGCTGGGCTAGCATTGTGTGGGTTCGAGACGGGGTCCACCCTCGAGGTGGTCTCCCCGTCTGGGCTCACGATCGATTCGACGATCAAGCGGAGCGGCAACTACTCCGGCAAGATGGCGGTCGCGGGGAGTTGCCGTGTGTATACCGCGCCCGCCCCGATCACCACGTCCTATACCCGGGTGTGTGTGTACGTGACGGCGCTCCCATCGGCGAATTCGGTGATCGCGCAATGGTTGGATGTGGGGGCGGTCCTTGTCTGTAATCTGACCTTGCTCCCTGCGGGGACATTACGCATCGGGGGGGTGTTGAATGGCACTACGGTCCTGACGGTCAATACATGGCATGTGATAGAGCTGTTTGTGGACACCGTAGCCGATCTCGTCGAGATCCGGCTGAACGGACGCCGAGAAGTCGCGGGCGCTTTGGTGATGGCGAATCCGATGAACGCATTGAATCTGTTGTGGTCAGGTGGGGCGGTGGGGAGCTTTTGTTATTTCGATGATGTCGCGGTGAACAGTACGACCTGGCCCGGTCCTGGTCACGTGATTGCCCGTCAAGGTATTTCAGGAACGCCGACCTATGATGTGTGGTCAAAGACGGGCGGCACCATTGATGTGGTGTGGTCAGATTTCCCCTTCAATGCTGCCACCAATGCTCAGACGACGGCGGCGTCTCAGAAGCAGACGATGGTGGTCGCGAGCCCTGCGACACTTCGGATTGGACTCGTGCTCTCTCAGACGTATGGGCAGGAGTTCATCTCACCCCTGGATACGATCAATGGCTGTAAATCGGTGATGATTGGCAAGCGCGCCTCGGGCGCTGCGAATATCAATCTGCTTCGGATCGTGGGCGGCGTGGAGACGGCGACGGCCATCAACCCTACCACGGTGGATGCGTATTTTGATGATGGTGTGTGGACCACAACCTACGCCAATCTGCTTACGGTCGAAGTGGGAGCCGAGCGGGGCGCGACGGGCACCGGGAACATGATCGTGGAAGATATGTGGCTCATGATCGACTATACCCCGGCCGTGAAGGGCTACGTGGGTTTTACGGGTTTCGAGATTGGCAGCTTTGGCGAAGTCCAGGCGATCACGAATACCGTGGCGATTGAAACGACGACGATCCGGACGGGGGGATATTCCGCCAAGATCACCCATCACGCCTCCGAGAGCACGATCGATGTGCTCCCTCCAGGACGCCCGATGGAGCAGTATGGGGATCTTTATCTGCGGTTCTATTTCCGCGTATCGGCGCTGCCGGGCTCGTTGACCACGGTGGCACGCTTCAAGCCTCCAGTGGGCCTGGGCGTGGAGCTGAAGTTGCGGACGACGGGTATCCTCGAGGCGTTCGGAAATGGGGTGTCGATTGGCGTGGGAGTGGCTACGGCGTTGTCGATTAACACGTGGTACCGCGTTGAGCTCCGAGGGGCGGTCTCCCCGACTGGTTCGACCTCGCCGACGGGTGTAGTGCAGCTTCGCGTCAATGGGGTGGATTTTGCCAGCACCACTGCGATTGATGTTGGAGGCATGTTCGAAAAGGCCCACCTCATGTATCACGGGACGGCCACGAATTTTTGTTTTGTGGACGATGTCGCCATTAGTGATGTCGGCTTCGTGGGCACCGGACAGGTGATCTCGCGATCTCCGGTCGCTGGGACGCCCACCAATGACGGATGGGTGAAAACAGGTGGCGCCACGATTGATCTCGTGTGGGCGGATACACCCACGAACGCGGCGACTTATGCCACTGCGAATAGTGCGAGCGGGCAACAGACGGCCATCATCGGTCCCTTCACGTCGACCCAGGCGGGCAAGGGAACCGATGTGCTGCCCGCCGACGCAGGCATCTTGGCCGTGCGGGAGGCGGTGTATGGCCGGGTGGCCCCGGCGCCGTCTGGGATGAATACCCATGCACTGCAGCGCCGGGTGGGCGGTGTCGTGACGCGGACCAATGTCATCATGCCATTGACGTCGGGGCCGGTCGTGGAGCCAGTTCCATGGACGACCACTGTGGCCTTGATGGATAGCTTGGAAGCGGGCGGGCGCCAGCAGGACGGTATCACGTATCCGATGCGGATCGAAGATGTGTGGGTGACGGCGCTGTTCAATACCCCGATTGCGCAACTAATCGATGAGCTCACGGCTACGCTGTCGGATACGATCGTGTTGCTGGTGGAGAAGATCGAGAACAACGATGCGAGTGTGTCGGATACGATTACCCTGGTTCTGAGCTTGGTCGCCCTGACGGACACGATCTTTTTGGATGATGTGGTGACGTTGTTGGCCAGCTTGTTGGTCTCGGACGATGCCACGATTGTCGATACCACTGCGCTGTTGTTGATCCTCGGCGCCGTCGCAGATGAGACGCTCGCGATCGAGGATGTCGTGGCGTTCCTGCTGGCGATCGTCCAGGACGGCGGCACTATCACGGTGAGCGATGTGGTGGCAACATTCCAGCTCGGCGTGACGACGCGCCAGGCTGTCTATGCGCCGCGCTGGTTGATCGAGATCGAGGACGCCTAATGCGCTTTTCTGAAACGACGATCAGGATTGCGGGATCGGGATTTGGTTACGGGTCGTTTGGGCACGGCCCGTTTGGGGGCTCCGGTGTATATCTGGGGGTGATCTCCCATTCGCCGACGATTTCCCGTGAGCTCTCGGATCCGTTCTGGGGAACGGTCGCTGTCCAGGATATTAGCTTCACGGTGGCGAATGCGAATGGCGCGTATCTTCATCTCTATCAGAACAACATCATCGGTCGCGCCGTGGTCGTGCGGCGCTATGATGCGTTGTCCGAGTACAGCTCTGAGGAATTCACGGGGATTGTGAGTTCCGTCAGTATTACGGATGAGGGCGTGGTAATTGGATGCAGTAATCGGGCATCCGTTCTCGAGGAAGAGATCCCGAAGCTCAAGGTCGATACCAGTTGGCCTGCTGCAGTTTTGGGGAATCCTGCCGAATCGGGTACGGGGTTGTCGGTGGGGGGCGGCGTGGCACAAGATGCGCTTAACCGGCCCGTGCCGATCTGGTTTGGCGATATGCCGAAAGTGCAGACGCTGTACGTGAATGAGAATATCCCGGCGAACAAGTATGACTATCTCGTCGGCCATGGTCCCATTACGGTAGTGAATGTGTATCGGACGGGCGCCAATAATCGTCTGTTCCTGGTGAATACGGCCGAGTACACCGTGAGCACCTCGCTCTATCCGGGGTATACAGTTGTGCGATTTGTGCGCCGTCAGGTCAATACCTCGAATACGCTCACCGATATTTTTGTGGATGGGCAGGGTCCAGCCACCCGGAAGAACTTTGTGACCGCGATCCGCCATCTCCTCACGAAGTCGTGGGGATTAAATCAGGTCGTAGATGCGGTGAATTTCAATGCAGCGGCCGCGTTGGTGGGTGCGATGACGGAGCTCGAGTGCGATGGAGTCTTGACGGATTCGACCCCGGCGATGGATGTGCTCAAGCATCTTCTGATGGTACGGGGAATGCGGTTGTCGCTCGGTCCCGATGGGTGGCGGATTGCTGTGGATGCCGCCTCCACCGCGACGATTCGCATGGTCTTGAATGAAGGCCGGGCTCCAGAGAGTTCGCCGAATATCCTCAGTGTGGGCGCCCGCGATCGAACGGTTATGGACAACGTGGTGACGAATGCCATTATCAGCTACCGCTTTGATCGGCCCACAAGTAAGTATCTATTCCAGCAATCCCAGGTTGTGAATGCCACAACGTACGGGGCCGAGCGGGTGTTCGAAAATCTCTTTATCCGTGAGCACGCCTGTGCGGATCGGGTATTGGCGTACCTCAAGGGACGTTTGAAATACGGCAGCGAACAGGTGGGCGTTGGGCTACCCCAAGAGGCCCGGGTCCTGAGTGAGGGGGATTTAGTGATGATTACCTCTCCCCGTCGCGGGCTGTTTGCTCAAGTGATGGAGGTTACTCAGGTCGAAAAGAGCCTGGAAGCGGTCAATACAGTGTTGGTGTCGTGGGACACCTTGATTTATGCGTATACCGCTGCCACGCCCCCCGCTGATGATGTAGCGGGCACGTTTGAGGATTTTTCGAATGTGCCGCCTAATCCTGTTGCGAACCTGACGTTCCCCACGGGGGCCGCCTTCCGAGGCACCTACAATGTGGTGGGCGTTGGCTTGCGGGCGTTCGTCACGGTGCGGTTTACGACGCCCACTGATGGAAATTACGACCACGCGAATGTACGGTTCCGCAAGAACCTCTCCACGATTTGGCAGGCCTCAAGTGTGACGTATGCGACAGGGACGGTCGATGTGCGTATTGAAAATCTCGACCCGGAGGTCACATATGAGTATTCGGTGCAAACCGTAAACAAGTTCGGCTTGCTTTCTGGTGGCTAGATCTGGAAAAGTGCGGTTATACTTGATGAGGAGGAGTAATGGCGAACCCTGAGATAGACACCACTGATGGCGATGTGACTCCACCACCCGCCCCGATGAGTATCATTGTGACTGCGTATGGTAAGGGATTGATGGTGTCGGTGCTCTTGGTCGAGGGGCTCGATTTCCTTGAATACGAATTCTGGAAGAAAGTAGGCGCAGGCGGCACGTATGCCATGTTCGCCCATGGACGGATCAGCAGCATGGTGGATCTGGATACCGCTTATGGGACGACCTACTTCTACAAGGCGCGCGGGGTGGATACGAGTGGCAACGTGGGCGCGTTCGGTACGGCGGAAGCGTCTGGCACGCCCGCTCAGATGGCGACGGGTGATATTGGGTCTGGCGCGGTGCAGACGATCAATATTGCCGCTGGGTCTGTTGTCACTCTAAATATCGCGGCGGGCGCGGTCGTGACTTCGAATATTGCAGCAAATGCTGTGAGTTCTGTTGCGGCTTCGTCGGCGATTTCCGTTGCTGGTCCGATATTCACCCCAACGTTTACGTCGGTTATCCCAAATCTCACTGTAGGGATTACCACGCAAGGTGGTCCAGTGTTGGTCGTGTATTCTCTAGAAATCATCAAGACCAATACTGATGCGTCTGTCCAGGTTGTGGGCGCTTTGTTCACGGTTCGGCGCGATGGTGCTACATTGGGTGGTGGGATCAATTCGAAATCGGCTCAGGCCGGTCTCCCGGCGCCGTTGAATACGACGAATGAGATTCAATCGTATACGTTGGTTGATATTCCGCCCGCCGGATTCCATACGTATGATGTGACTTGGTGGCCAAGTACATCAGGGGTGAATGCGACTTTCTATGCGGGCACGAGATTCATTGAAGCGATCGAATTTAAGAGGTGAGGTCTCTATGAGACAAGGTTTGACGTTAGATGCGAATGGAAATATCACTGGGATGGTTATCGTGACTAATGATAGCGATATTTATCTGCAGACTCACGATAATCTCTTGATTGTCCCAGCGGATCATAAAGTGTTTCAAGACAAGCATGGATGGACCGTGGAGCAGTTACCGGAACCGGAACTTAAACAGGAGGCTCATGATGGAGATGCTGAATGAAGCGCGAGCGGCGATCAGCGGATACAAGACTTATGGGGCAGCACTTCTCACGGGCATCTATGCCGTGGGGGCGTGGCTTGTGTTCGGGCAGCCCGTTAATGTCGACTTGATCGCACTGGCGGTCTTGAGCTCAACCCTGCGGGCGGCGATCGCCAAGGGACCGACTCCACCGCCGTTGACGGTGATAAATGGCGAGCTCACCTATCCCGAAGGACGTTCTTCCCGGCGTGGTCTCTGATGCGCTGTCACCCTTACCCGAGGAGGTTTCTATGAAGCTCAATCGATTTTCCTACGTGCTGATGGCGATTCTCATCCTCGTCAGCCTTCAGGCGTGTGCGTCGTTCAACACGCGTGATAAGCAGCTATTGATTTCCGGGACTGCGATGGAAGCGGCCTCGGATCAGTTCGTCCAGGTCGGCAATATGTTCAATGCCACCTATACCGCGAAACAGATTACCGCTGATCAGTATCGCCCATGGGCCGTGTTCGCCACGCATTTCAAGACGGCGTATCCGCTCGCGGTAGATTCCTGGAAGTCAGTCCATGCGTCGGGTGACGTCGCGTCCCAGAGCAAGCTTGAAGTGGTGATCCGGGATATGCTGACCGGGCTGTCGAAATTCTCGGCCTTCATTATCCCGTACCTCGCACCACCCCCAACTGCCGTGCCGTTGGCGGCGAAGTAAGAGGAGGCCATCATGCCAGCTCTACTCGCAATGCTGATCCCGCTGATTCCCGGCCTCATCGATTCTGCGTTCAAGATGGTGGCGGCGATCCGCTCGGCCGCTGGGGATAGCCCCGAAGTGACGGCGGAAGTCAAGGCGAAGCTCTTGGCCCTTGAGCAGTCGCTTGAGGCCTCCAAGAAGGCTGTCGCTGATCTGGTCGTGTACAAGGTTTAGTGAAGCTCGCCGCTTTCCGGATCCCGCCGCGCATTCACCTTCCTGGCGTCGTGATTCATGTAAAGCAAGTTGACTCCGACGAGATCGAAGGTCAAAGCGCACAGTGGGACTACGATGCGACCACTGGGGAAGCGCGCATCCGTATCGACCAGCATATGCCGTTGGCCGTGAAGCGCTATCTGCTCTATCACGAGCTACAGCATGTGCTGGTCGACCTCATCGACATTGCCCTCGAATATCACAGTGATCTCATTCGCAACGCCCGCATGGGCAAGCAGCAGCGCCGCAAACGCAAAGCTAGTCACCCTTAAACCTGCGAGGTTCTCTATTGAGTGTAAAGCCGCGAGCTCGAGTCTACTGTGGTGTAAAGCACGGCGTCATCCCCGATACCCAGGTCAAGCCCGGCGTTCCGATCGATCACTTCGACTGGATCGCCCAGTACTTCTGTGAGAAGCGCCCTAACGTGATTATCCATTTGGGCGACTGGTACGACATGAATAGCCTCTGTTCCTACGATAAGGTGGACAACCCCGGGGACTACCATCAGCGCCTCTACGAAGATGATCTCGAGGCGGGCGATCGGTCGTTGGAGCTGTTCGAGAACCGCCTGGCCAAAACCAAGGACTACAAGCCCCGGAAGGTCTATCTGTTAGGCAATCACGAAAATCGCTACGAGCGGCTGATCCGTGCAGAGCCGGTGCTGGCGCGGTCGCTGACGAAGCCCTGGAAGGCAGCGGAGGCTCGGGGCTGGGAGGTGCAGCCGTTCCTGAAGCCGATTGTCATTCATGGCGTGGCCTACTGCCACTATTTCTGCCGAGGGCCGAATGGCACCGTCGGCAACTCACGTCGAGGGGCGCCGTCGGCGCGGGCGCAGGTCACGCGGGAGATGCGGTCTTGTACGGCTGGCCACAAACAGGGCCTTGATGTGCACATCCAGCCGACCGAAGACGGCATGAAGCGCGGCATCATCGCTGGGTCCTGTTATCAACACGAAGAGGAGTATCTCTCCCCCCAGGGGACGACCTACTGGCGCGGCATCCTCATGAAGCACGAGGTGCACGAGGGCGACTTTAATCTTATGGAGGTGTCCTTGAATTTTCTCCAGCGGCGGTTTGGACGATGAGTTTGGAACCCGAAGGTGATTGCATAGGATTTCAGCTTCAGCATGATGAGGTGCTCTGTCCGCTCCACGAGTTCCCTGGTATGAAGATGATGCCCCGGCGTCATCCCGCCTCCGAGCGGCTCCATGAGCTCCTGCAAGAGATGGGTGCCCTCCACGACCGGAAGCAGAAGGATTACGGGACCGCGACGGATCCGTTTGCGAATGTGCGCGGTTCCCTCGAGTTTGGCGTTCGTCCCTGGGTGGGGGCGATGATCCGCCTCAATGATAAGGTCAAGCGCCTGCAGTCCCACGCCCAGGGCTCGCCCCTGGCGAACGAGGGCGCGCTCGACTCCATGATGGATATCGCGGTCTATGCGCTGATTGCGTATGTCCTGTACGAGCAGGACGCCCTCGCCACCCCTCGGCCGGAGGGAGGGTTTTGCATTGAGCAAGTGGCGCATGTAGGATCGAAACCTGATGGCAACGCGACCCCGTCTTCCAACGGACAGGAAACTGGGCTTTCAACCCGGTAACGCGAGATCAACACTCGCCGGGGTCATTTCCAATTAACGCTGCGTGGAAATCAAGGAGTTCATCATGCAAACCGAAATAGATGAGCGCCAACAGCTTCGGCGGGAGCGGATGTTCGCTGATCTGGACAACCTCAAGAAGCATGTGGACGGCCTCGCCTCACGGCATGAAGGCGCGCATCGTAAATCGTTGGAGGCGACTCGGGCGGTGCGCGATCTAGAAGAAGCCGTGAAGATGAAGGAATCCATGGTGTTGGCCCTTGTGTCGGGGGAGCTTGATCCAGGCACGAACAAGCCTCGCTATACCAGTGTCGAGACACGCAAGGCAGCGGCGCAGACGCAGTTGGCGAGTGATAGTGAGTACCAGGGGCTCAAAGACAAGCTGTTTGATACCCAGGGCACCAAGATGAATGCCGATCTTGAATTGGGTGGGATCGAGCAGCAGTGGAAGAGCGCGGGTGTCGTGCGAGACATCCTCGTAGCCCAGACGCGGCTGTTGACCGCTGATTTCCAGTAACCCTTCCCCAAAGGAGTTTCCATGGCGAACATCGCTGTCCCTGATCGTAATCTGACCACCCGTGATATGGAATTGAAGGCGGCGGCGGATATGGTGCCGAAGAATCTACCCTTCACTCAGGAAGAGTGGGCGGAGATGCCCAAGGAAGAGCGCTTTATCGCGCTGCAATTCTTCCGAGCGGAAACCATCGCCTCCACCAACGGCATCAAGTTCGATTTCCCTCGCATGAAGTTTCCCACATCGGGCTCAAGTTTTTGGGAGATCGAGACCCCCGAAGGTGAGATCAAGACCGTGAAGGAGCTCAAGGGGGTTGTGGTCTTCCAGCTCCCGAGTCGGGTATACTACCCCATCACGGACAATCCGACAACCGGCACGCCACCGACCTGCGTCTCAGATGACGGGAAATACCCCCATCCCGAAAAGTCCCAGGTGGTCCAGGCGACGAGTTGTGCGGAATGCCCGCATTCGCAATGGAATACCGGCAAGGATGGGCGTGGGATGGCCTGCAAACAACGAACGCGGATCTTCACGTTCTTGGAAAACGATGGGATCGTCGACGAGATCCCTACGATGATTTCCTTGCCTCCTACCGGCGTACGGCCGTTTGCGGATTACGTAATGCGGCTCATCCAACGAAACATCCCGGCCGGGCTGCACGGCGTCATGACGGCGTTCGGGCTGGTGGACGAGACCAATGCCGGAGGTCAGAAGTTCAAGAAGCTCGATTGCAAGGTGTCGCGTAAGCTGACATATCCGGAGATGCAGCACTTCAATAATTTGAGTGAGATGTTCAAGGAAAAGATGGCGGAAATGGGCCAGTCGGGTAGCGTGATCGACGGCGAGTTCTAACCCTCATGGCCTGGCGCTGGCCCCCACCCTCGAGACCTGACCTCACGGCGCATGAGCGTGCGGAAGTGTTTGCCTTGCTCGAGGACCGGGGTTGGGAGCCAGTGCAGGAGAAGACCCCGGCCTACAAGAAGGGGGACTATTTTTGCCGGGTGTGCATGTATGATAGTCGTCGCTATGGCCTTGATGCCATTTTCGTCGAGGCCTGGAAAATTATTACTCCTAAATGCTATCGGGCCATGATCGTCTTTCGGGATGGTCATACGCACGTGGTCCAGGTCAACATCAGTTCCAAGCGGCGGGATTTCGATCAGGTGATTCCGCTCGGCGTGGATCAGGTGAGCCACCTGAAGGAGTGGTAATGGCCAAGCGTACCAAGCTCATCCGCCCCCCGGCTGATTTCCGTGCCGTGCAGCTCAAGGATTCGATCGGCCTGTACTTCACGGATCACGGTGGGGTGGAGCTCAAGATCATCCGGAAGCTCCGTGATGGCAAGCTCGTCCATGCACGGGGCTGGTCGAATCCCAACGAGTATATCGTGGAGTTGTACACCCACACCTTCAAGACCTGGACATCCAGGCAGCGGGAATGTCGCTGTGGGCGCAAGAAGTGTGAAGCGGAGTGGCAATCCTACTTCACGATCAAAAAGGACGATGTCTACGCGGTCCTGGTCGATTCGCTCTTGGCGCATTTCAAGAATTTGACGACCAGTGCCCACCAGGCGGCGGCGATCCACCACTGGGCTCACGTCAACGCTCAACAAAAATAGCGAGGACCAATTGAAGAGGCTGAAGGAACTGATTGCTCATGTTATTCGTGTCAAGCCCGATACCCTCAAGCAGCAGTACGAGGCTTGGGAACTGAGTGGCCATGCACTCAGCCTCCAGGTCCAGGAATCCACGGATGTGGCGGAGGGCATGATCGAGGAGTGGACCTCGGAAGTGGTGCGCTACAAAAACATCAAACGGCAGCTTGATGCGAAATTGCGAGGATAACCATGAACAATAAGAAGCTTCCAGCGGTGCTGCATGTGCGGTGGGAGACCGTGTACCAAGAATGTCTGCTCGCCTATGAGAACGCCGTTGATGCGGTCGAAGATGATGGTCCGACATTGGTCGGCGTGTACGAGTTTGTTCGCCAAGACAAACTCTCCAAGAAGCTGGAAGTGGAGATTTTGCGAACTGCTTCGCACAAATCCACAAGTTCTAATCGCAAATAAAGACCTGACCTAGTGGAACTAAGCGGCGTATAATTAAGAGACGGCAGTGGAGGGCTGGTACTCCCGACTGGACCCGGTAGTTAGGTGGTGTGAATCCACCCTGTCGTCGCTTTTTTAGAGGAGATCTGAGAGATGTTTGAAATCAACGATGACGATGAAATCGAATTTCCGCCTGGTTCGCTAGACGAGCAAGACGAGCAAGAACTCCTCGCACTTGCGAATCAACCGCATAATGACGATACACACTCTGAACACGGTGACGATATCCACTGTAACGTGTGCTTTGCCCGCGCTGCGCTGGACATGCATTACGGTGTTGTAAGGGAGACTTCATGAAGGGCACGCTGACGGTGTTATTTCTTATGGCACTCCTTGGTCCCCCGCCGACGGTCAAGCCAGTGCTGGCGGCGCCGGTGGTGGTGCAGCAGAAGGCTTCGGCTGTCCTGATGGGCGTGGTCGAGGTCTTGCATTTTGATGATGGCAACGGCAAGGGGCACTACGAGTACTTCATTCATCCTGACGCTGGGGGCCGATTTCGGTTTCGAGTCGGCGCAGTGGATGAGCGGTTCCAGAACGGAGATCGCGTTCGGTATACCACAACCAAGAGTGCCAAGGGTGGCACGATCTGGACCGTGATTCCGATGGTGGCGCGCTCCGGATTGCAGCCCGCCCTCGTGAGCGGCATCCATAAATCGGTCATTCTCCTGATCGACTATACGGACAAGGACAACTTGATCCGGAGCCCTGCGAATGCGGCGGGTGTGGCGCGGGTGATCGAAGAATTCTATCGCAATGCGTCGTACGGGCTTCTCAGTATGCCGGTCGATATCGTGGGTCCCTACAAGATCGCCGCGTCCAGCAATGCGTGCGACTACTACGGAAACGGGACCAAGGCGGATGCGCTGGCGCTCGCGGCGGGGGTGCCGCTTGGGCAGTACATGCACAAGATGTATGCGATGCCGAGTAGCGCAGCGTGTCCCTGGGCAGGCCTGGGGCAGGTCGGTGGTAATCCGACCAGCGCGTGGATCAATGGCACGATCGGCTACGTGCCAATCCCGCTCCATGAGTTTGGACACAACTTGGGCTGGTGGCATTCCCACTCCATGGAATGCGGAACGGTGCCGCTGAAGGCTTCTGGATGTTCACTGACGGAGTACGGCGATACCGCCGACATCATGGGGATGGGGCAATCAGGCGCCGCACCCTATGGGTATCATCCGAATGCGGCTCAGAAGCGCTTGACGGGATGGTTACAGCCCCGTGATGTGGTGGCAGGGACGTTCGATCTGAAGCCGCTCGAGACGTCTCCTGATGCGTTGCGCGTTGTGACGACCTCGAGTGATGCCTTCTATGTCGAACACCGGGGCACGTTTGCAGGTTTTGGCCGTCCGCATGGTGTCCTGATTCATCTGCAGCGTCCCCAGAGCAGCACGAACGGCGTCTATCTGCTGGATATGACGCCAGGGATTGGGGCGATCTACGGGGATTCTGCGTTGCCCGTAGGCCAGTCGTGGACGGATCCGACCAGTAAGTTCACGGTGAAAGTGAATGCATCGTCGACGGCGGGCGCCAATGTCACGATCGGGAGCCAACCGCCCCCGCCCCCGCCCCCGCCGCCCCCGCCGCCGCCCCCGCCGCCCCCGCCTGGGACTGGAGATGTGTCGAAAACCTTCACTCGACTCAATAATCCAGCGCTGAGGTTCTACGTGGACGTGCCTGGGTATCGGTGCGATCGCATTGTGGGTGGGACGAGTCGCCTTCGAGTGTTTAAGGTGATCGGCGATCCCACGGCGGGACCGATCGTTGAAGTGCTCCTCAAGTACGTGTCAGTGATGAATCCGCAGCAGCCGTATGTGCCATTCACGATTCGCTGTAACTCGGCAGCGGGGACGGTCGATCTGTGGTTGGATGGAGTGCTCAAGCTCAGCGTACCTCGATGAAGCTCGCATTTCTTGGCGATCGACACATCGATTCACGTAGTGAGCGGTTTCGGTACGCGCTCCAGCAATGGGATACCGCGATCCAGACCGCTATTGACCTTGGAGCGGAGGCGTTTGTGTGCCTCGGGGATGTCTGCGAAGGCGACCCCGATGGCCCCGAGCGTCTGGCGTTGGCTGAACGCTACGAGCGCATGCTGGCCGTGGGACCCGTCTATGAAGTCCTGGGGAACCACGAGGCCTATTCCGCCCTCGGATTTCTGAAATACATGGGCGTCCAGGTCGCCTGGAACGATTTCCTCCTCACGGAAGTCCCCGACTCATGTGTGTTGTTGCTCGTCCCTTATCCTCGGCGAGGCCGCGCGCCGTTCCAGAATCTGGGGGGCGATACGATTGAAGGCTCCATGGTCGCGGCCGCTGTTCGCATTGCCAAGCACGTTCAGGACGCTCGCGCGCTCGCCGATGCCAAGCATTTGCCGCTGATAGTCGGCGGGCATTTCACGATCGAGAGCATGCGCGTGTCGTCCTCGGATTTCGAGATCCATGTGGGCCGTGAGGTCATTGTGCCGATTGCCGCGTTGCAGAAAGCGGATCTCACCGTTACCGCCCATATTCACCGTGCCCAACACGTGACACCGAGAATCGTGGGTGTGGGGAGCCTCTACCACTGCAGCTTTGCGGAGGCGGACGAGAAGAAAGGCATCTTGCTCGTCGAAGCCCACGGGCAGGAAGGTATTACCCATACTGCGGTGGAACTCATGGGTCGTGATCACCTTGATATCCGGCTCACGGGAGCGGAATTCAAGCTCCAGCACGCTCATGTGCAAATGCGCGTCACCGCCCGTACCGAGATCAAGCTCACGTTAGAGCTCGAGCCGGGCGATCCCTTCAACTACGAGCCCCTCCTACAGCCGATCCGTGATCTGGCGGCGTATTGTGTGGTGAAGAAGGAGCGGAAACAGGTGCTGCGCCCCGTGCGGGCGCCTGAGATCGCGGCCGCCACGGATGTTCGTGAGCAGTTCAAGGTGTGGCTCGATGTTACTCACCAGCCGTCGTCAGACGGCATCTACCAGAAACTCGAGGAGATCACGGCGTCATGAGGCTGCCGAAGTCCTTTTGGGATCAGGAAGAACCCCCGAAGAAGAAGGAAAAGGGGCGGAGTGATGGAATGATGGCGGAAGACATCTGGATGGATTCCAATACGAAGCTCAAAAAGCATCGCAAGAAGCGTGAACGAAGCAATGCGGTTGCCAAGGCCAGCAGGCGGGCGGCATGGTAAAGCGCGGAGTGGAATGGTGGCATACGTGGTTCCTGGGGTTGGCGGAATACGTCGCGTCTGCGTCCAAGGATCCGTCGACCAAGGTGGGCGCGGTCGTGGTCGATGCCAACCGCCGTATCGCGTCCATGGGCTATAACGGATTCCCGAAGGGCGTGGAAGATAGCGATGCGCGCCTGGAGGTCCGTGAGACTAAGCTGAAGATGATCGTACACGCCGAGGTCAATGCGCTCATGTACATGGAGCGTGGGCAAGGGCTCGTGTTGTATACGTGGCCCTTGGCGCCGTGTTCGCAATGCGCGGCGTTGGTGATCCAGTCAGGCATCAGGGTGGTCGTGGCTCCCCCGCCATCGCCTGAATTGGCCCAACGCTGGGGGGATGATATTCAACTCGCCAATGAGATGTTCGCTGAGGCGGGTGTCCTGACGTTGTCATTCGAGCCGTCACGTGACGTTTGACGATTTCGCTGACCGCACTCGCCGGTTTGACCGCTCGAATTCGGAAATGTGGTTTTACGCGCTTGGGCTGATGGGTGAGGCTGGTGAAGTGGCCGAAAAGGTCAAGAAGATCTATCGCGACAAGCTGCCAGTGGATAAGGTCGCGATAGCCCGTGAGATCGGGGACGTACTCTGGTACGCCGCCCGACTCGCGGACGTGCTCGGGGTGTCCTTCGATGAAGTCGCCCAGTTAAATATCACGAAGCTGGTCGACCGAGAGATGCGAGGCGTGTTGCACGGCAGTGGTGATAATCGCTAGTTCAAGAACCGTCTCGTAACCCTCTCTTTTCCAATAAGGATATCCAAAAAATGGACGTAATGACCCGTGAAGAAATACCTGTCTCATTTGCTCTTCCGACCGACTATCAAAGCTATATTTTCGTCTCCAAATACGCGCGGTGGAACGAAGAAGAGCAGCGCCGTGAGACCTGGCCTGAATGCATTTACCGTTACCTCACGTACATGGTGGGCGCTGTCCATCGTGTGACCGGGGTCCAGGTTCCGATCGAGCTCCAGCGCGACCTCTATCGCGCCATGGTGGCGATGGAAGTGCTGCCCTCGATGCGAGCGCTCGCCACCGCTGGCCCCGCCTTGGAACGGGACAACGTCGCCGCCTACAACTGCGCCTATCTCGAGGTGTCACATCCGCGTGCGTTCGATGAAGCCATGTACATCCTGATGTGTGGAACGGGGGTGGGATTTAGTGTTGAGAATGAAGCCGTCGCAAAACTCCCCAGGTTGCCCGCATGCCTCAAGGCTTCGGACGAAGTGATCATCGTGGAAGATTCTCGGATCGGGTGGGCCGATGCGTTTCGGCAGCTGATCGAGGCCCTGTATCTCGGCTACGCGCCCATGTGGGACGTGAGCAAGCTGCGTCCCGCTGGCGCCGTCCTCAAAACGTTCGGAGGGCGGGCCTCGGGGCCGGAGCCGCTGGTGAACCTCTTCGAGCACACCACCAAGCTGTTTGCAGCAGGCGTAGCCAAAAAGGCGGAGCGCCTGACCCCGCTGCAATGCCACTCGATTATGACCATGGTTGGGCAAATCGTGGTGGCGGGGGGCGTGCGCCGTAGCGCGATGATCTCGCTCAGCGATCCGGATGATGTGGGGATGCAGCAAGCCAAATCGGGGCACTGGTGGAAGGACAATCCCCATTTCGCCCTCGCCAATAACAGTGCCGTTTGGGAGGATCGTCCGACCCCAGCCGCATTCTTGGATGAATGGTCGGCGCTGGTGCGGTCGGGGAGTGGGGAGCGGGGGATGCTGAATCGGGCCAGCGTCACCAAGCGCATCGAAAAGCACGGCCGCCGTAATCCTAACTTCCGGATGGGGGTCAATCCGTGCGCCGAGATCATCCTCCGGGATCAGGAGTTCTGCAACCTCTCGGAAGTGATCATTCGCCCCGATGACACCGAAAAGGAGCTCACCCGCAAGGTTCAACTCGCCACGATCATCGGCACCTTTCAGTCCCTGTTGACCAATTTCGCGTATATCCGCCCACAGTGGCGGGAAAATTGCGAAGAGGAGCGGTTGCTGGGCGTCAGCCTCACCGGCATCATGGACCATCACGTGCTGTCGCGGTCCTACATGGGCACCAAGGCCATGTTGGAGAAGCTGCGGAAGGAAGCCATCCACACCAACAAAAGCATCGCGTCGTGGCTAGGGATCAAGCAGTCGGTGGCGGTTACGACGGTGAAGCCGTCTGGCACCGTGAGCCAGCTGACCGATGTCGCCTCCGGGATTCACCCTCGATACGCCCCGTTCTATCTGCGGCGGGTCCGGTCCAATAAGGTCGAGCCCATCACGCAATTCCTGATTGACCAGGGCGTGCCGTATGAAGCCGACGTCATGAATCCGAGCGCCGTGGTGTTCACCTTTCCTCAGGCCGCCCCTGTGAATGCCATGATGCGTGAGCATCTGAGCGCCTTGGAGCATCTCGAGCTCGCGCAGCTGTATATGAACGCGTGGTGCGAGCACAACGTGAGCCTTACTGTGAGCGTGAAGCCTGACGAGTGGATCCCCGTGGGCTGCCACGTGTACGAGCATTTCGATGACATCACGTGCGCCGCCTTTTTGCCCTTTTCCGACCATACCTACGCCCAAAGCCCCTATGAGGAGTGTTCGCAGGACGCGTACGCGGCCGCTGTCTTGGCCATGCCGACTCGAATCGAATGGGAGCGGCTCAATGAGTATGAAACAGCCGATTTAACCTCATCGTTGCGGGAATTCGCCTGCGTAGGCGGGTCTTGCGAGATCTAAAGGAGATTACATGCTGAGAGCATATCTAGCGGGGGCCATTCGAGATAACCAGAAGGAGGATATCGAGTGGCGTGAGATGATGATCGATACCCTCCATTCAGAGATTGCGTTCCTGAATCCAGTTGGGGGGAAAACGTTCGACTCGACGACGCGTATTTGGACGATGTCTGGCGTTGTGTCGACGGCCAGCGCTATTGTCGCTCATGATTTCTGGTGCGTTGACCGAGCAGATCTAGTTATTTTCAATTTTCGGGCACTTTCCCAGGGGTATCCATCTATTGGCACGCTGGTGGAGTTTGGCCATGCGACCGCGTGCAATCCACGCCCATTGATCTATTCGATTATCGAACCCGATTACATCGGGCATGGAAATCCGGGGAATTTCAAGCTGCATCCGTTTCTTGAGAAGAACAGTGCGATTGTGTTTCCCACAGTCGATGACTGTCTGAAGTTCTTGCAGCGTCATGTCGCTGTGCTGGATGGCCGCGCCCCGCATTTTGCAGGAGCCGCCTGATGGCGCGATTCAGGAAATTGCCAGTCGTGATTGATGCATTTCATCTCGGCACCGACCCGATGCCGGATTGGTTTATGGACGAAGTCACCCGGGATCACGTGATCCTGCGGCTCGATCAGTCGATTGATATTCGGACACTCGAGGGGTGGCTGCACGGCACCGAGGGGGATTGGATCATCCGGGGCATTCACCAGGAGATCTATCCATGCAAGCCCGAGATTTTCGCGGCGACCTATTCGGAGGTGACTGATGATTAGTGAGCAGCAACTCACCAACTGGTTTACCTACCACCCGCCGCCCGATGCCAAGACGGTGGAGATCTACGAGGAACTGCGGTTGGCGGGGCTGCTCTTGGCCTCGTTGATCGTGGCGCGGACGCCGCCCAGCGCCGATCAGACGGCCGCCGTGCGCAAGGTGCGGGAAGCCGTGATGACGGCCAATGCCGCGATCGCCTGTCAAGGGCTATGAGCGACGACCAGGACAAACCTACCCAGATCGTGACGAATCTGAACTGTGAGTCCTTCATGGGACCACGGGGGCATCCGATGCCCTGTTTTAAGTGTGATGTGGATATCCAGCTGGAGGAGCCGCATCGGCACTTTATGCGAGTTCATGTCAATGGGTATCAGCCCTTTTCACTTCACCAGACGTGCCTCGACGAGTTGACGGCCATTGCGAGGCAACAAGATGATCCACAATGAGATGCCGGTCAAGGTCGATGGGGTCCTCCAGCATGCGGGAGTCGTGATTCCCTCGGTGTGCCACAAATGTGGCTCGATCTGGGCCTTTAACGGGCTGTATGCCAGTTGCATCGTCTGTGGCGCAGATTTCTACCTCACGCGCGGTACCGGACGGCGCATCCGCGATACCCCGATCGACGAGGACGATGAGCGTCGGGGGTATCGCCGGGGCGCTCGCGTTCAAAATGACGGTATTCCAGAGAGCGAGGCACTTGATCAGTGATTCTCCCAGCAGCTGATCGATTCTGGAAACACGTTGACAAAACGCCTGGACACGGCCCGTGGGGTGATTGTTGGGTGTGGACGGGTGGTAAGGGTAAGGGGTATGGATTGTTTCGCGCTATTGGACGATCACTGATATCTGCCCATCGGTTTTCTTTCGAGCTGGCATTTTGGCCACTCCCAAAGGAATTGTTAGCGTGTCACAAATGCGACTATCCGTCTTGCGTTCGCCCTGATCATCTATTCCCTGGAACATCCCATGATAATTCCATGGATGCGTCTCGTAAGGGGCGACTGAGACCGAATATCGGTGAGCGCCAGTGGGCAGCAAAGCTCACAGCCGAGATTGTTGAAGATATCCGGCGACGATATAGTGCTGGTGGGGTATCTCAACGCGCACTTGCGGCGGAATTCGAGGTGTCGCATTTCTGTATAAACAGCGTAGTAAATCGAAAACTGTGGAGGCATGTACCGTGATCCTTCATACGCTAGCCCACTGCGGGAGTTATGCCTTCCAGCAGCCAATTGAGGTGAATTTCGATCAACTGCCTGAAGTGGTGGCGGTCGTAGGGGATAACGGCGCCGGGAAGACAACTTTTCTGGATCTATGTGTTGTTTGGTGTTTTGGATTCATGCCCTTCCGCCCGGGGCCGCTGTACGACAATTTCGTGAGCAAGGGCTACGTGAAATCCCACTGGACCCATAATCGCCGCGAATACCTCTCCACGATCCTGGTCGACCCAGACCTCAAAAAGACCGAAATGACCCTCCATGACTTCCTCACGGGGGAATGCTTGGCGGGGCCGCTCCAAACCGACTATTTGCGCACCATCACCCAAATCACGGGCTTCGACGCCGAGCTGTGCTTGTGCACCGACTATGCAATCCAGACCTCGGCGGCGTCGACCGAGACCAGCCAATCCTTTCTGCGGGCGGATCGCGCGACCAAACGCACCATCCTGGCCGGATTGCTGGGCCTGGGGCGTTACAGCGTATGGGAGCAGGCCGCCAAAGAGCAGATCGCCCGCCTCGAGCTCACGTTGAAGGAGTTGCGCGGCCGCCTGGGATTTTTCCAGGAAGTCGCCGCCCGTGAGGCGCCTGCGGCGGCTGCCATTGACCGCTACGTGGAGGACATGGTGGTCAAGCGCCTCACCCTGAACACCCTCACGGCCGAGCTCAATGCCATCGCGGCCGAGCTCCTGACCCAGGAGGACCGCTACCAGGAGCGCCAACGCCTGGTGACGCGGGAAAACGACCTCCAGCGGGATATGCGGGAGTACCGGAATCGGTTGTGGCAAGGCCAGCAGGATAAGGCCAAGCAGGAGAACATTCTGAAGCAAAAATCCCTGATTCGGGATGCCCAGGAGGAACTTCCTCACGTGGCCGCCCGCATTCAGGAGCTCGAGCAGCAACTTCTGGCCCTCGACGAGGAGCGGATGACGGCTTCCCAGCGCAACGCGGAGCGTCACGTAGCTCAGGAACGGGCCACCAGAGCCACGGAGAGCCTCAAGGTGAGCCTTCAGGTCGTCAAAGAGCTCTCCACCGTGCCTTGCAAAGGCGAGGGCCTGTACGCCCTCTGTCCGTATTTGCAGCGCGCGTATGAGGCCAAAAGCGGGATCGAGAAGCTGGAATACGAGCGCCAAATCGCCCAAGTCCTGCCTGAAGCGGTCGATACGGCGATGTTCTACACCCGGCTGAGCACCTTGAAAAAGGAGCTTGGGGTGGCCCGGGGGCGAATTGTGGAGTTGCAGGGCCTGATTGCCCTGAAATCGCACATCGAGGCCGCCCAGGAGCGTTTGTGGACGGTCAGCGGCGACCTCGAGGCTACAGAGAAAAAGATTCTTGATCTCGAGCGAGAACTTCTCGAAACCCGCGAGCTCCTCCTGAAAATGGTCGACCTCAATGGCGACGTCGAGGCCCGCCGATTCGAGCTTCAACCCCTCCTGGGGAAGGCTGCCAATGAGCTTTCCGACTGCGAGCGGGCGCTGGGCGAGGCGGAAGGCCACCTCAAGGACGCCCAGGCCGCCAAGGGGGTCGTGACGGAGTTTCAGCGCGACATTGGGGAAATCGAGGCCACCATCTCAGAGTGGCAGATCGTGGCGCGGGGGCTTTCGCCGACTGGGATCCCGGCGCTGCGGGTGGATCAGGCCCTTCCAGCGATTTCAGTGCTCGCCACGGACATTCTCGAGACCTCCTTTAAGGAGTCGCGCTACTCGGTGGAGCTGATTTCGCAAAAGCTCGACGCCAAGGGCAAAAAGGCCCTGGAGACCCTCGAAGTCGTGATTCGCCGTGATGGGGACGTGCTGCCTGCCAAGAAGCTGTGCGGCGG
>Ga0068859_100000116_pt1 | contig 75397 bp, 50 predicted proteins | sample KBSSwiS22_FD_66585 | JGI IMG/M metagenome (GOLD analysis project Ga0068859, IMG submission 66585) | Switchgrass rhizosphere microbial communities from Kellogg Biological Station, Michigan, USA - KBS Switchgrass S2-2 | ecosystem: Host-associated > Plants > Roots > Rhizosphere > Soil ...
CACGGCGTTCAGCTTGAACTGCAGGTCGTACCTGTTGACTCTACGCGGCCCCGCTCGAGGCATCTGAAGGCTCCTTCCTGGTTAGGTAGGAGTGTCAACCATACCGAAGCAATCTTCGAGTCCGCTGCAAGCAGTTGTTAGGCGGCATTAGCCCTTACGTTGCGAGCTATCCGGATTTCTAGGAAGGCCCGTAAGGGACGGCGTCGCCGGAGTTAGCATAGGAAAGGAGGCTATGTTACCGAGCAGATTGGCGGCTTGAGTTACACTGCTGAACTCGTCGAGTTCATGAAGGAGATCCCTAAGAGCGGCTGTGAGCGCGAAGGATAGGTCCGCGAGTCGCTGAGCCTCGGCGTGGCCCGCGTTGCGTTGCTTCTGTAATCTGTGAGAGTATTCACGAAGGGTTAAGACGACTGCGTGCAGCTTGTGGCGACATTGGTGCCGCAATTCTCGTATGGAGAGTACTATTCCAGAGGGGAAGGCAGTCTTGGCGTCCGCCCAAGCTGCTAGAAAGCGTTCGCCTTGGGTGTCGAACTCCGTAATCGCGGCCTCCAGCGCCCCAATTTCGTTCGCGAGCTGAGCGTGTACTTCTAAGTCGATCCGGCCGAGAACACGCCAGACTTGAATGCGCAGTAGTTCAGTCTCGCGGTGGAGTCGGCGTAGTCCCTCGGCCATTGCAAGCAGTTCCGCTCTCTCCAATTCCCGTAACGGCTGCTCTCGTGATGTCAATCGGGACATTCGGCCCAGCTGAAGCTGCGCCAGGAGTCCGATGAGGGACACGGTGCCTGCGACTAAGGCCGCAATCAGAGCTGTTTCCACGGTGGTCCTCTTCGGTTCGATGTGCGCTGAGGTGAGTGATGCCGCCTAACATTCCGCATCAGCCGCGAGCGAAGCGAGTCGGCTGCATGCGCTCGTTAGGCTGCGGCGTGCTCTTCGGAGGTTACCCTAATGATTAGAGGCGGCTGCTTTCGTGGCAAGGAGGCGTGACTTTAAGAAGTGCACAGTGTGATGAGACGAGGAAAGAGGTGTCGCGGTGGCTATATTAGTGAAACCAATTCAGACGCTCAAGAAACCATTCCCAGAAACGATCGCCATATCGCGCACCGGCAATAGCTACGATAAGGGTAGGCAGTATGGCGACAGGCCAACTGGCGCCGTGCCGGAGCCACCAGGCTGTGATGACGCCACCAATTAGGACTCCGAATACAAGACCGACCACGCCGCCACCCTGAGGGGGTTCGGAGCGTTGGCTTGCAGGCATGTTGGCGCCGATTTCGAGCCGTGCCTAAGGTGCGGATCAGGTGCGGGCCGGCAAAGGTAGCCGGCCCGCTGCTGGGTCATTCCCTAAAAGTAGTGGTCTCGGACGACGCCGTCAAAACCGGCCGGTGTGCAGGCAGCATCTCTTGAAAGCGACGCCCGGAGCCGCAGGGGCATGGGTCGTTGCGACCAAGCTTCTCGAGAAGCTCTTTGTGGCCATGAACCATTCGGTGGCCACGCTTCACATGCGCTTCGGAGGGGAAACCTCTCTTGCGCTTGCTGCTAGGTTCAAAAGCGGTGGAGGGAATCCGGGTCGATTAGCTTGGCCATGTGGCACCTCCGCAGATTGCGTTGAGGACCGGACGATAGTAGCCGGGACGGTGAATTCCCGCAGCCTAACACTGGATTATCTTCGAAGGCGCAGAAAAGCGTACATATCGCCCTCCAGGATAAGTCGTTTCGGGCGACTGGTCGGACGAAAGGTATTAGGCGGCGAGTTCGACGAAGGTCTTCGTGAGGATCTTTGTCTCTGACTGGGGACCTGCGACCGGAACGGGCGAAGTCGGCCGGGATCAACGAGGCGCGGCCGCCGCTGGGGACATCCTTGCGGGTGCCGATCGCCAACACTCCGCGCCCTTCGGTATACATACCGACGAGGAATCGAAGGAGAGGAGAAGTGCCAAGCGAGGTGTTAAACCGGGTGGATCGATGGGTGAGTCGATGTGGATGAAGGACTACGAGCACGAAGAAGCAGGGCACGGCCTGCTTCGGCGATGGCCGATGTAGGCGCACAGCGGACGCTGAGCGGAGCCGATCAGAAACCCTCTCTCTCCAGCAGACGTTGGCGGGACCATACCACCGGATAGCACGGACAAGCCCAGGGCGAGGCATCGCCAGCGTCCTTGACTCAGTAGACGGCTGTAGCCCGCGGTTTTCGCCCGACCCAGGGCGGTTTCGTCCGGACCCGCCACACAGCTACACCCTCCGGCCCTCGGTCCTCACCGCCGCCGGGGGTCCCGGCGCTGAACGTATGCTTGCCTGGTGAACGAGCTGACGCTCCGGATCGCGCACTACGGCATCCCGTTCGTGTTCGTGAACGTGCTGGTCGAGCAGCTCGGGCTGCCGGTGCCTGCCTACCCCTCGCTCATCGTGGCGGGGGCGCTGGCCGCGCATGGCGTGATTCCGGCGGGGCCGCTGATGCTGGCCGTCCTGGTCGCCGCGCTGGCGGCCGATACGCTGTGGTTCTACCTGGGCAGGAAGCGCGGGGCGTTCATCCTGAAGCTCGTTTGCCGCGTGTCGCTCTCACCCGACACCTGCGTGCGGCAGACGGAGAGCCGCTTCGAGCGCTGGGGCGCGCCCTCGCTGCTGGTCGCCAAGTTCATCCCCGGCTTCTCGATGGTGGCGCCGCCGCTGGCGGGCTCGCTCGGCACGCCGCTGTCGCGGTTCCTGCTGTTCGACGCCGGCGGGACGATCCTCTGGGCCGGGACGGCGCTCCTCATCGGCGCCCTCTTCCGCGATGCCGTCGATCGAGCCCTGGCGAGCCTCGAGGCGCTCGGCTCGCGCGCGCTCCTGGTGATCGGCGCCGCGCTCCTCCTCTTCGTGCTCGCCAAGTGGTGGCAACGGAAGCGCTTCTACAAGGAGCTCCGGATGGCGCGCATCACGCCCGAGGAGCTCAACCAGATGATCGGGCGCGGCGAGACGCCCCTGGTCTTCGACGTGCGCGGGCTGGGCACGCGCGAGCGCGACCCGCGCCGGGTGCCGGGCGCGCTGGTCCTCGACCTGCCGGAGCTGGACCACCAGATCACCGGGCTGCCGCGCGAAGGGTTCATCGTCCTCTATTGCACGTGACCCAACGAGGCAACGGCCGCCCGTGTGGCGCGCGCGCTGATGGACAAGGGATTCAAGAGGGTGCGGCCGCTGGCCGGCGGGCTGGATGCCTGGGTGGCCGCCGGCTACGAGACGCACGGCCTGGCGCCGCTCACGTCGACGCTGCCCGTCCGGTCCGTCGACTAGCTCCCTTCATCCCGCGCCACGATCGCCGCCGCGGCAAGGTCGCCGGTCACGTTGAGCACCGTGGAGAACGTATCCGGCAGCGCGTCCACCGCGATCAGGATGCCGATCCCTTCCGCCGGCAGGCCGATCGCCACGAAGAGCGGCGTCAGCATGAGGAACGCTCCGCGCGGCACTCCGGGCGCGGCGAAGGCGACGAAGACCGCCGCGAAGGTGATGATCCCCAGCTCCCGCAGGTGCAGGGGCACCCCGTAGAACCAGCCCACGAAGAGCGCGCCCACCGTCCAGGAGACCGGAGCGGCGATCTTGAACATCGAGACCGCCAGCGGCAGCACGAAGCCGGTGACCCGGCTTCCGAGGGCCAGTCCGGTCTCCCCGGCCTCGATCAACGCCGGCAGCGAGGCGATGGAGGAGCTGGAGCTGAAGGCGATGAGCTGGGCCGGCAGCGCCGCCTTCGCGAAGCGGCGCACCGCGATGCCGCCGAACAGAGCGACCACCGGATAGAGCAGCAGCGTGACGACCAGACAGGCGACCGAATAGACGGCGATGTAGAAGCCGATCGCGCCCGCCAGCGCGGCGCCGGCGTGCGCCGCCAGCGGCAGCACCAGCGCGAAGATGCCGATCGGCGCCGCCGCCACCACCCAGCCCACCAGCCGGAGCAGCGCGGTCCCGAGCGCCTGGAAGAACGCCACCAGCGTCGCGCGCGTCTCGGCCGGGCTCCGGGCGATCGCCACCGCCAGCAGCAGTGTGAAGAGGATCAGCGGCACCATCGCGCCGCCGGCCGCGGCGGCCACCGGGTTCGGCGGCAGCAGCGAGACCACGAACGACGCCACCGTCTGGGCCTGGCCGCCGGCGGCGATCTGGCCCGCCGCCTCGGCCGCGCCGGCCGGAAGGGGAGGGTGCGTCAGCGTGCCCTGCGGCAGCAGGCGGAACGCCAGCGGCGCGAGCGGGAGCGCGACCGCCGCCACGCCGGCCAGCAGCAGGAAGAAGACGAGGAGCGTCCGGCCTCCCAGGCGGCCGATCGCCTTCACGTCGCTGGCCGAGGCGACGCCGGTGATCAGCACCGAGACGACCAGCGGGATGACGGTCATCCGGATGGCGTTCACCCAGAGCGTCCCCAGCGGCGTGAGGGCGTCGCAGGCGCGCAGCAGCGTCTCGTTGCCGGACGCCGCCACGGCGATGCCGGCCACGATGGCGACGGCCAGGGAGAGGAGGACGCGGCGGCTCTCTTTCACTCGTCGCCTTTCACATCATCAGGTCGCCGCCGTTGATGTCGAGCGAGGCGCCGGTGATGTAGCCGGCCGCCTCGGACGCGGCGAAGCAGATCAGGTCGGCGACCTCCTCGGAGGTGCCGAGTCGCGGCACCGGAAAGCCCTGGGCGAGCCTCTCCAGGAGCTCCGGCGAGGCGCTCTCGCGCGTCAGCTCGGTGTCGATCATCCCCGGGCAGATCGCATTGACGGTGATGCCGAAGGGCCCCAGCTCCTTGGCGGCGGCGCGGGTCAGGCCCAGGAGCCCCGCCTTCGAGGCGGTGTAGTGGGCGCCGCCCAGGGTGCTGACGGTGCGTCCCGCCGTCGACGAGACGTTGACGATGCGGCCGTAACGCTGCGCCTTCATCGCCGGCAGCACCGCCTTGGTCAGCAGGAAGGGCGCGGTGAGGTTCACCTCCAGCGCCAGGCGCCATTCCTCGGCGCTCAGGTCGCCGAAGCGCGTGGTGCGCGCCAGGGCCGCGTTGTTCACCAGGATGTCGACGCGCCCGAAGCGCTCCAGCGTGCGCCGCACGATCTCCTCGGGCACGCCGGCAGCCGCGATGTCTCCCGGCACGGCCAGGGCGTGGTCGCCGAGCGCCGCCGCCGCGGCCCGTGCCGCCTCCTCGCCGCGGACGTTCACCGCGACCGACGCGCCCCGCCGGTAGAGGCACTCGGCGGCCGCGCGCCCGAGCCCGCGCGCGGCGCCGGTGACGACGGCGACGCGCCCCTCGAAGTCGTGATCTCGGCTCGGCCCCGTCATCTCGTGCTGGCGGTGATTAGACACCGGAGCCTTGAAGCCTCACCGGGGCATAGACTCGGTGCGGGAGTGACCGGCATGCCCAGGGAGAGCACGGCCGTGAGTGCACCCGCCGCACAGCCTTCCGATTGCCTGTCCGGAGGCGGCGCGATGGGAGCGCTCATGCGCGCCATGGATTGGAGCGGTACGCCGCTCGGGCCGGTCGACGGCTGGCCGCAGAGCCTCCGTACCTCGGTGAGCATCTGCCTGGGGACGACGTTCCCGATGCTGGTCTGCTGGGGGCCGGAGCTGGTCATGCTCTACAACGACGGCTACCGCCCGGTGCTCGGCAAGAAGGACCCGCGGGCGCTGGGACGCCCGTTGCTCGAGGTCTGGTCCGAGATCCGCGAGCTCCTGGGGCCGATGTTCGGCGGCGTCCTGGCGACGGGGCAGGCGGTCGGCGCCGAGGACATGATGTTCCCGCTCGAGCGCAACGGGTACACCGAGGAGACCTACTTCGTCTTCTCCTACAGCCCGATCCGCGACGAGTCCGGCGGCGTCTCCGGCGTGCTGACGACCTGTACCGAGACGACGCAACGAGTCATCGGCGAGCGCCGCCTGCGGACGTTGCGCGCCCTGGCCGAGCAGGCGGCGCAGGCCCAGACCGCGGACGAGGCGCTGGCGGCGTCGGCCCGCACCCTCGACGCCGCCGACATCCCGTTCGCGCTCCTGTACCTGGTCGAGCGCGACGGGACGACGGCCCGGCTGGCCGCGACCGCCGGGCTCGCCGCCGGCGGGCGCGCGGCGCCCGCGGAGCTTCCGATCTCCCAGACCGCCGGCGAGCCGTGGCCGCTGTCGGCCGCGCGCGACAAGGGGGGACTCAGCGTCGCTCTGGATCCGGGCCTCGGCGCGTTTCCGGGCGGCCCCTGGCCGGAGCGCCCGTCCACGGCGCTGGTGCTGCCGATCCAGCGGCCCGGGCTCACCCACCCCTATGGCTTTCTGATCGCCGGCGTCAGCCCGCGTCGCGCGCTCGACGGCGCCTACCGCGACTACCTGGTGCTGGTGGCGGACCAGATCGCCACCGCGGTGGCCAACGCCCGCGTCCGCCAGGAGGAGCGGCGGCGTTCCGAGGCGCTGGCGGAGCTGGACCGCGCCAAGACCGCGTTCTTCAGCAACGTCAGCCACGAGTTCCGGACGCCGTTGACGCTCATCCTCGGTCCGCTCGAGGACCTGCTCCACAGCGGGCCGGCCGAGCTGGGGGCGGCGCAGCGCGAGCAGGTCGAGCAGACGCACCGCAACGCCCTGCGGCTCCTGAAGCTGGTCAACAACCTGCTGGACTTCGCGCGGCTTCAGGCCGGGAAGGCGGAGCTCAACCTCGCTCCGGTCGACCTCGGCGCGTTCACGGCGGAGCTCGCCGGGATGTTCCGCTCGGCGATCGAGAGCGCCGGGCTGCGGCTCGAGGTCGACTGCCCGCCGCTCCCGCAGCCGGTCTCGGTGGACGCCGACATGTGGGAGAAGATCGTCCTCAACCTCCTCTCCAACGCATTCAAGTTCACGCTGGAGGGGGAGATCGCGGTGCGGCTGCGGCAGGTCGGCGGGAACGTCGAGCTGCTGGTGAGCGACACCGGCGTCGGCATCCCGTGCGAGGAGCTGCCGCGGCTCTTCCAGCGCTTCCACCGCGTGCAGAGCGCCCGCGCGCGGACGCACGAAGGGACCGGGATCGGGCTGGCGCTGGTGCACGACCTGCTGAGTCTTCACGGCGGCCGCATCACGGTCGAGAGCGAGCCCGGCAAGGGCTCCAGCTTCCGCGCCGTCCTGCCGGCGGCGCCGGTGGGCGCGGCGGCGGCGCCACCACCTCGGGAGAGGGCTGCCGGCCTCAGCTCCGCCTCGTTCGTCGAGGAGGCGCTGCGATGGGCGCCGCGGGACGCGGCCGAGCCGCCCCGAGCCGCCGCCGAAGGCGACAAGGGGGCCGGCGGCGCGCGGATCCTGGTGGCCGACGACAACGCCGACATGCGCGACTACCTGCGGCGGATCCTGGAGCGGGAGTGGCAGGTCGAAGCGGTGGCCGACGGCGCGGCGGCGCTCGAGTCGGCGCAGAGGGACCCGCCGGACCTGCTGCTGGCGGACGTGATGATGCCGGGCCTCGACGGGTTCGGCTTGCTGCGGGAGATCAAGGCGCGGGCCGCCACCCAGGGGGTCCCGGTGATCCTCCTCTCCGCCCGCGCCGGGGAGGAGGCGCGCGTCGACGGCCTCGACGCCGGGGCCGACGACTACCTGACCAAGCCGTTCGCCGTCCGGGAGCTCCTCGCCCGGGTGAGCTCGCAGCTGGCGTCGTCCCGGGCGCGACGCGTCGTGGACGAGCAGCGGCGGATGCTCTACGAGATCTTCCGGCAGGCTCCGGTGCCGATCTGCGTCCTGCGCGGCAGCGCCTACGTCGTGGAGCTCGCCAATCCGCTCTGCTGCGAGATCTGGGGGCGGCGCCCGGAAGACGTGAGGGACCGGCCGCTGTTCGAGGCGGTGCCCGAGCTGGCCGCGCAGGTCAAGGGGATCCTCGACGAGGTGCTGGCGACCGGCCAGCCCTGCGTGGGCAAGGAGGTGCCGTCGCTGGTCGGCCCCGAAGGGCAGCGCCGGTCCCGCATCTTCAACTTCGTCTACGCGCCGCTCTGCGACGCGGACGGCGGCGTGTACGGGGTGCTGGTCATGGCGCTCGACGTCAGCGACGAGATCGCCGCGCGTGACGAGCTGAGCCGCACGGTCCACACCAGCGAGCTCTTCGCGGGGATGCTGGGGCACGACCTGCGCAACCCGCTCGCCGCCATCTCCACCGGAGCCCAGCTCATCCTGCGGAGGACCGGCGACCCCAAGCTGCGCCGGGCGGTGGTGCGCATCGTCTCCAGCGCGGAACGCATGGCCCGGATGATCGACCAGCTCCTGGACTTCACCCGTATCCGCTGGGCGAACGGCCTGTCCCTGGACCGCAAGAGCGTCGACCTCGAGGAGATCTCGCTGCGCGTGCTGGACGAGGTGGAGGGCGGGCATCCCGAGGCGGCGATCCACGTGGACGCCCTCGGCGAGATGTGGGGGAGCTGGGACGGCGACCGCCTGGCGCAGGTCTTCTCGAACCTCATCTCGAACGCGGTCCAGCACGGCGGGCCTGAGCGCCCCGTCCAGGTGCAGATCGACGGGCGCGATCCCGGGGCGGTGACGGTGACTGTCTGGAACCAGGGAGTCATCCCGCCGGAGGTCCTGCCGCTCATCTTCGATCCCTTCCGCGGCACCCGGCAGAGGCGGGCCAGCTCGTCGGGGCTCGGGCTCGGGCTCTTCATCACCAGGGAGATCGTGAAGGAGCACGGTGGCACGGTGTCGGTGACGTCCACGCCGGAGGAAGGCACCCGCTTTGTGCTGGTGCTGCCGCGCGCTCCGGTGCCGCAGCGGCTGGCCGGCTGACGCCGGGCAGGGGTCAGCCTGGCGATCGAGGCCGCGCGGCGAGCGCCACCAGGAACGCTCCGCTCTCCAGCAGCGGGCGCGCGGCCGTCACCGCCGCGTCGTTCGCGAAGACGGCGCGCACCTCGGCGTCCCCCCGGGTGATGGAGATGTGGCGGCCGGTCTCCTCGGCGCGTTCCTTGCCGTAGCGGAAGAGGACCGCCTCGCGCCCGCCCGCGCGCACCTCCAGGCGCAGCACCGGCAGCGAGGCCGCCAGCGCCGCTCCGGTCGCGGACGCCATCGCGCCGGGATCGGCGCCCTCGGCCAGCAGGGCCAGCAGACGCGGCAGGTGCTCGACCGCGAAGCCGCCGTCGGGGCGGGCCACCAATGTGGTCATCGAGGGCGTCGTCTCGGGGCTCTTGCGGCCCTCGTCCGGCGCTTCCTCGGCAACCGCGCCGGTCTCGGCCTCCTCCACCCGGGTCAGCCGCAGGCGCAGCCGGCCGAAGCTCAGATCGGCGCCCGGCTCGAGCGCCTCGCGCTGGACACGGCGCGACCCGACGAACGTGCCGTTGTGGGAGCCGAGGTCGGCAATCGCCACGCTCTCTCCGTGGACGACCAGCTCGGCATGGGTGCGCGAGACCGAAGGGTCGCCGAGCAGCACGCGGCAGCCCGGGGCGGAGCCGACCAGGTTGCGACCCTCGGCGAGCGGGAACGAGACCGGTTTTCCGGCCAGGAGCCCGGTCAGACGGAACGGCATGGCCCAGGATAGCGCCGGCCCGCGCGCGAAAACCCTCTGTTATTCTTCGGCGGGGCCCGAAGGAGGGGGCTCCAGCGAGTATGGAGAGGAAGCCGAACGCCATTCAGGTGGAGATCTTCGGCCAGACCTATTCGGTGCGCGCGGACGGAGACCCGGAGTACATCCAGGAGCTCGCGTCGTTCGTGGACCGGAAGATGCGGGAGGTCGCGGAGCACGCGCCGACCGTGGACATCGCCAAGATCGCCATCCTCGCGGCCCTCAACATCTCGGATGAGTTCCACCAGTTCCGGAGCAGAGCACACGAGGGAGATCCGGGCCGGTTCGCCACCAGGGCCAACCGGCTCGTCGAAAAGCTCGACGAGATCCTGAAGACGTCCTCTCGGGGAATCCCGGGAAAGGGAATTGGCAGCAACGAAGTCTTGGGCACCCTGCGCGGTGCGTGATTGGGCAAGCGTCCTTGAACCGATATTCGACTTCCGGTTCCTCCAACGACCGGCCGCCCTGTGACGCTTCGGGAGACCGAAGACCTAATGGGCTGCCCTGGAGGGCCAAACTCGTCGTACGGCGGGTTCAGTCGACCTAGCCCACACGGCCGAGGCGGGGGGTCTAACACATTCGGGGGGGCTCCGAGTCCGCCCCCCCGAGCCCCCTGGCCGGGCGTGGCGTGCCTCGACGCCGCGTCCCGACGTCTAAGTCTCCTCTAGCGAAGCGACGAACCGGGTCTCCCCTTGATTGGGGAAGGGGAAAGGCCCGTGGACATCGCCATCATCACCGTCGCCGCGATCCTGATGGTCGCCGGCGGCGTAATGTTTTTCTTCGCCACCAAGGCGAGGGCCCAGGCCGCCGTGGCCAAGGCCCAGGCCGACGCCGAGGCGAAGAAGATCCTGGAGACCGCCAAGCTCCAGGCCGAAGCCCAGGTCCGCAAGGCCGAGACCGAGGCCCAGCGCGCCGAGCTGGACGCCAAGGACCGGCTGCTGCGCTCCCGCGAGACGGCCGAGCAGGAGCTGACCGGTCGCCGCGCCGAGCTGGTCGAGATCGAGAAGCGGATCCTCCAGAAAGAGGAGACGCTCGACCGCAAGATCACGACCGCCGAGAAGCGCGAGTCGGAGGCCGAGAACCGCTCCCGCAACCTCGACAAGCGCGAGAAGAAGATCGAGCAGGGGGAGGAGGAGGCCAAGGCCGAGGCCGACCGCCTCATCGGCGAGCAGAGGGCCAAGCTCGAGCAGATCGCCGGGCTGACCACCGAGCAGGCCAAGAAGGACCTCACCCGCGAGGTGGAGAACGAGGCCCGCCTGGAGGCGACCGGCCTGGTCCGCCGCATCGAGGAGGAGGCGCTCGACACCGCCAACCAGAAGGCGCGGCGCATTCTCTCGATGACGATCCAGCGGCTGGCCTCCGAGCACGTGGTGGAGACCACGGTCTCGGTGCTCGACCTCCCGTCCGACGACATGAAGGGGCGGATCATCGGCCGCGAGGGGCGCAACATCCGCGCCGTCGAGGCGGCGACCGGCGTCGACATCATCATCGACGACACGCCGGAGACGATCCTCCTCTCCTCCTTCGACCCCATCCGCCGCGAGGTCGCCCGCCGCGCGCTGGAGCGCCTGATGCAGGACGGGCGTATCCACCCGGCCCGCATCGAGGAGCAGGTCGAGAAGGTGCGCGGAGAGCTCTGGGAGGAGCTGAAGAAGGTCGGCGAGTCGGCCGCCTACGAGCTGGGCATCCCCGACCTGCACCCGGAGCTGGTGAAGATGCTGGGCCGCCTGAAGTACCGCACCAGCTACGGACAGAGCGTCCTGCAGCACTCTCTGGAGGTCGCCTGGGCCGCCTGCCACATCGCCTCCGAGCTGGGAGCGGATGTCGGGGTGGCCAAGCGGGCCGGCCTGCTGCACGACATCGGCAAGGCGATCGACCGCGAGCAGGAGGGGACGCACCTCGAGCTGGGCCGCCAGGTGCTGAAGAAGTACGGCGAGCACGAGGCGGTCATCCACGGCATGGAGTGCCATCACGGCGACTACGAGCCGCGCACCGTCGAGGCGGTCATCGTGAACGCCGCCGACGTCATCTCGGCGGCGCGCCCCGGCGCGCGGCGGGAGATCATCGAGACCTACGTCAAGCGCCTGGAGAAGCTCGAGAAGATGACCGAGGGCATGAAGGGCGTCGAGAAGACGTTCGCCGTGCAGGCCGGCCGCGAGCTGCGCGTCGTGGTGGACGCCCGCAAGGTGACCGACGACGAGTGCTTCTGGATGTCCAAGGACCTCGCCAAGCGCATCGAGTCGGAGCTCCAGTACCCCGGCCAGATCAAGATCACGGTGATCCGGGAAACCCGCGCGGTCGACTATGCGAAATAGCTGGATGGTCGCGCATGCATTGAAGGGGGCTCGGGGGAAACAAGCCTGTTTCCCCCGACTGACTTGAAACTCCTCTTCGTCGGCGACGTGGTCGGCAAGCCGGGGCGCAAGGCGCTCTCGCTGCTGGAGAAGGTCATCGGGCGCGAGTCCATCGACTTCGCGGTCGTCAACATCGAGAACGCCGCCGGCGGCTTCGGCGTCACCGCCGAGCTCTTCGCCGAGATGTCCAAGCTGCCGGTCGACATCTTCACCTCCGGCAACCACATCTGGGACAAGAAGGACTTCGTGCCGCTGCTGGACGACCTCGACAACCTGGTCCGCCCGGCCAACTACCCTCCCGGCAATCCCGGCCACGGCTGGGCGATCCAGCCCACCGCCTCCGGCATCCCGGTCGGCGTCCTGAACCTGCAGGGGCAGGTCTTCATGCCCAACACCGATTCCCCGTTCCGCGTCGGCGACCAGGTGCTCTCGGAGATGAGGGCGAAGGTGCCGGAGCTGAAGGTCATCCTCCTCGACATCCACGCCGAGGCCTCCTCGGAGAAGCAGGCGATCGGCTGGTGGTTCGACGGGCGCGTCTCGGTCGTCATCGGCACCCACACGCACGTGCCCACCGCCGACGCGCGCGTGCTGCCGAAGGGCACCGCCTACCAGGGGGACGCCGGCATGACCGGCGCGTACGAAGGGATCATCGGCTTCGACCCCAAGGCCATCCTGGAGAAGTTCCTCTACCAGACGCCGCGCTCGATGGAGACCGCGACCCGCGACGTGCGGATGTGCGGCGCGATCGTGGACATCGACGAGAAGACCGGCCGGGCGCGCGGGATCACGTCCATCCAGGAGAAGCTGCCGACGTAGACTCGCGCCCGATGCGCGTGGTCCTGGGACTCGCCGTCGCGGCGCTGGTCACCGCGACGGTGCTCTCCGCCGAGGAGCCTCTCCTGTCGCACGCCGGCTGCTCCGCGCCCGGCGATCCGGTGGAGCCCGCCCTGCTGGAGCGGCCGACCGCGATGGTGGAGGGCATCGGCCGGGTCCATCAGGACATCACCACCGGATCTGCCGGGGCCCAGGCGTACTACGACCAGGGGCTCACCCAGCTGCACCACTATGTCTGGATCGAGGCGGCGCGGTCGTTCCACCAGGCGCTGCGCCTCGACGCGGACTGCGCGATGTGCTGGATGGGCCTCGCCCGCGCCGAGCAGGGCATGGAACGCGCCGAGGCCACGGCAACGGCCATCGCCAGGGCGCTGGCGCTGGCTCCGAAGGCGGGCGAGCGCGAGCGACGCTTCATCGCGCTCCGGGCGCAGCAGATCGCCGCCCAGAACACGGCCGAGGACGCGGAGAAGCACGGCGCCTACAAGGCCGCGCTCGACGCGGCGCTGGCGACCTACCCCGACGACGCCGAGCTCTGGGTGCTGCGCGGCAACGCCGAGGAGCCGGGAGCGTGGGGGCGAGGGCAGTTCGGGGGCGCGGCCTCGATCGCGTTCTACGAGACGGCGCTGGTCCGCTCGCCGGGCCACCTCGGCGCGCACCACTACCTGGTCCACTCCTTCGAGAACATCGCGCACCACGCCGAGGCCGCCGGGCACGCCAAGGTCTACGCCGCCGCCTCGCCGCGGGTCGCCCACGCCCAGCACATGTTCGGGCACGTGCTGCCGCGGCTGGGGCGCTGGGAGGAGGCGCTGGCGCAGTTCCGCAAGGCGGACGAGATCGAGGAAACCTACGCGCGGAGCGTCGGCCTGCGCCCCGGAGACGACTGGCACCACCTGCACAACCTGCAGCTGCTGGGGTTCACCGCGCTGCGGCTGGGCCGCGCCGACGAGGCCGAGGCCGCGTTCCGCCGCGCGTTCGAGACGCCGTCGCGGGTCCCCTACCGCGGGCGGGAGCAGGCCGGCCTGGCCGAGCTCTACCTGCTGCAGGGCCGCCTGCAGGAGGCCCTGGCCGCCGCGCGGGCGATCCAGGCGGCGACGCGCACGCCGGCCGCGCGCACGGTCGGGGCGGCCGTGGAGGGAGAGGCGCTGCTGGCGCTCGGGCGCCTCGAGGCGGCGCGCGCGGCGGCGGCCCGCTCCGCCGAGCTGCTCGAGGTCGCGCGCCGGGAGGCCGGCTCCTCCCGCCGCTACGTGGACGTCGTGGTGAAGCCTTACGTGGAGCAGCTGAGGGCGGCCCTGGCGCTGCGGGCCGACGGCGCCGGGCAGGCCGAGGGCGGCCTCCTCGCGGTCGCCGACGACGTCGCCGCGAACCCGCGCTTCGACGCCTGGGGAGAGGGGCTCTTCCGGCTGCAGCGGCTGGCGCAGGACGCCCGCCGCGCGGGGCGCGCCGAGCTGGCGGCCGGCCTGGAGGCGCGCATGCGGAAGATCGACGCCGCCTACGCACCCAAGCCGATGGCCGGGGGCCCGCGGTAGCCCAGGCCTCCCTCGACCGTGACGCGCTGCGGGCCGTAATACGCCCGTTCGCCGAGGCCGCGCCGCTGCCGAGGACGGTCTTCACCGACCCGGCGGTCCTCGACCTCGAGGAGCGCGCCCTCTTCGCGAGCGCCTGGATCCCGGTCGCGCACGCCGCCGACCTGCCGCGCCCCGGCGACTGGGTGCGCGCACCGATCCGCGGGGAGAACCTGGTCGTCGTGCGCGGCGCCGACCTCGAGCTGGCCGCGCTGCACGCCGTCTGCACGCATCGCGGCACGCTGCTCTGCGACGGCGAGGCCGGGCACGTCGACGAGCTCGCGTTCCGCTGCCCTTACCACGGCTTCACCTACGCGACCGACGGAGCGCTGCTCGAAGCGCCCGGCGCGCGGGGCGAGGTGGCGGGCCTGCCGCGGGCCCAGGTCGTCACCCACGCCGGCGTCGTCTTCGTGAACCTCGACCCCGGCGCTCCGCCCCTCGAGGTCCCGCCCTGGCTTCGCCGCGCGGCACTCTGGACGCTGACGCGCGTCAGCCGCAGCGACAACGAGGTGCGCGCCAACTGGAAGGTCCTGATCGGGAACTTCCAGGAGAGCCACCACTTCCCGACCGTGCACCCGAGCCTCGAAGGGAAGACGCCGTGGGCCGCCTCCTCGAGCATCATCGAGTGCGATGCCTGGCTGGGGGGCGCGATGGAGCTGAGGGACGGTTACCAGACGGTCTCCGAGAGCGGGCAGCGCCGCGGCCGGCCCTTCGTCGCCGCCGAGGAGGACCGGGGGCGCGTGCTGGACGCCTGGGTCGCGCCGCTCTGGCTGACGAGCCTCCAGCCGGACTACCTGCTGACCTACCGGCTGTCGCCGCTCGCCGCCGACCGGACTCTGGTGGTGGCCGAGATCCACGTCCACTCCGGCGCGAGCGGCGATGATCTCGACGACGTGCTGACGTTCTGGGAGCGGACCAACGCCGAGGACCGCGCGATCTGCGAGCTGCAGCAGCGCGGACTCGCCTCGCGGAGCGCCGGCGCCTCCTGCTACACCGGGAGCGAGGACGGCCTGCACGCGTTCGAGCGGATCGTGGCGAAGAGCTACCTGGAGGCGCTGGCGTGACCAGGGTGGCGCCGATCTGGGGGATCCTCGGCGGCCCCTACGTCGACCTCTCCGAGGCGCTCGACCTGTCGCCGCTCGAGGTGATCGACGCCGAGGTCTCGCGCGGCCTCGCCCAGGTGGAGACGGCCTACACCGGCGGCACGCTGAAGTGGATGGGAGTGGTGGCGCCCTGGGCGCGCAACGACCGCTACCTCGACGCGATGCAGGTCCTGGAGTCGCTGCCCGACGAGGAGCTGGCGGTCTTCCTGTCGCTTTCCGACGACACCAGGGAGCTGAGCGTCGCCGACCGCGCCGGGCTGCACTTCGGCGACGAGACCGACTACCCGTTCTCGCGCGAGCAAGAGCGCTGGCTCTCCTTCCGGCACGGCGTCTACTTCCCCTGGAAGGTCTGCTACCACCTGCTGGAGAACGATCGCTGGGAAGACAAGCACTCCGGCGCCGGCAAGGGCTTCTCCGACGAGGCGCGCGAGGTCTTCCCGGAGACCGTGCGCTACCTGGAAGCGCTGCCGTTCGAAGAGATCGGGCGGGCGGTGATCTTCGGCCTGCAGCCCAACGACCACGCGCCGCTGCACCGCGACAGCGAGCCGGGCGCGTCGCTGGCGATCGCGCAGTCCATCTCGCTCTGCCCGCGCGGTGACAAGCGCTTCTTCCTGCAGAACTCGGAAGGGGACGAGCCGCTAGTCATCGACGCGCGCGCCTACTGGTTCAACGACATGGACTACCACGGAGTCTTGTCGGACCCGTGGTTCCGCTATTCGGTGCGCGTGGATGGTGTGTTCGCGTCCGGCTTCGTAGAGTCTCTGCGCACCAGGACCGGCACCGAGACCGCGCGGTCGTCGGTGGCGCCGGCCTGGCGGCGCAGGTAGAGGCCGCAGGCCTCGCCGGCGACCAGGAAGACGCCGTAGTTGAGCGCCTGTCCGGCGGCCGCCGGCGCGGGATCGGCGAGCGCCTCGAAGTAGCGCTGCGCGATCCAGCGGCCGGGGCGCGCGTGCTGCAGCGATTCGGCCCACTCGGCGTCGTCCATCTCGCGGCCGATCACCACCTCGTCCCCTTCGGCACCGTAGTCGCTCTTCAGCACCCAGGCCTCGCGCTCGGCCAGGAGCCGCTCGCGATGGATCGTCTCCAGCCGCGAGGTGTAGGGGACGTACTTCTCCACCAGCCCGCGCCCGCGCACCGAGAAGCGGTGGATGTGCTCCCACATGAAGGCCATGGTCCGCTTGTTCTGCGGCAGCACCGAGCCGAACGGGTTGAGGACCGCCGTCCGGCGCAGCAGGCTGCCGCGGAGAGCGACCTCCAGGGGAGCGGCCAGCGGCAGGCTGTCGGGCAGCTCCTCGTCGTCCCAGGCGCCGGCGCGCTCCCCCCAGCCGTCGGTCTTGTAGTGGCGCAGCATGGCCGCGATGGGACGCCCGAAGAGCGTGGCGCGGCCGTCCTCCTCGGCGCCCAGGTTGTACGGCGAACCGAGCACCACCGCGAAGCCGAGCGCCTCCAGCCAGCGGCGGTAGAGGCGGATCACCGAGAGGTCCTCGGTGAACTCCGTCGGATAGACGAGGCCGATCGTGCGCGGCGACGGCGGGTCCACCAGCCGCTCGAGGAGGAGCTCCACCATCGCGCCGAAGCTCCGCTCCAGGCCGGCGTTGGGGTCGAGGAGCGCGCCGCGCTCGGAGTGCGAGGCCAGCGCCAGCGCGCTGAGCACCACCGCCTCGGCCTCGCCGGTGGGCGTGTCGCAGTTCAGCTCGGTGATGACGTACCCCTCGGCCGTCTCGAAGACGTCGGCGCGGGCGATGCCGTGCCACATCGGGCGCGAGGCGTTCCACATCAGCTGCTGCGCCGGCGTCAGCCCGAAGAACGCAGCCGGGAGCGCATCGTCCTCATCCACCAGCTGGCAGGCCTCGTCGTAGAGCTCGGCGACTTCCTCGCCCACCCGCAGCAGGGCGCGGTGCCTGGCCGCCTCCAGCACCAGCGGCTCCGGCGAGAGGCGCGGCTGCCCTCCCAGCCAGGGGTCCAGCAGGATGCCGCTGGCGACGACCTGCCTGGCGAACGCTTCGTAGGCTTCTTCCACGCTGGCGCGATGCTACCCGCTGCTATCCTGGGGCGGCAGTGATGAAGCCGGCGGCGCTCGCCACTCCCCCTGCCCCGGCCACCCGCTGGCGCGGCGTCTTCGGCCGCCCCTACGTGGCGCTGGACGACCTCTTCGACCTCTCCGCGCTACCGGCCGTCCACGACGAGGTCTGCCTGGCGCTGGCGCAGATGCCGACCGGCTACACCGGCGGCAGCCACCGCTCGATGGGCATCATGCCGGCCGGCCACGAGGACGAGGCGCTGGTCGACTACCAGGAGGTCATCCGAGCCCTCGACGACGAGGGCTTCGCGACGTTCCGCGGCCTGGCCGACGACCCCGAGGCGATCGACCCGCGGCGCCGGCGCCACCTGCGCTTCGGCGAGGAGCGCGACCTTCCGCTCTCGGCGCGGCAGATGCTCTGGCTGAAGATGCGCCACCGCGTCTACTTCCCCTGGAAGGTCTATGCCGAGCTGATCCCCAACGACCGCTGGGAGGACAAGCTCCAGGCCGGCCGGAGCTTCACGCGCCGCGCCCAGGCGCTCCTGCCGAAGACGCTGGCCTTCGTGCGCAGCCTGCCGTTCACGCACGTCGGCCGCTGCAACATCATGGGGCTCGAGGCGCACGACCACGGCACGGTCCATCACGACGGCGACCCGGCCGGCGAGCCCGAGCCGTTCCTGACGATCTGCCCGGCCGGCGACAAGCGGCTCTACGTGCTCGACCCGGAGAGCGGCGCGCGCGCCGTGGTGGAAGGGCGCGTCTTCTGGTTCAACGACCACGACTACCACGGCGTCCTCGCCGATCCCTGGTTCCGCTACTCGATCCGCGTCGACGGCGTCTTCACGGACGAGTTCCGCGCCGCGCTGGCGCGTCGCTACGGGAGGCAGCCTTGAGCGATCCGCCCGATCCCGGCTCCGAGTTCCAGCAGGACGTCAAGCTCGACAAGCCGGGCATCGTCGGCGCCCGCTGGTGGCAGCAGTCGCTGGTGGCCGAGGGGCAGAGCGTGCGGCGGCGCGAGATCCTCAAGGGGCTGGCGATCGCCGGCGGCGTGATGGGCGTGATCGGCGTGGGCGGCTACACCGTCGCCCGCATGTTCCGCACCAAGCGGGAGCAGGTGCTCTTCGGCTCGCGCAAGGCGCTCGAGGTGCAGCGCCAGTACGGCTGGGACTTCGGCGCCAGAGGGGAGGCGCTGGTCTTCGACGGCTCGAACCTCTCCCCCTTCGTGCGCACCGACCTCGCCAGGCTGGCTGAGGTGATGACGCCGCGTCACAACGGCAAGTACCACGTGGCCACGCTGGTGGAGTCGCTCTTCGCCACGCCCACCGCCGAGCTCCCCGAGCCGGCCGACGACACGCATGCCATGGACACCGCCGCCTTCCGCCCGCTGGCCGAGGTGCTGACGCCGGTGATGACGCCGGCGATGGAGAAGGCCTACCGGGCCGGCAAGGCCTTCGCGAAGCAGTGCGAGGGGCACAGCGGGGTGGCCGCCCTGGCCGACATGCCGGGGCCCGAGGCGGTGGCCTTCGCCGCCGGCGCCGCCGGGCGCTTCGAGCCGGTGCTGCTCTTCGACAACTGGCCGCACCCGCGCGCGGTGGTGCCCTCGCACCTCACGCTGGCCGCGCTGGCCTACTACCAGCCGCTCTTCGCCGAGAAGGCCGCGGCTCGCACCGGGACCGAGCCGCTCTTCCTCCTGGACCGGGCGCGCCTCAACCCCTACTCCGAGGAGGGGGACCGCTTCGACAACCGCTACTTCGCGGGCATGCCGATGCTGAAGACGCTCTCCGAGGACGGCATCCGCGGTCTCTTCTACGTCGTCGCCTCGCCGTCCGACCTGCCCGAGCCGGGCGATCTGAACCGCACGCTGGCGGAGGGGAGCCGCGACCTCGCGCCCGGCAAGGTCGCCGTGCGCGCGCTGGCGGTGAGCGACTTCGACTACACGGCACCCACGAACGTCGAGCAGCCGGCGTACTACGGCGGCTCGCCCGAGACCGACGGCAGCTTCTGGGTGAAGTATCCGTTCGACACCGGCTACGCCGCGCGCCACGGGCAGGAGATCGCCCGCACCACCACCGCCGACCACAGCTTCACCGCTGGCGCGGTGAAGGCGCCACCGGCCGCCAACCTCGGCAAGATCGCGGTGCTGGTCACCGCTTCGGGGCTGCTGCTGGGGGCGGCGCTCGACCGGCGCGGCTCGATGAACCGCTTCGCCGGCGGATGGGCGGGGTGATCGCGTGAAGCACTCCATCCTGGCCATCGAGCTCTGCCTGCGCCTGGACGGAGGCGACTCCGTGCGCGACGAGCTGCGCCGGCTGGTGCTGGCGCACCCCGCCGCCACCAGCCCGGGCTACAAGAGCGACCTGCTGCGCCGGGTGACGCAGGTCCTCGCCGAGAACAGCGAGCGTTTCGCGATGGGCTGCTGGGACTTCTTCGACGACGACCAGCGCGCGCTGAAGGACTACGACATGTGGTGCAAGGGGATGATCACCGAGGAGGGCGCCCGCACCGAGCCCTCGGGCTCCGGCACCTCCGACGATCCGCGCTTCCTGACCTTCACGGTGGCGCTGCTGCTGGTGCAGGGGAGCGACGGGGAGCGCGCGCTGGCCCGCCTCTGCGAGACATCCGACGAAGAGACGTGGCACAAGGCGACCTTCCTGAAGATCCTGAACGGCCTGGGCGAGGTGGACTACGGCGCGGTGAAGTCCGACGTCCTCTACCTGATCCCGGGGGACACGAGCTGGGGGCTCACCCGCGACGATCTGCAGCAGGTGAAGTTTGAATACCTCCGCCCGGTGAGTTGACGGACCGGCTAGAACCACGCCTCCCATACGTCGTCGTCGATCTCGGCCGCGTGCACGGTGACCGAGAGGCGCGGGGACGCGCCGCGGAAGGGGCGGATCTGGTGCAGGCGGCGGCTGTCCAGCAGCAGCGCGTCGCCGGCGCTCGAGCGGACGGTGACACAGGCGTAGTCGTCGGGCTCCAGCTGCGAGTCGGGCGTGCCGTCGTAGAGCGTGTCCCAGAGGCGCAGCCCGCCGCCGCGCTCGGCCGGCCGCAGCATCCACACCAGCGTCACCGCCGCGCTGCCGGCCTCCTTCTGGTGCTCGGTCAGCCCCTCGAGGTCGAAGTGCACCACGCCGCCGCGCCGCGCGACGTTGCCTCCGGCGGGGAAGACGTGAACGCCGGGCCCGCAGAAGCCGGCACGGCGCCGGACCTGTCCCCCCAGGAGGCGCGCCAGGAGCTCCAGCGTGCGGGCCGGAAGGCCGGGCAGCACCTCCTCCACCAGCGCGTCGGAGGCGCGGGCCTGGGCGAAGTACTCGCGTGCCCGATGCGTCTCGAGGTGCGTGTAGAAGGCGCGGCCCAGCGAGAATTGCTCTCCGGCGAAGTCGGCGGTCCAGCGCTCCTCGACCTCGAGCACCCGCCGCGCCAGCGTCTCCGCCTCGGCCGCGGGCATCGCGCCGCGCACGACCAGGGCGGCCTGGGGCGGAAGCCGCGGTGCCAGCGGCTGGTAGCCGCCGACCTTCCAGCGTTCGCCGTCGACGGACGCGGCGGCGAAGCGTCCGCGCCGGCGGCTCATCGCGCCGATGTTAGCGGGTCACGGGAAAAGGCGTTTCGGCCCGAAGTGAGGGCCGAGCACCTCGGTGGCGGTCAGGCAGAAGACCTGCCAGGTCAGGCCGAGGAGCGTTCCGCCCACGACGTCGGTCGTCCAGTGGGCGCCCAGGTAGACGCGCGAGAAGCCGATCGCGCCCACCAGCGCGCCGGCCGCCGCCAGCGACGAGACGCGCACCAGCGGGCGCGGGCTGAGGTGGAAGGCGACGCCGGCGAGGCCGCCGTAGAAGACGGTGGCCAGCGTGGCGTGGCCGCTGGGGAAGCTGTAGGTCTCCTCGGTCACCAGCGCCGGCCAGAGCTCGGGGCGCGCCCGCCGGAACGAGATCTTCAGCACGGTGGAGAGCAGGAAACCGCCGGCCACGGTGCCGGTGAAGAGCGCCGCCGAGACCTTGTGCCGCGCGCGCAGCAGCAGGAGGAGCGTGGCCAGCGAAGCCGGCACCAGGACGTGCTGGTGCGCCAGCGCCGAGGCGGCGTGAGCCAGCCGCTCGCGACGGGGGGTGTGCAGCTCCTTCACCGCCAGGGTGAGGCGCCGGTCGAGAGTGGCGTGCGCCTTCCAGATGACCCTGCGGATCAGCCAGCCGAGCGCGCCGGCGAGCACCGTCCCCGCCGCCAGCCCCGCGGTGATCGAGATTCCCACCCTCTCCTGGCGGGGGCGGAACAGCAGCCGGAGAGCGAGCCTGTTCATCCTCAGAAGCCATGCAAGCGACGTTCCGAAGAGCACCCGCATACTCGGACGGTGCGCGTCGTCTTCTTCGGCTCGCCCGACTTCGCGGTCCCGTCGCTGCGCGCGCTCGTCGCGGAACGTCACGAGGTGGCGCTGGTCGTCTCCCAGCCCGCCAAGCCGGTGGGGCGCGGCGGGGCGCCGGCCGATCCGGTCGTCGCCCGCGAGGCCGCCGCGCTCGGCCTGCCGCGCTTCCAGCCGGCCTCGTTGAAGGGGGACGACGCGGTGTCCCGCCTCGCCGAGGCCGCGGCCGACCTCTTCGTGGTGGTCGCCTACGGGAAGATCCTGCCGCAGCGGGTGCTCGACTTGCCGCGCGTGGGCTGCCTGAACGTGCACGGCTCGGTGCTGCCGCGCTGGCGCGGCGCCTCGCCGGTGCAGGCGGCGCTGCTGGCGGGGGACCTCCAGACCGGCGTGTCCCTGATGCGCATGGACGCCGGCATGGACACCGGCCCCGTCTACGCGGTCGAACGGACGGCGATCGGCGAGACCGAGGATGCCGGCGCGCTCTCGGCGCGGCTGGCCGAGCTGGGCGCCGCGCTGCTGGTGCGGCGCCTGCCGGCGATCGCCGCCGGCGAGCTGTCCCCCACGGCGCAGGACGACGAGCTGGCGACCGCCTGTCCCAAGATCCGCCGCGAGGACGGGCGCGTCGACTTCGGCCGCCCGGCCGCCGAGCTCGTCCGGCGCTGGCGCGCGTTCTCCCCCTGGCCGGGCCTCTTCGCCTTCCGCGGCGAGGCGCGCGTGAAGCTCTCGGGCGTGCGGGAGGTCGCGCCGCGGGACCCGGCGCAACCCGGCACCGTCCTCGAGGTCGGCGAGCGTCTGGTGCTGGCCTGCGGCTCCGGCGCGATCGGCGTGGAGGCGCTGCAGGCCGAGGGGCGCCGGGCCCTGCCGGCCGCCGAGTTCGCGCGCGGCGAGAGGGTGACTGCCGGTGAGCTCTGGCGATAGCGGGGCTCCGAGGTCGGTCCGGTCGCTGGCGCTCGGCATCCTGGTGAGGGTGGCGCGCGACCGCGCCCACGCGGCGCCGCTCCTCGACGCGCGGGGCGCCGGGCTCCCGCCTCGTGATCGCGACCTGCTGCGGGTGCTGGTGAAGTGGACGCTGCGGCACGCGCTGCGGCTCGACCACGTGCTGGCCCGCTCGCTGCAGCGCCCGCCGGAGAGCCTGGAGCCGGCGGTGCGCGAGGCGCTGCGGCTCGGCGCGGCCCAGCTGCTCCTGCTGGACCGCATCCCCAAGCACGCGGCCGTCTCCGAGACGGTGGCCGCCGTCAAGGAGATGGCGCCGCGCAGCGCCGGCCTGGTGAACGCGGTGCTGCGGCGCGTGGCCGGCGCCGAGGAGAGGCCGGGGCGCGTGCTGCTGCCCGACGGCGCGGACGCGATCACCCGGTTGGCGCTCGAGACGTCGCACCCGGAATGGCTGGTGCGGCGCTGGGTGGCGCTCTTCGGCGCCGACCGCGCGCGGGCGGCGCTGCTGGCCGACCTCGCCGACGCCAGGATCGACCTCCTGGCCGACCCGCGCCTCGGCTCGCGGGAGGAGGTGCGCGACCGGCTCGCGGCCGGCGGTGTGGAGACCGAGCTCTCCCCCTGGACGCCGCTGGCGCTCACCGTCGTCTCCGGCGACGCGGCGGCGCATCCGCTGATCGCCGCGGGAGAGCTGCCGGTCGTCGACGCGGCGGCGCAGGCGATGGCCGAGCTGGTACCGCCCGCTCCGCTGGTGGTCGACCTGGCCGCCGCGCCCGGCGGCAAGACGCGCACCCTGCTGGCGCGAGGGACGGCGGCCCGCGCCGTCGCGCTGGAGCGCCACCCGCCGCGCGCGGCGCGCCTGGCCCGCAACCTCGCCGCCTCCGGGCGACGCGCCGAGGCGGCGGTGGTGATCGCCGACGCCACTCGCCCTCCGCTGCCGCGCGACCGCTTCGCCTCGGTGCTCCTCGACGCGCCCTGCTCCGGCACCGGCACCCTTCGCAAGAACCCGGAGATCGGGCTGCGGCTCCGGCCCGAGGACCTCGCGCTCTTCGCCGCGGTCCAGCGTTCGCTGCTCTCGGCGGGGCTCGAGCTCCTGGCGCCGGGCGGCACGCTGGTCTACGTCACCTGCTCGCTGGAACAGGAGGAGAATGACGAGGTCGTGGCGGCGGCGCTCGAACGCTTCGGGGAGGCGCGGAGAGTCTCGCCGCCGCGCGACCTTCTACCGGTGCCGCTGGCGCGGGCGCTCGGCGCCGATCATTTCCTGCGCGTCCCTCCCGGCGACACCAACGACGGTTTCACGGCGGTGGTGTTGCGCCGCGACGGCTGAATCAGCGGACTTGAAGCGAGTTCACCGTTGACAAGAAGAGTCGCCAAGCCTACATTCCCGCCGATTCGCAGAGCGCGAACATCTTTTCGAAAACACGAGAAGAGGAAAGAGGAGGTATCGGATGGCTGGGAAGGCCGAGATCGTGGAGGCGATTGCCAACGACGCGGGGCTGTCGAGGAAAGACGCGGTAGCCGCGCTGGACGCAACCATCAACTGCATTTCGGGAGCGCTGAAGAAGGAAGAGCGCGTGGCGATCCCCGGGCTGGGGATCTTCACGGTGAGCCAGCGCAAGGCGCGCGTGGGCATCAACCCGCGGAACCCGCAGGAGAAGATCAAGATTCCGGCCAGCAAGGCCGCGAAGTTCCGCGCGGGCAAGGAGCTCAAGGACCTGCTCAACCGGAAGAAGAAGTAGATCTCTCGACAACGAGGTCGCACAAACGTCCGCCGGAAACGGCCGGACGCCGACGCCCCGGGGCTCGCCACCCGGGGCGTTGTCTTTTTTGTGAAGTGGAAGTCATGAAATCCGTGGGGGGCAGACGATGATCCCTCTGCGCGACACGATCCCCACGCGGTCGGTCCCGTTCGTCAACAACCTGCTGATCGCGGCCAACGTCCTCGGCTTCCTGCTGGAGCTGGCGCAGGGCGCGCGCCTCGACGAGTTCCTGAACGCCTTCGCCTACGTGCCGGCGCGCCTCTTCCGCGGCGGCGACCTGGGGCACGACCTGCTGACCATCGTCACCGCCATGTTCCTGCACGGCGGGCTCGGCCACCTGATCGGCAACCTCCTCTACCTCTGGATCTTCGGCGACAACGTGGAGGACGCGCTCGGGCACGGCCGCTACCTGGTCTTCTACCTGGCCTGCGGCTTCGCGGCCACCTTCACCCAGACGCTCTTCTTCCCGACCTCCGAGGTGCCGAACATCGGAGCCTCGGGCGCGATCGCCGGCGCGCTGGGCGGCTATTTCCTGCTCTACCCACGAGCGCGGGTGGTCACGCTGGTGCCGCTCTTCTTCCTGTTCCCGCTGATCGAGATTCCGGCCGGCCTCTACCTGTTCTTCTGGTTCCTGATGCAGTTCCTCATGGGCGGCAGCGCGCTGGCGTCGGCGCAGCGCGGCGGCGGCGTCGCCTGGTGGGCGCACGTCGGCGGCTTCCTCGCCGGGCTGGTCCTGGTGAAGCTGATGCAGCCGCGGAGGCGGCCGGCCGTCGGCTACACGATCCGGTGAGCACAGACGCCGTGAACGCTCGCGAAGCGATGCGCCTCTTGCGGCGTCAGCCGCCTTCATGAAGAGTCTGATTCGTTCCCTGGTGCGGCTCTTCTACCGGCTCGTCGAGGTGAGCGGCGGCGAGCACCTGCCTGGCGATGGGCCGCTGCTGCTGGTCGCCAACCACTTCAACGGCCTGGTGGACGCGATGATCGTGCTGGCCGTCCTGCCGCGGCCGGTCGTCTTCGTCGCCAAGTCGACGCTCTGGAAGATCCCGGTGCTCTCGACGCTGCTGGACCTGATGGGCGTGGTGCCGGTCGTCCGCCGGTCGGACCTGCCGGAGGAGAAGGGCCCGGCGTCGAGCCGCAACGACGCCTCGCTCGAGCGGCTGGCGCGCGTCCTCGCCGGCGGCGGCGCGGTGCTGATCTTCCCGGAGGGGCGCTCGCACAGCGACCCGGCTCTCTCGCCGATCAAGACCGGCGCGGCGCGCATCCTCACCATGTCGGGCGTGCCGGCGGCGGTGGTGCCGCTGGGGCTCTGGTTCACGCGCAAGGAGGCGTTCCGCTCCGAGGTGCTCGTGAAGGTGGGCGCGCCGGTCGTCCCCGCCGGCACCTCGGTGGACGCCTGGACCGAGGCGATCCGCGACGGGCTCGAGGCGGTGACCTTGAACGCCGAGAGCTGGCGGCAGCACGAGGCGGCGCGGGCGCTGGAGGCGATCTACGGCGACGCCTTGCCGGCCGGCGGATCTCTCGAGGCCTCGTTCGGGCGCCAGCGCCTGCTGCACGAGGCGCGCGAGGTGCTGGCGCGGGTGGACCCCGAGTCGGTGTCGCGCCTGGCGCGCCGCGCCGCCGCCTTCGAGAGGCTCTGCGCTCGCGCCGGCCTGGCGCCTGCCGAGCTGGACGGCGCCGCGTCCGAGACGCGCCCCCGGCGCGCCGCGGCCGGCGTGCTGTGGCGGGCGCTGCTCGGCCTGCCGCCGGCGCTTCTCGGCGCGCTGGCGTTCTACGTTCCCTATCGCCTGGTGGGCCTGCTGGCGCCGCGGCTGGCCCGCGAGCAGCGCGATCAGGTCGCGTTCCTGAAGCTGCTGCTGGGGATGCTGCTGCACCCGCTGGCCCTGGCGGTCGAGGTGCTCCTGGTGGGGCGTGCCTTCGGGGCGGCGGCCGCGGTGATCGCCGCGCTGCTGCTGCCGGCCTGCGGCATCGTGGCGCTGCTCTGGGCGGACGCGGTGGAGCCGTACACCGGCCGCTTCCGCGCGCTGGCGGCGAACCTCTTCGCCGCCGGGCGCAGCGGCCTCTCGTTCCTGCGGGCCGAGCGCGAGGCGCTGCGGGCGGAGTGCGCGCGCCTGCAGGACGTCTACCTCCATAATCGAGCTCCATGACCGACGCGCCGCCCGCTCCGGCGGGACCCACGACCCGGGTGGAGATCGCGGCGCACGTCCTGATCGCGCTGGCGCTGCTCTTCCTCTTCCTGTTCCACCTCGTCCCGGCGCTGGTGGCCGGCCTCCTGGTGCACGCGATCCTGCAGAAGACCGCCCGCGTCCTGCGCGGCCCGCGCGTCTCGCACGGGGTGGCCAAGTGGCTGGCGCTGCTGATCGTCGGGCTGCTGGCTTCGGGCGCGGTCACCCTGCTGGTGCTGATCATGATCTCGGTCCTGCGCGGCCATTCGGGGGACCTCCCGGCGCTCTTCCAGAAGATGGCCGAGGCGCTCGAGCAGACCGGCACGCGGCTGCGCTCGATGGGGCTGGGCACGCGCTGGATGGAGTCGCTCAGCACCGCCGAGGACGTGAAGGCCGCGGTGACCGACTGGTTCCGCGAGCACTCCGACGAGCTCAAGAAGACTGGGGGCGAGGTGGGGCGCCTCTTCGTCCACTGCATCATGGGCATGCTGGTCGCGTTGTTCGTCTTCTTCCGCCCGCACGACGGCTCGCCCCGGCCTCTGGCCGCGGCGCTCGCCGAGCGCATCCGGCGCTTCGCCAACGCCTTCGAGATGGTGATCACCGCCCAGCTGGAGATCTCGGCGCTCAACACCTTCCTGACCTCGATCTACGTGCTGGGCATCGTGCCGCTCGTCGGCGCCAAGCTCCCCCTGGCCGGGACGCTGGTGGCGGTGACGTTCGTGACCGGCCTCATCCCGGTGGTCGGCAACCTCATCTCCAACACGGTGATCGTGGTGATCTCGCTGGGCGTCTCCCCCTGGATCGCCGCGCTCTCGCTGGCCTTCCTGGTCATCGTCCACAAGCTCGAGTACTTCGTGAACGCCAAGATCGTGGGCTCGCGCATCCACGCCGCGGCCTGGGAGATCCTGCTCTCGATCGTGGTGATGGAGGTCGCCTTCGGCGTGCCGGGCGTGGTGCTGGCGCCGGTGATCTACGCCTACGCGAAGAAGGAGCTGGGTGACAAGGGTTTGGTATGAAGCCGGCGCGACGGAGCGGCGAGACGGTATCCGTGACACCGGCGGCGGGTGCGAGGAGCGCCAACATTCAGTGATTCACACGGCCCGGGGGGGGCGGGGGACCGAGCCCCGGAGGTCCCCCGCAGCATGGCTGGTGTAACCTCCCCGGCCCTCATGACGGTGTCCGTCCCGCTCCTCGACCTGAAGCCGCAGTACGCGTCACTGCGCGACGAGATCCGCCGGGTCACCGACGAGGTCTACGAGAGCCAGGGCTTCATCCTGGGGCCTCGGGTCGAGGCGTTCGAGAAGGCGGTCGCCAGCTACGTCGAATCCAAGCACGCGATCGGCATGTCCTCGGGCACCGACGCGCTGCTGGCGGCAATGATGGCGCTCGGCGTCGGGCCGGGCGACGACGTGGTGACGACGCCCTACAGCTTCTTCGCGACCGCCGGCGTGGTGGCGCGGCTCGGCGCGCGGCCGGTCTTCTGCGACATCGAGCCGGTCACCTACGGCCTCGACCCGGCCCGGCTGGAGGCGGCGCTCACGCCGCGCACCAAGGCGATCCAGCCGGTGCACCTCTACGGGCAGTGCGCCGACATGGACCCGATCCTGGCGATCGCGCGCGCCAAAGGCATCCCGGTCGTGGAGGACGCCTGCCAGTCGCTGAGCGCGGCCTACCGCGGGGTGAAGGCGGGCGCCATCGGCGACCTCGGCTGCTTCTCGTTCTTCCCGTCCAAGAACCTGGGCGGCTTCGGCGACGGCGGCCTGGTGACGACGGACGACGCCGAGAAGGCCTCGCTGCTGCGGGCGCTGCGCATGCACGGCGAGACCACCCGCTACCACCACCGCATCGTCGGAGGGAACTTCCGCCTCGACGCGCTGCAGGCCGCGATCCTCCACGTGAAGCTGCCGCACCTCGAGGCCTGGTCCGAGGCGCGGCGCCGGAACCGCGCCGAGCTCGAGGCGCTGTTCGTCGAGATGGGCGGCCGCGGCTACCAGGAAGGCGGGCTCGGCTTCCCGGTGGAGGCGGACGGGCGGCGTCACGTCTACAACCAGCTCGTCCTGCGGGTGGCGCGGGGCCGGCGCGACGAGCTGCGGCGATGTCTCGAAGGAAAGCAGATCGGGCAGGCCGTCTACTACCCGGTGCCCCTGCACCTCCAGGAGTGCTTCGCTTCGCTGGGGCATCGCGAGGGGGACTTCCCCGAGGCGGAAAAGGCGGCGAAAGAGACGGTGGCCGTGCCGGTCTTCCCCGAGCTGACCGCCGAGCAGAAGCGTGCCGTCGCCGGGGCTTTGGCGGAATTCTCCCGCTCATAAACCACTGTAAAAACTTAATTTGTAGCGATCTACGTGGCGCCTTGACAGATTCTGTCTCGAAGGCTATCCTTCTTGGCACTCACCGCCAGACAGTGCTAACAAGTACCTGGCGGTAACAAATAACGAAGGCGACAATGGCGACGTCAGCGCCGTATCACCACCGAAAGGAGCTTCGGACATGAAGGTTCGTCCCCTCTACGACCGCATTCTCGTGAAGCGCGTCGAGCCCAAGGAGCAGATCCGCGGGGGCATCATCATCCCCGACACCGCCAAGGAGAAGCCGATGGAGGCCACCGTGCAGGCCGTCGGCGACGGCAAGTACGACGAGGGCGGCAAGCGCATCCCTCTCGACGTGAAGGCGGGTGACCGCATCCTCATCGGCAAGTACGCCGGCACCGAGATCAAGATCGATGACGAGGAGTTCCTCATCCTCCGCGAGGACGAGGTCCTGGCCATCATCGAAGGCAAGTAAGGAGCACATAACATGGCCGCCAAGAACATCACCTACGGAGAGGACGCCCGCCAGCACATCCTGCGCGGCGTCAACAAGCTCGCGGACGCGGTCAAGGTGACCCTCGGTCCCAAGGGCCGGAACGTCGTCATCGAGAAGAAGTTCGGATCCCCCACCATCACCAAGGACGGCGTGACGGTGGCCAAGGAGATCGAGCTGCAGGACCCGCTCGAGAACATGGGCGCGCAGATGGTGCGCGAGGTCGCCTCCAAGACCTCCGACGTGGCCGGTGACGGCACCACCACCGCGACCGTGCTGGCCCAGGCCATCTACCGCGAAGGCGTGAAGATGGTCACCGCCGGGCACAACCCGATGGAGCTCAAGCAGGGCATCGACCTGGCGGTCCGCAAGGCCGTCGAGTCCATCGACAAGCTGAAGAAGAGCGTCGAGGAGAAGGAGATCGCGTTCGTCGGCTCCATCTCCGCCAACGGCGACACCGAGATCGGCAAGATCATCGCCGAGGCGATGAGCAAGGTCGGCAAGGACGGCGTGATCACGGTCGAGGAGGCCAAGGGCCTGGAGACGACCCTCGAGGTCGTCGAGGGCATGCAGTTCGACCGCGGCTACCTCAGCCCGTACTTCGTGACCGACGCCGAGCGCATGGAGGGTTCCCTCGAGAACCCCAAGATCCTCATCTACGAGAAGAAGATCTCCTCGATGAAGGACCTCCTCCCGATCCTCGAGCAGGTGGCCAAGCAGGCCAAGCAGCTGCTGATCATCGCCGAGGACGTCGAGGGCGAGGCGCTGGCGACCCTGGTCGTCAACAAGCTGCGCGGCACGCTGCACGTGGCCGCGGTGAAGGCGCCGGGCTTCGGCGACCGCCGCAAGGCCATGCTGGAGGACATCGCGATCCTCACCGGCGGCAAGATGATCTCCGAGGACCTCGGGATCAAGCTGGAGTCGGTCAAGTGGGAAGACCTCGGTGACGCCAAGAAGGTCACCGTCGACAAGGACAACACCACGATCGTGGTGGACACCGGCGACCGCAAGCGCAAGGAAGCCATCACCGGCCGCGTGAAGCAGATCCGGATGCAGATCGACGAGACCACCTCCGACTACGACCGCGAGAAGCTGCAGGAGCGGCTGGCCAAGCTCGTCGGCGGCGTGGCGGTCATCAAGGTGGGCGCGGCGACCGAGACCGAGATGAAGGAAAAGAAGGCCCGCGTCGAGGACGCCATGCACGCCACCAAGGCGGCCGTCGAGGACGGCATCGTGCCGGGCGGCGGCGTGGCCCTGCTGCGCGCCATCGAGGCCGTCGAGAAGATCGAGGCCACCGGCGACATCGCCGTGGGCGTGCGGATCGTCAAGCGCGCTCTCGAGGAACCCACCCGTCAGATCATCGAGAACGCCGGCATCGAGGGCTCCGTCGTGGTGCGCGAGCTCAAGGAGAAGGGCGGCTCGTTCGGGTTCAACGCCGCCACCGAGGTGACCGAGGACCTGCTCAAGGCCGGCATCATCGACCCGGCCAAGGTGACCAAGTCCGCCCTGCAGAACGCCAGCTCGATCGCCGGGCTCATGCTCACGACCGAGGCTCTCGTCTCCGAGATCAAGGAGAAGGACAAGGCCCCGGCGATGCCCGGTGGCGGCGGCGGCATGGGCGGGATGTACTAAGCCCTAACCCCGATTCGTTTCGAGATCCCGATCGCGGCCCGGCGGCAACGCCGGGCCGTTTTTCTTGTGGGGGATGCGCTAGGCTGAGCGCGCCCGAGAGACCGATGCGCACGCGTCCGGCAGGAGAGGTCACGGCGATCCTCGCGCGCCTGCGCGAGGGCCGCGCCTCGGCGGCGGACGAGCTGATGCCGCTGGTCTACGACGAGCTGCGAGAGCTGGCGCGGCGCCAGGTCCGGAGGCACGGCGCGACCCCGACGCTGCAGCCGACGGCGCTGGTCCACGAGGCCTACCTCCGGCTGGTGGGATCGGAGGGGGCGCCCTGGCAGAACCGGGCCCACTTCTTCGGCGTGGCGGCCCTGGCCATGCGGCAGGTGCTCGCCAACCACCTGCGCGAGAAGGGCTCCGGGAAGCGCGGCGGCGGCTTCCAGAGGGTGACCCTGGACGAGGCGATCACGCCGAACCAGAGCCCGGACATCGACCTGATGGCGCTGACCCAGGCGCTGGAGCGGCTGGAATCCCTGGACGAGCGCCAGGCGCGCATCGTGACCCTGCGCTTCCTCGCCGGCATGTCGGTGCCGGAGGTGGCCGAGGCCCTGGCGATCTCTACGGCGACCGTGGAGCGGGAATGGCGGGTGGCTAAGGCCTGGCTGTCCGCGACGCTGTCGCAGCCTTGACCACCGCCCGCGCCTCCTGCGCCCTGGCGATGTCGATGCGTTCCTGGTAGTCGCTCTCCTCCGGAAGGAGCAGCGCCCGCTCGATGAGCGCCGCGGCGTCGCCGGAGCGTCCCTGAGAGGAGCGCACCAGCGCCAGCTCGGTGAGCGGCCTGCGCAGCGTCTGGTGCTGCACACCTCCCCAGCCCTCGAGGATCGCGATGCTGCCGGCGAGGAAGCGCTCCGCCTCCTCCAGACGTCCCAGGCTCCGCAGCGCGGTGCCCAGGAACGTCAGGCAGGGGGCGCGCCGGTCGTCGCTGGCGGAGAGCAGCGTGTCCAGGATGTCGAGCGCCTCCGCCTCGATCCGTTCCGCCTCCTCGAAGCGCCGTTGCTCCAGCCTGAGCTCGCCCATGCGGATCAGGCTCTTGGCGTAGACGTAGTTCTTCGTGCCGTAGGCGTCTCTGGCGAGCGCCACCGCGGATGCCAGGTGGTGCTCCGCCTCGTCGAGACAACCGCGTGCGGTCATCAGCGCGCCGTAGTTGAGGGCCGAGATCACCACCACGCTGGCGTCGCTGCCGCGGCTGCCGTGCGCGAAGAGCCTCTGGCGGATCTCCAGGCTCTCCCGGTAGGCCGCCTCGGCCTCCGAGCCCCGGCCGGCGCTGAGCAGCACGTCGCCGAGGTCGAGCAGACAGCCGGAGGTGCTGTCGCGCCCGCGGCGAGCCTCCCGGATCGCGACGCATCCGCGGAGCAGCTCCTCCGCCTCGGCGAGCCGCTGGGGACGCTGGGCCGCGCCGGTGCGGTAGTTGAGCGCCACGCCCAGGCTCCGCATCACGCCGGCCGCCTCGATGCTGTCGGGGCCGGAGACCGCCCGGCACGCCGCCAGGGCGTGCCTCAGGACCCGCTCGCCGTCCTCGGCATTTCCCGCGTGGAGCAGCGCCTCGCCGATCTCCGACAGCAGCCCCGCCTGCACGGCGGGCTGGTCGCCCAGGCGGGCCGGCACCATCCGCGCCGCGTCGTTCAGGAGCTGCCGGATCGTCAGCTCGTTGGAGCGGTTCCACGGGCTGGTCGAGGTGATGAGCCGGGTCAGGACCTTGGTCACCTCCTCGGCGTTGCGGCGTTCCCGCTGGGCGCGGACCAGTCCGCTGGTGAGGCCCACGACACCGCCCACCACCGCCAGCACGACGATCGCCGTCGCCACCACCGCGGCGCGGTGCCGGCGCGCCAGCTTCCAGGCACGGTCGTAGAGCGACGGCGGCGCCGCACGGACCGGGAGGTCCTCCAGCGTGCGGGACAGCTCGTCGGCCAGCTCGGCCGCCGAGCCGTAGCGCTCCTCGCGGTCCCGCGAGGTCGCCTTGCGGACGATCCAGGTCAGGTCGCCGGAGAGCCGGCGCTCCAGGGCCGCCGGGTCCGTATCGCGGGCGCGGGCGATCTCCTCCTTCCTGCCGGAGGGAAGCGCGCGATAGCGCTCCACCAGCGATGGGGGATCGACCTGGGTGACCTCCAGGATGAGCTCGGTGAGCGAGCCGGTGTCGGCCCGGTGCGGCCGGACGCCGGCGAGCAGCTCGTGCAGGAGGATTCCCAGCGCGTAGACGTCGGTGCGCGTGTCGAGGTCGCCGGAGCCTTCGAGCGCCTCGGGGCTCATGTAGCCCGGCGTGCCGACGAAGCCTCCCAGGGTCTGCGTCGCCGCCTCGGAACCGGGCGCCTCCAGCACCCGGGCGATGCCGAAGTCGATGATCTTCGGGACGGGCTGCCCCTCGACCTCGGTGACCAGCACGTTCCCGGGCTTCAGATCGCGGTGGAGGATGCCCTTGCGGTGCGCGTGCTCGACGCCGCGGCAGACCTGCACCAAGAGCGCCAGCCGCTCCTCCACGGTCAGGCGCCGGCGATCGACGTCTTCGATCAGCGGGCGTCCCTCGACCAGCTCCATCACGAAGTAGGGGAAGCCGGTGGCGGTCGCGCCGGCCTCGTACATGGCCGCCACGTTGGGGTGCGCGAGGCGCGCCAGTGCCTGACGCTCGGCCTGGAAGCGGGCACGAGCCAAGGCCCCCTGGAGCGTCGACCGCATCAGCTTCAACGCGACCGGCCGCCGCACCGGCTCGAGCTGCTCGGCCCGGAAGACGGAGCCCATGCCCCCCTCGCCCAGCCGCTCGAGCACGCGATACCCCGGCACCTGGGGCAGCTCCTCCCCCGGAGCTCCCAGGGCGGCGTCCAGCTCCTGCTGGGCGGAGGCGGCGGCGCGGCCCAGGCTCAGGGGTTTGGCGTCTCCCTGGAGGAGCTGCCGCACAGCGGCCAGGAGCTCCGGCTGGCCCGCGCAGAGTTCCTCGAGTCGGCCGCGGCGGTCGCCCTCCGGAAGGTCGCAGACCTCCAGGAAGAGGTCCTTGGCGCGTGCGTAGAGCGCCGGCGTCATGACTGGATTACGCCGATCTTACGTCGCTCGGGTGCCCGGTGATGGGGTTTGTCGGCTTTTCGTGTTTAGCAAGGTAGGAGGAAGAAGGCTCATGAGACGCACCCTGGTGGCGGCCCTATGTCTCGTCTTCGCCGGCTCGCTCTCGGCGGCTCCCAAGAAGTCGACGCTCGATGCCCCGGCCGCGATCTCCTGCAGCGGGGATTGCAACAACGCCAGCGTCACCTGGAGCCCCGTGGACGGGGCGAACAGCTACGCGGTGGAGTTCATCGCCGGCTACGACACGAGCGGGGATTCGGTCGTGGACGTCACCAACAACTTCAGCTTCACCGTCGCGCCGGTGGGCGGCAACGTCGGGGACCAGACGTTCTCGACCGCCTTCGCCGACTTCGAGCAGGACTTCGGCGCGGGCCCGGTCGCGCCGCTGACGCTCTCGGTTCACGTCAAGGCGCTCAACCCGCCGACCAGGAAGGGGGGCGCTCAGAGCAACCCGTTCTCGGCGTTCTGCGACGTGGTCGCCAACACGACGTGCGTGACGCAGTACTGCCACGACATCACCAAGATGAGCGGAAGCTGTCTCGCCTCCCAGGTGTGTCTCGATCATCCGATCGATGCCACCAGCTCGGACGACGCCAAGGCCGCGTGCGAGGCTTGCTTCGGGGCTGGGCAATGCTCGCTCATCGGCGGGGCGGCCAGCGCCTGGCGCAACTGCAGCGGTCCGTGCACCTATTACTTTTTCAGCTCGGGAGGCGCCCTTGGCGCCGGCGAGATCTGGGGTCCCACCATCAACGACCTCCTGGGCCGCTGGGCGCCATAGCTGGCATCCGCGATTCGAGGACGGTGCGCTGACCGCGAGCCCGTCCCGCGACATCGACTCCGACCTCACGGCCCGGCGGCGACGCCGGGCCGCTTTCTGGGTCAGGCGGTGCGGCTCGAGAGGGCCTTCTCGGTCTTCTCCTGGATGGCCTTCAGCGTTTCCCGCACGCTCTGCTGCCGGCGGGTCATCTTCCCGTACTCCGCCGCGTTGACGTCGGTCGTGAGCGACGTCCAGGCCGGCAGGTGCGGTGACGTGCCCATGCGGCTCTCGATGGCCCGCCGGGTGACCTCGAAGTGCCGCGTCGTGCCCGCGCCGGCCTTGCTCTTGGCGAGTACCCGCGGGTCGCTGTAGGTGCTCTTGCGGACCGGGGTGTTGGCCCCCTGGGTGTTGGCGCGCGCGGTGACGTCGGCGCTGGTGGCCCACTGCATGAAGATCCAGGCGGCGTCGGGGTTCGGGGCGTTCCGGCTGAGCGCCAGGCACGACCCGCCCTGACGGCTGATGCCGGGCGTCTCGCCGTAGCCGCATTCGGCCGGGGAGAGGAGGGCGTCCTCCTTGGGGCAGTCGGCGGGCTCGACCAGACCGACGACCTTGCTCTTGGCCGGGTCGTCGAAGCCGGGGAAGAGCTCGCCCCAGGAGATGACCACGCCGGCGCTCCCGCGGGCGAAGGCCTTGGCCTCTCCATTCCAGTCCCAGCCGGTGACCGCCGGGTCCATGTTCTTGCCCAGCTCCATCATGTATTCCAGGCCCTTCACGTTGCCATCGTTCAGATAGTCGGGCTTGCCGTCGGCGGCGAAGTGGTGGCCGCCGTGCGACCAGATCCAGGCCGACGCGTCGCAGTGGAGCGAGAAGTGGCCGGACTTCCACTGGCCCACCGTGCCGTAGACGCCCTTCCCGCGCTTGGCCTCCTGGACGGCCTTGGCCGTGCTCAGGTACTCGGCCAGGGTCTTCGGCGGCGTCAGCTTCAGCTCGTCGAAGATGTCCCGGCGGTACATCATGATGAAGATCGGGATGTCGAACGGCACCCCGACCTTCTTGCCGCCGTGGCTGGCGATGTTGTCGACCAGCTGCGGGAGGAAGTCGTCGAAGTCGTAGCCGGGATAGGCGAGGTCCTTCTTTGCCTGCAGCTCTTCGATGTGGATGCTGTCGTTGGCGAGGCGGCCGACCCAGGCCTGGTCCCAGTAGTAGATGTCGGACCGGCCCCAGCTGCCGCGCGCTCCGGCCACCGTGTCCTCGAGCGTCCTGGCCAGCACCTGGTCCAGCGGCACGATCTCCCAGTCCACCTCGACGCCGGTCAGCGGCGTGAACTCGGACTTCATCATCTTCTTGAGCACCTGGCCGGGCGCGGTGTCCTCGGAGACGATCTTGATGCGGCTTCCCTTGAAGCGGCCGCCGACCTCCTTGAGGAATTGCTGCTGCGGGGTCAGACCGCCGCTGCCGGCGGCGCGGTCGGGCCCCTTACCGGCGGGCGGCTCACCGTCTGTTGCCGCTGCGGCGGAGGCGTAGCCGGTCAGGTACCTGAGGCTGGAGATGCCGAAGCCGGCCAGGCCGGCGGCGCGGACGAACTCCCGGCGGTCGATCCGGCCGGCGCGCAGCCGGTCCGCCATCCCGGTCACGAAGAGACGCTGCTGCCGATCGAGTTCCTTCACGATCCACCTCCGCCGAAGCAGGGATTCTGCGCCGGGAGCCTATAGTTGTGCGCGATGGCCCAGGGTTCCACCGGCAACGTCATCGCTGCGCTGGCCAGCTTCTTCGTTCCCGGCCTCGGGCAGCTGCTCCAGGGGCGGATGCTCGCCGCGCTCGGCTACTTCGTACTCTCGGGGATCCTCTGGATCTTTCTTCTCGGCTGGCTGGGGCACATCCTCGCCACGATCGACGCCGCGGTCTGGAAGGGCAAGACGTAGAGATCGATAGCGCGAGCGCTCAGAGCCCGCTCTTGCGGAAGTCGCCGGGCGTGGTGCCGGTCCACTTCCGGAAGGCGCGGTGGAAAGTGCTCGGCTCGGCGTAGCCCAGCAGGTAGGCGACGTCGGTGACCGTCAGCTCCGGCTGCCTCAGGTAGCGGGAGGCCAGGTCGCGGCGGACCGCGTCGACCACGTCCTGCAGCGAGGTCCCTTCCTGGTGGAGCCGGCGCTGGAGCGTGCGCGGGCTGATGCCGAGCTGGCGCGCGACCGCGGCGAGATCGGGGACGCCGCCGCGCAGCTCCGCGACCAGGACGTGCCGCAGGCGGTCCTCGAGGCCGCGGCTCGCCGGCAGGGCCTGCAGCAGCGACTGCGCGTGCCGGTCCAGCAAGGCGTGGAGCGCGGGATCGGCTTGCGGGATGGGCCGCGCCAGCACGCCGGCGTCGAAGAGCAGCGCGTTCGCGGTCTGCCCGAACTCGACTGGGCACCGGAACATGCGCTGGTGCTCGGAGATGTCCGCTGGCGCCTCGTGCTCGCACCAGACCAGATCCGGTCTCCATCCGGATCCGACCAGCGCGCGCAGTCCGGTGGTGAGGATCGCGAGCGTCGCTTCGGAGTCCTGGCTGCGGCCGTCCGGCCCGGGCGCCGCGATCGCGTAGGCGTAGGCGATGCGGGCGCGGCGCCCCTCGACGGACGTCTGGAGGACCGAGCCGTCAGTCCAGACCCGCTGGTAGCGCTCCAGGTGGCGCAGCGCCGCGCCGACGGTGGGGCTGTTCATGGCGATGTAGCCGATGACGTCGAACATCGCCGGATGGGAGCTCTCGCCCACGTGAAGACCGAACACGGTGTCTCCGGTCAACCGCGCGGCCTCCTGATACAGGCGCACCACGCGCGCGAAGGGCAGCCGGAGGTCGGGATCGGCCAGCGCCGCGATGTCGATGCCGGCGGCGGCGCAGGCGATGGCCGCGCTCACACCCCGGCGCGCCGCCGCGTCGAGGATCTTCTGCACGGACCTGGCGGGGATGCTGTGGCGCATGACGGCGCTGGGATTGTCGTGCCGCGCCAGCGAATTGGCGCGCCGGGCCAGTGCGCGAGGCTGCCCCGGGATCGTAGATTCCCGGCATGGTGCTTCGACGGGCCGCCCTGCTGGCCCTGGCCGTCGTCGGCCTTGCCGGGGCCGCGGCCCTGCCGCAAGGCGCGCCCGCCCTGTTCCTGGGATACCAGCGAGCCGCGGAGCACGCCGACGTCTCCCTGCGCTCCGTCTACGTGCCGATGCGGGACGGCGTGCGCCTGGCCGTCGATGTCGTGCTGCCGGCGGACCTGCCGGCCGGCACGCGGCTGCCGGCCATCCTCGGCATGACGCCCTACTGGCGCGGCCGGCAGGGGGAGGGCCCCACCGCGGCGGCGCGGTTCTACGCGCTGCGCGGCTACGCGGCGGTGCGCGCCGATGTGCGCGGCACCGGGGCGTCGTTCGGGCTCTGGCGCGGGCCGCAAAGCCCCGCCGAGGTCACCGACGGCGGGGATCTCGTCGCCTGGATCGTCGGGCAGCCGTGGTCCAGCGGGCGCGTCGGCGCGGTGGGCGTCTCCTACGAAGGCTCGGCGGCGCAGATGCTCCTGGTGCCGGGCCACCCCGCCGTCAAGGCGGTCATCCCGAAGTTCCACGAGCTCGACGTCTTCACCGACCTGGCGTTTCCGGGCGGCGTGCCCGCGGAGAGGATCGTGAGCGACTGGGCCGCGGGCCAGCAGCGGCTCGTCGCCGGCGAGGGTGTGCGGCGGGTGGACGACGACGCGAGCGGGGATCTGCTGAAGCAGGCGCTGGCGCTGCGCGGCGGCAACCTGAACGTTCTCACCGCGATGCGGCGGATCGTCCATCGCGACGATCGCGCCGGCGACGTCGACCTCACGCTCGACGACGTCAGCGTCTACCGCCACAAGGAAGCGATCGAGCGGAGCGGCGCGGCGATCTTCGGCTGGGGAAGCTGGATGGACGCGGCCACCGCCGACGCCTGCATCCGGCGCTTCGTCTCGTTCGGCAACCCGCAGCAGGCGGTGATCGGCGCCTGGAGCCACGGAGCGGTCCACGACGCGAACCCGTTTCGCGAGGCGGACGCCGCGGTCGTGCCCCCTCGCCCCGACCAGCAGAACGAGGAGCTGCGCTTCTTCGACCGCACCCTCAAGGACCTCGGCGAGCCGGCACCGCGCGCGCTCACCTACTACGTGATGGGGGAGGAGGTCTGGCGCACTACCGACGTCTGGCCGATCCCGGGGACCTCGTCGAGGAGGCTCTTCTTCGCCGCGGGGAACGCGCTCTCGACCGCCGCTCCCACCGGCGCGGACGGGACGGACCGCTACACCGTCGACTTCGAGGCCACGACGGGCACCCGCAACCGGTGGCATACCGAGAACGGCGGCGGCGACGTCGTCTACGAGGACCGCGCTCCCGCCGATCGGCGCCTCCTCACCTATACCTCGGAGCCGCTGACGGAGGACACCGAGATCACCGGATATCCGATCGCGCGGCTAGCGCTGGCCTCCACCGCCACCGACGGGGCGGTCTTCGTCTACCTCGAGGAGGTCGATCCGTCCGGGCGCGTCACCTACCTCACCGAGGGGGTGCTGCGCGCGCTCCACCGCAAGACGCGCACCTTCACGCGCGCCGACGCCGCGCCGCTGGTGCCCGGCGAGATGGCGTCGCTCGAGATCGGCTTGCAGCCGATCTCGGTCCTGCTGCCCGCCGGCCACCGGCTGCGGGTGGCGATCGCCGGCGCCGACAAGGAGACCTTCGCGCGCGTCCCGGCCGCGGGCACGCCGGTGCTGACCATCGGCCGCAGCCGCGACTTCCCCTCGTCGCTCGAGCTGCCGGTCGTCTCCCGGCCCCACGCGCGGCCGGCGCCCCGTCCCGCGCGGGTGGCCGCAGCTCCGGCGCCGGCGCTGGCGGCGATCGAGAGTCCGCGGCCCTCGCCGCCGACGACCCCCGCCGCCATCCTGGATCGGTACGTCGAGGCGCTCGGCGGCCGCGAGGCGATCGAGAAGCTGGCGTCGCGCGTCTCGATCGGCACCTTCTCGGTCGTCGAACGGGGCGTCACGCGTCCGGTGGAGCTGTCGGTGAAGACGCCGAGGTTCGCCCTGCGGATCGGGGGCGAACCACCGATGGGTGCGGGGTACGACGGCGAGACCGGCTGGGACCTTGATTACAGCAGCCCGGGGCTGAAGACGTTCACCGGGGAGCAGGCCGCCGGCCACCGGCGGCAGGGAGACCTGCAGCGCGAGCTGCGCTTGAAGGAGGAGCTGCAGGAGGTCGAGCTGAAGGGCATGGCGCGCGTCGGCGGCAGGCCGGCATACGTCCTGGAGGCGACGCCGAAGGGGCTGCGGCGCGCGCGCCTCTACTTCGACGTCGAGAGCGGGCTGCTGGTGCGGCGCGACACGCTGGGGCCGACCGCGCAATCGGCTCCGGTCCAGATCAACCTGTTCGAGGATTACCGGCGCGTCGAGGGCCGCCTGGTGCCGTTCACCGTCCGCACCCAGCTGCCCGCGGCGACGCACGTCTTTCGCTACGACACCATCCGCTTCGACGTTCCGGTCGACGACGCCGTCTTTCGGGTGCCGTCGCCCTGAACGCCACCTCCCCTGAACGGGGGATGTCCCACCGGCGCGCCGGTCCTACCTTTCGCTGCGCGCTGGCTGCGTGCCCGCGGCCTGCCGGTGGAGCAGGAGATCGCTGGCGGGCTTCAGGCGGCGCAGAGACGGCTGGCCATCGACCCCACCCGGCGGGAGCTCCAGGAGGTGGAGCGCGCGCTTCGTACCGAGCGCGGCCGCTGACGTCCGCGAGCGCGGCAGGTCAACGCGCCATCGGCACGAAGGCCCCGTCGCCGGTCCGCTCGCCCGGGTTGCCGCCGTCGTTCACCACGCCGTAGGCGATCCAGGGCGCGGTTCCGCCGACGCGCCGCACGCGCACCCAGCCGTTGGCCACGCCCTGGTTCCTCAGGAACCCGTTCCGCTGGGTCCAGCGTCCCGGCGCCAGCGTCAGCGTCTCGCTACCCCGTTCGACGCCGGCGGCATCGCCGTCCACCGCGGTCAGCACCAAGGTGACCGGGCCGTCGGCGTCGGAGCCGGCGTTGAGGACGGCCACGTTGGCGCGCGTCGTCCCGTTCGCCTGGACACCGAAGACGAACGCCTGCTCCGAGGCCTCGTCCCCCTGATAGACGCCGGGGGTGAAGAGACCGAACTGACCCCCCTCGGCCGACTGGGACGCGGTGCGCGCGCCCACGAAGACGTCCGCCAGGGACGCGCCGCTCACCGTCACCCGCACCGCGCCGGCGTAGCTGGCCGCCCCAGCCGCGCCGATGCCGGCGCCGCGCGACCGCAGGAGCTCGATGGCGTCGGGCTCGATGAGCTGCTGGCCCGGGGCGAGCGCGAAGGAGACGGTACCGCCGGTCCCCAGCTGGGGCGAGAGCGACTCGACGTAGGAGAGGGAGAGCGTCGCCGTCGTCGCCCCGCGGTTGCTCAGCAGCAGCTCGCTCCGGAAGACCGGCGTCTCCACCAGCACCGGCAGCGTGATGCGATCGCCGGTGAGCGCACGGCCGAAGGGAAGCGCCGGCAGGAAGGAACCGTCGTTGGTGGCGTTGTCGTTGATGACGAGGTAGGCGCCCACCGCGCCGCTGTCGGACGTGGTCTCGACGACGCAGATGCCGTCGGCGATGCCGGTGCCGTCGAGGATGCGGGTGTACTGCGTCCAGCCGAGCGGCGGCAGCGAGTCGTTTTCGCGCACCACCGCGCTCGCCCCGTCGCCGGAGCCGGAGATGACCGTGACCCGGAAGCTCACCGGCTCGTCGGTCGGGTTGAAGACGGCCACGTTGGAGCGGTCGGTGTCGGAGGAGCGCAGGCCGTAGAGAACGGCGCGCCCCTTGGTGCCGGCGCAGGGGTCGAGCCCGGAGTAGGCCAGCCCGGCGGCGCCCTCGGGCTGCGGCGAGGTCGTGGCCGCGGTGGTGCGCGCGGTGACGGCGACGTCGGCGGAGCTCGAGGCTCCCTCGAACGTCACCAGCAGCGGGCCTCCCTGCTGGCCGCCGGTGGGGATCGCCAGGCCCTTACCGCGCAGGTAGGCGAGGACGTCGGGGAGGATGAGCTGGCGTCCGGCGGGGAGCGTCTCCCTGACCGTCCCGGCGCCGAGCCTCTCCCCGAGCGCCGGGGCGTAGCGCAGCGCCAGCGCGGCGTCGGAGCCGCCGCGGTTGGTCAGGGCCAGCTCGGTGGTGAAGTGAGCCGTTGCAGTGGCGACGTCGAGCACGATCGGCACCAGGAGGCGCGGCGGCGTGCCCGCGCAGGAGCCCGGCGGAGCCGGGACGTCCACCGACGCCGAGGCGCTGTTGTTGGCGGCCGACGACTCCGCCGTGGCCGTCGAGACGGACGCGGTGTTGGTGATCGTGCCGGTGGCGTCCGCGCCGATCGAGACCACCAGCGTGAAGGAGGCGGCGTCGCCGGGCGCGATCGACATGGCGGTGCAGGCGACGGTGCCGCCGGCTCCGATCGCGGGGGTGGTACAGGCCCAGCCGGAGGGCGCTGTCAACGAGGTGAACGCGGTGCCGGCGGGGAGCGGATCGGTGAGCGCCACGTTCGCGGCAGCCAGACCGCCCGCGCCATTGGAGACGACGAGGGTGTAGGTGACCGCGGTAAGCGGGCTGCCCGCGTTCGGCACGGCGGTCTTGACCACGCGCACGTCGGCGGTGGTCGGCGACCCGGCGATGACCGTCGAGGTCACCGTCGCCGCGTTGTTGTCCGGGTTCGGGTCGGAGGTGTCGCTGCCGCCCGAGACGGCCGCCGAGAGCAGCGTGCCCGGGGCCACACCGGTGCCGACGGCCACGACCAGCGTCACCGTGCGCGAGATGTCCTTGGCGGTGTTGCCGCTGAAGACGCAGCTCACCGAGCCTCCGGAGCCCACCGCCGGCGCCGAGCAGGTGCCGCCCGAGACCGAGACGAAGGTCGTGCCGGCGGGGAGGGTGGCCGAGACGGCGAGGTTGGACGCGGTGTCGGGCCCGTTGTTCCTGGCCACCAGCGTGTAGGTCAGCTCCGAGCCGGCGGTGACCGGCTCGGGTGCGGCACTGCCGGAGAGGGCGATGTCGGCGCGGTCCGGGGTCGGCGCGTTGACGCGGGTGGTGGCGGTGGCCGTCTCGTTGCCGGAATTGGGGTCCGCCAAATCGTGTGTCAGCGTCGCGGTGTTCGTGAGGGTGCTCCCCGCCAGCGAGCCGGCGGTCGTGGTGACGATCGTCAGCGTCTGCTGGCCGCCGGGCGGGATGCGGTTGTTGAACCGGCACCGCACGGTCGGTCCGACGTCGGTGCAGCTCATCGGCCCGCTGGACTGGAAGAGCGACACCGTCAGACCCGCCGGGAGGGGATCGGTGATTCCCGCGCCCTGCAGCGAGGTGCTCGGCCCGAGGTTGGTGGCGGTGATGGTGTAGGAGAGGCTGCCCCCGGCCGTCACCGGGTCGGGCGAGTCGGAGATCGAGAGCGCCAGGTCGGCGGAGACCGTGATGTGGGTGACCACGGCCGCGGTGTTGTTGCCGGGATTGTCATCGGGCGTCGAGGCCGACTGCACGTTCACCGAATGCGTACAGGCGGCGCAGGACGGAGCGGCGGCGTCGGAGCGGACCCGCATCGTGAACCGGCCCGTCCCCGGCGGGAGGGACGCCTGCGTGCAGACGACGTTTCCCGCCGAGCCCACCGCCGGCGAGGCGCAGCTCCAGCCCGCCGGCGCGGAGATCGAGAGGAAGGTGCGCGAGGTGCCGGTGGGTGCGGTGAGGGTGACGTTGGCGGCGTTGCTGGGCCCGTCGTTGCGGACGTCCAGCGCGTACGTCTGCTCGAGCCCGCCGATGAGCGGGTCCGGGGTGTCGTCCACGGTGACCGAGAGGTCGGCGGAGGTGGTGACGGTGGTCGAGCCGTTGCTGACGTTGTTGTCCGGGTTGGAATCGGATGTGAGGGACGACGCCGTGACGCGCCGGTTGAGGGTGGTGCCGCTGGCGGTGCTCGCCGGCACGGTGAACTCGATCACGAAGGTCTGGTACGCAATCGTCCGCGCCAGCGGCGACGGCGCGTCGCAGACGACGTAGGGCAGCTGTCCCGGCGAGGGCTGCAGGTTCGCCTGGCAGGTCCAGGAGGCCGGCTTGCTGACGACCGTGACCGACGAGAGGCCGAGGCTGAGCGGCAACGTCACCGAGACCTGGACGTTGCGGGCGGAGCTCGGGCCGAGCTGCTGGAAGGCGAGGGTGTAGCGCAACGGCCGGCCCGCCAGGACGCTCGAGGGAGCGCCCTCGGAGATCGATAGGTCGGCCGATGTGCTCACCGAGAAGCTGGTCGAGGCCGAATTGTTCGTGGTGTCGGGATCGACCGAGGTGGCGCCAGTCTGCATGCTGAGGGATTTGCTGGCCCCGGGGGTCGCCTCCGGGTTCAATCTGGCCGTGTAGGTCACCGTTCTCTGTATCCCGGTGCCGGTGTTGCCGCCCCAGGTGCAGGAGCTACCGTTCGACGCCAGGGTGCAGTCGCCGCCGGTCGAGGGCGTGACGCTGACCATGGTGGTCTCGGATGGATAAGGGAAGACGATGTTGAGACCGGGCGCCGGGCTGGGACCGAAGTTCACGACGCTCATCGTCGAGGTGAAGGTGTTTCCGGCGACGACGCTGCCGGCAGGATCGACGGACATCGTGGCCCGCAGGTCGGCCCGGTAGTGGACGACGGTGGTCGTCGTGGCGCTGTTGTTCGCGTTGTTCGGGTCGAAAGGAGTGGAGTCGGCGGCCGCGGTGCAGGCGAGCGTCGTCTGCTGTGAGGTGCTGACGCGAAGCGTATGGGTCAGCGTGGTGGAGGTGCCCGGCACTCCCCGGCTGGGCGTGAAGGTGTAGCGGATCAGGCCGGGAAAGGGGGAGGTGATGGTGGAGCAGGCGGAAGCCGGGCAGGACGAGCTAGCGTAGGTGGTGCCGGCGGGGATCGACACGTCGACGAAGAAGCCGGCGGCGTCGCTCGGGCCGGCGTTCGTGGCCACCACCGTGTAGACGATCTCGTCGGTGACCGCCACCGGGTCCGGCGCGTCGCTGATCGTCACCGAGACGTCGGCGCTAGTCGTGACGTTGGCGGTGGCGCTGGCGCTGTTGTTGCCCGCGACCGGGTCGGAGGTCCCCGAAGAGACGCTGGCGGTGTTGGTGATGACCGTGCCGCCGGCCACCGAGGAGAGGACTTTCAGCGTGACCTTGAAGCTGTTGGCGCCGCCGAGGGCCGGCTCGGAGGAGATGCCGCAGCTGATGGTGCCTGTCGAGCCGACGCTCGGGGTGGCGCAGACCCAGTCGGAAGGCTTGCTGACTGCCGAGAAGACGGTGTTGGCCGGGATGGGATTGGAGAGCACCGCGTTGGGCGCCGAGCCGGGCCCGTTGTTCTGGACGCTGACGTTGAAGGTGATGGTGCTGCCGGCGTTTACGCTGGCCGAGGCCGCGCTCATCGTCACCGCGAGGTCGGCAGCGGCCAGCGCCACCCGGGTGGGGGCGGCCAGCAGGAAAAGCGCCAGGATCGAGCGTGCTCTCATGGGGCGTGCTCCAAGCGCTCGACCGGACGCGAATCGGCATCGGCTGCATGCGCCTCTCCACCGAGCGCGACCGCGACGAGCAGCGGGCGGTGGCGGCGCTGCACGCCGCCCTCGACGCCGGGGTCGACCTCCTCGACACCGCCGACGCCTACTGCTGGGACGAGGGCGAGGCGGGGCACAACGAGCGGCTGATCGCCCGCGCCCTGTCCTCCTGGAACGGGGACCGCTCCCGCGTCATGGTCGCGACCAAGGGCGGGCTGACGCGGCCCGCCGGCGCCTGGGCCGCCGATGGACGGGCCAGGCATCTCGCCGCCGCCTGCGAGGCGAGCCGGAAGGCGCTCGGGGTGGAGCGGATCGCGCTCTACCAGCTCCACGCGCCCGACCCGCGGACGCCGCTGACGACCAGCGTGCGGGCGCTGGCCTCGCTGCGGCGCGACGGGCTGGTCGAGGCGATCGGCCTCTGCAACGTGAACCTCGGTCAGCTCCAGCGCGCGCGGGAGATCGCCGAGATCGACAGCGTCCAGCTCGAGCTGAGCCCGTGGCGCGACGACGAGATCCGTTCGGGAGTGATCCCCTTCTGCCTGGCGAACGGGATCCGGGTGCTCGCCTACCGTCCCCTCGGCGGGGTGCAGCGCCGCGCGCGAGCGCTCTCCGAGCCGTCCCTCCTCGAGGTGGCCGCCCGCCACGCGGCGACTCCCTTCGAGATCGCGCTTGCCTGGCTGCGGAGCCTCTCCCCGCTGATCCTGCCGATCCCCGGGCCGACGCGGGTCGAGACCGCCGGCTCCTGTGCGCGTGCCGGCCTCATCAGCCTGACGGAAGAGGATCGCGCTCTCCTCGACGAACGGTTCCCGGCACGAGGGCTTCTCACCGCCCGCCCTCGCGCCCCGAGGCGTTCCGACGGCGAGGTGGTGCTGGTCATGGGCCTGCCCGGCGCCGGCAAGAGCACCCTGGCGGAGAGGCTCGTCTTCCAGGGCTACCGGCGGCTGAATCGCGACGAGCGCGGCGGCTCGCTGGCGGCGCTGCTGCCGGAGCTCGACCGGCTGCTGGCGGAGGGCGGCACGCGGGTGGTCCTCGACAACACCTACATCTCGCGCAAGGCGCGGGCCGGGGTCCTCGAGGTCGCCGCGCGGCACGGACTGCCCGTCCGCTGCCTCTGGCTCTCGACCAGCCTCGAGGAGGCGCAGGTGAACGCCACCTGGCGCATCGTGTCGCGCTTCGGCCGGCTCCCGGATCCCACGGAAGGGCTGGTAGATCCGGCGCTCCTCTGGCCGAACGCGCTCTTCCGCCTGCAGCGTGCCCTGGAGCCACCCGATCCGGCGGAGGGGTTCGCCAGCGTCGAGGAGGTGCCGTTCGTTCGCGAGCCCGATCCTTCGCGCACCGGGCGCGCGCTCCTCCTGTGGTGCGACGGCGTGCTGCGCCGGGGAGCCGAGGTCTTCACCGACCGGGCCCGCGTCCTGCGCCGCTACCAGGAGGACGGCTGGCGCCTGCTGGCGATCGCCTGGCAACCGGTCGCCGGAGACTTGACGGAGGCGATCTCCGCCGGCGACGGCAGGCGCCGGCAAACGGAACCGCTGGCGGAGGGGAATCTGACCGCCGCCGAGGTTGAAGCCGCTTTCGCGCGGATGCGCGAGCGGTTCGGGCTCGAGATCGAGTTCGCCTACTGCCCGCACGGAGCCGGTCCGCCGGTCTGCTGGTGCCGAAAGCCGCTGCCCGGTCTCGGCGTCCTCTTCATGCACCGGCACCGGCTCGACCCCGCGCGCTGTCTCTACGTCGGGGCGGGCCCGCAGGACCCCGGCTTCGCGCGCCGCCTGGGCTTCGGCTATCGCGACGCGTCCGACTTCTTCGACACCTAGACGTTGGTGCGGTACCTCCGGCACCGCGAGGATCGCCTCCGCCAAGTCTCCGGCGACCCAGCGCACCATCGGCACGAAGGCGCCGTCGCCGGTCCGCTCGCCCGGGTTGCCGCCGTCGTTGACGACGCCATAGGCGATCCAGGGCGCGGTGCCGGCCGTGCGCCGTACCCGTACCCACCCGTTCGTCACCCCGTGGTCCCGGAGGAATCCGTTGAGCTGCGTCCAGCGCCCCGGCGCCAGCGTCAGCGTGTCGCTGCCGCGCTCGGCGCCGGCGGCATCTCCGTCGATCGCGGTCAGCTGGAGCGTGACCGGGCCGGCCTCGTCGGCGCCGGCATTGAGGACGGCCACGTTGGCGCGGGTCTCGGCGTAGGCCCGGAGCCCGAAGACGAACGCCTGGTCCGACGCTTCGCCCCCCTGGTAGACGCCGGGCGTGAAGAGGCCGAACTGGCCGCCTGCGGAGGACTGCGACGCGGTGCGCGCGCCGGCGAAGACCTCGCCGAGCGCCGCGCCGCTGACGGTCACCCGCACCGCGCCGGCGTAGCTGCCGGCGCCGCGCGGTCCGATGGCCGCCCCGCGCGAGCGGAGGAGCTCGATGGCGTCGGGCACGATGCTCTGCTCGCCGGCGCGCAGCGAGAAGGAGACGCTGCCGCCGGCGCCCAGCTGCGGCGAGAGCGACTCCACGTAGGAGAGGACGAGCGTCGCGGTCGCCGTCCCGCGGTTGCTGAGCACCAGCTCGCTGCGGAAGGCCGGCGTCTCCACCAGCACCGGTAGCGTCAGGCGGTCGCCGGAGACCGGGCCGGCCACCGGCAGCGCGCCAGCCGGAGCCGAAGGCTGGGAGACGCTGGTGATGAAAGACCCGTCGTTGGTGGCGTTGTCGTTGATGACCAGGTAGGCACCGATGGCGCCGGTGGTGGAGGTGGTCTCGATCACCGCGATCCCGTTCGCGATGCCGGTGCCGTCCAGGATGCGGGTGTACTGCAGCCAGCCCAGCGGCGGCAGCGAGTCGTTCTCGCGGATCACCGCGCTGCCGCCGTCGCCGGCGCCGGAGAGGACCGTCACCCGGAACGTCACCGGCTCGCTGGACGGGTTGAAGACGGCCAGGTTGGAGCGGTCGGCGTCGCCGCTGCGCAGCCCGTAGAGCACCGCCCGGCCACGGATGCCGCTGCAGGCGTTCTCGCCGGAGTAGGCCAGCCCGGCGTTGCCGACCGGCTGCGGAGGCGCGGTGAGCGCGGTGGTGCGCGCGGTGGCCGCCACGTCGGCGACGCTGGCCGCCCCTTCGAAGGTGACCAGCAGCGTACCGCCCTGTTGCCCGCCCTCCGGGATCGCCAGCCCCTTCTCGCGCAGGTAGGAGAGGACGTCGGGGATCACCAGCTGGCGGCCGGCATCGAGGAAGTCGAGCGCGGTGCCGGCGCCGAGGCGCTCGCCGAGCGCCGGGGTGTAGGTGAGCGACAGGGCCGCGGCGGACTCGCCCCGGTTGGTGAGCGAGAGCTCGGTGGTGAAGCGGGCCGAGCCGGTGTCGACGTCGAGCACGATCGGCACCACGAGGCGCGGCGGTCCGTCGCAAGCGGGTGGCGGTGGAGGCTCGGCCAGCGTCACGCTGGCCGAGGCGCTGTTGTTGGCGGTCGAGGACTCGGCGGTGCTGGTGGCGATGGCGGCGGTGTTGACCAGCGTGCCGGTGGTGGCGGCGTCCACCGCCACGACCAGCGTGAAGCCTGCCGACTCGCCGGGCGCCATCGACGCCTTGGTGCAGCTGACGGTGCCGGCGGCACCGGCGGCCGGCGTGGAGCAGGCCCACTCCGGCGCCGCCTCCAGCGAGCTGAATCTGGTGCCGGCGGGCAGCGGGTCGCTGAGCGTCACGTTGGCGGCGGCCAGGCCGGCGGAGCCGTTCCCCACCGAGATCAGGTAGGTGATGGTGCGGCTCGGCGCGCTGCCGCCCAGGGTCCCGGTCTTGGCGATGCGCACGTCGGCGGTGGTGGCCGCGGCCGCCTGCACGGTGCTGGTCAGGGTGGCGGTGTTGTTGGCGGTATTCGGATCGGAGACGTCGCTGCCGGCGCTGGCGTTGGCGGTGAGCGTCGCGCCGCCGGCCACGCCGGAGCCGACCGCGGCCACGACGGTGAGGGTGCGCGTCTGACCGGAGGGGGTGCTGCCGGCAAAGGTGCAGCTCACCGTGCCGCCGGCGCCCACCTGCGGCGCGGTGCAGGAGCTCCCCGAGGTGGAGACGAACGTGGTGCCGTTGGGTAGGGTCACCGAGATCGCGACGTTGCTGGCGGCGTCGGGACCGTTGTTGCGGGCCGACAGGGTGTAGGTGAGCTCGCCGCCGGCGGTCACCGGCTCGGGTGAGGCGGCGCCGGTCAGAGAGACGTCGGCGCTCTCCGGCGTGGGCGCGTTGACGCGGGTGCTGGCGGTGGCGCTGTCGTTGGCGGTGTTGGCGTCATTCGCGTCGGCGGTCAACGTCGCGGTGTAGCTTGCCGTGGTGCCGGCGGCCGAGGCCCCCACCGTCGCCACGATCGACGAGGTCCAGGTCGCGCCGGGGGCCAGCGGGTTGCCGTAGGCGCAGCGCACCAGACCGGTGGTGGTGCTGGTGGTGCAGGACGCGGGGGCACCGGCCCTCAGGTCGGAGATCGTGAAGCCGGCCGGCAGCGTCGAGGTGAACTCGGTGCCCGCCGGGACGCTGCTGGGTCCGCTGTTGGTGACCTGGAGGGTGTAGGTCACGCTGCCGCCGGTCGTCACCGGGTCGGGCGCGTCGGAAAGCGAGATGGCGCGGTCGTAGACCCTGTTGATCTGGGTGGTGACCAGGGCCGAGTTGTTGGAGGGGACCGGGTCCTGAGTCGAGCCCGAGGTGACGTTCACCGAATGGACGCAGCTGCATGGGGAGGCGTCGGGCAGGACGCGGACCGTCATCGTGAACAGCGCCGTACCCGGTGCCAGCGACGAGCCGGTGCACTGCGCGGTTCCGGCAGTGCCGATCGCCGGCGTCTGGCAGCTCCAGCCGCTGGGCGGCGTCAGGGTGCGGAAGACCCGGCCGGTACCGGTCGGGAAGAGCACCAGGACGTTGCGCGAGATGCTGGGGCCGAGATTGCGCACCTCGACGGCGTAGGTCAGGTCGGTGCCGGCGGTCACCGGATCAGGGCTGTCGGCGGCGGTGACCGTCAGATCGGCCGAGGTGGTGACGTTCACGGTGGCCGAGGTGCCGTTGTTGGCGCCCACCGGGTCCGTGGTGGTGGTGCTGGCCGCCCCATGCGCGGTGAGGTCCGTGCCGGCCACGCTGTCGGCGGGGATGGTCGCGTTCAGGCGGAACGTCAGCGGCGAGGTGGTGGGTGGAAGCGACGCGCTGGCCGAGCAGACGAAGGGGGTGATCGAGGCCGTGTTCTCGCGCGCGCAGGTCCAGCCGGCGGGCGCGCTGGCGGTGAGACCGGCCGCGGCGAACGAGGTGCCCATCGTCACCTGCGCCCCGGCTGCGTTGCTGGGACCCAGGTTCTGCAGGGAGAACGTGTAGACGGCGACCGCGCCGGCGTTCACGTCTGCCGGCACGCTGGCCGAAAGCGCCAGGTCCGCCGAGGTGGTCACGGTGGTGGTCTCGGTGCTGGTCGCGGGGCCGCCGCCTCCTGGCTGAGCGGTCGACGAGCTGGCCTGGCCGTTCAGCGTGATCGAGCCGGCGGCCGTGCCCGGGTTCACGCGCACCACGAGCGTCGCGACGCGGTTGGTGTCCGCCGGCGTGGAGCCGCTCCAGACGGCCTGCAGGCTGCCGGACTGCTGGATCACCAGAGAACCCGGCGCCGTGAACGACACCAGCGTCGTGTTCGCCGGGACCGCCGTCGACAGCGTCACGTTGCTGGCGGGGTCCGGGCCGTCGTTCTCCGCGGTGAGGGTGTAGGTGATGGTGTTGCCGGCGGCCACCGGGTCCGGGCTGTCGTCGATCTTCAGCTCGATGTCGGCGGCGGGCTGCACCGTGGTCGTGGCGGTGGCGCTGTTGTTGGAGGACACCGGGTCGGGTGTGGTCGTCTCGACGGTCGCCGTGGCGCTCAGCGGTCCGGCCACCCGCGGCCGTACCTTCAGGGTGAAGGGGTTGCTGGCGCCGGCGACGCGTCCGGCAGACAGGAAAACGCACTGCAGGCGTGTGGTCGAGACGGAGTCGGCCGCTCGGGTACAGCTGCCACTCACCAGGGTGGTGTTGGCGGGCACTGGGAAGTCGAGGGTCAGTAGGGCAGCATCGCTCGGTCCGTTGTTGGTGACGGTGCCGGTGTAGGTGAGCTCGGAGAGGTTCACGATGGGGTCCGGCGCGTCGCTGAGCGTCACCGCCACGTCCGCCCGGGTGACGACCCCGACGCTGGCGCTGGCGGTGTTGTTGGCCGGCGTCGGGTCGGCGGTCGAGAACGAGGCGGTGGCGCTGTTGGTGACGGTGGTGCCGCTGTCTACCGAGGAGAGCACCTTCACGCTCAGCTTGAAGTCGTTGTCGCCGCCGCCGGCCGGTTCCGAGGAGATGGCGCAGACCACGTTGCCGGCGCTGCCGACGGCGGGCGTGCTGCAGAACCAGCCGCTGGGCCGGGTGACCGCCGAGAAGACGGTGCCCGAGGGCAGGGTGTCGCTGAAGCCGGCGTTGCTGGCGGCGGTGTTGCCGTTGTTCCGCAGGGTGATGCTGTAGGTGATGGTGCTGCCGGCGGCCACCGGGTTGGGGCTCGCGGTCATCGTCAGCGAGAGGTCGGCGATCGCCAGCGCCGCGCCGGCGGGCGCGAGCAGCACCAAGAGCGCGACTGCCGCCGAAGCTCTCACCTTCCGAGTCCCTCCATCTGGTTACCGCGCGGCGGAGGCGCGAACCGGATCAAGGGACCGTACGAAAAGGTTTGTTCGCGATGCGCCGGATTCAGCGCACCATCGGCACGAAGGCGCCGTCGCCGGTGCGGTCGCCGGGATTGGCGCCGTCGTTGACGACACCGTAGGCGATCCAGGGCGCGCTGCCGGCGACGCGCCGCACCCGCACCCATCCGTTGGCGACGCCGTGATCCTTCAGGAAGCCGTTCCGCTGCGTCCAGGCGCCCTGCGAGAGGGTCAGCGTCTCGCTGCCGCGCGCGGCGCCGGCGGCATCGCCGTCGAAGGCGGTCAGCTCCAGGGTGACGCTCCCCGCCGCGCTGTCCCCGGCGTTCAGCACCGCCACGTTCGCGCGGGTGGTCGCGCCGGACTGCAGCCCGAAGACGAACGCCTGCTCCTGGGCCTCGGCGCCGCCGTAGACGCCTGGGGTGAAGAGCCCGAACTGGCCTCCGGCGGGGGAGAGCGAGGCGGTCCGGGCGCCCACGAAGACGTCGGACGCCGGGACGCCGCTGACCCTCACCCGCAGCGCACCGGCATAGCTGGCCGAGCCCCGGGGGCCGATCGCGGCGCCCATCGACCTCAGCAGCTCGACGGCGTCGGGCAGGATCCTCTGCTCGCCGGCCGCGAGGGTGAAGGTGACGATGCCTCCGGGGCCGAGCTCTCGTGAGAGCGACTCGACATACGAGACCTGGAGCGTGGCCGCCGCGGCGCCGAGGTTCCCGAGCACCAGCTCGCTGCGGAAGGTCGGCGTCTCGACCAGCACCGGCAGCGTCAGGGCGTCGCCGGAGGCCGCGCCGGTCACCGGCAAGGCGAAGGAGCCGTCGTTGGTGAGGTTGTCGTTGATCACCAGGTAGGCCCCCAGCGCCCCGGTCGCCGAGGTGGTCTCGAGGACGCAGATGCCGTTGGCGATGCCGGTGCCGTCGAGGATGCGGCTGTACTGCGTCCAGCCGAGCGGCCCGAGCGAGTCGTTCTCGCGGATCACGGCGCGGGCTCCGTCGCCCGAGCCGGAGAGGACGGTCACCCGGAAGGTGACCGCCTCGCCGGTCGGGTTGAAGACCGCCACGTTCGAGCGATCGGCATCGGTCGAGCGCAGGCCGAAGAGCACGGCGCGCCCCTTCACGCCGGCGCAGGGGTCGACGCCGGCGTAGGCCAGCCCGGCGGCGCCGATCGGTTGCGGGGCCGCGGTGAGGGCGGTGGTGCGCGCGGTGGCGGCCACGTCGGAGAGGCCGGCGGCCCCCTGGAACGTGACCATCAGCGTCCCGCCCTGCTGTCCGCCGGTCGGCACCGCCAGGCCGTTCGCCCTGAGGTAGGCGAGGACGTCGGGCAGCACCAGCTGGCGGCCGGCCGCCAGCGTGTCGTGCACCGAACCCGCGCCGAGCCGGTCGCCGAGCGCCGGCGTGTAGGTCAGCGTGAGCGCGGCGTCGGTGCTCCCCTTGTTGGTGAGGGCGAGCTCGGTGGTGAAGCGGGCCGAGCCGGTGTCGACGTCGAGGACGATCGGCACCAGCAGGCGTGGCGGCGCGGTCGGGCAGGCGCCCGGCACGGTGACGCTGGCGGAATCGGTGTTGTTGGCCGTCGAGGACTCGGGCGTGGCGGTCGCGACCCTGGCGGTGTTCACGAGGGTTCCCGAGGCGTCGGCGGCGACCCTGGCGACGAGGGCGAAGTCGGCCCGCTCGCCCGCCGCCATCGAGCCCTTGCTGCAGGAGAGGGTGCCGGCCGAGCCCGGGGCCGGGGTTGTGCAGCTCCAGCCGTTGGGCGCGGCCAGCGAGGTGAAGGTGGTGCCGGCCGGAAGCGTGTCGGTGAGCCTGACGTCGGCGGCCGCGGCCCCCCCCGCCGCGTTGACGACCCCGATCGCGTAGGTGATGAGCGACAGCGGCAGGCCCGGGTCGGGCGCCGCGCTCTTGGTGATCCGCAGGTCCGCGCTCTCGGGCGCGGCGGCGACCACCTCGGTGGCGACGGTGTCGGCGTTGTTGCCGCCGTCGGGGTCCGAGGTGTCGCTGCCGGCGCTGGCGGTGTTGGAGAGCGTACCGGGCGGGAACCCCGCGTCCACCGACACCACCAGCGTCACCGTCCGGACAACACCCGGCGCGGTGCTGCCGGCGAAGACGCACCTCAGGTTGCCCCGGGCGCCGACCGCCGGCGTCGTGCAGGTGCCGCCCGACGCGGACAGGAACTTCGTGCCGATCGGGAGCGAGTCGGAGACGGTGACGTTCTCCGCCGGGTCCGGGCCGGTGTTCCTCGCCCGGAGGGTGTAAGTCAGGTTCGCCCCGGCGGTCACCGGGTCGGGGGCCGCGGCGGCGCCGAGCGAGACGTCCGCCTGGGCCACGGTGGGCGTGCTCACATGGGTGGTGGTCGACGCCGATTCGTTGCCGGCGTCGGTGTCGTTGCCGCCGTGCGCCAGCGTGGCGCTGTTCGGGACGTCCTGGCCGGCCAGGGACTCGGTGGTGATGGCGTAGATCCGGATCGACTGGCTTTGCAGCGGAGCGATGGGATTGAGGAAACGGCAGCTCAGCGGACCGGCGGCAAGGGGGGCCGGAACCGTGCAGGTACAGGACGCCGAGGGGGTGAAGTCGAAGAACTGCAGCCCCGGCGCGAGCGTGTCGGTGATCTCGGCGCCGGCGTCGCTGGTGCTGGGGCCGAGGTTGGTGGCGGTGACGGTGTAGGTGATGGTGCGGCCCGCGGTGAGCGGGTCGGGAGAATCGGCAAGGGTCAGAGCGAGGTCGTAGGCCTTGACGATGCTGGTCGTCACCAGGAAGGTGTTGTTGCTCGCGTCGGGATCGGCCGTGGAGGCGCTGACGGTGACGCTGTGCGAGCAGCTGCAGGGAGAGAACGCCGGGTCCGCCTGCACGGTGAAGCCGAGGGACTTCGTGGTCAGCGCCAGGACCGACGTCGTGCAGGTCATGCTCCCTTCCACACCGAAGGTGAAATTGCAGGTCCAATCGCCCGACTGCGAGAAGCCGGTGGCCTTGCGTCCGGCGCCTGTGGGAATGGTGACGGTGAGGCTCCGGGCGAAGCTGGGTCCGGCGTTCCGGACCGAGACCGAGTAGGACTGCCTCTGTCCGGCCGCCAGCGGATCGGGGCTGTCGGTGACGGTCACCGAGACATCCGCCGACGCGGTGGCGCTCACGGTCGTCGACGCCGAGTTGTTTGACGTCGCCGGATCGGTCGTCGACGCGGTGACCGAGGCGGTGGCGGTGAGCGGGAGGCCGGCGACCTCGCTCGGCGACAGGCTGCCGTCGAAGCGGAAGACGAGCGGCGAGGATGTCGGCGCCAGCGGCCCGCTCACGGTGCAGGTGATCGTCGGCAGGCTGCCGCTGCAGGTCCAGCCGGCGGGCTTGCTGATGGACGGCGACCCGAACGAGGAGGGGAGCGACTCGGTGAGCGTCACCCCGGCGGCGCTGCTCGGCCCCAGGTTCTCGAGGGTGACGGTGTAGGACGTCGGGGTCCCGGCGACGGTGCTCGAGGGGGCGCTCTGGGTCACCTTGAGGTTCGCCGAGGTGCTGATCGCGGTCGCCTCGGTGTCGCTGTTGTTCGAGGTGTCCGGGTCGGTGCTCGAGCTGACGGTGGCGGTCAACGACTGGGTGGTGGTCGTCTCCGGCTTCACCGGGAAGGTGGCCTGCACCGTGCGGGGCTGGCCGACGATGGTGCCGCTGCTCCAGGTGCACTGGAAGGTGCCGCCGGGCTGGGTGCAGGTGGCGCCGGCGCTGATGGCGGTGATGGAACCGGTGCCCAGACCGGCCGACGGGCTGAGGACGATGGTGAGGGCGGCGGCGGTGTTCGGACCGTCGTTGATCGCGGTGGCGTTGTAGATGACGCTGCCCCCGGCGGTGGCCGGGTCGGGTGTGTCGATCACCGACATCCTCAGGTCGGCCGCCGGCAGGACGGTGGTCCCCGCCGAGGCGGTGTTGTCCGAGGTGTCGGGGTCGGTGGTGGTCAGGCTGAGCGAGGCGATACCGGTGATCAGGACCGAAGGGTTCGCGACGTTGGGACGCACCTTGAACGACGCCGTGCTGGAGGCGCCCGCCGCTCGTCCGGTGGCGTTGAAGGGGCAATGGAAGCTGCTGGTGGTGATGGAGGTGCCGGAGCTGTTCTGGCAGCTGCCGCTGACCCCGGTGGTGCTGGGCGGAGCGGGCATGTCGAGGACCAGTCCGGCCGCGTCGCTCGGGCCGTGGTTGGTGACCACCATGGTGTAGAGCACCGTCTCGCCGTTCAGGACCGGATCGGGCGAATCGCTGATCGTCACCGAGACGTCGGCGAGGGTGTCGACGTTGACGGTGACGCTGTCGGTGTTGTTCCCCGGGCTGGGGTCCGAGGTGCTGGAGGAGGCGGTGGCGCTGTTGGTGATCCTCGTCCCGCCGGCGGTGGACGAGAGGACCTTCACCGTGATCTTGAACGCGTTGCTGCCCCCACCGGCCGGCTCCGACGGCTCGGCGCAGACGACCGTTCCGGTGGCGCCGACGCTCGGCGTCTGGCAGGTCCAGCCGGTCGGCTTGGTGATCGCCGAGAAGACGGTGCCGGCCGGAAGCGTGTCCGAGAACCCCGGGTTCGTGGCCGAGGTCGGCCCGTTGTTCTGGAGGCTGATGTTGAAGGTGACAGTGCTGCCGGCGTGGACCGTCGTGGCGCCGGCGCTCATGGTCAGAGAGAGGTCGGCGACCGCCAGGGCCGGGGCAGCCGGCGCCGCCAGCACCAGAAGTGCGACCGCTGCGCGACCTGTCACCTTCCGTCCCTCCATTGCGTTACCGCGCGGTGGAGAGCCAAACCGGATCAGGGGACCGTGCGAAAAGAGGCATACTCGGCCGAGCTGGATCATGTCTGGGCGGTCTGGAGTGCCCGCGCCTTCTTCCTCCGGTGACGTCACCGGGCTGCTCCTGGCCTGGGGTGGCGGCGACCAGAAGGCGCTCCAGGAGCTGATCCCGCTCGTCTACGACGAGCTCCGCGAGCTGGCCGAGCGCTATCTGCGCCGCGAGCGGGCGGCCCACACCCTCCAGCCGACCGCCCTGGTCCACGAGGCCTACCTGAAGCTGGTCCAGCAAGATCGGGTGACCTGGAAGAACCGCGGCCATTTCTTCGCGGTGGCCTCGGAGCTCATGCGGCGCCTCCTGGTGGACCACGCCCGCAAGCACCAGGCCGACAAGCGGGGCGGTGGGGCGGCCCACGTCCCCCTGGAAGAGGCCGCCTCGGCGTCGGCCTCGAAGGAGGTCGACGTCGTCGCCCTGGACGAGGCGCTGCAGAGGCTGGCCGAGCTCGATGCCACCCAGGCCAAGGTGGTGGAGCTCCGCTACTTCGGCGGACTCACCCTGGAGGAGTCTGCCGAGGTACTGGGGACCTCGAGGGCGACGGTGATCCGCGCCTTCCGGGTGGCCAGGGCCTGGCTGGAGCGGGAGCTCTCCGCCGCGTGAACGCCGAGCGCTGGGCCGAGGTCTGCCGGGTCTTCGACGCCGCCCGCGAGCTGCCGCGCGACGAGCGGGCCGCCTTCCTGGAACGGGAATGCCGCGGAGACGGCGAGCTGGCGAGCGAGGTGGCGTCGCTGCTGGTGGCCGACGAGGGGACGTCGTTCCTGGACGAGCCCGGCGGCAGCGACCTCGCGCCCCGACGCCGGGTCGGCCCCTACGAGCTGCGTGGCGAGCTCGGGCGGGGTGGCATGGGTGTCGTCTACGAGGCGGTGCGGCGTGATCAGGGTTTCGAGCGCGCCGTCGCCCTGAAGGTCGTCAAGCGCGGGATGGACACCGACGACATCCTGCGCCGCTTCGAGACCGAGCGCCGGATCCTGGCGGACCTGGACCACCCAAACATCGCCCGAGTGCTCGACGGCGGCTCCACCGAGGACGGCCTGCCCTACTTCGTGATGGAGCTGATCCGGGGCGAGCACCTCCTCGAGTACTGCGAGAAGCGGGAGCTCGATACCGCGGCCAGGCTGGGGCTCTTCCGTCAGGTCTGCTCCGCGGTCACCTACGCGCACCAGCGGCTGGTGATCCACCGGGACATCAAGCCGGCCAACATCCTGGTCACCGCCGAGGGCGTGCCGAAGCTGCTGGACTTCGGGATCGCCAAGTTGCTGTCAGGGGCGCCCGGCGCCGCCGCGGACCGGACCGAGACCGCGATGCGGGTGCTGACGCCGGAGTACGCGAGCCCCGAGCAGGTCCTGGGCACCGAGCTCACCACCTCCAGCGACGTCTACTCCCTCGGCGTGCTGCTCTACGAGCTCCTGACCGGGCGCCGTCCCTACCGGCTCGCCGCGCGCACGCCCGGGGAGCTGGCCGCGGCCGTCGTCCAGCAGCAGCCCGAGCGGCCCGGCACCGCGGTCCGGCTCCACCGCGACCTGGACCACATCGCGATGATGGCGCTCCGCAAGGAGCCGGCGCGCCGCTACGCCTCGGCCGAGCAGCTCTCCGAGGACGTGCGCCGGCACCTGGAGGGGCTGCCGGTGCAAGCCCGGCCGGACAGCCTCGGCTACCGCGCCGGTAAGTTCGTGCGCCGCCACCAGGTCGCCGTCGCGGCGCTCACCCTCGCGGTCGCTTCGCTGGTGGCCGGTTTCGCCCTCGCGGTGCGGGGGATGCGGGTGGCGCAGGCGGAGCGGCGGCGGGCCGAGGAGCACCTCGCGCAGGTGCGCACCCTGGCGACCTCGTTCCTCTTCGAGCACCACGACGCGATCAAGGACCTCGCCGGCTCGACTCCGGCGAGGAAGCTCCTCATCGAGCGCGGTGTGACCTACCTCGACCGGCTCTCGACCGAGGCCGGCAGCGACCCGGCGTTCCGGCGCGAGCTCGCCGCCGCCTACGAGAAGCTCGGCAATTTCCAGGTCGGGATCGGGAACGAAGGCACGCTGGGCAGCTCCGAGGACGCGGCAAAGAGCTTCCGGAAGGCCTTGCGGCTGCGGGTGGACCTCGCCGGGAGGACGCCGCTGGATCCCAAGGACCAGGGCGCGCTGGCCCAGACGCTGATCTCGATGGGGAACCTCGCGCAACGGCGGGGGGACAAGGCCGGAAGCCTGGCGCTCTATCGACGGTCGGTCGCCATCGGGGAGGCGGTGCTTCCCAGCAGGCCCTCCGATGCCGATCTCCTCACCGACCTCGGACGGGCGTATCACTTCCTTGCGGCGGGGTTGGTGGAGACCTGGGATGAGAGTGCGCGGCTCGCGGCCCTGCGGCGGGAGGCGGAGCTGTTCGGAAGGGTCGTCGCGCTCAAGCCGGCAGACCGCAAGGCGCGGCGCAACCTGGCGCTGGCCGACCAGTATCTCGGCAGCGCCCTCAGCGGGTGGGACGACGCCCTGCCGGGCCCCGACCTAGCCGCGGCGGCGCGGTTTCTCGAGGAGGCCCGCTCGCTGCAGGAGGCGCTCTCCACCGAGGACCCGGGGAATGCCACCTACAAGAAGGACCTCTCCTCCACCTACAGCGAGCTCGGCTACCTCTTCAAGAAGACCGGCCGCCGGGAAGACGAGGTGGAGGCGTATCGCAGCTCGCTGCGAATCCGCCTAGCCCTGGAGGCCGCCGACCCCAAGGACATCGTCGTCCAGCGGCTGCTGAATGCCGCCCAGAGCCGGCTGGCGAGCGCGCTCCGCCGGGCGGGGTCGCAAGCCGAGGCCGTCGAGAACGCGCGGGAGTCCGTCGCTCGCGCGGAAGGGGTGGCGGCGGCCGACCCCAAGAACGTCTACTTCAAGGCCGAGCTCGGCCAGGCCCTCTACGAGCTCGGCGCCTCGCTGGGGCCGTCGTCGCTCCGGGATTCCTGCGCCTCGCTCCGGCGGTCCCACGACCTCTATGCCCTGCTGGCGCGCGACGGCCAGCTTCCGGCCAGCCACCGCAGGCTCCGCGAGAGCGCCGCCGAGGCAATGAAGACCTGCGGGTCCGCAGCGGCTATCGCTTCCACCCGCTGACCTCGGGGTCGGCCGGTCCAGCTCGGAGCGTTCACGTCTGATTCCCTACCTTGACATCGGGACGAAGGCTCCGTCGCCGGTGCGTTCGCCGGGGCTGCCCCCGTCGTTCACCACGCCATAGGCGATCCAGGGCGCGCTCCCAGAGACGCGCCGCACCCGGACCCAGCCGTTGGCCACGCCGTGGTCGCGGAGGAACCCGTTGCGCTGCGTCCAGCGGCCGGGCGCCAGCGTGACCGTCTCGCTGCCACGCTCCGCGCCGCCGTCGCCGTCGAAGGCGGTGAGCTCCAGGGTCACCTCGCCGGCGTCGTCGGCGCCGGCGTTCAGCACCGCCACGTTCGCGCGGGTGGTGGCGTTCGACTGCAGACCGAAGAGGAACGCCTCGCCGGACGCCTCGCCTGCCTGCGGCACGCCCGGGGTGAAGAGGCCGAAGCCGCCGCCCGCCGGCGAGAGCGAGGCGGTTCGCGCCCCGGCAAAGACCTCCGAGGCCGAGGCTCCGGTGACGCCGACCCGCAGCGCCCCGGCATAGCCGGAAGCGCCCCGCGCCCCGATGGCCGCGCCCTGGCCGCGCAGGAAGGCTATGGCGTCCGGCACCAGGCGCTGCTCGCCGTGCGCCAGCGTCACGGTGACGCTGCCCCCGGCGCCCAGCTGCGGCGACAGCGACTCCACGTACGACAGGCGCAGGGTGGCGGGTGTCGAGGCCCGGTTGCCCAGCACCAGCTCGGAGGCGAACGCCGGCGTCTCGACCAGGACCGGCAGCGTGAGCCGGTCCCCGGCGCTGGAGGCGGCCTCGGCCGGCAGGAAGGAGCCATCGTTGGTGGCGTTGTCGTTGATGACCAGGTAGGCGCCGACCGAGCCGGTCGAGGAGGTGGTCTCGATGACGCAGATGCCGTTGGCGATGCCGGTGCCGTCGAGGATGCGGGTGTACTGCGTCCAGCCCAGCGGCGGCAGCGCGTCGTTCTCGCGGACCACGGCGGTCGTGCCGTCGCCGGCGCCGGAGAGCACCGTCACCCGGAAGGTGACCGGCTCGTCGGAGGGGTTGAAGACCGCCACGTTCGAGCGGTCGGCGGCGTCGGATCGGAGCCCGAAGAGCGCCGCCCGGCCGCGGATACCGGCGCAGGGATCCACGCCGGAGTAGGCCAGGCCGGCGGCGCCCACCGGCTGCGGCGGGGCGGTGAGCGCGGTGGTGCGGGCGGTGGCGGCCACGTCGGAGAGGCTTGCCGCGCCTTCGAAGGTGACCAGCAGGGTGCCCCCCTGCTGGCCGCCCTCGGGGATCGCGAGCCCCTTGCCGCGCAGGTAGCCGAGGACGTCGGGGATCACCAGCTGGCGTCCGGCGCCGAGGAAGTCGAGCGCGGTGCCGCCGCCGAGCTTGTCGCCCAGCGCCGGCGTGTAGCGCAGCGAGAGCGCCGCCGGCGAGCCGCCGCGGTTGGTGAGCGCCAGCTCGGTGGTGAAGCGGGCCGAGCCGGTGTCGACGTCGAGGACGATCGGCACCAGCAACCGCGGCGACGAGGTGGAAGACGAGCAGCTGCTGCCGGCGGTCAGCGTCACGCTGGCGGAGGCGCTGTTGTTGGCGTTCGAGGACTCCGGGGTGGTGGTCGCGACCCTGGCGGTGTTGACCAGCTCGCCGGCCGCAGCCGCCCCCGCGTCCACCACCAGCACGAAGGTGGCCGACTCACCCGCCGCCATCGACGGCTTGGAGCAGCTGACGATGCCGGCCGCCCCGACCGCCGGCGTGCTGCAGACCCACTCCGGGGGGGTGTCGATCGAGGCGAACGCGGTCCCCGCGGGCAGCGTGTCGGTCAGTGTCGCGTTCTGCGCCGCCAGGCCGCCGGCGCCGTTGGCGACCGTCAGCGTGTAGGTGACGTTGCGCGAGGCGCCGGCGCTACCCAGCGCCGCGGTCTTACGCACCCGCAGGTCCGCGGTGGCCGGCGCCGCCGCCCGCACCGTCGCGGTGACGGTGGTGGCGTTGTTGCCGTCGTTCGGGTCGGAGGTGTCGCTGCCGGCGGTCACCGGGCTCGACAGCGCCGTCCCGTCCGCGACGCCGGCCCCGACCGCGGCAACAAGGGTCAGCGTGCGGGTGACGCCCGAGGCCGTGGCGCCGGTGAAGGTGCAGCTCACGCTGCCGCCCGAGCCCACCGACGGGGTGGTGCAGGCGCCGCCGGAGGTGGAGACGAATGCGGTGCCCGCGGGAAGCGTGGCCGAGATGGTCAGGTTGCTGGCGGCGTCGGGCCCGTTGTTCCTGGCCACCAGGGTGTAGGTCAGGCTCTCGCCGGCCGTCACCGGGTCGGGCGCGGCGCTGCCGCTGACCGAGACGTCCGCCTTGTCGACCGTCGGAGCGTTCACCCGCGTCGTCGCCGTCGCCGCGTCGTTGCCGGTGGCGGTGTCGGTCCCGTCGAGCGACAGCGAGGCGGTGTTGCTGACGATGCTTCCGGCGAGCGAGCCGGCCGTGGTCACGACCACCGTCATCGTCCTGGTGGCGCCCTTCGGGATCGATGCGTTGAAGGTGCAGCGCACCGTTCCCTGCCCGCTCACCGGCTGAGAGCAGGTGGAGGGCCCGGTGGCGAGCAGCGAGCTCACCGTCAGCCCGGCCGGCAGCGGGTCGGAGATCTCGGCGCCGGCGGGAACGGTGCTCGGACCCAGGTTCGTGAGCTGGATGGAGTAGGTGATGCTGCCTCCGGCGGTCACCGGGTCCGGGGAGTCGGAGATCGAGAGCGCCCGGTCGTACTGCACGTTGATCTGCGTCTGCACCATGACCTGGTTGTTGGCGCTGACCGGGTCCGCCGTGGAGGAGCTGACCGCCACGAACTGGCTGCAGCTGCAGCTCTGGTCGGGGCTGGAGAGCGTGGTGAGGGTGAAGTCGGCCGTGCCCGGGTTGAAGAGGCCGTTGGTGCAGACGACGTCGCCCTCGGCCCCGGCCGCGGGCGTGGTGCAGCTCCAGGCGGCCGGCTTGAGGAGGCCGACGAAGCCCCGGAACCCGCCGGTCGGGATCGTGACCTCGGCGCTGGTGGCCGTGCTGGGGCCCAGGTTCCGCACCTGTACCGCCACCTGCTGCTGGGTGCCGGCGGAGAGCGGATCCGGGCTGTCGGAGGCCGTCACCGAGAGGTCGGCGCTGGTGGTGATGGTGACCGAGGCCGAGGCGGTGTTGTTGCCGCTGCTGGGGTCGGCGGTGCTGGCGCTGGCGACGGCCGAGGCGGTGCGCACCACCGAGGGCGCGTTGTTGGGCGCCATCGTGCCCTGCAGGCGGAAGATGACGATGGCCGCGCTGGCCGGCAGCGAGGAGGCGTCGGTACAGACGATGCCGGGGTTCGGAGGGATGCCGGCGAGGCAGCTCCAGCCCGGGGGCGCGCTGACGGTAGGGTTGGTGAGGCCGGTGGGAGGCGTGAAGGTGACCTTCGCGCCCGCGGCGTTGCTCGGCCCCTGGTTGACGAGGTTCGCGGTGAAGGTGACGTTCTCGCCGGCGTTCACCGTGGACGGCGCGCTCATGGTCAGCGCCAGGTCCGCCGAGGTGGTCACCGCGGTCGTCTCGGTCTTGCTGTTGTTGGCGCTGACGGGGTCCGGGGTGGTGGAGCTTTCGGTGGCGGTGAGCGAGACGCTGCCGGTGGTCGCGGCGGCGACCCTGTAGCGGAGGTAAGTAACGCGCGTGGTGCCTGGCGAGGTGACTCCCCAGGTCGCCCGCAGCGCGCCCGAGGTGTGGGCGACGCTGGTGGAGCCGACCGCCGAGGCCCCCAGGAAAGAGGTGCCGGGTGGGTCGGGGACGGTCAGCACCACGTCGACCGCGGTATTCGGCCCGTCGTTGAGCATGTTGACCGTGTAGTCGACGGTGTTGCCGGCGACGACCGGATCGGGGGAGTCGTCGATCGAGACGATGAAGTCCGCGGAAGACAGCGATGTGGTGGTCGTGCTGGCGGTGTCGTTGGAGGAGGTGGGATCGAGAGTAGTACCGGTGTCCACGGTGACCGTCCCGGTGATGGTCCCGGTGCCCTGCACCTTCACCCGGTAGGTGACGGTGTGGGTGGCGCCGGCGGCGCGGCCGGCGGCGTTGTACGCGCAGTGGATGGAGGAGGCGTTGATCCCGAAGGCCACGGCGTTCGCGCCGCAGCTGCCGCCGGTCCCCGTCGTGTTCGGCGGCGCCGGCATGTCCAGCGTGAAGCTGGCGGCGTCGCTGGGCCCGTTGTTGGTGGCCACCATGGTGTAGGTGATCTCCTGGCCGTTGACCACCGGGTCGGGCGAATCGCTGATCGTCACCGAGAGGTCGGCCCGGGTGGAGACGCTGACGCCGACGCTGTCGGTGTTGTTGGCGGAGCTGGAGTCGGGGGTGCTGGAGGAGGCGGTGGCGCTGTTGGTGATGGGGCCGGCCGGCGCCGAGGAGAGCACCGTCACGGTCACCTTGAAGGTGGCGCTGGTTCCGGAGGCCATCGAGGCAATGGCACAGACCACGTTGCCGCCGCTTCCGACCGAGGGCGTCTGGCAGCTCCAGCCCGACGGCCTGCTCGAGCTGGCGAAGACGGTGTTCGCCGGCAGAGCGTCGCTGAAGCCGGCGCTGGAGGCCGAGGTGGGGCCGTTGTTCGCCAGGACGATGGTGTAGGTCAGGGTGTTGCCGGCGAAGACGCTGGCGGAGCTGGCGGTCATGGTGAGCGCCAGGTCCGCCACCGCCAGCGCCGCGCCCGCGGGGGCGAGCAGCAAGAGGAGCGCGACCGCCGCCCGGGCTCTCACGTTGGTTCCCTCCATCTTCCTACCGCGCGGCGGAGGGCCGAAACGGATCAGGGAGGCGGGGCTATCGCTTCCAGCCCCTGACGTCGGGGTTGGCCGGTGCCTCCTCCAGCGCCCGCGCCAGCGGTGCGCCCCAGGCCTCGATGTCCTCGGGCCGCTTGGCCCTGCTCTTCGCCAGCGCGGCCGAAAAGGCCCGATCCACCTCGGCGGGAAGACCCGCGACCAGGCTGGAGACGTCCTCGGGCATCGCGCTGACGACGTTGATGAGCACCCGGCCCAGGTCGCGCCCGGGGATCGCTTTCCGGCCGGTCAGCGCTTCGTAGGCGACCGCGGCGAACGAGTAGATGTCGCTGCGCTCGTCCACCTGTCCGTCCTGCACCTGCTCGGGCGCCATGTAGGCCGGCGTGCCGACCATCATGCCGCTCTGCGTCAAGCCCTCCTCGAAGGTCATCGACTTGGCGAGGCCGAAGTCCACCAGCTTCACCCGGAAGCCCGTAGGGTCGTCCACCAGGAAGACGTTCTCCGGCTTGATGTCGCGGTGGATGACCCCCGCCCGGTGCGCGGCGGCCAGCGCGGCGCAGCCCTGACGCACCAGGCGGGCGACCTCCCGCGGCGTGCCGGGGCCGCGGTCCTTGAGCACGTTGGAGAGATCGGAGCCGGCCAGCTTCTCCATCACCAGGAACGCGGTGCCGTCCTCCAGCTCGCCGGAGTCGTGGAGCTCCACCACGCCCGGGTGCTGGATGCGCGCCACCGCGCGCGCCTCGCGCTCGAAGCGCTGGCGCACCTCCAGGTGGCTCCAGCGCTCGGCGCGGATGAGCTTCACCGCGACGTCCCGGCCGAGTTTCTCGTCGCGCGCCGACAGGACCAGGCCCATGCCCCCTTCTCCGAGCACCTGGACGAAGCGATAGCGCCCGAGGAGCACATAGGGGAGCGGCCGCGGGTCGTCCAGCGGCTCGCCGTCCTTCTCGCAGGCGGTCGCGGTGTGGTCGTAGCAACGGCCGCACTTGGGGCAGATCTGCAGGGTGGCGATGCCGCGCGCGTGCATCTCGCGCCGCGCCTGGGCGTGGCGCTGCTGCGCGCTGGCCAGCTGGCGCCGCAGCCGGTTCATCTCCAGGGCGCCGCCGAGGAGGCGCGCGAAGCCGGCCACCAGCCGCCGCTCGGTGTCCCCCCAGAGCTCCATGCCATAGATCACCAGCGTGCCGCACAGCTCGCCGGTCATGCCGGTCACCGGGATCGTGGTGCCGTCGCCCGACCCCGTCGAGACGGCCCGCTGCAGCTCCTCGCGCGAGGGAGGCATCAGCCCGGCGTCCGACAGCGGCGCGATGGAGTCGCGGTCCACCTCCCAGATGCCGATCGCCTTGGCACCGATCGCCGCGGCCAGCTCGTCGGCCATCGCCCGCGACCACTCCGGCAGGTTGTCGACCGAGGCCGGCGACGACTCCAGGAGGTGCGAGATGCGTTCCTGCGCGCTCTGCAGCTCGACGTTGGCGGCGCGCAGCTCGTTCGTCCGCTCGTCGACCGCGCGGGTGAGCTCCTTCTCGCGCGCCTGCAGCCGTGCCACCCGGGTGCGGTGCGCGCCGAACGCCAGCCCGGCCACCGCGACCCCGCAGAGCAGGTAGAAGGACCAGGTCTGGGTGACGTACGGCTCGAGCGTGAACGCGAAGGCCGCGCCCGACTCGTTCCAGACGCCGTCGTCGTTGCAGGCGGCGACGCGGAACGTGTAGCGGCGGGGGCGCAGGTTCGTGTAGCGGGCCGTCCTCTCGGCGCCGGCGTCCACCCACTCCCGGTCGAAGCCCTCCAGCCGGTACTTGAAGCGCACGCGCCTGGGCACCCGGAAGCTCAGCGCGGTGTAGTGGAAGTCGAATTTCTCCTTGCCCGGCGAGAGCACGACCTCCTTCTCCCCGGCGGCCAGCGGCAGCGCCTCGCCGTCGATCCGCACCTCCTCGACGAGGACCGCCGGCGGACGCTCGTTGCGCGGGATGCGCGCCGGGTCGATCACCACCGCCCCCTTGATGGTCGGGAACCAGAGCCTGCCGTCGCGCGTCTTCCAGCCGGCCGGCTGCGAGCCTCCGTTGCACTCGGCGCTGCGCATGCCGTCGGCGGTCCCGTAGGCGACGCAGCCGACGGTCTTGGCGGTCCCGTCCGCGAAGGCGTTCAGCTCTTTCCTGGCCGCGCGGAAGATCCCCTTGTTGCAGCTCATGAAGAGGTCCCCGCGGTCGTCCTCGAGGACCTGGAAGACGGTGTCGTCGTAGAGCCCGGACTTGGAGGTGATCGCGCTGAGCTTGCCGTTCTTCAGGCGGGTGAGGCCGCCGCCGCCGGTGCCGATCCAGAGCGTCCCGTCGCCGTCCTCGTGGATCGCGTAGACCATGTCGCTGGATAGCCCCTGCTTGGTGGTGTAGCAGCTCCGGGCGCCGTCCTGGAGCCGGCAGAGCCCGCTACCTCTTGTACCGATCCAGACCGCGCCGCGGGCATCCTCGTGAAGGACGTTCACCTGGTCGCCCGAGAGCTTGGTGAGCTGCTCGCCGTCCCGGCGGCAGAGCCCGCCGAAGGTGCCGATCCAGAGCCGGCCGGCGCGGTCCTCGTGCAGCGTGAGGACGTTGTCGTTCGGCAGGCCGTCTTTGGTGGTGAAGGTCGTCCAGCGCCCGTTCCGCAGGCGGCTCAATCCGGTGCCCGACGTGCCTACCCAGAGGCTGCCGTCGCGGTCCTCCAGGATCGTGTTCACCTGGTCGCCGGCCAGCCCCTCCTTGGCGGTGTAGATCGTCTCCACGCTGCCGTTGCGCAGGCGGCAGAGGCCGCCGCCGAAGGTGCCGATCCAGAGGTCGCCGGCGCGGTCCTGGTAGATCGCGTTGGCGTTGTCGTGCGAGAGGCCGTCGCGGACCGAGAACGCCGCCAGCTTGCCGTCGCGCAGCCGGTTCAGACCACCGCCGAAGGTGCCGATCCAGAGGCTTCCCTCGTGATCCTCCTCGACCGCGAGCACGCGGTCATTGGAGAGGCCGTCCTTGGTCGTGAAGGGCTCGAAGCGGCCCTCCCGGAAGCGGCTCAGGCCCCCGCCGTTGGTGCCCACCCAGAGGTCCCCGGCGCGGTCCTGGTACAGCGAGAGGACCTGCTCGTTGGGAAGCCCCTCCTTGGCCGCGAACGTCGTGAACGTTCCGTCGCGCAGCCGGCTGAGGCCGCCGCCGAACGTGCCGATCCAGAGGCTGCCCTGGCGGTCCTCGAGCAGTGACACCACCAGGTCCTTCGGCAGGCCGTCCTTGACGGTGAGGGTCGAAAAGCGGCCGTCGCGCATGCGGCAGAGGCCACCGCCGAAGGTGCCGATCCAGAGGTTGCCGTCGCGGTCCTCGCGGAGCGGCGAGATGCGGTCGCTGGGGAGGCCATCCTTGGTGGTGAAGTGGGTCAATGTTCCGTCGGGCGCGCGCCTCTTGAGCCCTCCGTTGGTCGCGATCCAGAGGTTGCCGGCGCGGTCCTCGTGGAGCGAGTTCACGCGGTCGTCGGCCAGGCGCTCCTCACCGGCGTAGGGAACGACCAGGCCGCCGCGCACCAGGCTGACGCCGCCGCCGAAGGTGCCCACCCAGAGCCCGCCGTCCTTCGCCTCGAGGAGCGCGCGGATGGTGTTGCTGCGCAGCGCCGGAGCGCTGCGCTTGTCGTAGACGGTGAAGCGGACGCCGTCGAAGCGGACCAGCCCCTCCTGCGTGGCCAGCCACAGGTAGCCGTCTCTCGTCTGGCGGATCGCGTGAACCGAGTTCTGCGGCAGGCCCTGGTCGGTCTGCCAGACCTCGAGGATCGCCTGCCGGAGCGGCTTCCCCGGATCGAGGGCCAGCGCCGCCGTCGGCAGCCAGCAGACGGCGAGGACCAAACGCAATGCGTGGCGGCGAACGGTCATGCTCTCCTTGAGAAGCGAAGTGACGCCGATTCTAAGGAGAGGGGGAGAAACGGCGCCGGTTCAGCGTTCCGGCGACAGCTCGGCCCGCAGGAGCTCCTTCACGCCGGCCGGGCCGGTCAGCCGCAGCCGCACCGGCGAGCCTCCGGCCGAGACCTCCAGGGCAAAGTCCAGGAATGGGCAGCAGCGCGCCTCCAGAGAGATCCACTCGGCGAGCTCGGGGAGCGAGACGGAGCCCGCCTTCACCGAGATCGAGTAGCCGGACGGGAGCTCGCGCTTCTCGGCGGCAGAGGCGCGGACCTTGGCGATCAGGACCTGCTGGCGCTCCCGCTCGGCGCGGCTCAGGGCGCCGAGAGTGCACTGCAGGGGAGAGGCGGCGGCGCCGGACGAGAGGGCCAGCCCCAGGGCGGCGGTCAACAGCATGGGTTCTCCTTCACACCGGAGAACCTAGCTCTTCAAGTAAGCTTTAAGTCAAGGGGGATCCATGACGATCGGTGAGCTCGCGCAGGCGACCGGCCTCAACACCTCGGCGCTGCGCTACTACGAGAGCCTGGGCCTGCTGGGCCGGGTGGAGCGGGTGCACGGACGGCGCGTGTACGCCCAGGCGGCTGCCGACCGCGTCGCCTTCATCACCGCGGCCCGGCAGCTCGGCTTCACGCTGAAGGACGTGCACGCGCTGATCGGCGGCTTCCCGGCGCGCCGCTGGCGGGAGCTGGCCGGGAAGCGCCTGGCGGAGCTGGACGAGCTGGGCCGGCGGATCGAGGTGATGCGGGCGGCGCTGAAGCGGGCGCTGCGCTGCGACTGCCTGGACGTGGACGCCTGCGGCCGCAGGCTGCGGTCGGTGCCGTTGTAAGAAGGAAAAAAGGAGGGAGAAGAGGCCCGCGCACCACCCTGAGGAGCTCGCTCGACGAAACCGCCTCTCGCGTGGCGCGCGGGGTCCCGGAACTGCTAGATCTTGCCGAGCTTGGCGATCTCGCCCAGGCCCTTCTCCAGCTCTCCGAGCGCCTTCTCGGTGCTCTTCAGCTCAGCGGCGGGGTAGGGAATCGGCTTGCCGCAGCGCGGGCATTCCTTGGACGCGTCCTGGTTGTTCTCGTGAAAGATGACGTGGACCGGTTCGTGGCAATGCGGACAGCTTAGGTCCAGTTCGAGCTTGGGCATAGGAGCCTCCAATCGCGATTCTAGGCGTCGGGACGCCGAGCTATCGCATGCGAAGATCGGACCGTGCGAGGGTCGGTCTGACGGAGGCGCTCTCGATCCGTCCCGTCGGCGACGCGGCCTGGCTCCTCGAGGGGGGGGCCGAGGGCTGGGTGGCCGACGTCTACCGGCAGCTCGCCTTGGCGTCGCGCCATGAGATCCGCGATCTGGTGCCGGCGGCGCGGTCGCTGCTGGTGATCCTCGAGGAGCCGGGAGCGCTCTCCGGCGAGGAGCTCGGCTCCCTGCTCTCGGCGTCCTCGGTCGCCGCGCAGGCGGTGTCGCCGCGCCTCGTCGAGGTGCCGCTGCGCTACGACGGCGAGGACCTCCCGGCGATCGCGGCGCGGGCCGGCCTCACGGTCGACGAGGTGATCGCGCGGCATTCCTCGGCCACCTACAGCGTGGCGTTCCTCGGGTTCCAGCCCGGCTTCCCCTACCTGCGCGGCCTGCCGCCGGAGCTGGCGACGCCGCGCCGCAGCTCTCCGCGCCCGCGGGTGCCGGCCGGCAGCGTGGCGATCGGCGCCGGCTGGTGCGGCATCTATCCGGCCGCGACGCCGGGCGGCTGGAACCTGCTCGGTACGACGGCGCTCGCGCTCTTCGATCCCGCCAAGCGGCCGCCGTCGCTCCTCCTGTCCGGCGACCTGGTCCGCTTCCTCAGGGCATGAGGGGCCTCGAGGTGATCCGGCCCGGCCTCCGCACGACCGTGGAGGACCTCGGGCGGCGAGGGGTCGCTCCCTGGGGCGTGCCGCCCGGCGGCGCCTTCGACCGCGCCGCGCTGGAGGCGGCCAACCTCCTCGTCGGCAATCCGCCGGAGGCCGCCGGCCTCGAGCTGACGCTGCGCGGCCCGGAGCTGGTCGCCGGCGAGGACCTGGAGGTCGCCTACGTCGGCGTCGACTTCGACGCGCGCCTCGCCAGCGGCGCCGAGGAGCGGCCGTTGCCCTTCGGGCGGGCGGTGGAGGTGCGGCGCGGGACGTCGCTACGCTTCGGCTATGCCCGCGGAGGCGCGCGCGCCTGGCTGGCGGTGGGAGGCGGCGTGGAGGTGCCGGCCATCTTCGGCAGCCGCTCCACCGACGTCCCCTCGCGCTTCGGCGGACTGGGCGGACGGCCGCTGCGCCCGGGGGACGACCTGCCGGTCGGGCCGCAGCTCTGGCGCGGGTCACGCGCGGCCTACCGCGACCCGGTCAGCGTTCCTGCTAACGGACCGGCGCTGCTCAGAGTGCTGCCGGGACCGCAGCTCCCGCTGATGCCCGAGGACTGGATGGGCGCGTTCGAGCGCGCGCTCTTCCGGGTCGGCGTCGACAGCGACCGCACCGGCGTGCGCCTGACGCTCGTCTCCGGAGAGCTTCCGAAGGGAGGTCCGGCGGAGATCGAGCCCGAGGGGACGACGCTCGGCTCGGTGCAGCTCGCCGGCGAGACGCCGATCGCGCTCGGCCCGGACCGCCCCACGACGGGCGGCTATCCGAAGCCGGCGGCGGTGATCTCGGCCGACGCCGGCCTGCTCGCCCGCCTGGCACCCGGCATGGCGGTCTCCTTCCGGGCGGTGACCCGCGAGGAGGCGCTGCGCGCGGCCGCGGAGCTGGCCGCCGCGCGCGAGGGGCTTCGGCAATGACCCTCCCCGAGAAGGTGGACGTCGCGGTGGTGGGGGGCGGCATCGTCGGCCTGGCCACGGCGTACGCGCTGACCAAGAAGAAACGACCGCCGGCGCTGGCGCTGCTGGAGGCCGAGACCCGCCTGGCGCCGCACCAGACGGGGCACAACAGCGGCGTCATCCACTCGGGCCTCTACTACAAGCCCGGCTCGGCGAAGGCGACCTACTGCCGCGAGGGGCGTCTGAGCCTGGTGCGCTTCTGCGAGGAGCAGGGCGTGCCGTTTCGCCTCTGCGGGAAGCTGGTGGTGGCCACGCGCCCGGAGGAGCGCCCGCTGCTGGCGCTCCTCGAGGAGCGGGCCGCGCAGAACGGGCTCGCCGGCGTCCGGCGCCTGAGCCTCGAGGAGATGCGCGAGCGCGAGCCGCACGTCTCGGGGCTGGAGGCGCTGGTGGTGCCGGAGGCGGGCGTCGTCGACTTCGTGGGAGTGGCCGAGGCGCTGGGGCGGCGCGTGCGCGAGGCCGGGGGCGCGATCGTGACCGGCGCGCGGCTGCGGAAGGTCGTCCCGCGCGACGGCGCGCTGGTGCTGGAGACCGAGGCCGGTTCGCTGACGGCCAGGGTCCTGGTCGCCTGCGCCGGGCTCGACGCCGATCGCGTCGCGCGGCTGGCCGGCATCGAGCCCGCGGTGCTGGTGGTGCCGTTCCGCGGCGATTACTTCCAGCTGGCGCCGGAGCGCCGCGACCTCGTCAAGGCGCTCATCTATCCGGTGCCGGACCCGCGTTTCCCGTTCCTGGGCGTCCACTTCACCCGCCGTGTCAGCGACGTGGTGGAGGTCGGCCCCAGCGCCGTCCTGGCCGGCAAGCGCACCGGCTACTCGCGCTTCAGCTTCTCACCGCGCGACGTGCTGGAGACCGCGCTCTTCCCCGGCTTCTGGCGGTTCCTTTCCGGTCACCTGGCGCCGGCCGCCGCCGAGCTGCACCGCGCCTTCCATCCAGCGGCCTTCGCGCGCGCGGCTCAGGCGCTGGTGCCGGAGGTGAAAGCCAGCGACCTGCTGCCGGCCGGCTGCGGCGTGCGGGCGCAGGCGATGGCGCGCGACGGCAAGCTGGTGGACGACTTCGTCATCCACGAGTCGCCGCGGATGGTGCACGTCCTGAACGCCCCGTCGCCGGCGGCCACCGCGTCGCTGCGCATCGGCGCGCAGATCGCCGAGCTGGTCCGCGCCCACCTCGACTGAGGTCTAGTTGGTCCCGACCAGGCGACGGAAGAGATCCGGAATCTCCTCGAATCCATACGCCTTATTGACGAAATAATCTGCTCCCGCCTTGCGGCAGGCGTCGGCGTAGACCGTCGGGGAGAAGCCGGTCAGCATGATGGTGGTGGTGTCGGGGTTCGCCGCCTTCAGCTCGCGCAGCAGCTCGATGCCGCTGCCGTCGGGCAGGCGGATGTCGAGCAGGGCGGCGTCGGGGCGGAAGGTCTGGAGCACCTCGCGCGCCTCGCTGACGTTCTGGGCGTTCCAGACGACGGTCACGCCGGGCAGCTCGGAGAGCATCGCGGCGACGCGCTCGCCGACCGCGATCGAGTCGTCGACGATGAGGACTTTGAGCTCTCTGAGCTCGCGGGCCATGGACTGTTCCACGCTTGCAAAGTAGCCGCGGAGCCCCTCGATGGCTATCGATAGGCGTACGAATCTCCTGTCGTATTCCCTACGACAGGTCGTCGCTCACCGGGGGGTTAGCGGGACTCGCACGGTGGCGGTGGTGCCTCGCCCGGGCAGGCCTTCGAGATGCACCGTGCCGCTCACCAGCGAGGCCCGCTCGCGCATTCCCAGGAGTCCCAGCGAGGTCCGGGCGTGGAGCTCTTCCGGCTTGATGCCGCGGCCGTCGTCGCTGACGGTGAGCAGGATCCCGCCGTTCTCCTCGCGCAGCGTCACCGCGACCCGGGTGGCCGCCGCGTGGCGGGCCACGTTGGTGAGCAGCTCCTGCAGCATCCGGAAGAGCGCGGTGGCGAGCTGCGAGGGGAGCTCCGGCAGGGGGCCGCAGTCCAGCGCCGCCGGGAGGCCGGTGCGCCGCCCGAACTCCTCGACGTGCTCCCGCGCCGCGGCGGCCAGCCCCAGCTCGTCGAGCGCGCCGGGGCGCAGCTCCTCGCTGATGCGCTGGACGGTGACGATCGTCGTGTCGAGGAGGCCGGACATCGCCTGGGTGCGGGCCAGGAACGTCTCACGCTGCCCGGGCTCGACCGCCTCGGCCCGCTTGCGCAGCCACCAGAGGTCCATCTTCAGCGCGGTGAGGAGGCCCCCCAGCTCGTCGTGGATCTCGCGGGCGATGCGGGTCCCCTCCTCCTCGCGCACCGACTGCAGCCGCGCGGTGAGCGCCTGCAGCTCGCCCAGCGAGCGCTCCAGCCCCTCCTCGGCCCGGGTGCGCATCAGCTCGGCCGCGGCTCGCGCCGCGAAGGCGAAGAGCACCGAACGCGCCGGCGCCTCCGAGCCGATCGGCCCGGTGTCCATGACCGAGAGGTGCCCCATCGGCTTCCCCAGCCCGTCCAGGAGCGGCACGGCCAGGTAGCCCTCGGCGCCGAGGCGGGCCAGCTCGCGGTCGGCCGGGAACGCCTGGCAGACCCCCCGCGCGCGGTAGACGACCCGGGCGCCGGTGACGACGTCGTGGCAGGGCGTTCCCTCGGTGTCGTACTCGTAGGTGGTGCCCCACTTGCCGGCCGTCCAGCTCGACAGCAGCCGGACCCGCGGCGGGTCCTGCGCCACCAGCTCGGTCACGAACGCGAAGCCGACGTCGAGCGCCTGGGCCAGGTGCTTCACCAGCACCGGAAAGAAGTCGGCGCCGGTGGCCGCCGCCGTGCCGCCCACGAGGTTCTGGAACGCCTGCTCTTTGCGGCGCTCGTCGGTCACGTCGCGCAGGAAGATGGAGAGACCCTCCGGCGAGGGGTAGACGCGGTTCTCCAGCCAGAGGTCCCGTGGCGGGAAGCGGTCGACGAAATAGAGCGACATCTGGTCGGCGGCGGCGCGGTGGTAGGCGTGGTAGAAGCTCTGCCCGGCCGACTGCGGGAACTCGCTCCAGATCTCCTTGCCGAGGAGCTCGGCGGCGCGCCGGCCGAGCAGCTCGCCGGCCCGCCGGTTCACGTAGGTGAAGCGCCAGGCGCCGTCCAGCGCCACGAAGGCATCGGTGATGCGCTCCAGCATGTCGACGACCTGTCCTCGCGCCTCGTCGGCCGCCGCGCGGGCCCCGCGTTCGCTGGCCAGGAGCCGCTCGCGCTCCTCCTCGGCGCGCCGGCGCGCGGTGACGTTCGCGAAGACAGCCGAGAGGCGCGGCCGCCGCGAGGGTGCCGGCAGCACCGTGCCGCGGACCGAGATCCAGCGCGCCGGCCCGTCGCCGCCCTGGAGCCGGAACTCGAGGTCGAGCGGCTGGCCGTCGCGCACCGCGCGGGAGACGGCGGCGCGAAAGGAGGCCACATCTTCGTGATGGACCAGCTTCTCCAGCTCCTGCCGCGTCAGCCGCGCCGGCACCCCGGCCGGCACCACCGAGTCGTGCCCGGTGAAGACGATCTCGCCGGTCGCCAGGTCCCACTCCAGCACCGCCAGCTGGGCGGAGTCGATCGCCAGCCGCAGCCGCTCCTCCGCGTCGCGGCGCTCCTCCTCGGCGCGCGCCCGCCCCGAGCCTTGGCGCAGCACGACCTGGACGGCGCTGGTTCCCGGCGCGGAGAGGCGCGAGAGCGTGGCCTCCACGTCCAGCGCGTGACCGTCCAGCGCCAGCGCCCGCTCGACGCCGGAGAGGTCTTGCGAGAGCGTCAGCAGGTCGGCACTGCGGCGGCCCACGAGCTGAGCGGCGTCGCCTGCCCCGAAGAGCGCCGCGGCCGCGGCGTTCGCGAAGCTGATGCTTCCGTCGTGCACGACCACGATGGCGTCCGGCGAGAGCTCCACGAGCGAGCGGTAGAGCTCGTGCTGTCCGCGCCCGGCCTGCCACGCCATGGACATTTGGCCCGAGACTACCTCGGCGCCGGCCGATCGAGCCCGAAGGCGCGCGCCAGCACGGCGTCCGTCGCCCGGTCGGGCAGCAGCGCCTTGACCGCCTTCATCCCGCGGGCCTGCCCGGTGACGGTGATGTGCGCCGGCGGCCGCGCGGCGGCGGCCGCGCGGTAGATCGCCGCGGCCGCGTCCTCGGCCGGGGCGGCGTGGCGCTGCGAGGCGCCGATCCGCTTCTCCACGTAGGGGCGGA